>Ga0228535_1000226_pt1 | contig 184483 bp, 143 predicted proteins | sample SJ1metagenome_FD_168457 | JGI IMG/M metagenome (GOLD analysis project Ga0228535, IMG submission 168457) | Enriched culture of PCE-dechlorinating microbial communities from Ithaca, New York, USA - SJ1 | ecosystem: Engineered > Modeled > Simulated communities (microbial... > Unclassified... | reverse complement strand
TTGTATTCATAAGCTATATTGTTTAAGTTAAGATTGTTATCTCTCAAAAACAAAGTTAACTAAAATGATATAGCTTTTTTACTGGACTACCTATCCGTCTTTTCCAAGTTTAAACATAGGAACTAATCTTCTTTCGTATTGATGATCAAAGTGGTGGAGTAGGTGTCTCCGGTAACTTCGGAATCCCATTGATACCGCCCTGGATAAGCCATTTCCAACCGTTTTTTAACGAGCCCTAGTCCGATTCCGCTACCGCTCTTGTCTGCCTCCGACTTGGGATAGTAACTGTTCCGGGAAACAAATTCGATTTTTCCATCGGGTGTTTCCGACAAAGAAATATCGATAAATGATGGTTTATCACCGCTGATCCCGTGTTTAAAAGCATTTTCAATCAAAGATATAAAAATTAACGGTGCTATGGGGGTACCGCTGTTTGTTTTTACTGAAAGTTGTGTGTTCAGCTTTACATTTTCAGACAGCCTGATCCGCATCAGGTCAACGTAATTTTTGATAAAATCCACTTCCTGATGCAAAGGAACAAGCGGTTTGTCGTTGTCGTAAAGGATGTGACGCAATAGTTTACTCAAATCTAGCACAGCCTGTTGTGCTTTGGAAGGATTAAATTCCACCAGCGCATAGATGTTATTGAGGGTGTTGAGCAGAAAGTGAGGGCTGATCTGATTTTTCATGTTTTGTAATTCAGCTTCCGATTTTGCTTTTTCCAGCTCTTTCCGCTCACTCTCCACTTCAAACCAACGAAAAGTCATTTTCAGGGCAACGCTTAATCCCATCATGGTTACTAAAGTAGTTAAGTTCCGGATGACAAAAAGCCAGGGCGAAGGCCTGAATTTACGGCCACCGCGTCGCGGCATATGTTCCGGGCTTATCCATCGCAACAAATCATTTCCAAAATGCATGAGTACGGCAGCGGCAACGATCAACAGCAAGTTATAGAAAATGAATTCCCTTGTTCTCCCTTTAAATAAAAACTGTTTTATCAGCAGAAAATAATTGATATAGAAAACCAGCAACAATCCCAATGTATCGGGTGTTGAACGGATGAACAGGTCCCAGCGAAAAAGCCTTTCCCGGTCAATAAAAAAATAGGGTGCAACCACAATCATGCTCCACAATAAAATGTGCACAAGAATGACTGCGTATGTATTGGTCGTGTTGTTCCTGATGCGATTTTCCATTGTAAATCCAGTTTAAAATTTGGGTAATTAAAGGTGTCTCCGTAGCATCAACCGCCATGGCCACGTCCAAAACCTCTTCCGGGACCGGGACCGTGCTGAGGCATCATGTCTTCTCGTGTTGCTCCATTTTTAAAAATATTGAAACGATAAACAAAGTGCACCATGAAGTAGGTGGTAAGCGTGTTGGTTGTTGTGTCACGAATATAGTTGGACGTCACAGATCTACTGATGTTGCTACGTTGTTGCAGAATATCATATATCTTTAAACGGATGGTGCCGTTCTTTTGTTTAAACAATTGCTTCTGAATGGAAGCATTCCATAACCACTCGTCTTGCGTAAAACCATCGGAATAACCTGAATTGGTACTGTAGTTGATATCGCTCTCAATGGACATATCCCAGGGAAGGTAAAGGGTGGTATTGGCATTTCCCCCGTAGTTCAGGAACTCTTGGTCGCGTTGTCCTTCCAGGCTGTTTTTTACTTTATTATAGCTAATATTACCGCGGATCCCAAAGTCTATCAGGTCCGACCGGTAGTTTAACCCGAGCGTTTCACCCAGATTGAGCCTGCGGCTCAGGTTTTTCTCCAGATTAGAGAAACCGTTTGCATGATTATAGCTGGCAAATGACATGGAGAAAACAGAGAATCTGATGTTCTTCAACGGGATATTCATCATCATACGGCCGTTGGCATTCCAGTTCCCTGTCACGTTTTCATACGTGGTTTCCCTGCGTCCCGTTTCCCGGTCGGTCATGGTGGATGAGACAATATCATTAGTCAGGTAACGGATGTCTCCAAAAAAACCCATGGAACGGTTCTTCTCGGGATTAAAATTCTGGTAACGAAGGTTTAGCCGGTGTTCAAAAGAAGGTTTCAAATCGGGATTCCCATAAGTGATGTTCAGCGGGTTCGAAACATCCACCACCGGAGACAGTTGGGTTACCGAAGGTTGATCGGTATTGCCAAAATAACGGAGCCTCAGGTTATGCTGTCGTGTCCATCTGTAGTTGAACTGCGCCATGGGTGCATAATTGACCACATCTCGGGTAAAATCACTGATTTTATTGTCTCCTATAAACGTTTTGCTTTGTGAGCTTGAAGGTTGTACAGAGAACCCAATCGTATAATCGTACTTCTGACGAACAGACTGAAAGTTAAACTCAATCTCCTGATTGGTGAAATTATTTTCCAGACGTTTGCTGTACTGTTCATCTAAAACCGTGTAATTACCTGACTCATCCTTAACACGGGTATCTTTATCCGATCCGGAAATATTTTGGCGATACTGATAGGCAAACTGAATAGCGTTGTTGTTTCCCAACGGCTCAACGTAAGATACATAACCGCGCCAGTTTTTGGAATCATTGGTATTGACAAACCGCTGATCAATAAGGTCATCGGGTTTCGTCCCGTTGTAAAAAGTGTTGGATAGATTTGTCCCTTCATTTTCAGAATCGGACATTCCTCCACGCAACTGGACACTCAATATACGGCCTTTTTTACCGAGTGTACGGCTCACATCCAAACGCGCAGAAAGGTTCTTCCCATCACCCGTGGAATTATATCTTGAATCTCCGTAATTTATGGAATCCTCCAGGGTTTCGGTTGTGGTCAGAAAGTCACTGAGCTCAGTCCTTCGATTGTTGTAAACCGATCCTTCAGGATTAAAAATAATTCTTGTCAACGTATCGGGTGTCCATTCCAGGCGCAGGTCCATGTTGAAATTCTGGCTGTAATTGTTGCTGGAATTATTTTCGTCTTCCAATGTGTTACCACTGCTGAGAATATTTTGTGTATGTGTTTTGGAAAGTGTATTGTTGTCAGTATTTCCATACCGGAGATTACCGCCGAGCTTCAGTTTGTTGGTAAATTGCTGGCTGAAATTAAAACCTGCATTTCCGGATGTGGTGATTCCGCTTCGTCCGCCAAAGAACATCCTTCTACCTCCACCACCTCCACTTCCAAACATCGAAGATGCCAAATCGGAAAATCCGGCATTGTTGGTGTTGTTAAAACCACCCAAAACAGTATATTGGTTCTTGTCCTTCATATAATTGACCATCGCATTCCCTTCGTACCGGTCTTTTGTGCCGTATCCCACAAAGGCGTTACCAAACAAACCTTCTTTCATCCCGGGTTTTACCATCAGGTTGATGATGGTCTCTTCTTCTCCGTCATCAAATCCGGTCATCTGCGCCATATCTGTTCTCCGGTCAAGGACTTGCAACTTTTCGACCATTTTGGCGGGCAGATTCTTCGAGGCCATTTTCGGGTCAGTGCTGAAAAACTCTTCACCGTCTACCATGATTTTTTTTATTTCGCGGCCGTTAACGGTTATCTTCCCTTCCGAATCTATTTCAATCCCCGGCATCTTTTTCAGCAGATCCTCGAGAATAGCACTTTCGGTCACCTTGTACGAGTCAGCATTGTATTCAACGGTATCTCCCCTGACTACAATTTCTGCAGCTTTTGCCGTTACCACTGCCGCATCGAGCAGGATATTGTCTGTTCCCAGCTCAACGCTACCTAAATTAGCCGTTCTGTTTGTATTACTGATGGTCACATTACGAAAAAGATCATGGTGGCCAACATACGTAACGTGTATGATGTAGTTTCCGTAAGGAACCGATATAGCAAAATTACCTTCCTGGTCACTGGCTACTCCGTTGAGATACAGGCTATCTTTCTGATGTAAAATGCGAACATTGGCTTGGGCAACAGGCTCTTTTGTTTCCTGATCGACAATTTTCCCCGTAATTCTTCCGTTATTTTGAGCGAAAATTGACACCCCGATGAGTAGTAATCCGATAAATAAAACAAATCTTTTCATACGTTTATTAATTTAACTGATTTTGATAAGCGATCGACCAAAACTGTAAATTCGCTGTTAAAACCGGAACAAAAATAACCGGATGTCACCTGGATAACAAATGAAATAGACAAACGAGTGGATTGTATCGACGAAATGACGTAAATAACGGATGAGAAATAAAATTTATTTATACCTTTGGCGAAGAAAATCAAAAATCTCATTCAAAATGTTAAAATCCTTAAAGAACGAAGACTGGACGGCTACGCTCATTGGTGGAGTCATTTTGTTGCTTGTCATATTGATGCCGGGTTACATGAAAAATCCGGTAGTTTTGTTTACATCAATTGCAGTGTTATGCTACCTGGGATATCTTTTTTTAGGAAACAAAGATAAGGGACAATTTATCTTATCCTTTATCATTATCTACGCACTTGCCTTGTTGGCTGATGTGATAACCGACGTGGCTTTTGTGAAAAAAATGGGGCTGGAATCGGTCTTTTTCTCTGTTCTGATAGGATTGATTGTGCGTAATACGATTGGATTACCCAAATGGATGGGAGCTGCCGTCCGGAGTGAATATTACATAAAAGCGGGCTTGGTTATCCTGGGTAGCAGCATCCTTTTCGGAGAAATTATGAGGGCGGGCAGCCTGGGTATGATTCAAGCCGTAATTGTGGTGCTAAGCGTGTGGTATTTCAGTTTCTGGGTTTCGCGGAAGATGGGTGTTGATTCTGAAATGTCCATGATGTTATCGAGCTCAGTTTCCATTTGCGGTGTTTCTGCTGCCATTGCTACTTGCGGAGCCATCAAGGGCGACCCTAAAAAACTCTCTTTCATTGTTTCGCTTGTTCTTATTGTCGCTATCCCGATGATGTATATCCTGCCTTTCTTTGCCAAATGGATGGGATTGAGTGAGCAGGTGGCCGGGGCTTGGTTGGGAGGCACTATTGATACTACGGCTGCCGTGGTGGCTTCGGGAAAATTCATCGGGGAAACGGCAGAGCAATACAGCGTTATCATTAAATCGGCGCAAAACGTGTTGCTGGGTGTTGCTGCTTTTGCTATATCCATTTACTGGTCTTACAAAGGTACAAATTCCAATATTCGTCCTTCGGGGAGTGTTTTGTGGGAGCGTTTCCCAAAATTTGTCCTTGGGTTTCTTGTGGCATCGCTGATCTTCAGCTTTGCTTTTGAACCGGCAACCGGGAAAAGTCTCTCGAAAATTGCCCAGGAATCGCGCGGGTTGCTCTTCTCGTTGGCTTTTGTTTGCATTGGCCTGGAAACCAGCTTCAGGGATATCTTCAAGAAAGAAAATTCAAAATATATCTGGTCGTTTCTTATTGCGCAGGGATTTAATATTGTCCTGACGCTTGTTGTTGCGTGGTTTCTGTTCAGAAGTTTCTGATTTTTAGCAGACAGCTTTTTTTTCTACCTTCCCGGCCTGAACTTAAGTTCCAGTTTCGGCTGGGGGCGCATCTTGCCCGAAAACATGTCGCGTACCCAAATCAACCCTGCTTCTGCACCCACAGTGGGTTGGAACCAGTACTCAACAGTGCCGCCGTAGTGCGTGTTGTCCATCATCGGCATCATGGGTACACCAGGGCGGTTGGTCTTTTGCGTCACCGGAAATCCGCCGTAGGCATTCAGAAACCAGTCGTCAGACAAACGGTACCGGGCGTGAAGGTCGATCAGCACCGCCGATTGGTTCAGGTTAAACATGTTGGCGCCGGTCTTCATAAAGCCGGCACTGCCTTCTAACATCAAGTTCCTGCCTGCCAGATACTGTAAATCTGCAGAGATGCTCCAGAAGGGAATAACGTTAAAATTTGAATTATACATCCCCGATAACCCCGCATTGAGATTGGGTGTAAGCAGATAGCTAGCCCCGGCATTCAGTATATAATAGTTTCCTTTCCCAAAAAAAGGGGTTTCCACTAATCCCAGTGTAGCTGCAGAATAAAGGCTTATTCTCGGAACCGGTGAATAGGTTGCTACGGCTGTTCGTGATTTGGAATTAATATTATCCGATCCGGTACCGTAAAACTGAACGCCCGATGGTTGTGTGCGAGACATAAGGTAAGGATTTACCGTGAAGTCGTTGAAGCGGTTGTATTGAAGCCCGTCTTTTCCCACGATCGGGTGTATGGTGGGAATAATGACGGAAACACCACCCGGTGCAGCAGAATCGGAGGGCAAGAACAACGGATTTTTCGGGATTATCCTTAAACTGTCTTTTCTGATGGGGTTCTCTTGTGCGCACACCGAATAAAACACCAGAAACATCAGGAAAAACAGAAGTAAAAGTTGTTGCGGAATCTTCATATTGTATATTTTGGCCGTTACACTATCAAAATCAGACCGCCTTTCTGACAGATTTCAGTCTAATATCTGTTACCTGCTATCTATAACAAAATTAATCATTTGTTTCTTAAGAGATGCCCAATTTTTCAAAATCACTGCATAAGAAAAGTTAAAAGTATTCGGGAGGTTTCCTTTTTGAAAGGAAGTTTGATGGCGGATTTTACGCAAATATGAATATCTTTGTAAAAAAAATCAAAATACATTTCAAATGCATATTATCAGAAAAGTTTGCTTCCTCGTTCTGCTGATAGGAAGTCTACCTGTCGGAGCGCAAAATAGAGTAAGCAAAAAAATCATGGAGATTGGGAAAACGGATAACCGCACCATGCAACATTTGGATATACTCACCAACCGGATCGGCGGTAGGCCGATAGGTTCCGACGCTTATGAAAATGCTACGTACTGGGTGGCCGGTAAACTGAAGGAGTGGGGGTTGGAAGTGGAAATTCAGGAAGTGGGAGAAATGCCCGTGGGTTTTAACCGAGGCCCCTGGTTTGGGAAAATGTACAGTGATACCTCCATGTCACTCGATTTTGTAACGCCTAGCTATACATCCGGAACAAAAGGAGTACAACGCGGACATGTGGTTGTTGAACCCAAAACCCGGCAGGAGTTTGAACGGATGAAGGGGAAATTGAAAGGAGCATGGGTGTTGATTGAAGGACAGAATACCGGTTTTCCTATTGATCACTCTGTAAGCGGAGATTCCCTGCGGAGTGCCATCATTGCCAAAAAAGAAGCATCTCCAAACGATTCTGACAAAATCACCGAGCCGGCATTATTCTATAAGGAGATGAGGGAAGCCGGAATTCTGGGAACGATCCAGTCGGCTCCGGTTCCACTGGTGGCGATGTATGACCGGAAAAATATTTACAGCTTGTCGTTTGATAACCTGCCCACCATTCCCGATATAAAATTGAATGAAGATCAGTATAATATTATTCGAAAAAAAGTGGAAAGGAGGGAGTTTGTAATGTTGGAATTTGACATACGCAACCATTTCAAACCCGGACCGGTAAAATACCACAATGTGATAGGAAAGATCCGGGGAACGAAATATCCGGATGAATACGTGATGAGCGGCTGTCATCTGGACTCCTACGATTCCTCCACTGGGGCGGTTGATTGTGGGACGGGCGTTGCTCCTAATCTGGAAATGGCGCGGATGATCATGGCTGCCGGAGGAAACCGTCCCGACAGGACGATTTTGTTTTGTTTTTGGGCAGGAGAAGAGTTTGGGTTGTTGGGCTCTAAATTTTGGGTGGAGAACAATCCGGATAAATTGAAAAAGATATCCAATTATTTTAACCGTGACGGCGGTCCAACCGCCGCATCGGGGTTGAACGTTCCCGAAAATATGTACGACGATATTGTAAAATGTACGGAGGGGTTAGCCGATTACAACCCTCAGATTCCTTTCACCGTTGAAAAAAGCACACAACCTCCTCGTGCTGTCCCCATTACTGCCGGAGGTAGCGATCATGCCTATTTTGCTATGAATGGCGTTCCGACTCTTGCTTTCAGCAATACGGATCCGTTAGGGTATAATTTCAGTTACCGGGAAATCTGGCATACTACCCGCGACCTGTATAACTTAAGCATTCCTGAGTACATGGACTATACATCCGTAACGCAGGCGGTTACAGTTTATAACATGGCTAATTTAAAGAATTTGTTACCGCGGGACGGGATTTATATTCAGGAGTAAACGATCACCTTTTCAATACCCAGGCATCCCGGTGATTGGGAAAATCCTTTTTGAGCTGTTTCAGGTTTTGTTCAGCTTCCTCGCGTGTAGAGAAAGACAAGGCGTAAACATCGATACGATTGGGGCGATCGATAACGGAAGCAGCTGAAAATCCTTCGGAATGCAACAGGGCAATCATATCATCGGCTACATTGCGAACCTGATAAACACCGGTCACGATGTAAAACTTGGGGCCTTTCGATGACAGCGTAGCTTCTACTTCGGGTTGGGTTGTGGTAATGTTTTCACTAAGATCCGGCGTTTCCCCGGAAACAGCTCCAGCCGCAACGGATGGGACTGAACCGAGGGAGAAGAATTGAGCCGTTTGATGGCGAAGAGTACTGTCCTGAATGGGGAAAAGAAGCATTATAGCGGCAATAACCGCTGCTGCAGCTGCACCAATGGCTGCTTTCCTTACAATGAATTTCTTGCTGCTTTCCGGTATTTCGACTAACTGTGCAGCCGGCTGCAGCTGAATTACGGGTTTCAAGGAAGCACTGGAAAGCCCAAAGTGTTCGGGTCGCACAAAATTTTTTGACTGATAAACAAACCGCTGATCATCCACCATCCGGAAACTTCCCAGATCGCCCAGATCGACAGATTTCTCAGAACGTAACTGGTTTTTAATCTGTCGCACGGAGTCATTGATTTTTTGTGTGGCGTTTTCAAAAGAAATGCCGTCAATACGCATGTAAGACTCCACCAATAATCCGTCGTTGTGGGAGAGTTCTCGATTAAATACCAGTTCACACTCCGGTGGATTGAAAACCGAGAGTCCGTTTCTGTGGGCAGGAGCCGTATTCACAACAAATCCTCCCAGTGAAGGAACAATTACACAATTGTGTGTATGTAAAAGATATTCTATATGGGAAATCAGCTGGTTCATAACGCAAAGATAAAAAAATGATTATGGATTTGAAAATTTATTTTCTTATTTTTGTCTGATTACGTTCTGCAAAATCTTTCCAGTTCTTGTATTTAAGACCATCGGATTGAACACCCAAAGACTGGTAATAGTGGCACATGGCTGCAGCCAGACCGTCCGTGGCATCCAGCTGAGGAAGCATGTTCGCGTCAGGGATCTGCAGAATCTTTTGCAACATGTAGGCCACCTGTTCTTTTGCCGCACGCCCATTTCCGGTAATGGACATTTTTATTTTCAACGGAGCGTATTCAAAAATGGGAACGTCTCGTGCTATGGCTGCGGCCATGGCAACACCTTGTGCACGGCCAAGTTTGAGCATGCTTTGCACATTTTTACCGTAAAAAGGTGCTTCAATAGCCATCTCATCGGGTAAATATTCTTCGATCAAGCTGACAACCCGTGAATAAATTTTTGCCAGGCGAAGGTAATGGTTTTCATATTTGTCGAGCTGCATAACACCCATTGCTTCAAGTGCCGGCTTGTTCCCGAGGACCTTGAGAATTCCGTATCCCATAACTTGTGTCCCCGGGTCGATACCCAGAATAATTCGTTCTTTTATAGGCGGTTGTTGTATCATAGATCAATGGGTTGCAAAAGTGTTGCAAATCCCTGAATGTTTTGTCCAAATCTTGTTGTTATTAAAAAATAGAGCTTTCTTCCCACAGTTTTGTTCCATTCCTCCAGGGCTTCAATTGTATCGGATTTAAACTCCAGGGCATAGGAGGCATCCCCGTTGTCGTCTTTAGAAAAAACACGTGTGAGCCTTGGCTCTTTCATGACATGGTTTTGGGTGGATACGGGGATGTACTCGTTACGGATAAAATCCAGAAACTTGTTCTGTAATTCTGTCGGAACGCTAAAAGTAGTGTTATAAATAATCATTGTGTTCTTTTCTGTAAATTTACTTTTCGAATACCGTTGCAAATTTAAATAAAAACTCTATCTTTGCAAACCGAAACAAAAAACATGGGGGATTAGCTCAGCTGGCTAGAGCGTTTGACTGGCAGTCAAAAGGTCATCGGTTCGACTCCGATATTCTCCACTTATCTCAGGATTAAATGTTTATTTATGTGAGTGATGCTTGCAGGTGTCGTTTATGAGTGCTTAAATTAATGATTTCACTTTAACTTAATCCAAGAAACATTTGCTTTTACCCATTTCGAAATTGCCAAAGGAACATCCGTACACAAATGATCACCTCCTAAGGCAACCCCTAGTAAAAAATCCTCTACAGACGTGCCGGGCCATAGACAAACCGTAAATCCTTCTTCTTTCGCATGCTGAACCATCCCGCGTGTGGTTCCATCAATTCTGCACGCGACTCTTTTAATTCCAAGTTCGTTGGCCTCCTGCAGCAGATTTTCACTCAATCCTTCCGATTTTATTAACATTAATTCTGTTTTCGGACGATTTTCTTTTAAATACTTCAGTGGTCTTTTGTCAAAGGATGTCAATACATATGTGGATGTTGGCGGTTTCGCTGCATATATTTTATCACAAAGCTGGTCGCAATAGCGCTTTAAAGTGGCTTCATCATACATGGGGTTATTTGTTTTCATTTCGAATTCCACATATACCTCCTCTTTATCGTTGAAAAAATCAAGAACCTCTTCCAATGTCGGAATTGTATTTCCCTGTTTCGTCCTTAATTTTCTGATCTCATTTAATGTTAAATATTCAATGGGACGATCAATGCCGACCGACCGGAGCAAAGATGCGTCATGTAAAAGGACTAACTTACCGTCCTTCGTTTGCCGTATATCAATTTCGTATCCGCGAATACCCCGCTCATAGGTTTCTTTCAGAGCATTGATCGTATTTTCTTCGTATTCAAGCATTCCACCACGATGAGCGTGGATATTGACATTTATTACTTGTGCATAACTGTTGAAAAAACAACACAGAATTATTAGAATCGCTAATTTCACTCTGAATGAAAAACCCATTCTTTTTACACGGCCATCTGCATTCATGATCATGACTTTTATGGTTTAATTTTTTTTAAAAAAGATATATTAACTAATCTTCTGTTTGAATTTGATGGAAAAGTCCGTTTCCCCAGACTCTTCTCCTTGAAAAGTGATCGAAAGCACATCCTGATTTTGAATAACACGACATTTGGCGTCTTTACATGTTATGTCCCCGAATGTATATCGCCGAGGAACTTTGATATACATGGATAAAGGAAACGACCCGACAAGCCGAACAGTTCCGTTCAATAGCATTCGCTTGCTTTCCCATTCCATAGCCGACACCTCCATACCATTTTGGGTAATGTGACGATCACTACTGATCCATTGAGGAACATCTTTTATCGGATGGATGGCCACCAATCTCACAGCATGAGGAGGAACTTCCAACGAAAATTGTTTCTCAATCGATTTATAATTAAAAGGTTGTTTTTCCCAGAATTCAAAACCGGTGTAATCCTGATTCTCGATGCCTAACTCCTCCGGCGTTGTAGATATGAAGTTTCTCTGATCCTCCCAATTAAAAAAAGCGATCACATTATACTTGCCTATAAATTCGTGTTGTATCCGCAAATTCCACACAGGCATTGTCCCAAAATAGGGATAGAGATTCCCTGGACGAACATCTGCTACGGGCAATGTCTGTTGTAGAATTTTCATTTTTCTTTCCTCTAGGCCAGCTAGTTTATCACCAAAAAATGTCATTTGTCCGGGTAAAGCGACAATCGTGGCCGAGGTACGTGCTTCCTCCAAAGGAAGATCACCCACAAGCAAGGTATCGGGATCTGCTATCATTACGATATTGTGAGTAAATACTTGATTAACCAGACAACTTGCCTGATTTACCACGCCACTCCACACGACCGGCTGGTTAGGATGTACAATATCTGCCCCGATACGGGAGGCCTCTGCATATCTCGCTTCCGGACCCGAAGTATGTCCTTGACAGGCCAGAAATACCCGGTCCTCACCCATTCCTTCACGGAATGCCTGTACGCAGAGTTCAAAAGGATTGAGGCAGGACGGATCGTTGAAACACGCCCTGATTTCGGGTCGTTCGTATAAATGAGCGCAGTAACCGGAATTTCGTCCCGACATACCATCAATCTTAAAAAACTCATATCCCCATTCCCTGGATGCGATCCGGTGTATTTCCCGCAGGTGTTCTCTCGCTTCCCTTACCGTGGGATCCAGAGTGTACTTGCCGTTCCAGGAGCTGATGGGTTTTCCGTTCTTGTCGTGCAAGAACCAGCTATGGTGTTCCTTATAAAACAATTCATTTCCCGTGCCAAAAGGAGCCATCCACAACCCGGGACGAAAACCCAGCAACCGTATTTCATCGGCCAACGCTTTCATTCCTTTGGGAAATTGTTTTTCATTTACCTCAAGGTTCATGTTGTAGAAGTCCCTCACTGGCAATTGATCGGAATTTCCTTGCCAAGACTCGATGGACCAAAACTCGCAACCGAAAGGTTGAAGGTACTTCTTTCCAATCCGGGCTTCGGCCAAGTTGTCTTCCGCCGAAGCTTTATCGAAATAGGTGTTCCAGGACATCCATCCGGTAGGGACGACAGGACAGCGTTTCCTGTCAATGGGCTGATAGTAGGGGATATATCGTTTTTGAAAGTAACCAGGCTCCATGTTGAAGACAAAAACCGTCTCAGCGGCATCTTCGATTCGTCCGCTTAACCGGAATGAAAACTCCCCCTTGACAACCGTTTGGATCCTGAAATTTGCGGCAGTGAACTGTAATAAAAGATCATCCTTCGGAGAGAATAAGGAATCATTCAGGAGCGAATCGGCAAACCCACTCATCAGATTTAACACCCTCTCTCCGACAACGGGTTTGGTCCGACAGGGAAAAGCATCTTCTGAAAAGAAAATAGTACCCTCAAAAGAGAACCTCCCTGCGAATCGCTGTGCTGTCCGGTGGTAGAACAGTAGCTCTAGCTGCGTGCCTACTGTATTGAGCACCCAATAACCCTGCACGTCGCCTCGAGGATCCACCAAGGTATTCCGGTTGGCAACTCCGTCCCGGGAGCAGCAGACCATCCAGGGCGTATCGTCCGACAGAAAACGTAATTTTCCCTTTAGGGTCACATTTAGATTTTGCAGGATAAGTTGAGCATTTCTCTCGTCAAAATCAAATTTCCACACAGCAGAAAGTGTATCTTTTTCTTTCTCGATAATCCCTTGTCCTTCGGAATTATTTGGTGTGTCGGGAAAGCGAGAGGTAAAACTTGTTAATCCATTTGCGGATGTTAGTGCGACACCGCTAATTGCAACTTTTTTTAAAAAATCTCTCCGTTCAATCATGGGTTGCAGATGTAGTTAAATAATTTACTGCATAACGTTAAAGCGTTAATTCCTGAAGCAGTTGCAGGGTATCTCCGGTATCTTGCAGTTCGAATATCCGGGCACGTTCCTGGCCTCTCGGTGAGTTGGGACGGTGAAAAGTCATGCATAGACGGCCTTCGAAAGTGCGGAATATCATGCCGTGTCCGCCGTTTTGCGTGAACAGTGGCTTCTCTTGTTGTACCCATGGCCCGTGTATTTTTCCGGTTACCGACTCCGCTATTCCAATGGCATATTCACCGTTCATAAAGCTGGACCATATCATCAGTAATTTACCTGTTTTGGTGCGGTAAAGAAAACATCCGTCGGTAACGTACGATTTTACGGGAATGTTGTCGTGTGAGGATCCTGTGGACCAACCGGCTGCCGAAGCGTGAAACAAGGTCAGCGGGTCTCCTGCGGGAGCGGAAAGGTCTGCAGACAGTTCCACCAATACCATGGTACCGTCGATCACCTGCACCCATTCGTGGCAATAAATCATATAGGGGCGTCCCTCCTCAACCCATAATGTTCCATCAAGCGCCATTTGGTCCATAGGTGTATGAGGTACTTTTGCGTAAGGGAGGAAAGGCCCATCAGGATGGTCGGAAACAAAGATTTGTGTTCCCCGGAAAAGGTATTTAGGCCATCCTTGCTGCTCTTTCTTCCACTGAATATTTGAATTTAACGTGGCAAAAAGGTAGTATTTCCCATTATAAGTGTGCACTTCGGGAGCCCAAACCGCTCCGGTTATCCAGTTGTCATCCGGCACAGTAAACACCTGCACCGGACCTTCCCAGTTTTTCAGGTCCCTACTTTTATAAGCCTCAACTCCTCCCATAACTTTTCCCGAAGTATTGACTGAAGCGGATTTGTACATGTAGTAATATCCGCTTTTTTTATCTGGCATAATGTAAGGATCACGGATAGGAATTTCCGATAGCTTTTTTACGGTCTGACCGCATAACGGCAAAGCGTTGATAACAATAATGAAAAAGAGTGTTAACGATTGATTTTTCAGGTCCATATTATTATTTTGTATTCAAAGATACACAGAATCTTTCAGGGAACAGGAAAAAATCGATAATTTTGTCGTCGTGACAAGGAAGTAATTTATTTTGTATTTCTGTCCGCTCAACGAACTAATGATTTTGTTTGCGATAAAATGAAAAAAACAGGGATCGGGGTACTGGCGTGCCTATTATTATGCCTGCAAGGCCAGGCGCAGCTGAAAGTAGAAGATCACAGACCGTTGTTTGTCTTGAAGAATGATGCGATCATTACCGCTCCGGAGGAAGGAGTCTGGTCGGTTGCCACAGGATGGGAAAACGACTGGATGACAGAATGGATCCATGCTACTCCAACTGAAGTGGAGCAATACGATGAATGGACTATCCTGAAAGGAGAGATTGTGTTGCCGCATGGAGTTCTCTACATGAGGGATGCCTATCGTGAGGAAAAGCCGGGATTGATCAAATGTGTACGGCGGTTTGAATGGAAAGGGGAAAAGACATTATCTCCTTTAACCCTCTCTGTGCGTTTGCGCGTAAAAGGGAAGGAGATGTCCGTTTTTATGCCCGGAATTCTTTACTATGGAAATAAAAACGGAGCGCGTGTCAATCCCGACATTATTCCGGTTTATACAGGGAAAGCCGGTGAATTTGCCATCTTTGAAGATCATCGTTACCCGATGCCGTTTGTAATGCTGGAAAACCGGGAAGATCAATACGCGGCCGCGATTCATTTTACCCCCAGCCCCGTGCGTGGAGCTTTGCTAGCTGATCAATGGTGGTCTGCCGGTGTAGAGGCTGGTGACGGGTATACAGATTTTGTCCTTTATTCCGGCCCTATCGGCTACAACAAAAAACACAGTGTAGCCAAGGCTCTCCAGTTAACTCCCATGAAATATACCAATACCTATTTGAGTATGGAGCCGGGACGTATTATCGAAAAAGAATTTTATATCGAGCTGTATTCAATTGATCGGGAAGGGAGCGGTTTTCAACAACCGGTATACACTTCACTGGATTTACACAAACCCTATGATGCGGAGAGGTTTCCGGATTTCAATACGATACTTGCAAGCAAATACCGCTTTGCCCGGAGCCGGTGGGTGGATTACGGCAATAATGCCGCAGGCTATGGAATGTATGATTTGCAAAACAGAAAAGATGTGGTGATGGGATGGTGCGGCCAGGCGGATTCCCCGGGATATGCGTTGCAGGTTCTTGCCGACAGGTTAAACGATGAGGATTTACCGGCTAAAGTACAGCAATCGTTGGATTTTCTGGCATCATTTCCGGTGAATAGGGAGAACGGGATGTTTCCTGTGGGTTTTAACGGAAAAGAATTCTATGGGGGTGATCATGTTTCGTGCGGACAAGCGCTGTATAATTTTGCCAAAGCAATTGAAACGGCTCAAAAAAACAAACGGTATAACACGGAAAAATGGGAAGCATTTCTCACATCGGCATGCGATGGACAGGTAAAACGAATATTGAATCCGGCCTGGGATCCTCACTCTACTGCCGAAGGTTTTTACATGGCACCACTGGCAATAGCATCGGTTCTGTTTGGTAAAAAAGAATACCGACAAGCCTCGGAAAAAATTGCCGCAATCTACGCGGATCGTCACCTTGCCATGGACGGCTGCTATTGGGGAGGTACCCTCGATGCGACCTGCGAGGACAAAGAGGGGGCATGGGCTGCTTTCCAGGGTTTTTTGGAACTGTACGAGCGGTTCAAAGAGGATAAATACCTGGACTGGGCCAAACACGCGATGGACGTATGCCTGAGTTATGTGGTGGTGTGGGATATCCCTTTACCCGCAGGACGTCTAGCCGACTTTCATTTCAAATCGACTGGTTGGAGCGTAGTCTCTCCGCAAAACCAGCATATTGATGTCTATGCCGTCCTATTCGCTCCGGAAGTTTATAAGATGGGCAAATATCTGGACGACGACCGGTTAAAGCAATTGGCGAGAGTAATGTACCGCTCGTGTTTTCAGCTTACTGATATGTACGGGTCGCAGGGAGAGCAACTGCAACAGACCAATTTTGCGCAGCGCGGCGATATGAGCAATGTACATAACCTGCGGGGTGGATACGCAGAAGGCTGGACCGTTTTCTGGATTACAGCGCATTTCCTGAATGCGGCGGCTCGTTTTGTGGAACTTCAAGTTATTCCTTAAAAACAAGAGTCTTTTCCGGTTATCCGGTTTTTTTTGTCAGAACGCATGTGTGTGAGTGTGGAAATGCTGTTTCTTAATTAGAACGTAATATTTTTCCGGATTTATTTTTGTTTCTTTGTATCCGGAATCATCTGAATTTTATACATAACACAAATAAAATAATCGTATGAAAAAGACAATTTTTACCCTGTTTCTTGCTTCTTTTTTCGCCTTTGTTTCGCAGGCCCAACAGATCAATAACGGCGTGATGAATCTCAATGAATTTTCCAGGCCCAACAAACGCAGTAATATCGTCATACCGGATGTAAACGGCTTTAAGGTGCTGAAGTGTGACTTCCACATGCACACTGTTTTTTCCGATGGCGATGTCTGGCCTACGGTACGTGTTCAGGAAGCGTGGAGGGAAGGGCTTGACGCCATCGCAATAACCGATCACATGGAGTATACGCCAAAAAAAGACGATATTACACCCAACAACAACCGTCCTTATGAAATAGCGAAACCCAGTGCTCAACGGCAGGGGATTACCCTGGTAAAAGGAACGGAAGTGACCCGCCAGACTCCTCCCGGACATTTCAATGCCTTGTTTATCGGTGATACGGACGATTATTTAACCGTGAACACCAACGAGACGGATCGTGAAGCCGTGATGAAAGCCGAGGCACAAAATGCTTTTATTTTCTGGAACCATCCCGGTTGGCAGCCCGGAATAGCCGGTTCGTATGAATGGCTTCCGTTTATTGAAGATTTGTATAAAAATAAAGCGCTCGACGGAATAGAGGTTGTTAACGGAACAGGTTTTCACATGAAAGCACTGGATTGGTGTATCGACAAAAACCTGACCGTAATGGGATCGACAGATGTTCACAATTTAATCAGCCTTAGTTATGACAACAGCCGAGATTATGTACACCGTACGATGACCCTTGTTCTGGTCCGTGATAACACTCCCGAATCTGTCCGGGAAGCGTTGGATGCACGAAGAACAGTGGCATGGGCAAGTAAATACCTCATGGGAAAAGAAGAAAATGTCCGCTCTCTGTTTAATGCATGTGTGGAAGTTCTTCCTAGCCATCATTCCGAAACCAATCGCGAGGGAAAAACCATCAAATATTATCAGATCAGAAACAACAGCGACTTGTATTTCGAGATGGAACGTACAGCCGGTAACGGCCCCGGACGTATTGTCCTTTATCCGCAATCGTCACAAGTAATTGCCGCCGAGAGCGGCCAACCCGTATACAGCGTGGTTACCACTTACGTCCGCAGCGACAAACATCTTTCTGTGAATTTACTGTTACCTTAATTTTTTTAGGGAGATATAAAACGAAATATGCTATTCCGGTTTTCATTTTAGAGATGACGCCGGAATAGCTTTTTTTTACACTACAATTTGAAAAGAAAGCCGTATATTTGTATCAAAATAGGAAACGCATTACAAGAAATTTCTGCCGATAGATGAAGATTAAGACATTCGAATTTAACCCATTGGGAGTTAACACCTACGTATTATATGACAGAACGGGTGAGTGTATTGTTGTGGATGCATCCTGTTTTTTCCCCGATGAGAATAAGCTGCTGCTTAATTTTATACTGGATAACAACTTAGTTGTTAAACATCTTGTAAACACTCATTTGCATTTTGATCATATTTTCGGGGTAAATTTTTTAGCATCGCAATTTGGTTTGAAACTCCTGGTGCATCGGGACGATATTGTCTTGCTTGAAAACCTGTCGCAACAACTTCAGCTGTTTGGATTCAATACAAATGTGGATTACCGGCCTGAAATCGGCGGTTTTCTTGCTGAAAACGATGTAGTTTCTTTTGGAGAGCAACAATTGAAGGTCTTGCACGTCCCCGGACATTCTCCCGGAAGCATTGTTTTCTACAACGAAAAAGAGAAGCTTGCCCTGGTCGGAGATGTACTTTTCAACGGAAGTATCGGACGCACAGACTTGCTCGAAGGAAGCTTTGAACAACTTACCGAAGGTATTCGGACAAAACTCTTTACTTTTCCCGATGATACGGAAGTTTACCCGGGACATGGCCCCAAAACAACTATCGGACAGGAGAGAAGATACAACCCTTTTGTTGGAACAGGGAGTTAGGACCACGGGTGAAAAACAAAGGATAAGGAGCTAAGATGCTCTTAATTCGTAATTTGTAAATCATAATTAAACTTTAAACAAATAACTATATGGAAATGGAGCATTTTAAAACCCGTCATATCGGAATTAAGCCGGAGGACTTGGGCAACATGTTGCAGACCGTAGGAGTCTCTTCTGTTGACGAACTGATCGATCAAACTATTCCGGCAGATATCCGGCTAAAGAAGCCTTTATCATTGCCTAAAGCACAATCCGAAATGGAGTACGCCGAAGAGATCGGACGTATTGCGTCGGCAAACAGAGTTTTTACGTCATACATCGGTATGGGATGGTACGATACGATTACGCCTGCTGCCATTTACCGCAACGTATTTGAAAATCCCGTATGGTACACCTCTTATACGCCATACCAGGCCGAGATCTCGCAGGGAAGGCTCGAGGCGTTGCTTAATTTTCAAACGGCAGTGAGCGAACTGACCGGCCTGCCCCTGGCCAATTGTTCGCTGCTGGACGAAGCTACTGCAGCTGCAGAAGCAGCAACAATGATGTACGGGTTGCGAAGCCGCGATCAGGTGAAAAATAACACGGAAATCCTTTTTGTTGATCAATACATTTTCCCGCAAACACTGGGCGTCTTACGCACGCGAATGGGAATGGCAGGCATCGAAATTGAAGTGGGGGATTACAAATGTTTCGATGCGGAGAAAAAATATTTTGGCGCCATCGTACAGTATCCCAACAGCAACGGAAATGTGGAAGATTACCGGAGTTTTGTGGAAAAAGCACACGCATCGGATTGTAAAGTGGCTGTTGCCGCGGACCTGATGTCGCTCGTATTGTTGACACCTCCGGGCGAGTGGGGAGCTGATATTGCTTTCGGCAGCAGCCAGCGTTTTGGGATTCCCATGTTTTTCGGTGGTCCTTCGGCTGCTTTTTTTGCCACGCGTGATGAGTATAAACGCAGTATGCCGGGGAGGATCATTGGCATATCGAAAGACGTTTACGGCAAGGATGCACTGCGCATGGCCCTGCAAACACGGGAACAGCACATCAAGCGCGAAAAGGCCACGTCCAATATTTGTACTGCTCAGGCATTGCTGGCAACTATGGCCTCGTTCTATGCCGTTTACCACGGACCCGAGGGATTGAAAAAGATTGCGAAACGTATTCATTCCGTTACCTCGCTGGTGGCAGATGAGTTAAAAGAACTCGGGTTTAAACAGCTTAATAGTAGCTACTTCGATACGCTAAAACTGCAGCTTCCCGAAAATATAACGCAAGGCGGTGTGAAAGACCTGGCTGAAATGCGCAACATCAATCTCCGTTACTTCGATACCGGAGAAATAGGTATCAGTATCGATGAAACAACAGACGGTTATCGTGTTCATGAATTACTGGCCGTGTTTGCCATGGCGGCAGGAAGCTCCAAGGTATTTATGATTGACGAAATGCCGGAGAAAATAACGTTGAAGGGAGATCAGTTGCGCACCTCGGATTTCCTGTCTCATCCCAACTTCAATAATTATCACTCCGAGACTGAGTTGATGCGTTACATCAAGCGGTTGGAAAGAAAAGATATATCCCTGGCACATTCCATGATTTCGCTCGGGTCATGCACCATGAAACTGAATGCGGCATCAGAGCTTCTCCCTCTGGGGCATCCGGGATTTCAGAAAATACACCCATTTGCTCCTGAAGACCAGGTGCAGGGTTATCAGGAAATGATTCATGAATTGGAATCCATGTTGGCTGAAATTACCGGATTTACGGCAACGAGCTTACAACCCAATTCGGGTGCTGCCGGAGAATTTTCCGGGTTACTGGTTATAGCCAGTTACCTGAAGAGCATTGGCCAGGGACATCGCAAGACAGTGCTTATCCCGGCTTCTGCACACGGAACCAATCCTGCCAGCGCAGTGCAGGCCGGTTTTAACCCGGTGACTGTGGCGACGGATATGAAAGGGAACGTCGATATGGAAGATTTGCGGAAAAAAGTAGAAACACATCGTGACGATCTCGCTGCCTACATGATTACCTATCCCTCTACACACGGTATCTTCGAAGTCGAGATCCGGGAAATGTGCAACATCATTCACGAGGCGGGCGGACAGGTTTATATGGACGGTGCGAACATGAACGCACAGGTCGGGCTAACTAACCCCGGAACTATCGGAGCCGATGTTTGCCACCTCAACCTGCACAAAACATTTGCTATCCCTCACGGCGGTGGTGGGCCGGGAGTTGGCCCTATTTGCGTGGCCGAACATTTGGTGCCCTTCCTCCCGGGCCATCCAGTGATGTTCGAATCGGGCGTGAATGCCGTCTCTGCTGCTCCTTACGGCAGCGCAGGCGTGCTTGCTATTACTTACGGATATATAAAAATGATGGGAACGGATGGCTTAACGGAAGCCACTAAAATAGCTATCTTGAACGCCAACTATCTGGCTGAGAAATTAAACGATTCTTACGGGATCGTTTATCGCGGAGCGAACGGCAGGGTAGGGCACGAGTTGATTCTGGAATGCCGGGGATTGAAATCCGTTTCCGGAATCACAGAAACGGATATTGCCAAACGACTGATGGATTACGGATTTCATGCGCCCACACTCTCGTTCCCTGTCCACGGGACGTTAATGATCGAACCTACCGAAAGTGAAAGCCTTGCCGAGTTGAATCGATTTGTGGATGCCATGCAGCAAATCCATGCCGAAATCATCGAGGTCTCACGAGGCGAATACACTGCCGAAGACAATGTACTGGTAAATGCTCCGCATCCCGAGTACGAATCGGTTGCCGACGAGTGGAAGCATGCTTACCCGCGCAGCAAGGCGGTTTATCCGTTGCCTTTCGTGGCAGAAAACAAATTCTGGGTAAATGTTGCCCGCGTGGATAATGCGTTTGGCGACAGAAACCTGGTAGCGTGTTTATGCAGTATGTAGCAATTTTCAAGAACTACTGCTTCATACAGTTTAATTTCACTTAACTTTTTCATATGTTAGTCACAAGATTTTAAATCTCACTCTCAAAAGTATTTCTGACGGGCGCAAATCATATATTGAATAATAACTGCTGATATCGCTGTAGGAATAGGTTATGAACTTGTTTGTATTAAAAATGTTTGTCCAATCCAGCATTAAATCCACGTTTTTTAACTTGTATTTTACACCCAGGTTCCCAAACCAAGATGACCGGGCTTCAGACTCTATCAAGCTGTTGAAATAATGATTGAACGATATATTGAAAATCAGTTTTTTTACCGGAATTATTGAGGTGCCTAGATTTTGTGCAACATTATGAACGGCCGGCATGGATTGATTGCGGATTTTACTTCGGGTATGGCGATAAGAAATGTCGTATTTGAGGACCATAAATCTGCCAATATCCGTAGTAATGGAAGGGGATAAGGAGTAAGAGTCAAAATTCAAATTCGAAACAATGCCTTGATTTAGCGACAGGGTTTTGCTTTTATTATAACTTGCAAACAACTTCATTTCCGATTTTATCGCATCGATACTTTGGCCGAAAGAATAATCCAACCCGTAGTAATGCGAAGTATTAGTATAAGGAATACTCGTGGAACTGCTCATTATGCCGTTATAGCGGACATCTCCAAGTGTATTGCGCCATATATTGGAATAGGATAACCTGAAAGATGTAAATAATGTTGTAAAGGGATTTTTGTAACTGAAATGCACGAAAGTGCCGGTTTGATGGTTTTTGCCGAGCAATCCGTTACTTCTGTTCATTCCCCGGTAATTAGCCATGATATATCCCAGATAATCTTCGTTAATACCCCCAAATTGATTTGAAAAACGTACGTTTGAAAACAAGTCCCATCGCGAACTGATAGGATATTGAATGATCAGGAGTGGTGAAATAAGCACATGCCCCCCGTTTTTTGAAGTATTTCGAATGTGGTCGTTCCGATTGATAAACAGATAACTAACCGGAAAAGAAAGAATCGGTTTGAAATTTTCCGAAAAACGATAAGACAGGCTCCCATTAAGGCGAATACCAATTTCGTTTCGATGTAATCGGTTTCGTAAAGTGTCTGCCGAAACTGATGAAATCGCATCAGACACAAAAAGGCCGGACTGCATAAAGTAATGATCGGAAAATACATTGGTGCTGTAGCCAACCGTAAAACGCTTGCCCAAGTTTCCTCCAGATACATACAGATTAGTTTTTAAATGGTTATAAGAAACCTCTTGCCGGATTAATGTATCTGATTCTTTTAAGTTAGTAAAAACTTCATCGAACAAAACAGGTGAAACGCTCAGTGAATGATTCTGCATAGTGTAGGATATTTGAGAGCCAACCCTGAAATTTTTATTCTCTTTCCGGCGCAGGTACTCGAAATCGTTGCCAATGTTGAACGATGGAAATTGTAGAAATTGGGATATGTCGCGTACAGCGGCAATTTTACCGGTATGCTCGTTCCATCTGGAAGATACATTGAGCTTGTTATTCAGGAAATATTCATCGGTATTCCCCTCCAGTGTAAGTGTTCCCTCCAGCTCACGCTTTAATAATTGGGCATTCATATCTTCGGTTATGTGGATGTTTCCACCGTCAGCCACAAATATATCTCGTTTTGAATAACTACTGCTTTTTTGTTGATCGTATAAATAATTAAGGTTCCCGGTCAGCGTAAGATCTTTCTTTAATGCTTTCAGGCTGTTGAGCGATCCCAAGTGTGCATTATTAAACAGATGATGCTGTTCTCTTATGGCAGGCGGAACGGGTGCAATTACCGACATGAAGTTTACCGGGCCTCCGCCGGATCCACCGTAAAAAGACGTCAACTCCCGCACGATATCCCGTCCTGTATTATCGCCCTTATAGACCGACATATCTTGTTGAGTCGCCGAGAAACGCATTCCTACCAATTCGTTGCTCAATAACATAGGTGGAAGTCCCGCTCCGGCTTGCGCAGTAAGAAAAAAAGCACCGTGTGCCGATTTTTTTAATTTAAGATTAATGGCGGCTGCTTCGGGAATTTCCATGTCTTTTAGCGCCTTGATGGGTTGGTGGTTCTCAAGCACTTGTACGGATGCCACTTTTGTAGCATCGACATTATTGGTGGCGATACCGTACTTCCCTTTCAGCAGGTCCAATCCTTCTACATAAAATTTGCTGATAGCTTTGTTCTGATAGAGTATCTGTCCCGAAGATAACACTTGGATTCCGGGCAGTTTTTTTAATACGTCGCCAATGCTGCGGTCGGTTTCGTCCAGAAAACTCGCCACATCGTAATGGATAGTATCACCCAACTGACGGATTTTAGGCGCCTGGACAATAACTTCTTTTAGCTCCATTGTTTTTTCAACTACCAAGAATTCCACGAACCCTATATCGCTTTTTACGTGTTTTGTCTGGCTTTCCAATGTCATGGCTTTCACGGATATTTCTACCGAGTCGGGCATATTGGCGCTCCTTAGCGTGAACGTCCCCTCTTTCGAAGTCATCGAATAGGATATAATTGATGTTGAGCCTACAGGATGCATTGTAACGGCAGCATTTGCAACAGGCTCCCGGGTTTGTTGGTCAAGTACTCGGCCTTTGATTTCTTTCTGAGCAAAAACAGCACTAAAAGAAAGCAACAGTATTAGAATGAAAAGAGTTGTTTTTCTGCTCATTTATGCTTATTCACCTATTTCCATTTCGGGATATGTAATGGGGTTATTTATATTGTAAAAAAAGATTATTGAGTTTGAACTTTCGTAAAAACCATACCCAACTTTCTGATACTTATTTTGTTTTAATTTATTAAATAGCTTATAATCGATTGTTTCAAAAGTATTATTTAAAATATCATTGACTTTCAATATCGGAGAATCAATCTTTTCCAGTCCAATGGCTGTCATACAAAAAACGTTGTCAGAATCCTCAATTTTCATAATCATTCCGGGCAATCCGTGAAATTTCCACGGGCCGTCATTAATAGGAATATCAATTGTAAACCATGCATAGTATCTGCGACCTCTAAACTGCGTTACAGCCTTCATACAATGATAATTAAGAATAGTCGCTGTATCAGCTAATATTTCCCAGTCTAAAACAATTGACTCGGCTACTTTATATTTATATTTTAAATCATTATCTCTGCCTAATGTAATAACTTCATTAGAAAGACGTTCCTTAAAGATATATGCAGTCTCAGCTTTTCTTCCACCAGTTGTTTCATCTACTTTCATGTTTAACTCCAATCTTCTTTCGAGTTCTTGTTTGTCGGTTGAAAAACGTAACCTTTTCATTTTCAGAAAATTTGAATTATCTGTGGAATCAATAGTTCTGAGTCTCCAGTCATAGTATACCGAATATGAATTTTCAATATCTAAAGCCATGGTATCGGTTATGACAAAAGGGTCTCCATTCTTAATTGCTTGCTGTTCGGCTCTATAGATTATACGGAAAATGGCAGAGTTTTGCGTTTCTTTGATCGATTGTGCTTTTGCGGATAAAAACAACAATAAAAGAGAGTTAATAATTGATACAGACTTTTTCATTTTTGAATTTTTTGCTGGTATTCATTCTATAATTTTCATTTCAGGATACATTATCGGATTTTTGCTCCGATAATAAATAACGGCATCACCATTAGAAAAGCCGATAGTAATACGACTAAATTTATCTTTTCGAAATGCTTGCCATTGTTTTATGCTGCCATTTAAGTATCCTGACACAAATCGAAAATCCCAATCAATAGCAATTTCCGTATCTGTCAATTCTTGCATGCCAATAGCATTTAATTCAAATACTTTCTCATTGTCTGCTATTTTCAGTATCAGTCCAGGTAATCCATAAAACTTCCAAGGCCCTTCATTCATAGGCAGATCTAACGTAAACCATGCGGCATATTGACGGCCTCTGAAAACTGTGGTTGCTTTGTGGCAGGGATAATTCAGAATAGTAAGCATATCTTCACTTATTAACCATTGTTGGGGTGGAATAAATTCAATAATACGAAAAAGAGCGAATTTATCGAAAGAGGTTATCGGTCCCTGATCTATAGTTATGATTTCGTTCTTCTCTTTATTTTTAAATATTTTGGCAGATTCACCCAGATTATTTCTTAAGTTTCTGACTTCTAAGACTTCTTGTTTAGCAGTTAACCGTTTTTCTAAAGCTTCAGCATCACTGCTGTAACGTATTTTTCTTGGAGAAACCTTGTTTGCAGGAGTCTTGTCTTGTCCAATAAAAAAATACGATGACCAGTTTTGCCCAATATCTAATGCCATGGTATCCGTAATAATTATTGGGTTACCATCTTTCAGTGCACGTTGCTCGACTTTATAAAACACACGAAAAAAAGCGGAATCTAATATTTCGCGATTGGGTATTTTTTGAGTAGACTCCAGGGCTGGTGAACCAATAATTGTCCAAAATAGGAATATAGAAAGTAAGATGATAAATGTTTTAATCTTCATATAACAATATCCTTTAATTGGGGTAATCGATAAAGATCCCACATACTTTCACACTCTAACCTTCTTTTTCTATATCGATTATTCAATAGATCGCCTATTATCAATCGTTTCTATATGCTGTTTCTTGCGGACATCAATTCAAATGATTCAAAAGAAAATATTTTTTGCAAAATAAGCACGTTCCTAAAATATCCATACATTTAAATTTTACCCCGAACATTTATTTCAAAACATTAACCAACGCTTTAAGTTCCTTGACAAGTTTTTCTTCACTCTCGAAACCGGTGCTTGAGTAACGCAATGTGCCTTGTTTATCGATAAAAAACTTTACCGGAATAGCTTTTACATTGTATAAATTACCTACTAAAAACTGATCATTATTTTTTTCATCGATCAATACTCGAAAATCGGCAAATTTATCATCAAGAGTTTTACTAATGGCTTCAAGTCTTTTTTCATCACTGTTGTCATATTCTTGTGTATTGATAAAAAGAAATACAACATCTTCGCCTTTCAATTCATTCATCGCTTTTAGCATAGCCGGAAAAGAAGCGATGCAGGGACCACACCAGCTTGCCCAAAAATCTAAAATTACCACACTACCTTTAAAATCTGATAGTCTTACCGTGTTTCCCTCATCATCTTTCAGTGAAAAATCGGGAGCCGGCATACTAATCATCTTCTTTTTCAACTCCTCAATGTATGATAAATTTCCGGCATTTTTCAGATTTTCCAGAGCTTGATGTAATCCGGTATCATCGCCGTTTAAGGCGATGTAAGCAACTTTGTATAACGAATCCATTTTGGCGCTTCCGTACTTATCTTTTATAAAATTTTCGGATTTTGATAATGCGTCTTCAAATTGCTTGTTGTTCACTAAATACTGCACAACATTCTCATTTGCCCCTAAATTTTCCCAATTGAATAATTCTGCCGATTTCACCTCATTATCTACCGCACCTTGTGTATCCCCAAGTTTATTGAGAATATAAGCGTAAGTATCTAAATAATTGGCCTTGTTTCTGAGAAATATTATTCTTGTGGTCTCCGGTTTTTTAACTTCCATCATTTTATCTACGTTAAGCAACGATTTTTCTGAATATTTTTTTGCCAAGTCCATATCTTTATCCTTTGTAGCCATCTTCCAAGCAATTTCGTTATATTCTCTGGCAAGAAAAGAAGGATCGTTAACTTTGGAAATATGTTTTTCGAAATTATCGTAATCCAACAAACCTCTATAAGTAGTAATCAAACTGTGGGTAAGCTGTGTTCGCATTTCCGGTTCTATATCACTGAAATTTTCCACGATTGAATTATATCTTGTAAGGGCGGAATCGGGTAAATACATCGCCATAAAATAAAAATCTATATATTGTTTTCTTAACGCTGCTTTTCCTTTAGGGTGTTTTTTAATCACTTCATTGATCAAAGAATCTCTTTTTTGATGATCCCTGCCAACGATGGTTTCAACAATTCGCTCCGTAAAATTGTCGTTTTTCCCTGTTTCCAAAATTTTATTGTAATACTCAGTTGCCAATTTAACTGCTTCCGCTTCTTTTGATTTATCGAGTTTCAACGTGCTCAAATATATCGGTAACGTCGATTCTTTTAAATCGGGATGCAATTGGTACTCTTTTTCCATGAGTTGAATGGCTTTGAGGGTATCCACTTTTGCATTAAAGAAATATTTGTTGTAGAGGCTTACTGCTCCTTGTGTAAAAAAAGTTCCTTTTTTAGGTTTTCCGTTTTCATAAACATTGAAACCGTAACCTTTGTCACGGTTATTGTCAAATTCTTTTCCGTTGGTAATCTTTATAGAAACATACAACACTGTGTCCGGCAATTTAAAACGTCCTGTAATTTTATTGTTTTGAAATTCAGACGGAATAATTTCATTTTTAAACCTGTTCTCCCCCATATAATTAAAAAAATAAGAAATTTCCGTATCCGGTTTTGCTAAATCTCCTATGTATGTAACGGTTACTGTATCTCCCGATTCAGGCTTTAATGGATGTATGGTCAGGACTTGATTTTGTGCACACAGGCTGCTGGTAAAATAAATCAGGAAAGAAAAGAAAAATATTTTTTTCATAGCCATTATGTTTTATGTTGGATTAGTAAATGCTATATCTTTATGTGTTCCAAGGTTATAAACACTTATACTTATTTGCAAATATAGAACAATAAATCATTTATTACTATATTTTCGTAAAAAATTTACTAATTTGTTGTCTTGATAATTACTCATTAGTCATGATTATGATATCATACGAGTTTATTGTCGCAATCCATTCCCGTTATTTTGTCTTGATTCTTTGCTCTTTAATTGACGTATCTCTTTTTTTCGTATCTTTGCACCTCAAACCCAAAGTGTCCAATAAGTGCAGCAACAAAATCATCGTTCCGGATTCGTAAATATTGTGGGAAATCCCAACGTGGGAAAATCCACGCTGATGAACCGGCTGGTAGGCGAAAAGTTATCCATAATAACGCCCAAATCGCAAACCACGCGTCACCGCATTATCGGCATCGTAAACACCCCTGAATACCAGGTAGTGTATTCCGATACGCCCGGTGTGCTTCGTCCCAACTACAAGCTACAGGAGCAGATGCTTAACTTCTCGTTATCCGCGCTTGATGATGCCGATGTGTTGCTGTACGTGACCGATGTAGTGGAAAAAACCGATAAAAACGATGAATTCCTCTCCAAGGTACAACGGTTGAACCTTCCGGTTTTATTGCTTATCAATAAAATTGACCAGACCACACAAACGGAACTTGAAAAAATGGTTGATACGTGGCACGAGATGTTGCCGGATGCTGAAATTTACCCCATATCAGCACTCAATAACTTCAGTATTGACAGGGTGCAAAAGCGCATTTTAGAGCTTTTGCCCGAGTCACCGCCTTACTTTGAGAAAGATGCGCTGACGGATAAGCCTGCCCGGTTCTTTGTTAACGAGATCATCCGCGAAAAAGCTTTGTTGCTGTATCAGAAAGAGGTTCCCTATTCCATTGAAGCGATGGTGGAAGAATTTAAGGAAGAAACGGACATTATCCGTATCCGCGCCATTATCTTGGTGGAGAGAGATACACAAAAGGGCATCGTAATCGGCCATAAAGGGGAGTCGCTGAAAAGACTGGGTACCCTGGCGCGAAAAGACATCGAACTGTTTTTTGAAAAAAAAGTATTCTTGCAACTTTACGTTAAAGTAGAAAAAGACTGGCGAAACAGGGACAATCTGTTGAAGAATTTTGGGTACAAGTTGGAATAGAATTTCCAATTATCAATTACAAATTACAAATTAAATTTATCAGTCTGAAAGCCCAATGTCTTTTGTCTGATAGTCTTAAAAGAATATGAGAAACTTAGTAGCTATAGTTGGACGCCCGAACGTCGGGAAATCAGCGTTATTTAACCGGTTAACACAAAGCCGCCAGGCTATTGTTACCGATGTATCGGGAACCACACGCGACCGTTTGTACGGAAAAGTCAATTGGAGCGGACAAGACTTTTCGCTGGTCGATACCGGCGGCTGGGTAGTCAATTCCGACGATATAATGGAGGACGAAATAAACAAGCAGGTACAGATCGCGGTGGAAGAAGCCGACGTGATCCTTTTTGTTGTTGACGTAATGAACGGGCTTACCGACCTGGATAATGGGGTGGCTCATTTGCTGCGTCGTTCCGGCAAGCCTGTAGTCGTGGTTGCCAACAAAGCCGACAATTTTGAGATCGGTCATCAATCGGCAGAGTTTTATACGCTGGGGCTAGGTGATCCTTTTCCTATTTCGGCCATCAATGGTTCGGGAACGGGTGATCTGTTGGATCACGTTTTATCGTTGTTCAAGAAAGAAGGTGAAGAGGAAAAATTAGCAGATATTCCCAAGTTCGCTGTTGTTGGCCGTCCCAATGCCGGGAAATCATCGATCGTAAATGCTCTGGTGGGTGAAGAACGCAATATCGTGACCGAGATTGCCGGTACTACCCGGGACTCCATTTATACCCGGTATGATAAGTTTGGGATGGATTTTTACCTCATCGATACTGCAGGGATTCGCAAAAAAGGAAAAGTGACGGAAGACCTGGAATATTTCTCGGTTATCCGCTCCATCCGTGCCATTGAGGAGGCTGATGTCTGTATCCTTATGATTGATGCCACGCGAGGAATAGAAAGCCAGGACCTGAATATATTCTCACTGATCCAGAAAAACCGGAAGGGCCTGGTGGTGTTCGTCAATAAATGGGATTTAATTGAAGAAAAAGACAACAACCTGATAAAGAACTTCGAGAACATTATTCGCGAACGATTTGCACCGTTCACTGATTTCCCCATTATTTTTGGTTCAGCCTTAACTAAACAACGGATTCTGAAAGTGATGGATTTGGCAAAAGAGGTATATCAGAACAAAAAACAAAAAGTGCCTACGCACAAACTTAACGAAGTGATGCTGCCTATTATTGAAAGGACTCCGCCACCGGCAAATAAAGGGAAGTACATAAAAGTTAAGTATATAACGCAACTGCCAAACACTCAAGTTCCCTCTTTTGTGTTTTTTTGCAACCTTCCCCAATGGATCAAAGAGCCTTATAAGCGGTTCATCGAAAACCGGATGCGTGAAAACTGGAACTTCACCGGAACGCCGATTAATGTTTTTTTCCGGGAAAAGTGATGACACAATAATGGTCCTCAAATATTCCCGAAAGGAATGTTTTTTGCCTCGCAGACCTCAATCAGTTTGGCCTTAATCCTTTTTAAGTCGTTGTATTTAAGGTTACCCAGGTCTATCTTGTAGTTGGTCCCGGTAGTAGTCAGTGTCAGGTAGCTTAGCCCGATACCCAGTTGTGTGACCGTTTCCCACAAGATGGAACCGTTTATGCGTTGTTTAGGTAATTTAATTCGAAATTCATCGTTATCAATTTCCACAATAAAATCCGATTGCCAAACGGTTACTGTAAACACCAATAGTGCCGCTAAAACAACTCCTGCTACCCCAACATAAAACAGAAAATCCAAGCTGGCGTGTATAGCCTGGGATATGCTGACTCCAACAGCCAGCGCAAACAGAAACCCTCCGGCAACCAATGCGGTAATCTTCACTTTCGACGGTAACGAATAAACAATTTTCAGGTCTTCCATAACAAACGTTATTTATCGAATTTAATGTTATCTGCTGAATAACAAATAATTCAGTTTACAAAAATACAATTATTACGCGGTTTTTTGTAAATAAACATGAAAAATCGATGATATGAGAAAAAAAATTCGTTAATTTGTATATAATTTATAGGATAAGTTAAACAAATTGAACGTAAACTTATTTTACCAAAAGACGTTTATGTAGCAATATATCTCAACTATGTTGGTTGGGATTAAAATAGGAAGAGTGAATTGATGAATAGTAACAATCTTGAAAATGAGAAACTTCCTGAAAACAGGGAAGGTAAGGCTGAAGAAACTATTGACCAACTTCCCCAGGAAGAAAAAGTATCTGCGGAGCCCGTTGAAACCACTTCCGGAGAGCCGGTAGAGGCAGAAAAAACAGTTGCGGAACCAGAAGTGGCTGAAACAGAGCCGGTAAAGGATGCCGAAACGGAACAAGCGCCTGATTCGGAGCTGAAAACCGAAAAATCTGTTGACGGAGAGGAGGGTGAAATCAATTACGATATAGAAACTCCAGAAGGTGTGAATGCGGAAACTGAAGATGCGGAGGAAGAAGTAGATGAAAACAGCGTTTCGGATGATGATTCCACGGAGTTATTGGCCATAGAAGAGATTGTGCAGAAACTCAGGAATTTGCTGGCTTCCGACCATCCTCAGCGAAGAGAAGTGGATGAGGTGAAAAATCAATTTTACCGTTCACTTCGCAACGAAACCGAAGCGCAAAAAGCTGTTTTCCTCGAATCGGGAGGCGAGTCTATCGATTTTGTTGTTAATGAATCGGAAATCTATGCCGAAGGTAAGGAACTGATTCAAAAAATAAAAGAAAAACGTGCTGTAATTCTCGCCCGTGAAGATGCGGAAAAGGAAAAGAATGTTGCTAAAAAAATGGCGATTATCGATCAGGTAAGACACCTTGCCGAAAATCAAAGCCAGGAGGATTTTAACAAAACTTATCAGGAGTTCCGCTCACTTCAGCAACAGTGGAACGAGATTAAACTTGTACCACAGACCAAAGTGAATGAACTTTGGAAAGAATACCAACGCCATGTGGAAAAATTTTACGACCTGGTGCGCATCAACAACGAGTTCCGTGAATACGACTTCAAAAAAAATCTGGAACTCAAGACCGAACTTTGCGAAGCAGCCGAAAGGCTCGACGAAGAACAGGATGTGGTTTCGGCGTTTCATCAACTGCAAAATCTTCACCAGGAGTGGCGTGATGTAGGCCCGGTTTCTCGCAAAGACCGCGAAGAAATCTGGAACCGTTTTAAAGCAGCTTCTACCCTAATCAATAAAAAGTATCAATCTCATTTCGAAAGCCTTAAAGGGAAAGAAGAGGAGAATCTGGCGGCTAAAACCGCGTTGTGCGAAACCCTTGAAGCCATCGATTATTCGAAATTAAACTCCGTTAGGGACTGGAACAACAAGATCAAGGAAGTTCTTGATATTCAGAAGCAATGGCGTGAGATAGGCTATGTGCCAAAAAAATGGAACACCAAAATATACGACCGTTACCGTGCTGCCTGTGACTTCTTTTTCCGTAATAAAAACGATTTCTACAAATCGATGCACGGCGAAATGGAGGAAAACCTGAAAAAGAAAGTTGCTCTTTGTGAACGTGCCGAAGCCTTAAAGGATAGCCAGGATTGGAAAAAAACAACCCAGGAAATGATTTCTATTCAGAAAGAGTGGAAAACCATTGGTATTGTTCCCCGCAAATATGTGGACAGCACGTGGAAACGGTTTATTGCCGCTTGTGATTATTTCTTTGAACAAAAGAAACTCCACACCTCCACTCAACACGATGAAGAGGCCAGAAATTTCGAAAAGAAAAAAGAGATCGTGGAGAAGATAAACATGCTGGATACCACCCTCACTCCTGAACAGGCGTTGCCGCTGTTAAGGGAACTAATGGATGAGTGGTATGGTATCGGACACGTGCCTTTCAAGGTTAAGGACAGGGCTTACAAAGAGTTCTATGATGCTACCGAAGCTCAGTTCGACAGGTTGAATATCGATAAAACCGACCGGAAATTAGACAGTTTCAGGTCGAACATCTCGGATATAGCCAGATCGGATAATGCCAAAGGCCAATTGTTGCGTGAACGGGAAAGGCTGATGCGCCAATATGAGCGTATGAAAGTGGAATTGCAAACGTACGAAAACAACATAGGCTTCTTGTCGGTTTCGTCGAAAAAAGGCAACAACCTGGTGGACGATATGAACCAGAAGATGAAAAAAATAAAATCAGAGCTTGAGTTGCTGGTGAAAAAAATTGCAGCCATAGACGATGAACTCTAATATTTTTTATGATAAAAGTTAGGCGATCACTTTTTTGGTCGCCTTTTTCTTATTAGATAGCCTCACAAACATTTTCTTCTGCCTTTTAGAAAGATGAAAACATGCCAATATCTGCTCTGCTTCTCATAAGTTTGCTCCTAATTGTATCGTCTTCCTGTAAAGGAGTTGATAAGACGGTTGACATAGCTTCCTACACGAATTCTGTTTTGCTGGCCGATCCATTCATTATGCTATACGAGGGCGTATATTACGCTTATGGCACCCATTCCGAAGATGGAATTGAAGTTTATACTTCGGACGATCTTAACGGATGGAAGGAAGTTCCTGGCCTTGCTTTACACAAAGATAACTCTTTTGGTGACAAATGGTTTTGGGCACCTGAAGTATATTACGTTAACGGGAAGTTTTACATGTATTATACTGCAGAAGAACATATGTGTGTAGCAACTTCTGATTCTCCGTTGGGTCCGTTTATCCAGGAGGTTAAAAAACCGATGCTGGAAGGTGAAAAGACAATTGATAATTCTCTGTTTATCGATGATGACAGAACTCCTTACCTTTTCTTCGATCGGTTTAATGACGGGCTAAATATCTGGGTCGCAGAACTGGAAGAGGATCTGATAACCATCAAAAAGCAAACGTTGCATCCTTGTATTCATGTATCTCAGGAATGGGAAAATGTATGGCCCAGGGTAAATGAAGGTGCTTTCGTAACAAAACATAACGGCATGTATTACATGACGTACTCCGCAAACAGCTATGAAAGCCCGTTCTATGGTGTCGGGTGTGCTATTGCAACGGATATCATGGGCGAGTGGACAAAGTATCCGGATAATCCCCTGCTTCAGAAACCCGGTAATCTGGTTGGTGTAGGGCACAGTGCATTATTCAGTGACAAGAAGGGGGATTTGCGAATAGTTTTTCATGCACATCATGACGATAAAAATATACACCCGCGAAAGATGTACATCGGAAAAGTCGAATTCAAACAAGAAGGGGAGGTGGATAAACTTTATATTTCCCAAGAATACCTGATACCGAAATTAACTGTTCCCAGAAATTGAATCCGTTGAGCACCGTTTACTCCCTGTAAATGGAGATGTTCAGTGAAAAAAATTGTTTATTTTGGTGACGAAAAAAGAGTACCCTTTCCAAAAAGTCCTTTTTTATTCTTTTTAAAATAACTATTTTCGTGGAATAAAAAATATTAATTCATTAAAATAATATCAGCATGAAATCAAAATTAGTCGTATTCATTTTGCTTACAGCAACGCTCTCACTTTCCGCTCAGTGGAAACCGGCGGGTGACAGGCTTAAAACCCGTTGGGCCTCACAGATAGATGTGAACAACGTATTGCCGGAATATCCCCGGCCCATCATGGAGCGTTCCCAGTGGCAAAACCTCAACGGGTTATGGAATTATGCCATTCTACCGGTGGGGAAACAAAACCCGGCTTCTTTCGATGGGAAAATACTTGTCCCGTTCGCCATTGAATCGAGTTTGTCGGGTGTGCAGAAAAGATTAGGAAGCGAGAACGAACTCTGGTACCAGCGTGAATTCACCGTCCCTTCTAACTGGAAAAACAACAGGGTACTGCTTCACTTTGGAGCTGTAGACTGGAAAACTGATGTTTGGGTAAACGACATTAAGGTTGGGCAACATACCGGTGGTTATACCCCGTTTTCATTTGACGTAACTCCTGCTTTAAAAAACGGAACGAACAAACTGGTGGTAAAGGTATGGGATGGAACCGACCAGGGGTACCAGCCCCGGGGAAAACAGGTAAACAATCCGCACGGCATCTGGTATACCCCTGTGAGCGGCATCTGGCAAACTGTATGGCTGGAACCCGTTCCTGAAAAATACATCGAAAATGTGAAAATCACCCCGGATATCGATAAGAACATCATAGGTGTTGAAACTTTTATCAATCAGGCAACCGCTTCCGACAGGATTGAAGTGAAAGTGATGGAGGGATCACGTGTCGTGGCTACGGGACAGTCCATCAATAATCAGCCGGTTGAAGTGTCTATGCCGGCGAATCCTCGGTTGTGGTCGCCCAGCGACCCCTTCTTGTACGATCTGGAAGTAACCGTGTTCAACGGTTCGAAACAGCTGGATAAGGTGAAAAGCTACACAGCTATGCGTAAATATTCAACCAAGCGCGATGACAAAGGAATTGTCCGCTTACAACTGAATAATAAAGATCTGTTCCAGTTCGGCCCGCTCGATCAGGGATGGTGGCCCGACGGATTGTATACGGCACCTTCTGACGAAGCGCTTAAATACGATATAGCGAAGACCAAAGATTTCGGGTTCAACATGATCCGCAAACACGTGAAGGTGGAGTCCGCACGCTGGTATATGCACTGTGACCGGCTTGGTATCATTGTGTGGCAAGACATGCCTAACGGCGACAAAAGCCCCGAGTGGCAAATGCGCGAATATTTCACCGGCGTGGAAAGACTGCGTTCGCCGGAGTCGGAAGCCAACTACCGCAAAGAATGGAAAGAAATCATGGATTACCTGTATTCATATCCCTCAATCGGCGTTTGGGTCCCGTTCAACGAAGCTTGGGGACAATTTAAAACGCAGGAAATTGTGGAATGGACCAAGCAGTATGATCCGTTCCGTTTGATAAATCCGGCCAGTGGAGGGAACCACTATCACCTAGGAGACATGCTTGACTTACACAATTATCCGCAGCCGGAAATGTATTTGTACGACGGACAACGGGCAACTGTTCTTGGTGAATACGGTGGAATCGGTTGGGCGAACAAGGAACACCTCTGGGAACCCGACCGCAACTGGGGATATGTACAGTTCAACAGCTCCGATGAAGTGACCAACGAGTACATTAAATATGCTGAACAGCTGAAACAAATGATTCGCCAGGGATTCTCCGCTGCTGTATATACCCAGACTACCGATGTGGAAGTGGAAGTGAACGGGCTGATGACTTACGACAGGGCTGTAGTGAAAATTGACGAAGGCAGGGTACGTAAGGTAAATCAGGAAATATGCAATATTCTTAACGACTGATGTTTATATGCTAATTTGCAGATCCCCGGGACATATCGCATGATGATAGTTCCCTTTCGTGAAAATTAGAAGAACCGGAAAGTGCCGGTTCTTCTAATTTATACCTGCGAAAAAGAATTCTTTCTGAATTCGGTTGCCGGAATTCCTTTCCTTATTGAAAAGGTTGTTTATTTCAAGTTTAAATAATCCATTATGGCTTTATTCCCTTTAAGGGCATTTATGGGCATGGGATTATATTTCGTATTTAACTAATGATAAAAACTGTTTTACCTTAATGTTTATATATTTTATTCTAATTCTTATTTAAGTTTTTTGTGGTTGTCTTCAACGTGTTAAACCAATCCTGTGCCGAAGGGTAACAAGAGAATCGATGTCCGCGTAGCCAGTCACCTTGGATGTAATAAGTCACGGAGTCTCCCCGCTTGCAATTCAGCACTATCCTGTGTTCTTCTGGTTGGTCGTCGAAACGCAGGAAGCAAGCAGGCGGAAACACTATTCCCATACCTATCCACCCGATCTTCGGATCCTGAAATCCCCATGAACCGATGACACCTGCATCTTTGTCGGAAAAGTAAGTCTCGCCGGATAGCCGCACCAAACCGATGGCTAATTCGATTTTATCACCCGGAACACCGCCGTCCACCGTTGCTTTTACTGATGTGTAAAGATCACCAGCGTCAATCGAAGGACGTAACTTCACAGTATAGGGAGCGTTTTTAGGACCGACTCCTTCCGCTACAAATTCGAGGGTAAGCTGGTTATTGGTCTGCTCAACCACCCGGCCGGTAAAAGTGGGATTTCCCTTGCCCGTTTCGTTGCGTACAGGGTAGGCCACGTCGTTTACATAGAGTATAACTCCACCGCTGCCTGCCGTTTTTCCCACGTGCAGGATATCCATTCCCCATCCGTTTTGATCAATATGGTAACTCTTGCCTTCGGCTATCCTCGGCATGATAAGCGTATCGATCCACTGGCGTTTGCCGAACAGGTCGAAATGACCCAAGTAGAAGCGGAAGGCTGCTTTTTCCGATTCCCATCCCCAATTGGGCGGGAGCCATTGGTTGTTCCAGGCAACGCGTTGTTTGTCTTCTTCCTTGCGTAACCGGACTGTCCAGGCACGATAGTCCTCTTGTGACTTGCCCGTTTTGAAATGTTTCTCGACGGTTTTAACCATGGCTTCGGTGTCGCCTTTGCTACGGGCTGCGTTAAATTTTTTCCAAAAAGAGCGGTTTTTGTATCCCGATTTTTTTAGTCGGTCAATCTGCTTATCCTGCACTAACATAAGGTAATACATCAAAGTTTCATCGCTGTTTACAAGACGGAGCGAGATACCCCGGTCTATGTTCGCACAACGCATGCTGTTTTCCATCATATCCCAGATGGGAGTAGCAGATGTGCCTTTTTCCACTGATTCGAGTGCAGAAGAGAGTGCTTTTACCAAAAGGTACCGGTTGACAGGTTCCGCTTTTAAAACCGGTGCAACCGATCCGTTGATATCCTTGAATTTCCATGCTACCGGTTTTACTTTCGACACATCAATAGGATAGGAGTCATCCGTTATGCCGTCGCCATTTGTATCAATATTCACCATGTCCATAATGCCGTCCTTGTCGGTATCCACCCAAAAATAGCTCATATCCATTTTTGTATCGTAATCGTAATCCACTTTGATCCAGGTTCTGTCGCTGTTTTTGATATGAATGCGGTGGTCGGCGGGATTGAAATAAAATTCATTGGGTCCTTTGGGTTGAAGTACCAGCTCATAGCGCTTGTTGAAAGGTCCGCAGGCAGGTCCTCCGATTTGCGGCATCACATATCCCGGATCAGTGGAGGCAGCGGAAATGATGCCTTCCCAGCGTTCAATTGTATCCTTGGGATCGTTCCAGGCCATGTTCAGGTCGTTTTCGTCCCAGGTCATCAAAACTCTTTGCCAGGTCGTTTGTTGCAACTCTTCTCTTGCAAGCGAACGTTTAAGAATAGGCCCGGTAGGAATACCTCGGATTGAAAATGTTTCCATTTGCTCCTTTTTCAGATACATATTGAAATCGCTTTTCCTGTCTTTCTCTGGAGTCCATCCTTTAGCAAGTGCCGTAATGCCCACATCGAAATCACGTGGTTGTTGTGTGGTTCCGTCATTGTCGGCATCAAAACTCCACCGGAGATATTTTACCCAGTCTTCTTTTCCTTCAATACGTACTACTTCTTCCGTAACTCCATCATGATCTAAATCATAGAAAAGAAACGGATTTTCCCAATACGGGACCCATTTGTTCGATTCGGTTTCAAAATATAAAGTGGTAAAACTTTCGTCTCCGCCAAAATGCGAATAATCTTGACAGGGTTGTTGATAATACACATAATCCATATCGTAATCGAGTAAATTATCATCCCCGTCGTCGATGGATAAGATGACACGTAATCCATCCTTATCAAGATGTCTATTCTTTTTACCGTAAGTGAACCATTCCATCACGTCGAGGTCATGGTCTCCGTCGAGATCGTGGTAGCTGATCACGGCATCTACAAAACCGTCGGCATGCCAGTCGGCTATCCAGAGATCTCCATATTTTTCGGGTTCTTTGCCCATTTCCAGATTGCCGTTTTCATCGACTACTTTGACCAATATCGGTTTTTTTGCTTCTGTATGACGTGGTTCGATATCGATAAACCATACTTCCTCCGGTTTTCCGTCGCCGTTCTTGTCCACATAGTGGCGCTTACCCGGGGTATCATTTTTTACTTTTTCAATCATAGCAGGATCCAACCTCACGGCATCGCTGAAAACCTGCTCAAAAGCCTTTTGTTTCACCATCTTTTCTGTATCCTGCGCATGAACCGTTGTGGTGTAAAGGCAAGCGGAAATCATCCATAAAAAAGCGAAACTAAACTGTAATCGATTCTTTTTAAGTAACTTAAGTGTCATAAATTTTTTATTTTGATTTAATAAGTAATATTTCTTTCATTTTCTGTAATACAACCTCGTTTGCCTTGATCATATGTTCCGTTGAATCCGCTTTGTACCACTCCGTTATCCTGTCTTGATGGTAAAACGGCTCGGGTGTCAGGTTTTCATTGGAAAGTGAAGACATGATGTTGGCCACATAATTATCTTTTTCGGCAACCAAAACCATTTTTGCATACAAGATATTGTATTGCCGAATTTGTTGGTTGATTGTTTTGATATATTGCGCCGGATTGTATGAGGTTATGTTTACATTTTCCATGATCTCTTTTACGGTCTTGCCGGCTCCGCCATTGTTATTGGGAGATTTCACGCCCAGTAACCAAGCTATTGTTGGCGCCAGATCGGTATGTTCGAAATAGGGAAGTTCACGCCCCCTAGCGATTCCGTTTCCGGAAAAGACTAAGGGGGTTACCCAACTATCTTCGTCCATCATAGGATGCCAGCCCACCTTGCTCTGTCCGTGGTCGGAAGTTACGATCAAAACGGAACTTTCCCATTTTCCCGTCTTTTTCAAATGATCGATGAATTTTCCCAATAATTTATCGGCATTTTCAATAGCATTGACATAGGGAGAGCCTTTTCCGAAAATATCTCTCGCATAGGTTTTTCCTTCGCTGAACATGGCTATGTTTGTTCCAATGGAGCCCGGGCTCTGTACGTGAACACGCATAAAACGGATATTCTGACTCTCGAGTAGTTTTATGGCTTGTTCCACTGTTTGATCGTCGGTCAGCTTGTTATCCATGATGCAGGTTGAAAAACCCCTTCCCACGGAGCGATACGCTGTTGTGTTCACCACAAATGCCGTTTGATACTTGGGGGGGATCATCTCCTGAATCATTTTATTTTCCGGACTCAGGAAGATCGTGCCTTCGTGAAGCATCGGGTTGGGAAAGGAACAACTGTTAAACTTACTATAATCTCCCACTGTAGGGTGATGTGGAATGATCATGTATGATTTCTGTACGTAGGTTCCCTCCTTTATCAAGGAATTATATACCGGCATGTTCAATTTTTCCGGCGCTTGCCAGTGCATTCCGTCAATCATAAACAAGATCACTCTTTCGGGTTTTTTCGCTGACAAAGCCGGTATATTCATCGATAACGTATACAGCAGAAACGATACCCATACAAAATGAATTCTTCTCATATCATTTTTATTTTATAATTTAATGAAAATCTTCCGTTTATACATAAAATAGCAAATGACCCAAACCATAAATGCCACCACCACAATCGTCACCATATTTATCACTGTATCGCCTCCCCAGCTGAAAAGACGACTCGTAAACGGACGGGCCATCCGGGTAAGTAGACTTTTTCCGCCGAGACTGCTGAAAATGTAAATAAAAATAGGATTCATGCCCACGATGGCAAAAAAAGTAGCAATCTTCCTGAAGCCGAATATATCAACAAACAAATACGATAATCCCATTGCCAATATGCACCAGCCACCGCTAAAAATGACAAAAGAACTTGTACTGACACGCTCTATCATAGGAATATATAATCCCAACAAATATCCGGCGATTATCCCAACGATTCCGATGGAAAGCATAATTAACAGTTTTTTCTTTTGAGACCAATCCGTCATTAACAATTTTCCGATAAAGATACCCCAAATGATGTGTGCACTGGTAGGAACGGCATTAAACGTAACCCAATGATCGGGATGCAGGTGTCCCACCGTAACCATATCGAACCAAGCGCCGAAATTGTGGTCGGGCGTGTACGGCATATTATACCCTTCTACCGCCCAAAACTGATAGAGTAGGTCGGAGATTAATATTACTGCGAATGAGACCGCCAGTTGCCATTTTGTATCCTTTTGTAACAACAAAAAGGCAAACACATACACAAACGCCAGTTGAGGAAGAATATTAGTAAGATAAAAGGTGTCGCCTTTGGATCCCAACATAAATCCAAGTAAGAGTAACCAAAAGGAACGCTTTAGGGCATGGGTAAACGATTGCTTCCAACTTTTACCCCGGGTAAGCCTTTTAGAAAGTGAAAAAGGCATGGAGACTCCCACGATAAACATAAAAAAGGGTTGTATCAGGTCCCAGAAATAGATCTCAAACCAGTTGCCATGATTGGAATGCTTGTCGAGCCAGGCAATAAACGTACCTCCCTGCCCCTGTTCCGTCATTTGGTGAAACAAAGTTGCTAGTCCCGATACCAGAATAAACATTACCAATCCCCGGAAAAAGTCGATGGAAAGAATTCTTCCCTGTTCTTTGCTCAAGCCAGTAGCTACATTGTTGGTTTGATTTGACTTCATCTTTTTAATCTCTTTTTTTCTTTTCTGGTCCTGCAACTTCAGGACTTGACTCAGGATCTTTATAATTGAAGAAAACGATGCCGATTTTTTTGTAAACCTCCATCATTTTGTCCATCCGCATATTGAAGTTCTCGTAATTTTTAGACTTGTCTTGCGTCCATGCGGCTTCTGCCAACGCCGACAAACGGGGAAATATCATAAACTGCAACCGCTCGGGCGTATGAATTGTTTCCGTCCATATATTTCCTTGTATCCCTTTAATCAACGGTGTAGAAATAGATATGCCTGACGTATAATCCATACTGGGAAAATGATAAACTTTTTCAATGGGCGCATACTCGCCGCCTTTAGACCATTTCCGACCGTATTTATGCGACGAATGTTGGACAAAATCCAAATAGAGAGGCAGTCGCGGGCAAAGAACAATTTCGTAGCCTTTGTTTATCGCCTTTTCAAGCTGTTCCGGTCTCTCCTGGCGCCACCACATGACCATCGTATTGGAAACAGGCAAGCCGGCAGTGACTACTTCATCCCATCCGATAACGGTTTTGTTCAGGACCCGGATCGAGTCCGATATTCTATTCAGAAAGTAATGTTCTACTGTCACCAGGCCTTCAAGTCCTTGTGCTTTCATCAGTTCACGGATTTCAGGTAAATGATTCCACTGTTCATTGCCGAAGTGCACCTCATCTCCGCCTATATGGATATATCTTGAGGGAAAAAGAGCGATTATCTCTTTTAAAATATTGGTTAGAAATGTATAGGTACCTTCTTTCCCCGGATTAAAGGTAAAGTTGGGATACTGTTTTGAACCGCCACCACTGAATTCGGGATAAGCTTTAATCGCGGACGTGGCATGTCCCGGCATGTCGATCTCAGGGATAACCTCGATAAACCGATCTGCCGCATATTGTACTATTTCGGCTATTTCGGCCTGGGTGTAATATTGCGCGGGGGCATCCGGATCGGTAAGGTTTCCTATTGCGCCGACGGAAGTCAGCAGGGGATACCGCTTGATTTCAATTCTCCACCCCTGGGAGTCGGTAAGGTGCCAGTGGAATTTGTTCAGTTTGTGGAACGCCATCAAGTCGAGTAATTTCTTCACTTCGGCTTTACCCACAAAATGGCGGGATTCGTCCAGCATCAGGCCGCGCCATCCGTAGCGGGGGGCATCGCCGATAACGGCACACGGAAGGGAGCCTCCCGTTCCGGTGCCGTTGATCAACTGAAGAGCCGACTGCAACCCGTAAAAACAACCGTTTGCACATCCGGCTTCGACAATAATACCTACGGCGGAAACCGTCAACCGGTACTCTTCGGGATTGTGGTAGGCGGTGTTCCTAACTAATTGTATCCATCCCTTTTTCTCTGTTTTCTTTGCCTGTATGGAAAATTTTTTCAGACTTTCTACGAATTCGGAAATAAGAGGACTGAATTCTCCCGATACGGCCGAGACGGTGATCACTTTCGGAACGCTCAATTTCCCCTCTTTTTGTTCATAATGATTAGGATAGGGGATTATTTGTTGAGCATTGCATAAAATAAATGAAAAAGATAAAAGGAGAAATAGAATTAATCGGGCACGCATAATATAGTTGGGTTTAATTTTATATAATAAATTCTTTCATTGTTGAAAATAAGAAGTTACGTCTCAATATTTTACAATTTTCTTCTTAACTGTACTTTTTGAAGCTTCACTTGTATTACCATAAGCTCCGATGTTAATTTTTTTTCCATTTGGGGATGGTTCCTTTGAATATTCATCCGCGGGATCCCCAGCATCAATACACGGGCTTGTTACATGGTCTTTAACCCACGTTGTTCCGTTCCATCGCCCATATTTCGATTTGAGATGAAAATCAGACGTCCCGCCAAAAAACGGATTCTTGGACATGTTCCCTGATCCGGAAGGAGTTTTAAAACCATTCTTCCAGAAATTGGAATAAGTAATGTCAATACCAAAATCCAAAGGATTTTCACCTAAAGCCTTAACATCCGTTACAATGCAATTTTTCATAATGTTACCTTTATCCAGATCACTTCCTCCTGAAAAAAGCTTACTTCCTTTTGAAAAAACACAGTTTCTGAAAATATTACCTTGTGCATTGGACGGGTATGTATCATTACTGAAAACAATGCAAGGATCTGTCGACGAAGTTTCAAATATACAGTTGACGATAGTATTATTGAACCCACCTCCGTCTTGTCCTGACGGTTCCGCACTGTCCCAAAAAAGAACGGAAGCCCATGCATCTTTCGACTTACAATTTCTAAACGTATTATTGCTGGCATTGTCTCGAATTACAAAAGCATTGTGTTTAATACCGGTACAATTTATGAACTCGTTGTATTGGCATTCAGGGTGTCTAACGAGAAAATCCTCCTGCAAATTTTCAGCAACACAGTCTATAACTTTGTTATACTTGCAATCTCCCTTAAATCCGATACCGTGTCCGTAAGGAGCATTATTTCCTAAGTTGTTTGCTTTACAGTTTTTGATAGTATTATAATCACCGCCTATATGTAAAAAATAATCAGGAGGATTATGATTTGTTAGGCTATAGGATTCGCATTTATCTACTAGATGGTAATCACCCCTGATTCCAAAGTTTTCTCCACCAGCATCAACTATTATACAATTAAGTATTTTGCAATTATTGCCATAAATCTGAATTCCAAGTCCTGAATATCTGGTGGCTTTGATTGAATTATTGGGCGATGTAAATCCGAAATCGGTTCCGATTATATTATCTAGTGTAATATAATCACATGAGGGATCCCTCTGGGTACAATTGATTCCTCTTTCATATAGAGTAATCTGAATATTTTTTATTTCAATAAATTTTTTCCCGGTTATTGAAAAAGCACGACCTGTCGTATCGTTTCCGTTTAACAAAGGCATTATAGTCGCATCAAGTTTGTTGTTCTTAAATGGATCATATTTCAACTGTGGTTTGTCACCCGGACGATTGCGAAAACCTTCAAAAACGATTGGTTCCGTTTCGGTGCCTGAATTGACAATAACTACGTGCTCATCCAGATATTCACCCGCTTTAATATAAACGGTATCACCAGCCTTAGCAATTGACGCTGCGTATTTAATTGTACGCCAAGCTTTCTCTTCCGAGCTGCCTGAATTAGTGTCGTCTCCTTTAGTTGTTACATAATAACATGAGAGTGGCGTGGAATACCTGGTTACCGAAGCTATTTCTGTTCCTGCTTCTGGTTCTTCGATAACTAGCATATCACCTTCACAATTTATGAACGTTATAGAAAAAAACGCCATAGTAAATAATAGATAAATAAATTGTTTCATAGTCTTCATGAAATGTTTAAATATTTTTCAATAATCATTTAAACGGATTTGGTATTTTTACCAGATCCTCTACTTCTTTACCCTCATGGTCAAATCTTGCTAGGGTGTACACATTACCATCCTTGTCAAGAGCGATTGAATTGACATACGTAGGGCGTGTGACGTCTTCATACCCCATCGATATCTTATCCCGTCCCTTCACTCTTCTGCCGTTTTCATAAATAGTCCCGCTGGTCAGGTAATACAGGGTCTCCTTGTCGTTTCCCAGATCGAAGCCTGAAAAATAAGAAGCGGCTATCAACGATTTCTTTTCTGTCGGACGCTCCTTCCCTTGTATGTTAAAATAGATACCCGTTGCTGCTATCATCAAAACAATGATGATAAATAAAACTCGACTTTTCATTACCATTCCATACATTTTTTTTAGGTCATACATTTTAAAATAATAGTCCCAAACTGAGATCGCTACGCGCTTTCTTAGCTACATAACAGCATTGGTTTGGCGGAAAAATGATTTCGCTTCCATTTTCCCAATTGATGCTGTATTGCAGTGACAGAATAAGAGGAATTAATGTTCTGTCAGGGTAGAATTATCTTATTTGTTGATGATTCAATGCTTGTCATTCAACAAGTTGGAAATAGCATTCAAAAGTACTTTTTCCGCTTCCGGCGTCACTTTCGCCACCTCCACTTCATAACCGCCCTGTGGAAAAGCCGCGGCCGGAGGAATATACCCAAATCCCAGATCGCCATACGCCGCCATGGCAACAAACAGACGGGAACGCATTTTCTTGGCGGCAAGCTGGTACTCGACCAACAACTCTCCCGGCATAAAAAGAATGCGCGCCTTATCGCCGACCGTCAAGCACTGCAAATCGACTTTCTTCCCCGCACGGTACCGTTCCCAAAGCACCTTGCCTGCCTTTACCGAATCCAGCGGTAAAGAAACCGGTTCAACACTCCAGTGAATGTCGGAAGCGGTGACGGATACCGGTCGGGTCTCCTCCCACGCCCGCTTCATCCCGTCGGCAACCCGTCCGGCCAAAACGGCGCGATTTTCATGGGAGCCGTCGTTGTACTTACCGGCACCCACATTTCCGCCGGCACCCGTAAAATAAACCTGCAGGGCGTCCGGCATATCTAACTGACGGTAAAAACGGGCTATCCCGGGATAATCGGGATTGGGCACACCGGTATGGTAATAGCTTTGCGGATGAGTGGCGTAGAAATTCAATACCGCAACCGGTCTGTCTCCGTTCCAGAAACTCACCGCGGAGAGTATCGGGTCGACTAATCCTTCGGGTTCCTCCCGCAAGGCGGAATCCTTGCAGGCGGTCCAGCGTGTGGCCTTTACTTTGCCGTCAACCCCGAGGATACGTCGGTTGGAGGCCACCCGATGCACCTGCGCTTCCCCCAACCCTATGTGCGTAACGGGGATGGGATTTTCAAGGGATCGGGCCACGGCCATCTCCAGACGGTGGATCACCGACAACGCAAAGCTGTCGTTCAAGAAATCCTGCGGATAAGGCGCATCGTGTTGATGGATGACGTGAACGGCCACCCGTTCGGGCACCGTCCCGGCAGCCCGGGCAAGCGAACGCTTGAACTCGTCGTAACAGTCGTTCGCTATGCCGAGCCAATCCAAAGAAACCAGAACAACCGGCTTCCCAGAGCCGGACAAAACAATCCCTTTTGCCCGGAGACCCAAATCCCATCCGTTGATTACAACCCCATACGGCATTTTATAACCCACCGGAGGGGTTATATCGATATCAAAAACAGACGCCTGCAAGCTTTCCGGCATTGCCTTATCTTGGGCGTTATGTAATCCTTGTGCGGATACGGTAAAAAATGACAGGATGAGTGCCGAAACTGCAAGTAATATGGTTTTTTTCATGATTATTTGTTCTTTATCTGTTCTGCGTTGCGGTAAACCTTTTCAATGGCCGAAGCAATGTGTGTCATGTCCGACCGGGAGCCCAGCAGTATGTTTTGTGGAATCCAGACCGCCTGTTCGTTGCATAATTTTTCGTTCAGCGGACAACGGTTTTCCTGTGCGTACCGGTCATAATCCAGCCGTTCTGCCGGATAGAATTTCCGGTAATATTTACTTTCAAATGCATTTTTCAAATAAGGCATCTTGTTTAATTCCGTATATCCGCCGGAACAGGGAACACCCTCGGCACGCAACGCTTCCATAAACTTATTCCGCGGCAATTCCTTGAAATCTTCTTTCCTATACAAAAACGGAAACAGGTGGAAAGCGGCTTTCGTAACGTTTTTGTACAGCCTGTAAGGTACGATGCCCGGTATTTTCCCAATTAACGACCGGAGATATCCAGCATTTTCGTTTCTTAAGGCGGTTTGTTCCTCCAAACGTTCCAGTTGCGCCAGTCCGATGGCCGCCTGGTACTCGGTGATGCGCAGTTTTGTGCCGATCATCACGGTGCCGGCTCCTATCTGACCGGCGGTGGAACCGTAAGGATTGCCGTAATTGTGATAGGAGAAACACCGGTCCATGAATCCGTCGTCGTCGCTGACGATGGCTCCCCCTTCGCCCATGGGCATGTTCTTGGAGGTCTGGAAGCTGAAGCACCCCGCATTTCCGAAGGTCCCGACCTTTTTCCCGTCAATCTCCGCCAGCCATGCCTGGCAGGCGTCCTCCACCACCAGCAGGTTGTGTTTGCGGGCAATGCCCATGATCCGCATCATGTCGCAGGGAAGCCCCAGGATATGGACGGGCAGGATCGCCCGGGTGCGAGGGGTTATCTTTTCCTCGATCTTGTCCGGATCCATCTGGAAAGTTTCGGGATCGACGTCCACGAAAACGGGAATGGCCCCATTGAACAGGATGCACGACACGGAGGCGATGAAGGTGTAGGGCGTGACCAGCACCTCGTCTCCCCATCCGATCTCCAGCTGCGTCAGGGAGGCGTTGAGGGCGTTGGTGCCGTTTACGACAGCCAGGCATCGTTTGGAACCCAGCAGTTGCGCCCATTTCTTTTCGAATTCGTCCGTGACCTTGTCCCTCGACCACACCCCGCCGCGCATCACCTCCAGCAATCTCTTCTCGTCGGTTTCCGGTTTCCACACAGGCCACGAAGGCCAGTCGTGGGAGGTTATCAAGGGGCTTCCACCTAAAACGGCGGGCGTGGTTTTGTTTATCACCGTACAATTTGCCAGCACCCTGCCTGTCGTTCCCGCTCCCATGACAGCACCCGTTCCGGCAATCAAGTTCGTTTTTATAAATTCACGCCGTGAATAGTTTTTTGTGAAAAGTTTCATAGGTACTTATTATTTTTAATTCAATATTTTTACAAAACGAGAAAATTATTCCGTCACATATACATCTGTCCGGTAATTATGGCCATAAAAGATTTTTACCATCAAGTGATATCCATTCCTTGACTACCTTCTTAGGTTCCGGCGATGCCGAACTTAAATCTAAATATTCTAATTTGCACGTAACGGGCAGTTTTAGCACATAGGGTTTACAACTTGAAATGACCGATATGGCTTTTTTCGCTCCCTCGTAAAGCGCTTTACGGGTTTCGTCGAAAGGATATAAAATAGCTGCTTCGCGAGATATGCCTTGCTTGGTGGCAACTGTAATAAATTCATTTCCAAAGAACCGGACTGCTTCACGGCAGGTGGCGACATCACCTGTTACCATGATCAACGGTACCCCTTCCAATCCTGCCATGGAAACACCTTGCACCAACTCGCCCGATTCCACGCCATTGTACCAATACCTGTTTTCCGCTTTTGAATCCTGGGTATGGCAAAGTACCCCGTCGGGGGTCCCCATCATGGCGTGGTATCCGAACATGACAAGTCCGGAAAAAGTACTGTCCAGGCGCCATCCTTCACCGAAGATTTTGGGTTGTCCGGTTACATATTTAGCGCCCGGCTCCATCAAATGAGGGATCACAGCTTGAGAGCCGTGTCCGTCAACAACAATTATTTCGGTAGCGCCGCCGTCCCGAAGGCCACGCACAACAGCTGCGAGGTCTTCCATAAAATATTCACATGCCTGGATATTTATGGGAGTATCTTTAGTGCGTGTCTGTTCAAATTTATAAACCCCGCTTACACCTTCCAGATCGGTATTTATATAGATTTTGATTTGTGCTGAAGCAGGAATACTCCAAAAGAATAGTCCAATGAACAGAATTATTTCTGCATAACCTCTTTTAGGTAACCCTCTAATAATGAAATTTCTTAATATTTTATTCATTTTTTTATCTGATTTGCTTTAACTTTTAAAATATTCCCCCAGTCCTGGGCCGATGGGCAACAACTAAAACGCAGTCCTTTTAACCACCTGCTTTGTATATGATACACGAGCGGTTTTCCTTTTTCGTATGGCATGACGACGCGATGCTCATTGGGTTGTTCGTCCATTCTTGCAAACCGGTCGGCAGGAAATATCATTCCCATACCCATCCATCCGATTTCCGGATTCTGGAATCCCCAACTACCCATGATTCCCGTTTGTGGATCGAATATAAAAGTTTCTTGGGGTAAAGAGGTCAGGCCGATACCTATTTCTGCTTTTTCTTCTGCGGAATTACCTTCCACCGTCACCTCAATCCGGCAATCTTCCCGTCCCGCAAAAACGGTCGGGCGGATCCTCACTTCATAAGGTTTACCCGGAACGATATGCTTCGCAACAAATTCCAGCGTAACCTCTTCCGCGGTTTCTTTGATCAGACGACCGGTAAATACAGGTGTATAGCCACCGGATTCGGTGCGGACCGGGTACGCCACACCATCCACATAAAGAATCAATCCTCCACAGCCGCTGCTGTTCCCGATCTCGAGAATATCCATTCCCCATTCGTTCCTGTCGTAGTGGTAGTTTTCTTTCGTGATCTCGGCAAAACGGGGAAAAATCAGTTGTTTTGTCCTTTTACCAAACAGATCGAAATGACCGTCATAAAATCGGAAAGCGGCATCTTCCGATTCCCAGCGCCAGTTTGACGATGGATTTTCCATCCACGCCACACGCTGCCGGGCTGGTTGGTTCTTCCGGCGATCATTCCACTCGCGATAATCTTGTACGGGTGTTTCCACTCCGAACTCTTCACATAGCATTTCAATCATCGACTCGAGATCATTATTGCCCCTGGCGGCGTAGAAAGCCTTCCAAAAGGAATCGGCTCCCGCTTTCAGCTTTTTAAGGCCGACAATTTGACGATCGCAAACAAGGTTCAGATAAAACAGGATGGATTCGTCACTGAAGGTAAGTCTCCGGGAAACATCGCCGGAAAAATTTTCATTTTCCATGTTCTTTTGTACCAACGTCCATACAGGGTCTTCCGCCACATCTTTCCTTATCGATTTCAGTACGGCCATCAACGCTTTGTTCAATAGATATTTCCGGGCCGGCATGGAAGCAAGGGCAGGTGCATAGGCCGAATTCAGGCCGTCAAAAGTCCACTGTACCGGTTTCACTCCGGAAATATCCATATCCCACGAATCGTCAATAACGCCGTTGTGGCCGATGTCCAGTGTCATTTTATCCAGGATGCCGTCGTTGTCGGTGTCCAACCAGTTGTAATACATATCGGACTCGTTGTCTCCATCGTAGTCCACGTCCATCCATGCCTTGTCGGCATATTTGATATGTATCCGGTAATCGGCAGGGTTGAAATAAAAATCGTTAGGCGCCGAGGGTTGAAGCACCAATTCATACCGTTTGTTGTATGGTCCGCAATCGGGCCCCCCGACGCGCGGCATATAAAAAGCGGAGTCAAGCGACGCGGAGGCTATGACGCCTTCCCATCGGTCGATGGTGTCATTGGCTTTGTTCCATGCCCTGTTCAGATCAATCTCGTCCCATGTGAGCAGAACCCGTCCCCACGTGATTTGCCTCAGGTAGTCGGTAGCCGTTTTCCTGTTGAGTACCCAGCCGGTTGGAATACCTCGTATGGTAATTATTTCGCTCTCCTTCCCGGTTATCTTTAGAGATGCTTTGGTTTCGGCAGGTGTCCAACCGGGCGCCAAAGCCGTTATACCCGCATCGAAATTGCGGGGCTGGACCAATGTACCGTCATTATCGGCATCAAAACTCCAACGGACACTCCAGATATCGTTGCCATGACCTGCCATACGGATAACTTCCTCCGTGATTCCATCCTTGTTCCGGTCGTAAAAAAGGAACGGATTTTCAGAGAAAGGTATCCAGCGGTTCTTACCGGGATCATAGTAAAAGCTGCAAAAAGACTCGTCGCCGCCAAAATGTGTTCTGTATTGACACAACGATTGATCGTATACATAGTCTACGTCATACCACAGCAGGTTGTCATCGCCATTGTCCCTGCTCCACCAGACCCGTAATCCATTTTTTGGGTCGTAGAAAAACATTCCCATACTGTCCACATCTCCGTCTCCATCGATATCTTCATAATCTATCACGGCATCCACCAAGCCGTCGGCGTTCCAGTCTGCTATCCAGAGGTCGCCGCATTTGTCGGGTTCCATTGTCGCTTCCAAATTTCCATTCTCATCGATCACCTTAACCAGTATGGGAAGATTGTTTTTATTGTGACGCCGGTCATTGTCGATAAACCACACCTCTTCCGGCTTTCCGTCGTTGTTCCTGTCCACATAATGGCGTGTACCCGGTTTTTCCGACTTTACCCTTTGCACTATGGCGGTATCCAACATCACGGCATCGCCGAAAACCTGTTCAAATACTTGCTGTTTTGAAATTTTAAATTCTGAAATTAGGTTTGAATCAATAATCCGTTTTGGGGTTGTTTTTTCAAGATTATTTATATCGGAAACAGGATGAACAAAAAAGAAAAAAACGGGGAACAGCAAGGAAAAAGACAGTTTTCTTCCGGAAAATCTTTCCCCTTTTGCGACTCTTTTTTTTAGACACAACATTTTAATGACTTTTTTACATAATAAACGCGACGTATTTTTTTACTTAAATATCGTTGTCCAAATCCGTCAGACCGCTTAAATCGGTCTGACGGATTGTTAAAAACCGCATTTATTTTCTGTGCTTATTATGGTTTTTTATTTACTGTGACCGTTTTTGTAAAAATGGCCCTTTTTAAATCCGGACTGTCGTAGCCGTGGTTTGTGGCAACTACCGTCAATGTGAAATCTCCGGGAGAAGGGTAAGTGTACCATGCGTACCATCCTCCATCATCTCCTAAGGAGGTCGCAACTCCTTTTGCTCCCACCAGTCCATAATCCGTAAAGTCATCGCTTCTTACAAGCACCGGATGATTAAACATATCGAGAGAGTCAATATCCGTTTTGCCATTTTCTTTCTTCTTCATTACGGTTCTGATGGCTCCCGGCCAAATAGTCACTAAATCCGCATCGGTGTAAATCGAAATTTTTATTTGATTATCGTTGAATATTTGCGTTATAAGCGAATCTTTTAAGTCGGCATTGGTCATGAAAAACTTCACGTCATCCACCACAGGATTCTTTACATTATCCTCCATCAAACACGATACGCAGGTCAATAGAGCCGTGAAAAACAAAATAGCAATATATAGTATTCTTTTCATAATTTATCTTATTAAATAATTGATTTTAATAACCAGGATTTTGTGTCAAGGTCTGGTCTTTCTGAATTTCCCCTACCGGAATGGGCAATAATAATTGATATTCCGGGATTGGGCTGGTTCTTAAAATCCTGTCTTCATAATCATTACTGCTCATCAATTCGCGAGAAATATATTCCACCGCTTTACTGGTACGAATGATATCGAAATAGCGATGCCCTTCAAAAGTGAGTTCCATTCTGCGTTCGTGCAACATCCGGTCTATGTTTAAATCGGCTGCCGTAATAGCAGGCATCGCAACCCTTGCCCTTACCTGATTAACATAAGCCACCGCCTCTTCTTTCCTGTTGAGCATCATCAATGCTTCAGCGTACATCAATAATGCATCGGCATATCGGGTAATCATAAAATTATAATCACATCCAATCTTGTCGTATGCCGTAATTCCTTTAAGGGGAGGCATCATTTTTAACGGTATGGGAGTAATCAGGTTATTGGTTGCGTGCCAGCCTGAGTCCACAGTTACTTTATACCGTGTCCATTCTTCGTAAGCTACAAATTCATCCATCAGGTTTTTATGCCCAACAAATTTAGAACTGGTAGTAGTAACCTTATATAGATTTCGTCCAACCGAAGACATATTCCGGTAATGATAACTCGGAAAACCCGCTGCACGATTATAATTGATTTCGAAAATGGACTCCGAATTAAATTTATTTTCAGGAAGCCATATTCGTGAATAATCACTGATCAACGCATATTTATCACCAGCCGCCTTATCAACAATAAGTTTTTTAAGGGCTGTTTCCGCCCCCTCATAATTTTTCATCGTGAGATAAACTTCTCCGAGTATGGTTAAAGCAGCTCCCTTGGTTACAGCAGCTTCCCTGCCTTTCAATTGCGTATCGCCCTTCTTGAAACAATTTTCAAAAGCAAATTCAAGATCGGGAATAATGACTTTTGAATATATTTCATTAACGGGCATACGTCCTATCCCATAAGCTTCAGACGGAGACTCAAAATGCTTTATCACCATAGGTACATCACCGTAAAGTCTCACTAAATTAAAATAAGCAAATGCACGCAGAAACGATACTTCTCCCTTGTAGGCTTTAAGTAAGGTTGCTTCCGTATCATCCTTGGGAGTGTAGGCATCGATTATAGCCATGACATCGTTTGCATTCACCACAATTTTATAATAACCGTTCCATAGGTCCGGCAAAGAAAATTCGTTGGTTTTGTAAAAAGAATTGTAAAAATTCACATCGAAGGGCAATGAGCCGTCATCCGAAACCAATTCAATGTAGGCTGTTACCCCACCGTGGTTGTAAAGTCCTTGATAAGGGGCGTATACCCCCATTACTCCTGCTTTGATATCTTCCACACTCTTATAATAACTTCCGGAAGTAAGCGTGTCTTCAGGCCACCTGTTCAAGAATGAATCAGAGCACCCGGATAATATGATTACTGAAAACAATATGATCGATACTATTTTTTTCATACGAATCAAAATTTATTATAGTGAAACATTGAGACCAAACGATACAATTCTCGTAAGAGGATAGGCGCCGGCATCAGTTCCCTGGGATAATGCGGAATTCCCGGATTGATTGACATCGGGATTATACCCCGGATATTTAGTCAAAAACAACGCGTTCTGAATACTGGTGTAAATGCGCAGGTTGGAAACATCTATTTTTCTCAGGAGACTTTTAGGAAGAGAATATCCGAATGTAATATTTTGAATATTCATATAACTACCATCAAAAACTGTAGTTCCTCTACTCTGTGTGGTATCTCCTCTTTTCCGGTTGGGGACAGGGTATTTTGCATCGGGCCTATCGGGACGCCAATAATTGTTGAAATACTCGTACGAAACGTTCGTACTTCCGCTATTCCATACCAAAACAGATTCCATATTCGTCAATATATGATCGCCCCCCTGAACGCCATTGATTTGAATAACTAGGTCGAATCCGTTGTATTCAAACGTATTGGTCATACCCCAAATAAAATCGGGTGTAGGATTCCCGAGAATTGTATTATCGGATCCGTCAATTACGCCATCACCATTCACGTCAAAAAGCTTGGACGTACCCGGGGACGAACGCTGCCTCCATGTCGGATAAGTAGAATTGTTGATAGGATTTGTTTTTACATCTTCCCAATCTTTATAAGGACCTAAGAAATAGGAACCCCATAGGCCCGACAACGGTTTTCCTTCTATTGTATAACCGTTGTTAGAGATTAACGGACGTTTATCTTCACCTGTGTCTAAAACCCGGTTTCTGTAATAAGACAGATTCAAATCGGTCGTCCAATTAAATGTCCCTGTAAGGTTCCGAGAAGTTAATTCATACTCCAATCCCCGGTTGCGCATGGAACCAATATTTTTCGTATAAGAACTGAAACCGGTGATTCTCGGTAAAGGCATATCGAACAACATATTGGTCGTATGTTTATAAAAATAGTCCATTGAAAATGAGATACGACTGTTAAAAAGTTCCATATCAACTCCGAAATCGTATTCCGTATTCGACTCCCATCCCAAATCGGGATTGGGAACCCTGTCAAAAGCGTATCCGGCCGATACCGTTGAACCGATTCCCTCCACATAAGGACTAGCTCCGAGAACACTTAATGCCCGGTAATTGGAAATGCCTGAATTACCGATAACACCATATCCTCCGCGTAATTTAAGGTCATTGATATACTTCGTGAGCGGAGTGAAAAACGACTCGTCCGACATACGCCATGCCGCTGAGAAGGAAGGAAATACGCCCCATTTTTTCTCAAATCCGAACTTGGAGGAACCGTCCCGCCGGACACTCGCCGTTAAATAATATTTCCCCACATAATTATACATAGCCCTTGCATAACTTCCTATCATTGCTTCACTCGATTTATTGGTGCGAACATCATCTGCTTTCAATATAGTAAGCGCCTGATTCAAAGTAGTAATGTTATCTGACGGAAAATCGTATTTTTCCATAAAACTTGACATATACGAAATTTCTTCGGCTGAATATCCTAAAACGGCATTAACATTGTGTTTTCCAAAAGTCCGGGTGAATGTCAGAAAATTTTGCCAGTTCCAATGTAACCGCGAAGAGGTTTCGTGTGCCCCTCTAGATCTGTCGGTATAGGCACCGGCTGTAGGATAGGCTTTGGGGACGAACCTGTTGCGTTCCCAATTTTTATACTCCGTGTGAAACTCCGAACGAAAAGTAAGATCTTTGGTTAATTTGATTTCTCCAAAAACAGTAGAGAGACTTTTTATTGTCCGTCTCTTATCATTAATTAAACTGTTTACCAGTGGGTTAACCCCAGCACCCATATTCCATTCCATCCAGTTCCAAGGGCCAGGTTGGCCGGGGAAATAACCTAACCACGAGGGGTCTCCGTTTTCATCATACGGTGCCAACAAAGGAATGTAGGTGATCAAGCTTTGAAAGTAAGTTTCCGGAGCATTGGGCAATCGGGTATTTTCCATACTGGGAGCTAACAATAGTCCTGTTTTCAACCAGTTGTTGATCTTTAATTCAATATTTGATCTCAAAGAATAACGCTCATAACCGGTCGCTTCCATGATTCCTTCTTGATTAAAATACCCTCCGGAAATCATATACTTCAAGTTATCGGTTCCACCCGTCGCCGACAATTGAATATCCTGTACCATTCCGGTTTGAGTGCCGACATCCTGCCAGTCAGTGTCATAAGGTTGGGCATACACTTCGGGGATTATGGTGTACCAGCGCTGATACAAGTTACCCGGCTGTTGCATAGGCCCGGCAACGGACGAGTATTTCATCATATTGTCCAACCGGAGCGCAGTATTGTCGCTCCACGACCAATTCGAAACATTCGGATTATCCGAACCATAGCCTGGATCTTCAATAATATAGGCTTGAGAACGTGAATCTTCGACAAAACTTAAGTAATCTTCCCGGTTGAGAACATCCAGTTTATTGATCATATTCTCAAAACCGGTACTGATGTTCACGCTTATGGTAGGCTTTCCAATCTTTCCCTTTTTGGTAGTAATCAGAATAACCCCGTTTGCCGCCCGGGCACCATAAATGGCACTTGAAGAGGCGTCTTTCAGCACTTCAATAGATTCAATATCGCTCGTATTAATGGAACCGAACAAATTTTCCGTTTGATTGTAACCGTCGGAGATGGGGAATCCGTCTATAACCGTCAAAGGAGCATTGGACGCATTGATTGAGTTAACGCCGCGTATGCGCACATTTGACCCGCCTCCCGGAACATTGTTGGACGTAAAAATTCTGACTCCGGCCAATTTTCCTGCCATAGCTTGTAAATAACTGGAGACAGGCTTGTCTTTCAAACTTTCGGAAGTAACGGATGCTATGGATGTCGAAACATCTCGTTTTCTAATGGTGCCATACCCGACAGCTATAATTTCTTCCAACCCAATTGTTTCTTCTGCCATAATAGCATTTATGGTTGTTTGATTTCCTACCTCCACTTCTTGAGTGCGCATACCCACAAACGAAAAAGTGAGAACTGAATTTTTAGAAACCATATGCAAAACATAATTTCCATCAACATCACTAGTGGTGCCTATCGATGTGCCTTTTACTACTACGGTTACCCCCGGGAGAGGCTCACCGCGTTCATCTACAATTTTTCCTTTAACCGTGTTACCTTGCTGTTGGGGCTCGATCTTCAGAGCTACCTGACTTGTAGGTACATATATATTTCCCTTCTTGTTGTTGACAAAAAGTGTGATCTGTTTCGCTATTATATTGTAATCTAGATCCTTTCCTCTCAATAACTGACTTAAAACGGTATCTATCGGTTTACTTCCGACATCTATAGTTACACGCCCTTTCAACCTGATCTCAACATCTTCATTGAATATAAAAACGTAACCTGTTTCTTTTTCTATTTCAGAAATTGCATCTTTGATCGTAACATTTTTCAGATTCAAAGTAACTTCATTGTTTTGCGAATAAATATCCTCTCCCAATACGCAAAACGTACACAGAAAAAACAATAACGCAGATATTTTCATGATTTTTAGAACTCTATTATATCTTTTTGGTATAATAATTTCATTGTTAATTTTTTGTTTCATACATTTGTCATAGATTTTAGTTTACGAAATAATTTGGATTATCTTGTGAATTAATTTTTCTGGTCGAGTGGTGCGGCAACATCTCTCGGCCTTCTTTTTTTTTTATCTATCCATAAGCAACATTTTTTATTTGTTTATAACTTTTATGATATTGCCTTCAATCATATATTTTTTTCCTGTCAAAAGGGAAATTGAAGATATGACATCATGCAGATTCTCCGATAAATAAAGTTTTCCCGTGATTCTTTTATCACTTTCTACATTTTCGAAAGAGACGTTGTAATAGCGGCCGACCTTTTTAAATAACTCCGAAACCGGAGTCCGGTTAAATATAAATACTCCTTCTACCCAACTTGTGTATAAAGAAACGTCCACATTTTCTTTATTCATATTCCCATTGCGAAATTCAACCATTTCGTTAGGATTCATCCGGATTGATCTATCGTCTTTGGTTTTCACTTCTACTTTTCCGTTTACCAGGACAACCGCTGACGTTTTATCCGAAGCATAGGCCGAGACGTTAAAGCGGGTTCCGAAAACCTGAACATCCAGATCGGGGGTACGAACGATAAAGGGTTGTTTGGCTGATTGGACAACATCTATGTAGATTTCCCCGGACACCATTATTTCACGTGTTTTTCCCGAAAACTTTGTAGGAAATTCCAACTCCGTTCCTGAATTTATCCAGACCTTACTTCCATCGGCAAGAATAAGAAAAGAACGCTTCCCATCGGGGACAATGAGTTTATTCGTCTGGATATTATTAACTTCAACTCTTTTTTCGGTATCGGTACTATCGGTATAGGAAATCTGCCCGTTCTTCAACTGGAGTGTTACATTCTGGTTCAGTTTTAACTCTTTTCCTCCCGCTATCAACTTCACGTCTTGCTCGGGAAGAGTTTTACCAACAATTTCCGTACTCGTTGTTGCGGGTTCCGAGTTATCGTTCCTCCAAACAAAATAAAAAGTTGTAATAAAAAGCACCAAGGCAACGGCGGCAACACTTGAAACAGAATAAATAATTCTTTTTTCTCTTTGTTTCTTCCGCAGGGCACTTTCAACAACCCGCCCGTACAATATATCCGTATCCTTGAACGTCCGTTTATTAATTGCTATTTTATCGAATATCTCAATAGCCTTCTGAAACTCTTCTACGAGATCGGGATTTTCCCGTATGAAAGAGTTCCAATAATGTTCCAGCTCGGGTACACGCGTGAGCCGCCATTGGATGAATTTTTTGTTTTCCAGAAAATAAGGGTTGTATGTAAATCTATTCTCCTTCATTTTTTTAGTTTTACTCATTCACATGAATTAACTTAACTAACTTATAAAACATATATATACATATAAGAGACAATCGAACTTTTCTTTTGTAGTCAAAAACAAAAGAAAAAATAAAAATTTAACATTAAAGAAGGGAGTTTACAGATAGTGGTAATAGGTAAGGGCCACCAAAATAACAAATAAGGGTTTTTCCGAGTCTTTATTTACGGATCGTAGATGCTCAATACTCCGGTGAACAAGCCTTCTTGCCGAATTATAATTTATTTCCATAAGTACTGCAATCTCCTCATAATCCATCTCCTGCATGTACCTCAAATAAACAACTTCTCTTTGGCGTGGAGTCAGTTGGTTCAATAGATTTTCGACGGTCTGTTTTAATTTTTCTGTATCTTCCCGGTCAATGAGAGATTCCAATGTTGTGACTTCAGTAAAAAAAGGAATATTCTCGAAGGAGGAATCGGATAAATTATGATTTTTCTTTTGAAAATTGAACAAATAATTTCTTACTGCCCTGAATAAATAGGAAGTCAGGTTATTTACGTTAAGGAACTTATTTTTGTCGGAAAGAATCTTGCAAAATACGTCGTGAACCGCATCCCTGCAGGTATCTTCATCGAAACCCAGGTTTACCCCGTATGATAAGAGATCATGAACATAGGAGTCGTAGATGAAAGAAAAGGCGTCGTATCCGTCTTTATTGGCTAAAAATTCTTTCCAACAATTATCAATCGCAATATGCTTATTTTTTTCTTGCATTCTTATCTAAAATCTTGTCATTCATGTGATGAGCAAGAAATGTTAAGACAAAATTAAACAATTAATTTTATATATTCACTTTTTTTATTTATTAAGCTTGTTGATTAAGTTAAACAATTGAATAAGTGTAAAACTTTCGTTTATACAAATCTCTTTTATACTTTTGTAAAAAAACAGTTTTATGTTTCATCCTATTGAACTATTCCTACTTTTGCTTCTGCTTTCGTGTAAAGCTAATGGAGCAGTAATGTTAAATTCGCTGGAAAGCAACACCTATAAAAACCCGGTAATTAACTACAGTCTTCCCGATCCGACAGTGATCAAAGCCAACGACGGATTCTTCTACCTTTATGCGACTGAAGATATCCGGAATACTCCCATTTATTGTTCGCAAGATTTAGTGAACTGGAAATTTGTTGGCACTGCATTTACCGATGCAACCCGTCCGACATTTGAACCGAAAGGCGGTTTGTGGGCGCCCGATATCAATTACATTAACGGAAAGTATGTGCTGTACTATTCCATGTCGGTATGGGGTGAGGAATGGACCTGCGGGATAGGCGTGGCTACCTCCGATAAACCCGAAGGCCCGTTTACCGATCACGGCAAGCTGTTTCGCAGCAACGAGATCGATGTGCAAAATTCCATCGATCCCTTTTATATCGAAGAAAACGCGAAGAAATACCTGTTCTGGGGCAGCTTTCGGGGCATTTACGCCATCGAACTTTCGGACGACGGACTCAGCGTAAGACCGGGAGCCGAAAAGCAACGAATTGCCGGCACGGCTTATGAAGGGACATACATACATAAACGAAACGGTTTTTATTACCTGTTTGCCTCCGTCGGATCCTGCTGCGAAGGGTTAAACAGCACGTATACCACTGTGGTAGGGCGTTCAGAAAATCTTTTTGGCCCTTATGTGGATAAGCAAGGACAGTCCATGATGGATAATCATCACGAAGTAATGATCCGGAAGAATCAAAAATTCGTGGGTACGGGACATAACTCGGAGATCGTGCAGGACCAGGAAGGACAGGATTGGATGCTTTATCACGCCGTCTCGGTGGACAATCCCAAAGGGCGTGTCCTGATGATGGACCAGGTACGGTGGAAGGATGAGTGGCCCTACGTGGAAGGAAATACCTCTTCGTTAACATCTCCAAAACCAATTTTTAATTAGAAAAAGAAATATTGCATGAAAATTAAGGATATTGCACGGTATGCTCTGCTTGTTTTGTTTATAGTGAGCACGGTACAGGCAACAGCCCGTGTGGCTGAAAATAATTTTAGTTCCTCCATCGCTTTGAAAATACCAGGAAACAATGCGGCTCACTACCCTTTACAAGAAATTCGGAAAGGGGATGTAGTTCAATTAAAAGCCAATCAAAACATCCCGGTAGTGATAACACGAACCATCGTGTCACCTAACCTTTCGGCTGCAGATCATGTGGTGGAAGTGGTGATTACTGCCAAAGAAGATGTCTATTTCAACTTCAAGCAGTGGGTAAATACTCGTTATTCTCACAACGATTGTCAATTCTACATGCCGGGGTTCTGGTACCGCCGCAACTTGCGCTCGCCCAAGGAGGCCCCTTCTTTTCACACCTCCGATAGCTGGACAGTGCGTGAGGATAGATTGAGCGTGCCTATGACGGCCATATTTAATGAAAAATCGGGAACGTACCTGTCGGTAATGCGAATGGATGATTTTAAGCATGAAGCACTTACTACCCATAAAGAAGGAGAAGTAATTATCTCCGGAAAAACATCTATCGGCTATACCGGATTCGAGAACAAGAATGGCGATGCCCGTATATCCTTCGGGTTTCCTTACCAGGAAACGCCAAAGACCTATATTCGTAAACTTACGCTGGCGCCTTCGGTAGAAGCATTCCAGTTTCTCGAAAAAGGGAAATCCATCCGGCTCACGTGGTTAGTGAAATCGGGAAAAGCCTCGGATTTCTCGGATTTCGTACGTCAATCGTGGGAATACAGTTATGATGCCTGGCTTCCGGGCCCCGTTAACACACCCTTTAGCGATGCGTTCGTGAAGAAAACCCTTACCGGTTTTTTCACCCGGAGCTTCGTGAGCGATTATCCCTTGAAGTTCAATTCGGGCGAAGGGCTGGTAGTAGCTACCTGTGAAAACCTTGCCCGCGCGGAAATAGGTTTTGTAGGTCGAGTTTTGTTGAACGCCTTCAATGCGTTGGAATATGGACAACAGAACAACCGTTCGGAGTTGGTAGCCAACGGCTATTCCGTCTTTGACAGTTACCTGGAGCATGGGTTCACAGCCAACGGACTTCTCCGCGAACATGTGTACTACGACAAAAACACGGAGGCCAGTAACTTAAGTATTCGCCGACAATCGGAAGGTGTGTACGCGATGTTCCAGTTCCTCCAATACGAAAAAAACAACGGAAGACGGCATCCGGAATGGGAGACAAAATTGCAAACCTTGTTGGACCGGATGCTTCTTTTACAGAATGAAGACGGTAGTTTTCCACGGAAATTCACTGACAACCTGGTCATCAGTGACGCAAGCGGAGGAAGCACCCCTTCGGTGACCTTACCCCTGGTGATGGCATACAGGTATTTCAACAACCCTAAATACCTCACCGCTGCCCAAAAAACTGCCGACTACCTGGAACGTGAAATCATTTCGAAGGCAGATTATTTCTCGTCTACCCTCGATGCCAATTGTGAAGACAAGGAAGCATCCCTGTATGCTGCTACAGCCATGTACTACCTGGCATTGATTTCCACAGGCGAAGAACAACAACGTTATGCCGACCTGTGTCTGAAGGCTTCTTACTTCGCGCTCTCGTGGTACTACCTGTGGGATGTGCCGTTCGCACAAGGCCAGATGATTGGCGACAACGGTCTACAGACAAGGGGATGGGGCAACGTTTCGGTAGAAAACAACCACATAGACGTATTTATTTTCGAGTTTGGTTCGGTGCTCAACTGGCTCTCAAAAAGATACAACGAACCTCGTTTTCACGATTTTGTACAAGTTATTTCGTCGTCGATGCGCCAGTTGTTGCCGTTTGAAAATCATATGTGTGGAGTGGCCAAGACCGGCTATTATCCGGAGGTGGTGCAACATACTAACTGGGACTATGGCAAGAACGGAAAAGGGTTTTATAACGATATTTTTGCTCCGGGGTGGACCGTAGCCTCTCTATGGGAACTGCTCTCTCCCGGCAGGGCCGAGAATTTTTTATCCAAATAAAACAGTTTGTAGGTGAAAATGATGTAAATTTGTGTTACACGATTGAACCGGATACTCATTTTTATATAAAAAAGAAAACAACATGATGAAACTAAAGTATTTAACAGCATGGATTATGGCAGTTGCCGCCATGATTTCTTGCACATCCAATCCAAAAGAAGCCCCGGGGGAACCTTCAACGTTATCGGGGTTGAAAAGAAGCCATTTTCAGTCGTCAGTAAACGGTGATTCCACCGATTTGTTTGTGTTGAAAAATACCAACGGGATGGAAGTCACCGTGACGAATTACGGAGGGCGTATTGTATCGGTAATGGTCCCGGATAAGACCGGAACCCTGCAGGATGTTGTCCTCGGATTCGACTCTATTCAGGGCTATACAAGCGTTTCCAACAATTTGGGAGCAACCATCGGACGCTACGGGAACCGCATTGCTAAAGGGAAAATAAAGGTTGCCGGTGTAGAATACCAGCTTCCGCAAAACAATTACGGCCACACATTGCACGGTGGTCCTGAAGGTTACGACACAAAAGTTTTTAGGGCAATACAACCCGACAGCCAGACAGTTGTACTAACTTATCTTTCAAAAGACGGTGAAGCCGGATTTCCCGGAAACCTGAACGTAAAAGTCACCATGAACCTGACAAACGATAATGCTGTCGACATTCAATACGAGGCGGATACCGACAAGGAAACCGTTGTGAATTTGACGAACCATTCCTACTTCAACTTGAGCGGAGACCCCAACAACACGGTACTGGATCATCTTCTGACTATTTATGCCGATGGATATACTCCGGTTGACGATACATTTATGACCACCGGAAAAATTGATCCGGTGAAAGACACGCCCATGGATTTTACGGTTGCCACACCCATCGGACAGCGTATTGAGGATACCACTTTCGTTCAATTGAAAAACGGCAAAGGCTATGACCACAACTGGGTGCTGAACGCAAAAGGTGATGTCACCCAAGTTGCGGCCACGGTGGTATCTCCGGTTACCGGAATTCAACTGGACGTATATACCTCGGAACCCGGATTGCAGGTTTACACGGGAAACTTTCTCGATGGTACAATGACCGGAAAGAAAGGAATCGTTTACAACAAACGCAGTGCCATATGCTTGGAATCGCAAAAATATCCCGATTCACCCAACAAGCCCGATTGGCCATCCTCCTACCTGAAACCCGGGGAAAAATACACCAGCCGCTGTATCTATAAGTTCTCGGTGAACCTGTGACACAAACATTCTATAATCCAGCCCCATCCAATGAAAACAAAACTTTTGCTTCCGCTATTTGTCATTCTTTTTATCGTTCCCCAATTTATTCGGTCACAGTCGAAAGGACAACCTCGTGAATTCTATCAGCTGACGGTTTATCACTACAATACGATCGATCAGGAGAAAATTATCGATAATTACCTGCAGGGAGCATTGATACCTGCTTTGCACGAAATGAAGATCAAGTCCGTCGGCGTATTTAAAGCTATAGCAAACGATACCTCCGCAAACAAAACGCTCTATCTTTTTGTTCCGTTAAAATCGTTGAATGCGGTGGATGAAATTAACACCCGTTTAATGAGGAACAATAAGTTTAATGCGAACAATAAAGAGTACGCAGATGTTCTTCACAATAATCCGGCCTACAACCGGATGGAAACTATACTTCTAAAAGCTTTTCCCCTGGCACCCGCAATGAAGCTTCCAAACCTGAAATCAGCAAAAAAACAACGGGTATATGAGTTACGCAGTTACGAGAGCGCCAGTGAGAAAATTTTCCGGAATAAAGTGCACATGTTTAACGAAGGCGGGGAAATGGAGATATTCACCCGGCTTAATTTCAACCCTGTATTCTACAGCGAGGTGGTCGCAGGGGGAAAAATGCCCAACCTGATGTATATGACAACGTTTGAAAATAAAGAAGACAGGGATGCACACTGGGATGCCTTTCGTGTAGACCCTGCCTGGAAACGGATGTCTTCCTTGCCTGAATATCAAAACAACGTTTCCCACAGCGATATCACCTTTCTGCGTCCGGCAGATTATTCCGATTTTTGAGACAATCCCACAACAACTTCACGCTGATAGTATTTACACCAATCCCTCAGCCCGCAAATACCGCACTTGGGTTTTCGTGCGATGCAGATGTACCTGCCGTGAAGAATCAGCCAGTGATGGGCCCGGGTCAACAATTTCTCTGGAATATATTTGACCAGTTCCCGTTCGGTCTCGAGTGGTGATTTCGAGTTGTCCGTCAACCCGATCCGGTTAGAAACCCGGAAAACGTGGGTATCCACTGCCATGGCAGGAAGATCGAAAGCGACGGACAACATCACGTTAGCTGTTTTTCTGCCCACACCGGGAATGGTCAGCAAATCGTCAATGGTTGACGGGACTTCCCCGTTGAAATCGGAGACAAGTTTTCTTGCCATTCCCACCAGATTTTTGGCCTTGTTGTTGGGGTAAGAGCACGATTTTATGTATTCGAAAACTTCGTCGGGTGACGATGCTGCCATGACTTCGGGGGTTGGAAACGCCTCAAAAACATGCGGGGAAATCAGGTTTACCCGTTTATCGGTGCATTGTGCCGACAGGATGACGGCAACAAGCAGTTGATAGTTGTTGGCGTAATGAAGCTCGGTTTCGGAAGATTCGGCATTTTCCAGGAACCAGTCCATCACATAAGCGAAGCGTTGTTTCTTTGTCATTCTAATCATCTTTTTATCTCATCCGATAACGGGATAAATGTTGCGTTGAGATCGGGATCGGCCATATCGGGATCGAGTGGATAAATGGGGCGGTTGATCCGCTTGTAATCCAGTCGGAGAAGGTCCTGATCAACCCCGCCGGGTGTTAATGCCATTAACCAATCGGCACGCATGTCGTACAACTCAGGCACGAGGTAGCCGATTTTAACCACCAGGATATCTGTTTCACGCGGATTTAACCCCAGTTTGGTGAAGTCCTTTTCGTAATGGTAGGCCATGCGTCTTTCAGTGACTATCACAGAGGTGTTGCCGTTTCTTACCACCACTTCGGTTTTGGCATTGGGATGCCCTTCGTGGATGGCCGTAATGGTTCCGGTGATCCTTACCGGCGGTGCGAACCGGTTATCTACGGCCGCTCCGGCTGTCGCATCAATTTTTCCGCCAACACCAATCTCCTTGGCTTTCTTCACAAACTCTTCACCGGGAATGGAGGCGTAAATCAACGACTTTGCCCGCGGCGACTTCAATTCCGGCCTTTTCAGTATCTCCTGCAGTGTCCAGGTAACATCTCCTGCTCCTCCTGCCGTGGGGTTATCACCCATATCGCTGATGATAAACGGTTTTTTATCGCTTGCCAGCGCTTTTTCCAAAGCCTCATCCAAATAAACGGTAGGAGCCACAAAATCGAACTCTTTTCTCACGTTCCAGAAATGGGCGGCCAGTTTTTCGGCTGCTTTGCCAACAGCCTCCTTGTCATCTCCGTAAGCAACCACCACACCGTGATTTCTAGGTTCATCGGCCCAAGGGTAGGACATCCAGATGGATGCGTCAATCACCTTGTCTTTTTCAATAACCTCCGGAATCTGTGCATACAGGCTTTTCCCCGGCTCGATGCGGGTGCTGGTCTTTTCCCCGGGGAGCAGGATGGGAACGGGAATCCACGCTTTATACGCAGGCTTTCCCTTGCCGTTTTCGAGGCGATCGAGAAGGTTGGTAACCGCCCTTTTTTTCGACTCAATGGCATCTTCGTGTGGTGCCAGGCGGTAGCAGGTAATTAAGTCGGTATTCTGTGCCAAACGCGGCGAAACGCTTCCGTGCAGGTCCATCGAGGTGGAAATCAACACATCCGTGCCCACCAGTTCGCGTATGCGGACCAGGAAATCGCCCTCGGGATCATCCAACCCTTGAACGCTCATAGCACCGTGAACATCAAAAAAGAGGGCATCCAGGGGCAGTTTTGCTTTTAAGCTGTCCAGTGTTTTTGACACCAGCGATTCGTAGGCTTCACGGCTTACAATGCCACCCGGCATGGCATGTCCGCGCAAGGTCGGCAGCCAAACGGCCCGGTCGATAATGCCCGAATCAGCAGCAAAGAACGGGTAATAACTGAAAACACTGTCGCCATACCTTGCCCGGAACGCATCTTCGTGGGAAACGGCGGGTGAAAACGTGCTCGACTCAATGGCAAGCCCGGCAATAGCTATTCTCGGAAGCTTCTTTTTATGGTTTTGACATCCCACGGCTGAAATCAGTATGGCCAAAAGGAGGGAAGTAGAAAAAAGTTTTTTCATCTGTTTGTAATTTTTTCGGTTGGGTTTAAAGCATCAAAATTAGTAAAAAATCAAATCAGCGACAACAGGTATCCTGCCAAACAGCCTCCGATCACAATAAATGCACTATTGACTTTTCGGTAACGAAAGACCACAGCCATACTTAATACTGCGATAACAACCGTTCGCACGTCTGTTATGGTCTCTTTCCCCATTATTAAACAAATGGCCGCGATAATGGCAACCGAAGCAACGTTCACGGCATCTAGAAACAGGGAGAAAAGCGTTGATTTTCGCATTTTCTTTACAACAGGATTCAACAACGCAACGAACACAAAAGAGGGTAAAAAGATGCCGACAGTAGAGACTACGGCTCCCCAAAAACCGTTGATCTGGTAACCGATAAAGGTAACCGACGTAAAAACGGGGCCGGGAGTAAACTGGCCTACGGCAATGGCATCGATAAGTTGTTGACGCGACATGAACCCGGTTGTCACCAGTTCCGTATCCAAAAAAGCGAACAGCACGTAACCGCTACCGTACAAAATAGCTCCGATTTTCAGGAAAATCAAAAACAGGTTGACATTGGAAACCGACAACAGGACTGGGACTGTTGGTGGCAACAATGCCAGGGGAACGATTCCGTTGAATTTTATTTTCTGCCGGTTCCGGATTCGGGCAACCAGCATCGCTAGCAATCCTGCACCAAACATCAGGTATATTTCATTGATATTCAGCAGAGATAAAACTAGTACTAGGATGCCTAGAATAGCCAGTTCCACCGATTTTATCGACTTTTTTGCCAACGGGAATACGGCTCCAAGGATAACGGCGATGATGGCGGGTTTGATTCCGTATATAAATGGCTGTACCTGTGGTAACTGGCCGTAATCCTTATACAGCCATGCCAGAAAGCCGACAATCAACACCGCGGGAAAAATGAAGCAGGCTCCGGCAATGATCAACCCTCTCCAGCCTCCTTTTTCCTGTCCGATATGGATGGCCATCTCAGTACTGTTGGGGCCGGGAATCAGGTTGGTGGCACCCAGAAGGTCGAGAAACTCCTGTTCCGTGAGCCACTTCCTTTTTTCGACCACTTCCTGCTGCATCATGGCAATATGCGCAGCTGGTCCGCCAAAACCGATAATGCCCAGCTTAAGAAAAAGTGCCGCGAGTTCTTTCAGTATCGGTTTGGGCGTTTCTTTCATCGTTTTTACGTTAAATTCAACACGTGAAGGGTATGGCAAGCCACTAGACAGGCGGTTTCCGTTCTCAAGCGGTTTTCGCCCAGACTCACCGGTTCAAAGCCGAGACTGACGGCTTTTTGAATTTCTTCTTCACTGAAATCTCCTTCGGGACCGATAAGAATCAGGGCATCTTCTCCCTTTTGGTAGGTTTTGGCCAACGCTGTTTTAGGGGTAGGGTGGCAGTGCGCGATAAACTTTCTGCCCGTAAACGGGTTCTCAACAAACAAGTCAAAGGGATTCATCTCGTCAATAACTGGCATTACGGCTTGTTGCGACTGCTTCATTGCCGAAACGACTATTTTTTCCAACCTTTCTGTTTTCAACTCTTTCCTTTCCGAAAAGCGGCAAAGCAACGGTGTAAACCGGTCTATTCCCGATTCGGTGGCTTTCTCGGCGAACCATTCCATCCTGTCGATGTTTTTGGTAGGCGCAAAAGCTATATGAAGGCTGAAATTCCACGTTTTGGGTTGAGCAACTTCCGCGTCCATGCTAACCACGCAATGCTTGGGATGTGCCTGAATCAGCGTACACGGGTAAAAGAAGCCTTTACCGTCGGTAACGGTCAATTTATCCCCTTCCTTCATTCGAAGCACTTTTACGCAATGTAGCGATTCTTGTTCGGGCAACTGCTGCAAGTGCCGGATACCGGGCGAATAAAAAACCGTATCAGCCATTTTCTGCACCCTGCCGGCGGTTTATCTCATCGCGAAGCTTAGTCGCCAACTCGTAATCTTCGTCTTTTATGGCTTCTTCCAGCCGTTTTTTCAACGCGTCGATTTTTACCTCCTCCATATTCTCCACGATCTCCTCCACTTCCATGTCCTTGTTCTGAAACTCTGTGGAAAGCACCTCTTTTTCATCAAACACAATGGCCATATTCTGCATGATGGTTTCCGTGGTGAAAATGGGTGAATGTGTCCTCAATGCGATGGCAACGGCATCCGATGTCCGGGAATCGATACGAAACTCCCGATTGTCTTGACGCAAAAGCAGCTCGGCAAAAAAAGCACCGTCCTCAAATTTATAAATAAAAACTTCCAGCAACTCGATACTTAAGGATTCGAAAATGTTGTATATCAGATCATGTGCCAGGGGGCGGGGAGGGGTCATGTTTTCCATTACCAGGGCAATGGATTGCGCTTCAGGCGTACCAATCACAATCGGCAGCCGGCGTATGCCGTTCTCTTCAGCAAATATAAGCGCATACGCTCCGGCTTGCACCTGGCTGAACGATATACCCAATATGGAGAGTTTAACTTTATTCGTCACAATTATTGCTGTTAATCGGTTATAACTTCAAAAATACAATTTTTAAACAAGAAAAACAGGAATAAGTGCATTTTTTTGATTTTTTGGAAATTTATTGGGGATTATGAAGAAAATTATTTATCTTTGCACCCACTTTACGACACGGTGGTTATAGCTCAGTTGGTTAGAGCGACGGATTGTGGTTCCGTAGGTCGCGGGTTCGAATCCCGTTTTCCACCCGAATACACTGGTAATAGGTGTTTTCTCTCTTAGATTTGTTTTAGGTAATCACGTATTTTACATACGTGATTTTTTTTGCCACTATCCGAAAAGCTCTCCTACTTGTGCCTTCCTTTTAACACTCCTTCGATGTCTTCCAGTTTCAACGCTTTTGTCTTCAACAGGATCAGGAAGTGATAGAGCAGGTCAGCCGCTTCGTTTTTAAACAGGTCGATGTTGTTATCCTTAGCTTCGATAACGAGCTCAACGGCTTCTTCACCTACTTTTTGCGCCACTTTATTTACTCCGCTGTTGAAAAGCCTGCTCGTGTAGGATCCTTCGGTTTTAGCTTCTATCCGTTGTTCGATCACTTTTTCCAGTTCATAGATAAAACCTTTCGGTGTTTCTTCGGAAAAACAGGTTGTGGCTCCGGTATGGCAGGTGGGTCCCTGAGGAAGGGCTTTGATCAGCAACGTGTCGTTATCACAATCTTCCCGGATTTCGTTCACGATAAGATAATTTCCGGAAGTTTCTCCTTTTGTCCATAACCGGTTCTGACTGCGGCTAAAAAAAGTAACCCGGCCTTCCGCTTTGGTTTTTTCGAGGGCTTCTTCATTCATGTAGCCGAGCATCAGCACTTGTAACGTATGGGTGTTCTGGATGATTACCGGAACCAATCCTCCGGATTTTTTGAAATTGATGGTCATAATTTTTTTACTTTTTAAATCCTCACTTCAATGTTTTGTTGTTTTAAAAACTGTTTCAACCGGGGTATCGGTATTTCACCGAAATGGAAAATGCTTGCCGCCAATGCCGCACTTGCCCTTGTCTGTTGGAAGACATCAGCAAAATGTTGCATTGTCCCCGCGCCACCAGAGGCGACAACAGGAATATTGACGGCTGAGGAAACCGCGGCGGTGATATCGAGTGCGAAACCGTTTTTGGTACCGTCGTTGTTCATGGATGTAAGCAGAATTTCCCCTGCACCGCGCCGTTCGCCCTCCAGTGCCCAGTCAACGGCATTGAGTGGAGTAGGAGTCCTGCCTCCGTGAATATAAACCTTCCATTCACCGTCATCAAGCTTGGTGTCAATCGCCAGTACAACACACTGGCTGCCAAATTTTGCAGCAATTTCCGAAACAATCTCCGGATGATCTACAGCCGCAGTGTTAATGCTCACCTTGTCGGCTCCCGCTTTGATTATTGCCTGCGCATCTTCCACCGAATTTATGCCACCGCCCACGGTGAACGGGATGTTGATTTCACGGGCAATCTTTTCGACCAGTCCGGTCAGGTTCTTCCGTTTCTCAACGGTGGCGGTAATATCGAGAAACACCAGTTCATCCGCACCTTCCTGGACGTAACGTTTGGCCAGTTCCACAGCGTCGCCGGCATCGCGAAGCCCCACAAAGTTAATGCCTTTCACCGTCCGGCCATCCTTGATATCGAGGCAGGGAATAATTCTTTTTTTAAGCATATAAGTTTATATTTTTTGTTGTTTTAAACCCGTTACAGGAAACCCGCAACGCGTAACTCGTCCAGGCTAATTCTCCCTTCGTAAAGAGCTTTGCCGATAATGGCTCCCTCACAACCTAACTCCTTTACCTTTGTCAGATCGTCCATCGATGAAACACCACCGCTGGCAATCAGCTTAACTCCGGTCTCCCGGAGAATTTCAGCGTAAAGCTCATTGGAAGTGCCTTGCAGCATGCCGTCTTTCGAGATGTCGGTACAGATCACGTATGTAACGCCTTTGCGTTCATAACCGGCAATAAAATCCACAACATCCAGTTCCGATTGCTGCTGCCATCCCTGGGTGGCAATTTTTCTGCCGTGGCTGTCTGCACCTAAAATAATCTTGTCCGGACCGTATACCGACAGCCATTTTAAAAAAAGGTCCGGTTCTTGAGCAGCTATGCTTCCCACCGTAACCTGTGCAGCTCCGTTTTCGAAAGCGATGCGTACATCTTCATCGGTTTTAATACCTCCGCCAAAATCAACCGTCAATGAAGTTTTTGTTGATATTTTTCTCAGAATATCTTTATTCACAATATGTTTTGATTTGGCTCCATCCAAATCAACCAAGTGTAAATATCGAATTCCGTTGGCTTCAAACGATTTTGCAACTTCCACCGGATTTTCGTTATATATTTTTTGGGTGCTGTAATCGCCTTTGGTCAGGCGGACACACTTTCCGTCAATAATGTCTATGGCAGGAATAATTCTCATAAACTTCAATCGTTTGTTTACCTTATTTTCAAAAAATTCTTCAATATTCGTTCACCGACGTTCGCCGATTTCTCGGGATGGAACTGCGTGGCATAAAAATTCCTGTTCCGCATGGCGGCACTGAACGGCAAAATATAATCGCACTCGGCGATAGTTTGCGCACAGCTCTCGGCATAATAACTGTGTACGAAATAGACCGTATCATCCTTTCCAAAACCATCAAAAAGCAATGACTCCGTATGCTTCAGGTTGTCCCATCCGATGTGGGGAACAATGTCCGTCAACGGGAATTTTTTTACCGCAGTATCAAAGATACCCAGGCAGCCGGTGTTTCCCTCTTCCGAATACCGGCACAGCAGTTGCAGGCCCAGGCATATTCCCAGAACGGGCTGCCCGAGCGTTTTTATTACCGCATCCAGCTTCCGCTCTTTTAAATATTTCATGGCCGACGATGCTTCGCCCACACCGGGAAAAATCACCTTATCCGCACGGCGGATTTCAACCTCGCTATCGGTAATGACGCACTGATGCCCCAACCGCTCCACCGCATTTTTTACCGACGCGATGTTGCCAGCATTGTATTTGATGATAGCAACCATTGACATTATAATATTCCTTTTGTGCTGGGAATTCCTGTATTTTCACCACGTTTCACCGCCATCTTGATCGATTTGGCGAATGCTTTGAAAATGGCTTCCGCTTTGTGATGTTCGTTATCGCCTTCGGCTTTGATGTTAAGGTTACACCTGGCGTTATCGGAAAACGACTTGAAGAAGTGCATAAACATTTCGGCAGGCACATCTCCAATTCTCTCGCGTTTAAAATCCACCTCCCAGACCAGCCAAGGCCGGCCGCCGAAGTCGACAGCAACCTGTGCCAGGCAATCGTCCATGGGCAGCAGAAACCCGTAACGTTCTATACCCTTCTTCTTCCCCAGTGCTTGTAAAAAAGCCTCTCCCAGGGCGATGGCCGTATCTTCGACCGTATGGTGTTCGTCGATATGCAAATCACCGTTTACCCGGATGGAGAGGTCCACATTTCCGTGACGGGCAATTTGCTCCAACATATGGTCGAAAAACCCTAATCCTGTAGCTATCCGGCTTTTTCCTGATCCGTCAAGATTGATCTCCACAACGATATCGGTTTCTGAAGTTTTGCGGCGGACAATTCCTTTCCTGGGTTCCAACTTCAAGTAGGCGTATATCTCGGCCCAGTCGGTCGTGCACAGCACGGCATCATCGGTTTTATCCACGTTCAGGTAAATGGCTTTGCAGCCAAGGTTTCTGGCCAACCGCACATCAGTTTTCCGGTCTCCGATAACGTAAGAGTTTTCCAAATCGTAACCCCCTTTTGTGTAATGTGTCAGCAACGCTATCCCCGGTTTTCGGGTAGGAAGGTTTTCGTGTTCAAAAGAGCGGTCGATAAGGATTTCGCTAAAAACAACCCCTTCGTTTTCGAATGCTTTTACCATTTTATGGTGTGCCGGCCAGAACGTATCTTCGGGAAAAGACGGAGTTCCCAACCCGTCCTGATTCGTCACCATAACCAATTCATATTCCAATTCTCGGGCAATCCGCGACAGGTACTGAAATACTTGCGGGTAAAACTCCAGCTTCTCCAGGCTGTCAATCTGGAAGTCAACGGGCGGCTCGATAACCAGTGTTCCGTCCCGGTCGATAAATAAAACTTTTTTCATACAAGGGTGCGTAATTTATTCAACAACTCCTCATTCTCACCGGGAGTGCCGATGGTAATTCTCACACAGTTTGTCACCTGCCTGTTCCGGTTGCGGACAATCACCTTTTTTTGTACCAGTTCGTTGTAAATCCGGTTGGCATCTGATACTTCAACCAAGAGGAAGTTGGCATCCGAAGGATAAATCTTCTTTACAATTTCCAGTTTCGATAATTCTTCGGCGAGATATGCTCTTTGCTGCAGAATCGTGTCGCGGCGCTTTTCAAATTCATCCACGCGCGAAAGCGCTTCCAGGGCAACTTGCTGATTGATGATACTGACGTTGTAGGGCGGTTTGGTTTTGTCCAGCAACGATATGATTTTTTCGCCGGCAAAAGCCATTCCAACCCGGACACCCGCCAACGCCCATGCTTTGCTGAATGTCTGCATCACAATAAGGTGGGAGTATTTGTTTATTTTGCTTTTCAGGCTGTATTCGGGGCAAAAATCCACGTAAGCTTCGTCTGCCACCACGATTCCGTTAAAGTTTTCAAGCAGCTTCTCCAGGTTGTCCAACCTGTTCCCGGTGGGGTTATTCGGTGAGCAAACGAAAATAAGCTTTACGGAACTGTCTGTTTCGGCCGTCTGCAGGATCTTTTCAATATCAAGCTGAAAATCGGATGTTAATGGGATTTCATGCAGTTGGATGTGATTGATGTTAGCCGAGACTTCGTACATCCCGTAAGTGGGCGGACAAACAATCGCGCTGTCTTTTCCAGGTTCACAGAAAATTCGGTATATCAGGTCGATGACCTCGTCACTTCCGTTGCCGATAAAAATCTGGTTGAAAGGTACGTTTTTAACTTCTGACAGCTTCGTCTTTAACGCTTTCTGGTGGGGGTCGGGATACCGGTTGAGTGTCCCGTACGGATTTTCGTTTGCATCGAGAAAGATACCTTCGTTGCCCGAAAATTCATCGCGGGCACTTGAATAGGGTTTTAGTGCCAGGATATTCGGCCTGACCATTTTTTCTATATCAACTGTTCTCATAATTCTTTGCTTGCTGTGCCGACACTTCGCCCAAACGCAGTGTCATGGCATTCTTGTGAGCGAAAAGTTCTTCTGCTTCAGCCATGGTTTCCACGGCTACCCCGATACCGACAACTCCTTCTTCCGACAGTTGCTGAAAGGTGATTTTCTTTATAAAGCTGTCCAGAGAAACGCCGCTGTATGCTTTCGCGTATCCGCTTGTGGGAAGCGTGTGGTTAGTGCCGCTAGCGTAATCACCGGCACTTTCGCAACTGTAGTTCCCCAGAAAAACGGAGCCCGCGTTGGTCACCTCACGGCTGCGCAAAACAGGATTCTCTACCGCCAGGATCAGGTGCTCGGGAGCGTAAACGTTGCTGAAGCGGATGCAGGTCTCTACGTCTTTAAACAAAATGGCACGGCTGTTCTTCAGCGCTTTTTCCGCCATTTCTTTTCGCGGCAGATTCGCCAGTTGAATATCGAGTTCCTTGTTTATTTCCTTAACCACCTTTTTGTTGTCCGACAAAAGGATGACCTCACTGTCCGGCCCGTGTTCTGCCTGAGAAAGCAGGTCGGAGGCGACGAACGACGGGCGGCAGGTCTCATCCGCCACCACAAGGAGTTCGCTGGGTCCGGCAGGCATATCGATAGCTGTACCGTAGTACTGGGCGGCATGCTTTGCCGTCATCACGTACTGGTTGCCTGGGCCGAATATTTTCTCTACTTTCGGGACGGACTTCGTGCCGAAAGACATGGCCCCGATAGCCTGGATACCTCCGACCGCAAATATGCGGGTTACCCCCGCAAGGTTCGCTGCGTAAAGAATGGCGGGGTGGATAGCGCCTTCCTTGCCGGGAGGCGAACAAAGCACGATCTCTTTACAGCCGGCTATCTTTGCCGGAATGGCCAGCATCAGTACCGTGGAAAAAAGAGGAGCGGTTCCTCCGGGGACATAAATCCCTACCTTCTCGATAGGCCGTGCTTCGCGCCAGCATACCACACCGGGAGAGGTTTCCACTTTTACAATTTCCTCTTTCTGCGAAAAGTGGAATTTCTCGATGTTGCTTTTTGCAAGGGCGATGGCTTGCTTCAACCGTTCCGAGACCTGTTGCGACGCCGCCTCGATTGTCTCGTGATCAACCGTGAAGTCATCCGCCGAAAACCTGTCAAACTGCCGGGCATATTTCAACACCGCCTTATCACCTTTTTTACGGATATCGTAAAAAACCTTGTCCACTAACTCCATCAGCCTGGCTTGCTTGATGGCGGACCTTTCTGCCAATTGCGGCCATTTCCTTTCGGCCGGGTTGTTTAATGTTTTCACTTTTAGAGTATCATTTTCTCAATGTTCATCACTAAGATTCCCTGGGCATTCACGTCTTTCAACGCATCAATCACATCCCAAAACTGGTCTTCCTGTACTACCGAGTGCACGCTGCTCCATCCCTCTTCGGCAAGCGGAAGGATACTGGGCGATTTCATACCCGGAAGGATGGAACAAATTTTTGGAATTGACGAATTTGGTGCATTCATTACAATGTACTTGCTACCCATGCCTTTCTTATATGCCCGTATGCGAAAAAGAAACCTTTCCAGCAGCTCTTGTTTGACTTCGTTGAGGCTCTTGTTGGCAATCAGTACCGCTTCACTCTTTATGATGGCCTCAACTTCTTTTAGGCCGTTCATAATAAGGGTACTGCCCGTACTTACAATATCAAAAATCCCATCAGCCAGGCCAATTCCGGTGGCAATCTCAACACTCCCCCCCAGTTCTTCGATCTTCACATCAATGCCTTTAACGCCGAAGTATTTTTTGAGAATTTTCGGATAGCTGGTGGCAATGCGTTTCCCGTGAAAATAATCCAGGTTGGTATACACTTCATCCTTGGGAATAGCGAGCGAAAGCCGACAGTTGCCGAATCCCAGCTTTTCAATTTCATCCACGTCTTTTTCTTTTTCCCACACTTCGTTTTCTCCCAGGATACCGATGTCTGCAACGCCATTTTCAACGTATTGAGGAATATCATCGTCACGTAGGAAAAGGATTTCCATGGGGAAATTGCGGGCTTCTGTCCTGAGTTTCCGGTCACCGTTCGATACCTTAATGCCGCATTCGTTCAACAGCTGCAACGATTTTTCGCTTAATCGTCCGCTTTTCTGGATGGCTATTTTCAGTTTTTCCATTGCTTTTCTTTTTTGCGTTAGCGGCTCCGAACCGCTGAGTGTTAATTAAAAAAACCCGCCTGAGCTGTTCAGACGGGTCTATGTTGTATATTCATGCTTCTACACATCCTATTCAGCTCGCCTGATTGCAAGTATGAAAATGATGATGGTGAAGCTTGTTTACTTTCATTTTATCTATTTTGATAACGCAAAGATAATAGAATAATTTTAATGCGGGACAAAAATAACTGTTTATTTTTCTTTTGCTTCCTAAAAATCCTGAAAAAACACAACAAATAGGCTGTTAGCTATCGGCATGTGGCAAATTTTTATGTAAGTTTGCACCGATGAAAGGAAAACTGCTCATACTTCTCTTTTTCTGCGTGAGTACGACGCTTGTGTTTTCGCAGGCGCGCGTTATTTTGCCCGATTCGTCGCAGATCACCACCCATCCCGATTCGGTAAACCTGTTACCCCGACAAGCTCCGTCAGGCCTAAGCCGTGGCCCGGAAGAACCTTTCGATACCGTCAACCTGGAATTGCCGGCAGCAACGGTATGGCATTTACATCCAAGAAGCGGAGACCGCATCGTTGTGCCCATGGATACGTTGAAGCACAACTTCCAGCAAACGACCGTTCCAGATGGGTATTCGGTTGCCGGAGGGTATCTCGGCCCGATTGGTTCACCGTTTATATCCAAACTGTTTTTTGAAAGGGATGAAACGAGCCAGTTTCCGTTTTACGATGCCTACAAACCCTACAACAAATCTCCCAGGCAACAGGTCTTTTATAATACCCGGGTGCCGTATGCCCGACTGGACTACCAGACGGCGGGCAGCCGTCCGTTGAGGGAGCAGCGTCTTAGGGCCTTACTGACAACAAACTTCGGAAAACGCCTCAATGTGGGCCTCGAGGGGGACCTGATCAGTGCAAAAGGATTATACAAGTCGCAGGAGACCAAGCATAATGACTGGAGCTTCTTCGGGAACTACCTGAGCGACCGGTTTGAGACCCATCTTTTGGTATCGACATCAACTGCCAAGCAATTTGAAAACGGCGGGGTTACCGACGAACGGTTTATCCGTGATCCGGAATCCGTTGGACAGAACTTTTCGACTGTAGACATTCCTGTAAAATTTACCGATACATGGAACAAGATGAAGACCAATCATTTGTTTTTTTCAGGAAAATACAATATCGGCTACAATGATCAGAAAAAGGATTCACTCGGTAACGGAGAGTTTATTCCCGTGGCGAGTGTCATTTTTACGTCGCATTATACCGGACAGGACCGCCGCTTCCTTTCTTACGACACGGTGCAGGTAACGGTAGAAGGCAAGGAGATGCAGCGTATTGATCAGTTTTACCCCAACCGGTTTTATAACACCGCGGTCGACGATAGCACAACGTTCTCATCCTTAAAAAACACGTTTGCCCTATCGCTTCGCGAAGGATTCAAACCGTGGGTGAAGTTCGGATTAACGGGATATATCGAACACGAGCTCCGTAATTTTTCGATGATGGACTCCATCAACGGGACTATTGACCGGAGAAAACACCGGGAGAACTCGCTTTTTATCGGTGGAATTCTTAATAAACAACAGGGCGAAAACCTCCGATTCAACCTTCAGGCCAATCTTGGGGTGGTGGGGGTCGATCTCGGAGAATTTAACCTGGAAGGTGAGGTTGAAACAGGTTTTACCATTGCTGAAAAACGAACTGTCTTAAGCGGCCATGCATATATTAAGAACCTAACCCCTAATTATTTGCAAAAACACTATCACTCCAAGTATTTTTGGTGGAACAAAGACTTCAATAATATGCGCAGGGTGTTTGTAGGCGGTAAACTTTATATACCCTTTACCAATACGACATTGAGTGTCGGAGTAGAAAATTTGCAGAATTATATCTATTTTGACAAGGACAGAAACAGTGCACAGTATTCTTCAAACGTACAGGTTTTGACCGTTGGTGTGGAGCAGAACCTGAGACTGGGCGTTTTTAACTGGGATAACCGGGTAGTGTATCAAACTTCAGGAAATCAGGAGGTAATCCCCGTCCCTACGGTTAGTATCTATTCAAACATGTATCTGAAAGCATTGATAGTGAACGAATTAACTTTTCAGTTTGGAGTTGATGCACATTATCATACCGCTTATTTTTCCCCCGGATACGAGCCGGCATTGCTCCAATTTTACAATCAGCGGGAAAAAGAGATCGGAAATTACCCCATTGCAACGGTGTATGCCAACATGCACCTGAAACAAACCCGCTTTTTTGTGATGCTTTACAACGCGGCGTCTGCCGTTTGGAAACCACGCGATTACTTCTCTTTGCCTGGCTATCCGGTAAATCCAATGATGCTTAAACTGGGGCTTTCGGTTGACCTGCACAATTAATTTTCTCTGCTGTGAAATCGAAAAAAATAATTGTCATTTACGGCGTACTTTTAGTTGTCGCGCTTTCCCTGATGGTTATCCTTTATACCGTTTCCAGGAAGGTGGAGATTGTTTTACCCAGAGATTTTTCCGAGATAGTGAACAGCGGCGAGTTGAACATCGTTACCGATTATAATCCCATTGGATACCATGTCTCCGGCGATACCCTGGCCGGATTTCAGCATGGGCTCATCAAGGCCCTGGAACAGGATTGGAAGCTGAAAGTAAATATCTTTCTGGAGAACAGCCTGGATAAAAATCTTCAAGGGCTGAAACAGGGACGGTACGATATCGTTGCCCGGAACATTCCCGTAACCACGCATTTGCGTCAGCAGTTTGGCTTTACCGAGTCAATTAACCTGAATAAACAGGTACTTGTACAGCGAAAACCGGAGTTTAACGACAGCATAACACCCATCCGCCAACACCTGGATTTAGCCAAAAAAACCATCCATATACACAGGGATTCGCCCGTAATTTTGCGTCTGCAAAACCTTTCTCACGAAATAGGAGATACCATTTTTATAATACAAAACGATATATACGAAACAGAACAACTGGTGATGATGGTTGCAGGCGGGGATATTGACTTCACGGTTTGTGACGAGGTACTTGCGCGAAAACTTGCCAAAGAGATGCCGGAGATAGATGTTGATACCGACATCAGCTTCACGCAATTGGAGTCGTGGGCGGTGCGGAAAGACTCGCCTGTTCTGCTGGATAGCCTGAATGCCTGGCTCTCGCGATTTCTTACACCCGCATCAACTCACTCATTATCCCATCGGAAATAAATATACCTTTCCGATTCATTATCAGCGAATTGTCTTTAGACACAAGAAAGCCTTCACGGATGAATTTTCGCGCATTTTGCAAGCAGTAATCGAACAGTTCCTGTCCGAATTTTTCCTTCAGCAGGTTTAGGTCCACGCCCCACATCGTGCGCAACCCCGTCAGAATAAACTCGTTGTATTTTTGGGTGAACGTTAACTTTTCCGTTTCCTGCAAAAGTTCCCCGGACTGAATTGCGGTGATGTATTTTTCGAGCGAAGCTATGTTCCAAGACCGGTTTTCCCCATCGTATGAGTGGGCCGAAGGCCCCAGTCCGATATATTTTTCGTTTTTCCAATACGAGGTGTTGTGAATGGAATATTTCTTGCTTTTGGCAAAATTTGAAATTTCGTAATGTTCAAACCCGTTTTGGGCAAGCGTATCGATGAGCATGGAAAACATTTCCGTGCTTGCTTCGTCGGTAACGGGCCTCACGCTCCCTTTCTGCAGGAGAGCATAGAGCCTGGTCTGCTTCTCGTAAATAAGGTGGTACGCCGAGATGTGCCAGACATCCAGTTCACAGGCCTGTCGCAGGCTCTTCTCCCATATTCCGGGTGTCTGGCCGGGCAAACCGTACATCAGGTCAATGCTTATGTTTTCAAACCCTGCTTGCCGGCAGAGCTTGACTGCCTGGATCGCCTGTCGGGCCGAGTGCCTTCGGCTTAAAAACTTCAATTCCCCGTCATCGAAACTTTGAATTCCAATACTGATCCGGTTGAAAGGCAATTTCCGCAGCAAGTGTATATATTCTTCCGAAAGATCGTCAGGATTTGCTTCTAGGGTGATTTCCGCATCTTCCTCTATCGGAAAATGGGAGAACAATGTTTCAAAAATTTCCCCGAAAGCTTGGTTATCTAATCTCGACGGCGTTCCGCCCCCGAAATAAATAGTTTTTACCGGTTCCCTCACTTCGTTTTTTCTACGTAAAGCTTCGGCGCAAAGCGCCTCCGCAAAAACCTTTATTTTGCTTTCGTCGGTTTCCTTGTAAAAATCGCAGTAAACGCAACGCGTTTTACAAAAAGGGATGTGGATGTAAATGCCGGCCATTATTCGGATTGGAGTGTGGGAAGGGTTTCTATGAGAAATTTATAAGCTTTTAAATACTTCCGGATACGGGAAACGGCGGTATCATCAAGTTCTCTGAAGCGGCGAACATCCATGTTGTCCGACAAATCGTTCATCTTTACCCGAACCGCCAGGGGATTTTTCGCTACACGCGCCAGATACGCGTCGTATGTTTCCGGATCATCATGCGTCAAGGCTCCGACCGCATCCAGTATTTCCGGGGAAAAACCTTCTTCCGCCAGATCTTCCAATGTCCAATCGGAGTCTTCGATCACATCGTGCAGCGCACCGGCAATTTTTTCCCGTAACGTATGCCCGGTGCTCATCACGCGCAAGACGTGTCCGAGGTAGGGCTGTCCGTTTTTATCGTAATGCCCCGTATGCGCTTCGATGGCAATATCCGTCGCCCGTAAGAGCTGTTCCTGCAGAGTCATTTTTGTTTGTTTATCAATTCCCCGGTCAAAAGAGGCTCGTCGGTGGTTATGAAATCGACTTTCAGGTCAAGCATTTCCCGGATACCCTCAGGCGTATTCACCGTCCACACGTTGACCTTCAGTCCGAGGTCGTGTGCTTCCTTCACCCAGTGCGGATTTTTCTTCAACACATTGAAGTGATAGTCTATGCCTGCTGCGCCCATGGATTTGATTACCCGGGGCGACAGGTCTCCGTTCAGGTAATATACCGGTGCCGCCGGATCAAGTTTTCTGACCTGATTAACAAAATTAATGCCGAATGAAATGTATTCTACCCGGTTTTGCAATCCTTTTTCTCGAATCATATTGATCACCTTCTCTGCCAACTCATCTTCCGCTTTTCTGTCGCTGTGCGTCTTGAATTCGACGATCAGCCGGGCGTTCCTGCATTTTTCAAACGCAGTTAAATATTCTTCTACCGTAGGCAACGGTTCACCGTTTGCTAATTTCACTTTCCGGAGGACAGCGGCAGAAGTTTCCTGCACCCGTAATTTCTTCCCGTCGAGCAGCACATCGGCGTCGTGATTTACCACAGGCACGCCGTCCGACGATAGCCAGATATCTACTTCAGATCCGTAAACGTCAAGCGCATCGGCGTTCATTAAGGCAGCAACGGAGTTTTGTGCGGAACCCTCAGTTTTCCAGTATCCGCGATGCGCAATGATTTCCTGTGACGTTGCGGAAAAAACAAACGTCAGAAAGATCAGGGTAATGATTACATTTTTTTGATTCATGATTGTCGGATTTATATTGTTATTTTTCAGTCCACCGTAGTTTCTGTTGATAAAAATCGTAACTAGCTGAATACTCTACCGAAACGGCCGGTTTTTCGAAAGAAAAGACGAACCGCTCGTCGTTGGGGCTCTCTATGTAACGGAGCACCAACTCCAGTGTTTTTTCATCTTTCCAGACATAGTTTCCCGCCACCTTAAAGGGTGGCAAACCCGTTAAACCGGCTTTGGAGCCAGCAGTGAGCGAAGGCCCGTGGCGCAACGTTTCACCTTCTTCCCACGAAGTGGAGTTGAACCGGAATTCGTAGGTTGCCGTGTCTTGTCTTAGGGTCATCCGACAAACGTCGCCTTCGAATCGCAATGTTAATTCCGATATTTTCAGTGGATTTTTGTTGAAAGCCATTGTTTTTCCGGAAATAATTTCCCGGACAGGAGAGGAGGTTCTCGTGGTGTGGACAGGTAACCTCAACGCCGACAAACGGGATTTCAACCTGTCCAGCGCGTCACCGTCCTCAGCCAACGCAGATTCCCGGAAAGCAGGAAAAATATGCTTCCAGACCAGGTTGATCTCCTTTTGCATATCCTGAGCGTTAGCCGTAAGGACAATAACCGCATCTTTCTCCGGCAGGACAATGATGAACTGCCCGAAAGCCCCGTCGCCGCGGAACGCGTTATTTCGCGTTTGCCAGAACTGATAACCGTAACCTTGTGCCCAGTCATTCGCCGGGTCTTCTTCTCCCGTTACGGTCTTGATCTGCTCGGAAGTAGCCGCATTCACCCATTCTTCCGTCAGGATCCGGTGATCTCTCCATTTACCTTTTTGCAAGTAGAGCAGCCCCAGTTTCGCCATATCTTCCGTCTTAACGCGCAGCCCCCATCCGCCGACGTTTATTCCCTGCGGGTTCACTTCCCAATCGGCATCTTTAATGCCCAAAGGTTCAAACAGGCGGGGCTTGAGGTAATCGATGAGTTTTTCACCTGTCGCTTTTTGCAGGATGGCAGACAGCATGAACGATCCTGCCGAGTTATAAAGGAAAACCGTTCCCGGCTCGTATTGGACAGGAGCGGCCAAAAACGTTTTTATCCAATCGTCGCTAAAGCGCATCTCCTGAGGTTCCCGGGCCTGTCCCACGGACATTTTCAGCAGGTCGTCCACATCGAGCTGCGCGAGATAAGGAGAGACCGTGTCGGGTAATGATTCGGGAAAAAACGAAACCACCTTGTCGGTCAGTTTCAGTCTCCCTTCCGCCACAGCTAGGCCTATGGCGGTGGAAGTAAAACTTTTGGACACGGAATACATCGTGTGCCTGAGGCCGCGCCGGTAGGGTGACCACCAGCCTTCGGCCAGGACTTTTCCGTGCCGTACGATCATGAAACTGTGGAGTTCGATGCTGCTGTCGCGAACGCTCTCAGCAGCGTCGATAAATTGGATGACCGCCTCGGACGATAAGCCCTCTGCTTCAGGTGTACTGCGGGGCAACGAGTAATTGTCGATCATTTTTTGTTCCGTTTTTTGAACACATCCACTCAACATGAGGATCAATCCAAATAGGGGAAAAAGGAGCGAGTTTTTCATTTACTGCCTGTTTAATCGATGAATTTGGTTCAAAGGTACGGAAATTTATAATTTTTCAGAAACAGGCTTGAATTTTTTAAAGAATATGGTTTTCGTTTCGCATTATTTTATGATCGAGATGTTAAAATACGGAGCCAGAAAGTGACGGTACCGGTTTATTCCGAAAACTTTTTCAAGTGGGCGATAACCTCTTCATTGTTATCGTAAAGCCCCAGGTTGAGGTGATGCAAATCGCCGCGTTCCGCCATTTCTCCGATGACGGGGTAGACGGGGCGTTCGGTTGTCCAGAAGTGCTTATCCAAAAAAATCATCGGGCTGGCGTAACCGTATGACTCGTAATGGTTTTGTGCCAGGTCCTGAAAAACCTCCTGCAGGGTCCCCGCACTTCCGGGGGTGAAAACCACGCCTCCTTTGGCGATGGCGAGCAACCCTTCTTCGCGGATACTGTTCTCGAAATATTTGGCAATTTTCGTGGCAAATGGGGTGGGGAGCTCGTGCCCGTAATGCCATGTGGGAATTCCCAGACTATCGAAAGGCGGGTCGGGGAAACGTTCCATTACCTCGAATGCCGAAGAAAGCCATCCCTCATCGGAGTAACGGGGGACCGCACTCAAGATGCCGACGGCCCGAAGACATTCGTTGTCGCCCCTTCCGGCCATCCACGCTCCCAGGTGCGTGGCTTCCATTGCCCCGGGGCCGCCTCCGGAAAGCATCAGGTAACCCTGCTCCGTGAGTGATTTCGACAGCAAGACCACTTGCCGGTAGATGTGTTCGGTTCGCAGGATGCCATGTCCGCCCATTATTGCCACGAGCTTGCGTTCATCAAAACTGGCGATGTACTCGTGCAGCGAATCGGTGATGGAGTGGTCGTGCAAACGTTGCGCCAGCGTATCCTTTATCGACAGGTTTTTCCGGGACTCCCGGTAATAATCGTAAACAACCTTATCAGGAGTCTTCAGGTACGTTTTAGGCTTGTGGCGGTTAAAACCGGCATAAAGCGAATCTGTGTCGTACAACCGGCTCGGATAGGTATTGAACGGAACATCCAGGAGGGGAAAAATAAAATTCCCGGGCAGTAAATGGTGCAACAGGTCGTCAGACATCGAACAACCCAGAAACAAACACCTGGAAAAACGGATATTGAGCATTAGCGGTTCAATCTCGGTCAGGCGAAGCGATTGAACGGCAATCTCTTCTACGTAAGGAACCGTTAAAAAACGTTTCAGTTCGGTTATGGATTCGAATTGTTTCATTTCTTTGAATTACAGGTTTAGGATTGTGCCATTTTTAACGCCTTTTTCGCCCATACGGTTTGTAAAATTCCCCGAACGGACAAATACAAAATAAAAGCCAGCCACAGGCCGTTGTTTCCGAGTACCGGCACGGCGATATAATAACAGGCAAAGAAAACGACAGCAGAGAACACCATAGCGTTGCGCATCTCTTTCGAGGCTGTTGCCCCAATGAAAACACCGTCCCAGAGAAAAGCAGCAAAACCGGTTACCGGGATAAGCACTGTCCAGAAAAGGAACGATTTGGTGGTTTCAATGACCGCTTTATCGTTGGTGAGCATTTTCAAAATCGGGTCGGGGAAGAACAGGTAAATCATTACCGATACGGCACTCACGATAAATCCCCAGAAAAACAATCTTCTTAGCATCCCGGCAAGCAGCACCTTGTTATCTGCCCCTATGTATCTTCCCGTTAATGCTTCCCCAGCGTATGCAAATCCATCCATAAAGTAGGAGAAAAGCATGAAAAACTGCATCAACAGGGCGTTGGCAGCTAAAATCATGTCTCCCATACCCGATGACACAAACGTGAAAAACGTGGTAACCAGCGTCAACAGGAACGTGCGTACAAAAACATCGCCGTTTACCCGGAAATAAGACCGGATGGCAGCGGTTTCCAAAACAGAAGACCTGACAATGTATTTTCTCAGCCGGCCGTAAAATTTCAGCCACATCAGCACACAAACGACAAGTGTTATCACCTGCGATAACATTGTCCCAAGGGCAATTCCTGCCACCTTCATGCCAAATCCGAAAACAAACAACATGCTCAGGACAATATTCAGCACGTTGTTGAGAATGGCAATTACCATTGGTGTTTTAGCATTCTGCATTCCGATGAAAAAACCTTTAAAAGCATACGTCCCGAGTACGGCCGGGGCACTCCAGACACAAATACGGAAATAGGTTTCAACAGCTGCTTTACTTTCGGAACCGGACTTTATCAGGCTTAAGGCAAACTTCCCGATGGGGTATTGCAACAAGACAATCAGCAGCCCGATTCCCACACCCACGATAAGCGAACGTATCAACACATTCATGGCTTCGGTAAAATCGCGGGCTCCATAGGCCTGCGCGGCAAATCCGCTGGAGCTCATCCGGATAAACCCAAAATTCCAGTAAATCATGTTGAAGATATTGGCGCCGAGAGCTATGGCACCTATATATACTGCCGAACCCAAATGCCCCGCAATGGCGATATCGATCATCCCAAGCAGCGGAACAGTAATGTTGGTGATTATATTGGGTATGGCAAGCCGAAAGATTTTCTTATCCATGGCTGCAAAAATAATACAAAACATTGACACGGGTAAAAAACTATTTTGAAAGAAAAAAAGATCCACAAAAAATAAAAGAAAATATTTTGTGATGATTATCTTCCTTTTTTATATCTTTGTTCTATAAAATTTTGATAGCCAATAAGCGATTAACCTTGTTGCTCAATAACAGAAAAAATTTATGGACAAAATTCAGGAAATCACCTCTAAACTCTACGCGGAAGGAATAGAAAAAGGTAAGGAAGAGGCCAATAAAATTGTTGCCGAAGCAAAAGTATTGCGTGATCAGATAGTGGAGGAGGCAAAAAAAGAGGCCGAACAGATCGTTGTGTCAGCAAAGAAAGAAACCCACGAATGGAAAAGCAATACGGAGTCTGAACTTAAGCTTTTCGCATCTCAGGCGGTCGAGGCGCTGAAGAGCGAAATCACCAACCTGGTGACCGGTAAGTTATCGGCATCCAACGTGAAAGCAGCGTTGGAAGACAAAACGTTCATGCAAAAACTGATCACTGAACTTGTGCAAAATTGGTCGAAGAACGAAACATTAACAATCGGAGTAGAAAATTCCGAGGAATTGAAGCAATACATTTCCGAAAACGCTAAATACCTGCTTGACAAAGGCCTGAAGATTGAATCCGTGAATGGATTGAAAACCAGCTTTATCTTATCCCCCGAAGACGGTTCTTACCGGGTAAAATTCGGCGAAGAAGAGTTTATAGAATATTTCCGTGAATTCCTTCGCCCGCAAATACAAAAACTGCTTTTTTAAAAGGTATTCAGCTGTAATCCAGCACCTATTCTATTGTAATCCGTTGTTTCGTTAAACGGCTCAACGTCGCACCAATAGTACGCAAAACGCAAATTACGGCGGAGCTAACTTACAACGCAGGCAAAAAACTGTGAAACATATGCTTTTCAAACATCAATATTACTGCTTTATAGCAGGGTTGCCCGATTTTTCTTTCGACAGCATGAAACTTCCGTTTACCGTGGAAGAGTTCAAACGAATGCTCGACGAAGAATTGAAGCCGGACGACAAACGGTTGCTGAACAAATACTTCCTGAAGTACGACAACGACAACCTACTGCACTTGTTGAAAAACAAGGATGCCGAACTGAATCCGATGGGCAGTATTTCCCGAGAAGAGATTCAGGAAACGATCGGAAGAATCAAAGAGGACTTACCGGTAAAAAACAGGAAGGTTCCGGATTTTCACGAAAAATTTATCCGAACATGGCTGGACGAAGAGGCTCAGGCAGAAAACAAATTGTGGGACGACCTGATGGCCTCTTTGTATATGGATTACGGCACAGAGGTGAAAAATTCGCTCATGTCGCGATGGTTTGAGCTCAATCTGAATATAGGCAACCTGTTGTCGGCAATTTATGCCCGAAAGTATGGATTGGATGTGGCCCGGGTGGTCGTTGGCCATAACCCGGTAGCTCAGCTGATCCGTGAGAACGCGAATGCCCGCGATTTCGGGTTGAGTCAGGAACTGGAGATTTTTGATGCTGTCGTGCGGCTCTCCGAAGAGACGGATATATACGAACGCGAAAGGAAAATGGACAAATTCCGTTGGGATTGGCTGGAAGAAAACACGGTTTTCGATTATTTCAACATAGAATATATTTTTGCCTACCTGTGCAAGCTCCAGATGCTGGAACGCTGGGTAAAACTGAATGCCGAAGAAGGTGAACGTGTTTTCCGTGAACTAATCGCTGGATTAAAAGGCGATGTAAAAATGCCTGAGGAATAAAAAAGAAGTTGAATTTCCATTGCATAACACGAAGCAAATAACAAAGAATTATAATATGACAAAAGGAACAGTAAAGGGGATCATTTCCAACCTGGTAATTGTGGAGGTAGATGGCCCTGTTGCGCAGAACGAAATTGCCTATATCAATCTTGACGGTACGCATCTGATGTCGGAAGTCATTAAGGTTATCGGAAAAAACGTGTATGTCCAGGTTTTTGAAAGCACGCGCGGTCTTAAGGTAGGCGCCGGGGTGGAGTTTCGGGGACATATGCTCGAAGTTGTGCTCGGACCGGGTCTTCTTGAACGAAACCTGGACGGCTTGGAAAACGATCTGGACAAGATGGAGGGTGTCTTTCTGAAAAGGGGACAATATACTTTTCCGCTTGACGAGGAAAAAAAATGGGCTTTTAAGCCCATAGCACAGGTTGGCGACAACGTTTCCGGAGGATCATGGTTGGGTGAAGTGGATGAGAATTTCCAACCCCACAAGATAATGGTCCCGTTCGTGATGACCAACGAATACAAGGTGAAAAGTATCGCACCGGAAGGAGAGTACAACATTTACCACACCGTAGCGGTGGTTGAAGATAAAAACGGGGAGGAGCATAAACTGAACATGATTCAGAAATGGCCGGTGAAAGTGCCCATTACCCTGTACAAGGAAAAACCCAGGCCGTTTAAACTGCTGGAAACCGGCGTGAGAACGATAGATACACTGAACCCGATTGTGGAAGGCGGAACCGGATTTATACCCGGCGCTTTCGGAACTGGGAAAACGGTGCTGCAGCACGCCATTTCCAAACAAGCGGAGGCCGATATTGTTATTATCGCTGCCTGTGGTGAACGTGCTAACGAGGTGGTGGAAATTTTCACCGAATTTCCCGAACTTGATGACCCGCATACCGGACGGAAACTGATGGAGCGGACCATTATCGTTGCAAACACGTCCAACATGCCCGTTGCCGCGCGCGAAGCCTCGGTTTACACAGCCATGACCATCGGAGAATATTATCGCTCCATGGGGCTGAAGGTGTTGCTGATGGCCGACTCCACATCGCGTTGGGCGCAAGCGTTACGCGAGATGAGCAACCGGCTGGAGGAGCTTCCCGGACCCGATGCTTTCCCGATGGACTTGTCGGCGATCATTTCGAACTTCTACGGACGTGCCGGACACGTTACGCTGAATAACGGCAAGGAAGGTTCCATCACCTTTATCGGAACCGTGTCGCCTGCTGGCGGTAACCTGAAAGAACCCGTTACCGAAAACACGAAGAAAGTAGCCCGTTGTTATTACGCACTCGAGCAGGATCGCGCCGACAGAAAACGCTACCCGGCCATCAACCCCATCGAATCTTATTCCAAATACATTGAATATCCCGAATTTGAGGAATATATCTCAAAAGAGATATCCGGAGACTGGACAACAAAGGTCAACGACATTAAAACGCGGTTGCTCCGGGGAAAGGAAATTGCCGAGCAAATTAATATTCTCGGCGACGACGGTGTCCCCGTTGAATACCACATCACATTCTGGAAATCGGAGTTGATCGATTTTGTTATCCTGCAACAGGACGCTTTTGACGAAATTGATTCGGTAACACCGATCGAACGGCAGAAGTATATCCTGGATATGGTAGTAGACATATGTCGTGCTGAATTCGAATTTGAAAATTTCAACCAGGTAGCGGAATACTTCAAGAAACTGATCAACGTATGCAGGCAGATGAATTATTCGGAGTTCAAATCGGATAAATTCAACGATTACCGCAGGCAACTGGAGGAATTAATTAACAATTGAAAAATTATGGCTAAAGCATTTCAAAAAATATACACCAAGATCACACAGATCACCAAAGCCACGTGTTCTGTAAAAGCCACCGATGTGGGTTACGACGAACTGGCCACCGTAGACGGACGATTGGCCCAGGTAGTGAAAATCATCAACGACGAGGTTACCCTCCAGATTTTCGAAGGAACGGAAGGCATCCCGACCAATGCAGAAGTGGTCTTTCTCGGAAAAGCGCCTTCGCTGAAAGTGGGAGACCAACTTGCCGGACGTTTTTTTAATGCCTACGGCGACCCCATCGACGGCGGGCCTGTACCCGAAGGAGAAGAACGCCAGATTGGCGGGCCATCGGTTAACCCGGTAAGAAGGAAACAACCGTCGGAACTCATCGCTACGGGCATCTCGGGTATAGACCTGAACAACACGCTCGTCTCGGGACAGAAAATCCCGTTCTTTGCCGATCCCGACCAGCCTTTCAACCAGGTAATGGCAACGGTGGCCCTTCGTGCCAAGGCCGATAAAATTATTCTCGGCGGGATGGGGATGACGAATGACGATTACCTCTATTACAAAAATGTGTTCAGCAACGCTGGCGCGCTCGACCGCATCATCAGCTTTATGAACACGACGGAAAATCCAGCCGTTGAACGGCTGCTCGTTCCCGATATGGCATTGACGGCCGCAGAATATTTTGCCGTAGATAAAAACGAACAGGTGCTGGTCCTTTTGTCGGACATGACCTCGTATGCCGATGCGTTGTCCATCGTGTCTAACCGTATGGACCAGATTCCGTCGAAAGATTCCATGCCGGGATCGTTATATTCAGACCTGGCAAAAGTGTATGAGAAAGCGGCTCAATTCCCCGATGGCGGTTCCATCACGATCATCGCTGTTACAACGCTTTCGGGCGGCGATATCACACACGCCGTTCCCGATAATACCGGATACATTACCGAAGGACAGCTGTTCCTTCGCCGGGACAGCGATGTAGGTAAGGTGATCGTGGATCCTTTCCGTTCGCTTTCGCGATTGAAACAACTGGTTCAAGGCAAGAAGACACGTGAAGACCACCCGCAGGTGATGAACGCTGCCGTACGCTTGTACGCTGATGCCGCCAATGCGAAAACCAAACTCGAGAACGGCTTCGACCTGACTGATTACGACCAGCGGGCATTGTCGTTCGCCAGGGACTATTCCGAATACCTTCTCGCCATAGATGTAAACCTCGACACCGTTGAGATGCTGGATACAACCTGGACGTTGTTATCGAAGCATTTCAAACCGCAGGAAGTAAACATGAAGCGCGAAATGGTAGACAGGTACTGGAAGCAGTAACAGGTAAAGTTTATGGCTATAAAATTTCAATACAACAAAACGTCGCGTCAGCAGTTGGAAAAACAACTGAAGATACGCGAGCGTGCACTCCCTACGTTGCAAAACAAGGAAACAGCCTTGCGTATGGAGGTGAAAAGGGCAAAAAATGAAATCGATGAGCTGGAAAAAGAACTCGAAAAACAGATCCGGTCTTACCAAAAAATGGTGGGAATGTGGCTCGAGTTCGACGCGAGCCTTCTCCGCGTAAAAGATGTTCATTTCTCAAAAAAGAAAATAGCCGGCGTATTGATCCCGATACTGGAAACGGTGGATTTCGAAACCCGGCCGTTCAGTGTTTTTAATCGTCCGAAATGGTACCTGGACGGGGTCCGGACACTCGAAACGCTTGCCGAAATAGGAATAAGGAGAGATTTTCACGAGTTACGGATTCAGCGGCTCGATTACGCGAGAAAGAAGACGACTCAAAAAGTAAATCTGTTTGAGAAAGTTCAGATACCCGGTTATCAGGATGCCATCCTGAAAATAAAACGATACCTCGAGGACGAGGAAAATCTCTCCAAGTCATCGCAAAAGATTATGCGTGCTCATTTAGAGAAAAAGAAGGAAGAGGAGGATAGCGTATGGTAGCAAAAATGAAAAAATTCACTTTCCTTGCCTTTTACAGGGATTACGATGCGTTTTTGCATGATTTGCGCGATCTGGGGCTTATTCATGTGGCAGCGTCGGACCGGCCGGTGGAAGATAACGAACAACTGGACGAGTTCCTGGTGAAGTTAAAACAGTTGCGGGAGGCACAAAAAATATTGAACAGGCAAATCGATAAAAAATCAGCGGCCCCGCTAAATGAACCCGATATCGAACGGGGAAAAACAATTCCCCGCGAGATTGAACTTATCCAGAACGCAACGGCTTCGTTGAACCAGCAATTGCAGGTGAGCATCAAAGAACGCGAATTACTGCGACCCTGGGGAAACTTCGATCCTGAAAACATTGAACGGCTACGAAAAGCAGGATACTTACTGGATTTCTTCATAGTCCCCGATAATCAGTACAATCCCGAATGGGAAACTACCTACGATGCGGTAGTGGTGAAACGGGAAACCTCCAGGACCTATTTTGTCACCCTTACACAAAACGAAAAAGTGGCAGACGAGCTAAACCTGGAGAGTGTGAAAATTCCCGGGATATCCCTCACGCAACTGGACGGGCTCATTGCATCACTGCGCGAAAAAATTCAGGTTCAAGATCAAAAGCTGAAAGCGCTCGCAGCAGAACTGCCTTCGCTGAAAGCAGCGATAGGGGATATTGAACAAAGGATGAACTATACCCGGGTTCACCAAAGCGGCACTTCACTGGCCGACGACAAATTAATGTTGTTACAGGGCTGGGCACCGGCAGACAACCAACGGGAAATATCGGATTACCTGGAATTGAAAGCGGTATATTTTGACGTTGCCGATCCCACTCCCGACGATGAGGTGCCCATCAAGTTCAAAAACAACAAGTTCGCCCGACTTTTTGAACCGATAGCCGAACTTTATATGCTTCCGAAATACAATGAAATTGACCTGACTCCCTATTTTGCACCGTTTTACATGGTGTTCTTCGGCTTGTCGCTCGGCGATGTCGGTTACGGACTTTTTCTTTTCACGGCAGCCACATTGGCTAAAATACTTCAGAAAAGCAAACTCAGCACTTCCATGAAGGCGATCCTGTCGCTGGTACAGGTGTTGGGTGCGTCCACCATGGTAACAGGCTTGCTGACAGGCGGATTCTTCGGATTTGCCTTATACGATCTCGACTGGCCTATTGTTCAGGCATTGAAAGAGAAAGCCTTTTTCGACAATAACCGCATGTTTATGTTGTCGCTCGTGCTCGGTGTCGTTCAGGTTTTATTCGGTATGTGCATGAAGGTTTTCAACCGCATAAAACAGCAAGGATTCAAGTATTCGCTATCCACCGTGGGATGGATTGTACTTCTGGTGAGTTTTATTGTCGCGGCGTTATTGCCTAACGCGTTACCGATGTTCGGAACCGTTCACCTTATCGTGCTCATTCCGGCAGCGTTGCTCATTTACTTTTACAACTCACCGGACAAGAATCCGTTCCTGAATCTGGGGATAGGTTTGTGGGACACCTACAACATGGCTACCGGACTATTGGGTGATGTGTTGTCTTACGTCCGCCTGTTTGCCCTGGGGTTGTCGGGAGGAATCCTGGCAAGTGTATTCAACAGCCTGGCAGCAGGCATGAGCCCCGATAACGCTATAGCAAAACCCATTGTTTATGTGTTGATATTTCTTATCGGACACGCCATCAATATCTTTATGAATACATTGGGAGCTATCGTGCATCCTGTGCGCCTTACATTTGTTGAATTTTACAAGAACTCGGAATTCGAAGGAGGAGGAAAAAAATACAGTCCGTTTAGAAAATAGCAATCAGAAATTAATAAACACAATAATTTAAAAACAATTTATGGAAACTAATTTATTTATTGCCTATATCGGCATAGCGATTATGTTGGCTCTCACAGGTATCGGAAGTGCTTACGGGGTTACGATTGTGGGAAATGCAGCCATTGGCGCTGCTAAAAAAGTGGACGGAAAATTCGGTAACTTCCTGGTTCTAACAGCCTTGCCAGGGACGCAAGGATTGTATGGATTTGCCGGATACTTTATGTTTCAAAACATCTTTAACGTGCTTACACCCGAGATCACATTTTTCCAGTCAATGGCCACGCTTGCAGCCGGACTTGCACTGGGCTTTATCGGCTTGTTGTCGGCAATCCGTCAGGGGCAGGTTTGCGCTAACGGTGTCGTCTCGATTGGGCAGGGACACGATGCTTTCGGTAACACCCTGATTCTTGCCGTATTTCCCGAGCTTTACGCTATTGTGGCCCTTGCCGCTGCATTCCTTATCGGAAGCGCAATTGCGGTATAAATACAGTTCATTATTCTTCAAAAGCCGTCCTCCGATACAAGGGCGGCTTTTTTGTATCCAATTAATCCAATGGCTAAAAATGTAGTCTGATCAGAAAACAAAGGACCAAAACAATGAAAAAAATACTGTTATCTTTCCTGATTATTTTTCCTGCTTTTTTGACGGTACGGGCGCAATCCTATGCCTTGCAATTGACAAACAACGATCTGGCTTGCTACCTCGATATCTTTGAAAGTGGGAAGTACCTGATAAAATTAAGCCACAAAAATGCTCCCGACCTGGTGATATCGCAACCTTTGTCCTTCGGGAAGTATACGGTGGAAGATAACGGCAACTACACGCTGACCGACGGGACAAATCAATATGTCATTACCCTGGAACCTGTTACGGGAAACAAGATTTTTATGGTGAAGGACGGATTCAGATGGATGCAATTAAATTATTTTGCAAAAAGCTCGGATAAGCCCTCGTCCCCCGTATCAATTTCAACTGATTTCCTGTCGCGCAGTGAGCTGCTCAGTTACAGGGAAAAGATAAGGATAGATAAGAATATTTACAAAAATAAATTCAGAAATGGTTTTTATCAATCCGATTTCAATCCGGAGTTTACGTTTCGTGCGCATGAAGACGGAACCTATTCCATACGGTTTTATTCGTTGGAACTTTCCAATGGAACGTGGGAAAAAGAGGATAATTTCCTGAAGCTGAAAGACGATAACCTGGCAGCATACTTTTTCGTGGCGGTGGAGCCGGAGGATAAATTAAAGAGCATATTGATGCCCGGGGATTTTTCCCTGACCCGGTTTTCAAAAGTCAGTTGATCAGGTATCAAAATCGTCATCGTCGGAATAATTCATCCGGTCGATTTTGATGTCGTTCAGCGACAATGGATCTTCAATAGGCTCAATGTGGGTGGTGACGGTAACCGTATCATCGAACATATTTTCGATGCGCTGTTCAATTATTTCGGCGTAGTCGTGGCCTTCTTTTACTGTCCAGTCTCCCGGAACCAGCAAATGAAACGATATGAATTTCCGGTGTCCGGCCTGACGTGTCAACAACGAATGATAATCGATGTTCTTTCCTTTCAGTGAATCGAAATAACCCGTAATCTGTTTGATTTCTTCCTGCGGGATGGAAGCATCCATCAGTCCGCTTGCCGACCTGCTGATGAGTTTATACCCTGTGTAAACAATGTTCAACGCAACAAGAATAGCGATGATGGGGTCGAGTACCAGAAGCCCTGTAAATTTCACCACCAAAACCCCCGCAATAACCCCTGCTGAAGTCCACACATCTGTCATCAGGTGCTTTCCGTCAGCCTCGAGCACCATTGACCGGTGTTTCTTTCCGTTTTGAATCAATAGAGTTCCTGCAAACAGGTTCACCAAGGATGCCCCAACAGAGAACAACGTTCCTATACCCAGGTTTTCCAGCGGTTGCGGATGGATAATCCGCGGGATTGACGTGTAAATAATGCTGAAGGCCGCAATCAGGATAAGCGCACCCTCAATGGCGCTTGAGAAATATTCGGCTTTTCCGTGCCCGTATTCGTGACCCTCATCGGCAGGTTTTTCGGAAATATGCAGGAGAATAAGGGCTATAACCGCGGCAAAAAGGTTCACAAAAGACTCCAACGCATCGGAGAAAAAACCCATTGACCCGGTTTTTAAATAAGCCGTAAACTTCAAACCGATAGTTACCACTGCTGCAGCAATGGACAGATACATGAATTTTTTCAGCGACCGGGTTTTCATTTTTTTACAAATAAGTGTTGCAAAATTAATCATTTTAAATATTGTGACCTAAAATCTCCGGAAAATTACAGCAATTCATCGTTAAACAGGTCCATTCATTGACAAAATCGGAAACTGTTCGATCTTCCCGGATTTGCAGTATTCCAAAATAAAACGTATTTTTGTCAACTTTCTTGAGCAGTTGTTGTTCATACCATAATAATTGAAGGAACTAAAATGAAAAAAGGGTTGGCTCTATTTTTACTGAATATCATGGCGCTGGTTGCTGTTCAACCGGTTATAGCCATGCATTTCTGTGAAGGAGAGTTGTATTCCTGGGGGTTGTTTGCTAGTAACGACGAGTCGTCGTGCTGCCAGCCGGGAACAAAAGGACACTCCTGCTGCGGAACCCATTCTTCTGACAATCCGAATTGCAGTTTGAATAAAGCCCTGGATGATTGCTGCGACTTTGAAACCATTCAGGTTGCAACAGACGATTATCAGAAACAAATACAGGAGTTTAATTCAGATAAATTGTCCCTCACGTTTGAAAATGTATGGCTTACCCTGTATAACCTGCTTGGGGGGACAATTGCCGAACCCAATACCCTTTTACTTCAAAATGACTTTCCGCCCAAAGGGCTTTTTCTGCAAGATGTAAGTATCCGCGATTACATCTGCATCTACCGCATTTGATTTTTTCGATTGTCAATGATCGCAATTACCGGTTATTGACAGGACACTTATGTGCATTTTTCATGTTTTCATACCCATGGGTATTGACTTTGAAAAATACTGCGCATACTTTTATTTACCAACAGATAAAATAAGTTGTTCAACAATTGAATAAAATCATTATGCTAAACAAAATAATCAAGCATTTTCTGAATAATAGGTTAATTACCCTGTTACTGCTTGTTGTCATCATTGCATGGGGGATATCCACGGCACCGTTTAACTGGAAAAGCCTGCTGCCGCGCGACCCCATACCGGTGGATGCCATTCCCGACCTGGGTGACAATCAACAGATTGTGGCCACTGAATGGATGGGGCGTTCACCCAAAGATATACAGGAGCAGATTACCTATCCGCTAACCACTTCACTGCTGGGTATCCCAGGAGTGAAAACCATCCGAAGTACCTCCATGTTCGGGATGTCGTTTATCTACATCATCTTCGAAGAAAATATCGAATTTTACTGGAGCCGCTCCCGGATATTGGAAAAACTCAATTCACTCCCGCCCGGAACGTTACCCGACGGTGTCCAACCCGGCCTTGGCCCTGATGCGACCGCACTGGGGCAGATATTCTGGTATACTCTCGAAGGGCGGAATCCGGAGACGGGAGAGCCTACGGGAGGCTGGGATCCGGAAGAGCTGCGGACGGTACAGGATTTCTATGCCAAGTACACGCTTTCCTCAGCCGAAGGAGTAGCCGAAGTCGCCTCCGTCGGAGGTTTTGTGAAAGAGTACCAGGTGGAGGTGAATCCCAACGCACTCCGGGCCTATAACATCACCATCATGGATGTGATGACTGCCGTACAAAAGAGTAACCTGGACATTGGTGCTGAAACGGCCGAGATCAATAAGGTGGAGTACCTGGTCCGAGGGCTGGGATACATCAGGCATGTGTCTGACCTTGAAGAAGCGGTAATAACCGTCCGGAATGGCGTGCCGGTAAAAATAAAGGATGTGGCCTTTGTCACACTGGGGCCCGCGACCCGGCGCGGAGGGCTCGACAAGGAAGGAGTGGAAGCCGTGGGCGGTGTGGTGGTGGCCCGTTACGGATCCAACCCGCTTCATGTGATCAACAACGTGAAGGCAAAAATCGAAGAGATGGAGTCGGGACTTCCGCAAAAGACCCTGGCCGACGGGACTGTAACCAAAGTGACGGTGGTTCCGTTCTATGATCGTTCAGGCCTGATCCAGGAGACTATCGGCACCCTACAGGAAGATTTGTCGCATGAGATCCTAATCAGCGTCATCGTGATCATTGTCATTCTTATGAGCCTAAAAGCTTCGTTTATTGTATCCGGATTATTGCCCCTGACGGTATTGCTTACTTTTATTGTCATGCGTCTCCTGCGGATCGACGCCAACATTGTCGCCCTTTCCGGTATTGCCATTGCCGTAGGTGTGATGGTCGACATCGGTGTGGTGTTTGTGGAAAACATCATTCAACATATGGAGAAGCCGGCAAACAAGGGAATCACGAAAGGTCAGGCATTTGTGGACCTGATTTACAGGAGTGTCAGCGAGGTATCGGTACCCACAATCGTAGCCATGCTGACCACCATTGTCAGTTTTATCCCCGTTTTCTTCCTGGAAGCTCAGGAAGGTAAGCTCTTCAAGCCGTTGGCCTACACAAAGACCATCACCCTGGTGAGTGCACTCGTGCTGGGTATGACTGTAGTGCCGACCCTGGCCTATTACGTTTTTTCAATCGGTCTCTCTTCAAAGAAAGTGAAGAGGGTGTTCAATGTCTTGCTTATTGTGGGCGGTATTGTGTGGTACGCCTTCTCGGGCACATTCCTGGTGCTTTTCATTTCCCTTTTCGGGTTCAGCAACCTGCTTGCTCACAAATGGAAAAATACCAAGACAACCACCTATATCAGTGCGGCTATTGCCGTTCTGGCAGCCCTATACCTGCTTACTTCAGAATGGATGCCTGTAGGTCCTCACAGCGGTTTTGTCGTGAATTTCATTGTTGTGATAGTCAGCATCGCTCTGATCCTGGCCTTTTTCGAGACCCTGATTTCAAATTACGAATTCCTGATCCGCTGGTGTCTGGCCAATCGCTGGAAGTTTATGATCCTCCCCGCACTCACGTTACTTTTGGGTGTGACGATCTGGTTTGGCTTCGATTCGCTTTTTGGGTTTGTGGCCAAAGGTTTTGAAACAGTAGGCTGGAAATCGTTCCGGCAGACCGGGGTATGGCAGGCGGCCAACCGTACTTTTCCCGGTATCGGAGAAGAATTCATGCCCAGCCTGAACGAAGGATCTTTCCTGCTGATGCCGACCAGCATGCCCCATACCGGTATCGAGCAGAATCTGCAATATATTGAAACGCTGGATAAGCGTATCAGCAATATTCCAGAGGTGGAGATGACCGTGGGGAAATGGGGACGGGTCAATTCGGCTCTCGACCCGGCACCGACACAGATGTTCGAAAATACCATCAATTATCGTCCCGAGTTTATTGTCGATCAGGACGGCCATCGCCAACGCTTCAAAGTCAACCGCGACGGTGCCTATGTCCTGATCGATCAATCCACCTACAATCCCAAGGACGGATTCAGGCTGATACCAGCCGACAGCCTGGTTGCAGACAGGGGAGGAGAGTACTTCAGGCAATGGCGCCCGGAAATCAAAAACGAGGACGATATCTGGAAAGAGATCATCAATGTATCCCACATACCCGGGCTCACCTCGGCTCCGAAACTGCAACCCATCGAAGCACGTACCGTGATGTTGTCTACGGGCATGCGCGCCCCCATGGGCGTAAAGGTGTCGGGGCCTAACCTGGAGGCCATCGAACAAGGGGGTAAAGCACTAGAAGAGGCATTGAAAGACGTACCTTCCGTCTTGCCCTCTACCGTGTTTTACGACCGCGCTGTGGGTGCTCCCTATATTGAAATCAACCTGAACAGGCAGCATATGGCCCGTTACGGCCTTACTGTAGCCGACCTGCAGGACGTAATCGGCGCGGCCGTCGGCGGAATGCCGCTGACTACCACGGTAGAAGGGCGCGAACGCTTTCCGGTAAGGCTGCGCTACCCCCGTGAACTGCGGGAAAATCCCGAGGAGCTGGCACGTATCATCGTGCCGACCGCAACCGGTGCACAGATTCCGCTGGGTGACGTGGCCGATATCACTTACACTCGGGGTGCGCAGATGATCCAAAGCGAGAATACCTTCCTGATAGGGTATGTGATCTTCGACAAGGTAGCTGACAAGGCCGAGGTAGATGTGGTACAGGAAGCCCGGAGGGTACTTCAGGAGAAAATAAGAACCGGGGAACTGGAACTTCCAAAAGGGGTTTCCTACCATTTCGCGGGAAACTACGAGCAACAGGCACGTGCAGCGAAACGTCTTTCCATACTGATTCCTGCCTGTCTGGTACTGATAATACTGATCCTTCATTTTCAGTTTAAATCGTTCACCGCAGCTTTTATCCATTTCTCCGGCGTATTTGTAGCATTCGCGGGTGGATTCATCTTGTTGTGGCTTTACGGGCAACCCTGGTTCCTGGACATCAACCTGGGTGATGTTAACTTGCGCGATGTTTTTCAGATACATCCCATCAACCTGAGTATCGCGGTATGGGTTGGCTTTATTGCCCTGTTCGGTATTTCCACCAGTGATGGCGTGTTGATGGGATCATTCATTCACGACACGTTCCTGGAGCGGAACCCGCAGACAAAGGAAGAAATCAGGGAGGCAGTGGTGTTTGCCGGGCTGCGCCGGGTTCGCCCCGCTGCCATGACCACTTCCGTCACACTCATCGCACTGCTGCCGATTCTGACCTCTACGGGAAGGGGATCGGACATCATGGTACCCATGTCAATACCCACATTCGGAGGCATGTTGATCCAGACGATGACGATTTTCATCGTCCCCGTATTGCAATGCATGTGGAGGGAATGGGCTATCAGAAAACAGGGACATATCAACGAATAAAATACAAAACATTATGCAACACAACATAAGATTAAGACTTTTTCTTACCGCAACCGTGGCGATTACCTGGAGCATAATATCCATCTTCGCACAGGAAACGGATTCGCTCAGCCACTACCTTGAAGTCGCCGGCAGGAATAATCCGGGGCTGAATGCTGACTTCCTGACTTACAAAGCTTCACTTGAAAAAGTGCCGCAGGCCGGTTCTTGGCCCGATCCGGAGCTGGATATCGGTTTTTTTCTTAAGCCGATGGACATTGTGGGTGGGCGGCAGATCGCCGATTTTACCCTCATGCAGATGTTCCCCTGGTTTGGAACCAAAGAGACGGCACAGACCGAAGCCACCCATATGGCGAGGATGGCGTATGAACAATTCAGGGAGACACGCGACAACCTTTACTTGGAGGTATATACCCAGTGGTACGTTCTTTCTACACTGGTGGAACAGCTCAATAACAACCGTGAGAATCTGCAACTGTTGAAACAACTCGAAGAGCTTGCCCTTCGCAAAGTATCCTCTCCGTTCAGTGGTTCTACTTCAGGTTATTCTGTACCTGCTCCTTCTCCGGCGACAAAAAGCAGCAGCTCATCACCAACTGGCGGTGGCATGGCGGGGATGGGTTCGATGGGGGGATCCACAACTTCTTCCGGTACCTCCTCTTCCTCTATGTCCAGTATGAGCGGTTCAGGAGGTAGTATGTCTTCAGGTATGGGTAGCATTGCCCCAGGCATGTCGGATGTGCTCCGTGTACAACTGGAAGTAGTTGAAATCGAAAATAATATTGAAAGCATTCTTTCGGAGATTGCAGCTGAAAAAGCCAGATTCAACGCGTTATTAAGTCGTCCCACAGGTCTTGAAGTAACCCTGCCCGATTCCATAGCAAAAGTTTCCTTTCTTTTTGATGAGGCCGTTTCTCAGGGAGAGATTGAAAACCAAAACCCTATGCTAGGTATGTTGATGGAAGAGGAACAGGTTTTCCGGGCAAAAGGTGAGATGGAAAAAAAAATGAGTTATCCCATGTTTGGCATCGGGCTGCAGTACATGCTGATCGGCAAAAACGCTGCAACACCGATGGATCAGGGAATGGACAACGGCATGAGCGGTATGGACATGGTCATGCCCATGATTTCCATCACCCTTCCCATTTACCGGAACAAATACAAGGCACAACAACGGGAAAGCCGGTTTATGCAGCAGGCAGCCCGGGAAAAGTACCGAAACACGCTGAACACACTTCAATCCGACTTGTTACGGCTGAAACACCAGCTCGATGATGCGGAGCGAAAGATCGCGCTTTACCGGAAACAGGAACAACTGGCGCTGACAGCCTATCAACTGGTGGTACAGGAGTTTGTCTCAGCAAAAAGTGATCTTACCAACGTGATCCAGGTTCAACGGCAATTGTTAGATTACCGGTTGCGACAAGCTGAAGCCATTGCCGAATACAACACAAAGGTGGCTTCCATCCGGAAATTGCGTTCTTTTCAAACATCCAACAATTAACTCAAGACAATCATTATGAATAAGCATAAAATACAAGAAATTCTCCATCGCCCTTACCTCAGGTACGGGCTGATCCTGCTGGCCGGATTATTTCTCGGCTGGCTAATTTTCTCCGGTAGCCCTTCCGGCGGAGATGTAACATCTCCGGTCGGCCATCATGACCATGATCACGGAGAGGATTCCTCAGTTTGGACTTGCTCCATGCATCCACAGATAAGGATGGAAGAACCCGGTGATTGCCCCATTTGCGGAATGGACCTGATTCCTTTGCAAACCAACGGATCGGGCGATATCTCCGTCGATCCGGATGCTATTCAGCTCTCCGTTGAAGCGGCTGCACTAGCCAATGTGCAAACCACGATCGTAAGCAGACAAAATCCGGTGAAGGAAGTGCAGCTTTACGGTACCATCCAAGTGGATGAGCGGCTTTCTCAATCGCAAACATCGCACGTGAGCGGACGCATCGAAAGGCTGTATGTCTCTTTCACCGGCGAAAGTGTACGCCGCGGACAACCCATCGCCACCATCTACTCCCCTGAGTTGTTAAATGCCCAGCAGGAACTGATTGAGGCGGTAAAAATGAAAGACCTTCAGCCTGCACTATTACAGGCAGTACGGGAAAAAATGCGGCTATGGAAGCTGACGGATGAACAGATTGCGCGCATTGAACAATCGGGCGAGGTCTCTCCGCTGATCAATGTGACTGCCACCACAAGTGGAGTCGTGATGGCAAAGAAAGTGAACCAGGGTGACTATGTAAATACCGGTACTGTGCTCTTTGATGTAGCCAACTTATCACAGGTCTGGGCCCTGTTCGATGCGTACGAATCGGACCTCCCTTTCCTGAAAGTGGGCGACCGGCTGGAATATACACTCCAGTCGTTGCCAGGCAAAACATTCTCGGGAAAAATCTCCTTTATCAATCCTATCCTCGATCCGTCCACGCGGACAGCAAAGGTGCGGGTAGAGACAGCCAACCCCCGCATGGAACTGAAACCGGAGATGTATGCCAATGCCTTCATCCGTGCACCGCTGAAACAATATAACAATGAAATTGTTGTACCCAAGTCGGCTATTCTTTGGACCGGGAAACGATCCATCGTCTATGTGAAGCAGCCGGATACGGAAACGCCGGCGTTCCTGCTCCGGGAAATAGAAGTTGGGCCATCGCTGGGAGATGCCTACGTGGTTCTGTCCGGCCTCAACGAGGGGGATGAAATCGTGACTAACGGCACCTTTACCATCGATGCCAGTGCTCAACTGGCTGGAAAACGAAGCATGATGAACGATGAAGTGGGCCGGGCCGTTACGGGGCATGAAGGACATACAATGAATGGATCCACTCCTGCAACCACGGCACCAGCTACGGGTTATGAGGGTCACAACATGCAGGCCGCCGCTTCGGGCAGTGAACATGCGATGCTGGCGGTGCAGGGATTGTGTGAAATGTGTAAAGATCGTATAGAAAAAGCTGCGAAATCAGTTATTGGAGTTAATACTGCCAGTTGGAATTTAAATACAAAACAACTACATCTTGATTTTGATCCGGCCAAAACATCGGTCGATGCTGTTAGCAAAGCCATTGCCAAAGCCGGGCACGATACCGATAAATACAAAGCAGACAAGGCTACATATGATGCGTTACCTTCTTGCTGCAAGTACAGAGATTAATAATCAGATTTACAAACCAAAAAGTGAAAACAAAAATGAAAACAAAAATTTTAGTGACATTTGCACTGAGCGGATTATTGTTCATTTCCTGCAATTCAGGAACCTCCAAAGAAAATAAAACGGAGAGAGAGCACATAGAGATGACACCCGGAACGGTCAACGAAGAGCATGCCATGCTTGGCGTAAAGGGAAGTTGTGAAATGTGCAAGGATCGTATCGAGAAGGCAGCAAAGAGTGTGGAAAACGTCACTTTTGCAAGCTGGGACATGGAAAAGCAAGAACTCCATCTGAATTTTGATCCCGACAAAACCAGTATTGAGACTATCAGTAAGGCTATTGCCGCAGCTGGACACGATACAGACAAGGACAAAGCACCTGACGAGGTCTATAACGCTTTGCCCGCTTGTTGCAAATACAGAGAACCGTGAGAAACGGGATTAATCGTTGTAAAAACACCCGGTTTTGCAAAACGCTGCAAAATCGGGTGTTTTGGTTTCCGGTTAACTGTTTTATTTTTCTTACATTTGTAGACAATTAAAATCACGAAATAATGAAAAACTCTTTTTTGCTGGTTCTCATGCCGGCCCTATTGTTGAATCTTTCCGCTTGTTCGGAACAAAAAAAAAGCGATCCGAAAAATGATAAATGGACACTGGTCTGGGAAGACGATTTCAAAGGGAAACAACTGGATACTACCCAATGGACTAAAATTCCCCGGGGAAAAAGCGATTGGAACAATTACATGAGCGATTACGACGGACTGTATGTTATGAAAGACGGTAACCTGGTGCTGAGGGGTATTCAGAACCACGTTTTACCCAACGATACGGCTCCTTTTCTGACGGGCGGGGTTTATACCAAAGACAAACGGACATTCGGACTGGGCCGTTTGGAAATAAAGGCAAAATTAAATCCCGCTAAAGGAGCCTGGCCTGCATTCTGGATGCTTCCGAAAGAAGGGAAATGGCCCGATGGAGGCGAAATAGACATTATGGAAAGGTTAAGCCACGACAAGCTTATTTATCAAACCGTACATTCCAGGTATACACAAACCGACAGTTTACGGGTTAATCCGCCAGCCAGTTCCATTGTGGGCATGAATCCCGATACCTACAACGTATACGTCCTTGAAAAATACCCGGACAGCCTGGTTTTCTATGTGAACGGCACCCGGACAAAAAATTATCCGCGGATAGCAACTCCTCAGAAAGGGCAGTTTCCATTTGTTGACCAGGAGTTCTACCTGTTGCTCGACATGCAGTTGGGCGGCAGTTGGGTAGGAGCAGTTAATCCGATGGAGCTACCCGTAGAGATGTATATCGACTGGGTACGCTATTACGAGCCTAAGAAAAATTAAGCCGTTACTTATACACGGGACTGACCCATTGTTCTTTCGGCCGGTATTTGCTTTCGGCCGCCCATCGGATTCCCCTCTTTTGAATCTCCAGAGCCTGCGGAACGTTAAAGTCACTCATCACATGCCCCAGGGAAGAGTAAAAAATTCGTCCGGTCCCGTAGTACTTTTTCCACGCAACAGGAACAACACATCCATCAATCCATGAGGAATGCTCTCCAGTAAAAGTCGTTGTGGCAAGCACTTTCACGTTGGGATCGACGTGTACGAAATACTGTTCGGAGTGCATGTCAAAATCGTTCAATCCCCGGGTAACTCCATCCTTATGATCGGTAATCTTCACCCGGTAATCGATAATTCCGCCGGGATGAGCCACCCATTGTCCGCCAACCATAAACTGATATTCCGTATTTTCCCGGAAAGAATCCCCGATTCCTCCGTGCCACCCGGCAAAACCGCATCCTGCCTTAACAGCTTCCAGCAGCCCTTTTTCCTGCTCCTGCGTTATTTTGGCCATCGTGACAACCTGAACGATAAGATCAAGGGACTCCATCAGTTCCTTGTCGGCATACGTATCCAGTTTGTCGGAAACAATTACCTCCGCACCTTCAGCTCGGAGCCACGGCACGAAGATGTCGACGGACTGCCGGGGTTCATGGCCATCCCAGCCCCCATAAACATACAAAACTTTCTTGCCTTTTAAAACCGTGCTCTCCCTCTCCGCATTGAGGATCATTCCCTGTGCAAGTACATTCTCAGGCAGTAAAACAGATCCGGCTCCCAGCGCAACGGATGCCTGGATAAATTTGCGACGCGATAACTTTTTCATATTTTCAGGTATTTAGGGGAAACGAATGGTTAAACAGTCTTTCCTCAGCCAATCTCTCGTATCGGGTACCGGAACGGCCGTAGTTGACATACGGATAAATGCTGATGCCGCCGCGGGGAGTAAAAACTCCGGTAACTTCAATGTACTTCGGATCCATCAACCCGATGAGGTCTTTCATAATGATGTTGACGCAATCCTCGTGAAAAGCACCGTGATTGCGAAAACTGAACAGATAGATCTTTAACGATTTGCTCTCTACCATTTTTACGTCGGGAATATAATCGATCCGTATGGTGGCGAAGTCGGGTTGTCCTGTTATGGGACATAAACTCGTGAACTCGGGACAATCAAAGGTAACCCAGTAATCGTTACTTTGGTGCTTGTTTTCAAAAGCTTCCAATACCTCGGGAGCGTAATCTTGCTTGTGTGCTGTTTTTTTGCCGAGAAGGCTTAAGTTTTCGGTTTGAGACATAATTTCAATTGTAAGTCGATTATTCTTCAAATATAATACGAAAAAAAATACAAATAAAATATTCTCCTGTTTTTCTGTAGAAGAGAAAATCCGATCCGCCGTTCTCCTATTATTTAAGCGTTTCTGATAATACGGTCACTTCATGAGTCCCGCAATAATGTTAATGGTAAGAGCCACAACAAAAGTGTTGAACAAAAAAGACAGGACTCCATGCACCAGTGCAATACGGCGTATTCTCTTCGAAACAATAGAAACATCGGAAACCTGAAAGGTAGAGCCCATCACAAAAGAGAAATACGCAAAGTCCATATAATCGGGGTTTTTCTCTGAAGGAAAGTCCAGACCTCCCGTAAATCGTTCGCCTTTAATTCCCGTTCCATTGTAATATTCATGAGCGTAATGAAAGACATAAATCGTATGCATCATCGCCCAACTCAAAAGGATACCTGCCACATTAAGAGGAACGAAAAAAGGGTTTTCCATGAATGTTTGATCCTTGGACATCATCAACAACAGAACGATAAAAATATTGGTAAAAGAAGAGATGATCACCATGAAGAACACAAATATTGTACTCCCGTCATCTTCCACCGCTTTTTTCTTAATCTGATCTACCTGACGCAAAAAGATAACCATCCAACTGAGGATTAGAAAAACACACGAAAAAATAATCCAGGCAATCATTAAGCGAAAAAGAACGGGGACCTCTCTTTCTATCAGAAAAAAGGCACCACCGGTAATGAACAAACTGATCAAAAACCGAGTAATATGAGTAATTTCCAAGAAAAAACTTACGAATTTACAGGCTGGTTTCATGGCGCATTTTTGTGTACACGGTAAGTTTTACTTTCTATCCGCAAGATATTCCTGTAATCCCCGGTTGCGTAACTTACATGCGGGGCAGTGTCCGCACCCCCCGGCTTTAATTCCGTTGTAGCAAGTAAGTGTTTCATTTTTTACGATATCAAAGACCCCTAGATCGTCGGCAAGTGCCCATACTTTTGCTTTATCCCGGTGCATCAGTGGGGTGTGGATGACAAAATGCTTATCCATAGCAAGGTTTATCGTTGCGTTTAACGAATGGATAAACGTGTCCCTGCAATCGGGGTATCCGCTGTAATCAGCCTCGGAAACGCCTGTTACCAGATGCTTGATGTTTTTTGCATAAGCGACAGCTGCCGCAAATGTGATAAATAACATGTTTCGTCCCGGCACAAACGTATTGGGATATGAACCGGCAGGTTGTTCTTCATCCATAACAATGGACGCGTCTGTTAACGAATTGGGCGATAGGTGGGAGATAACGGAAGCATCGAGCAGCTGAAACGACACACCGGCTATTTCGGCAATGTTCCGGGCAACCTCTACTTCCAGCGAATGCCGTTGTCCGTAGGAAAAGCACAACGCTTCAACGTTTCTAAAAGTTTGTTTTGCCCAAAACAGGCAGGTGGTAGAATCTTGTCCTCCTGAAAAAAGGACAAGTGCATCTTCATTTTTGTAATCTGTCATTTTTAGTAGGGTTTCTTTTCATTCTTACATCAAAACCGGCGCCTCTCCCTTTTCAAATTTAACGGCCGGAGAATTGGAAATGTCTTTTTTGAAGGATTGTATGGCGTCATCATTCATTTCCGTCAACTGAACAACCACCCTGTTCTCAAAAACGTCGGCACCGGCACCGGCAAAACGGGTTAGAAAGGGATGGTCGGCCGGGACGGACGAATTGCTGAGGAACTGGTCGAGACGATCCATCACCTGCATCATTTCACGGTAAGAATAGGTACAGGGTTCAGTCAGAAAATCATCAGTTCCAAGAATCGAGGCTAATACCGGACGGTACTGTTCCGGATTCCCCACCACACAGATCACAAATTTTCCATCGTTGTCGATAAAAGAGCCACCGTAGTATGGAGGGTAGTCGGTTGCTGCCGGTTCCTCCATTTCCCAGTTGGGGCTGAAGGACGACATTAATTTGTCGTGAAGGTTTTTCGAAAGTTGCTCCGTTTTTTCAACAGTTGTCTTAGGAGGCTGTTGAATACCGCCGGCAGCTTCTTTCGCTTGTCGGTTACAGGCCGCTCCCGTTAACAGGACTACGGCAAGAATAACGATTGTGGAAATGTTTTGTTTCATATTTTTAATAACACTTTTCTTGCACTTTTGTTTCAATAGCCTATTCTCAATTATTCAGCCACGTTTTTTATAACTCAATACCGCCCACGTATTGAAGAACACCGCAAACCCGGTTAGCCACATCAACGGCTTAAAAAGATCGGGCAATGCACTGCCCTTCAGATATACGAGCCGCATGATCTCGATGAAGTAGGTGAGGGGATTGGCATAAGCGACAGCCTGTGCCCACCCGGGCATGGCGGAAACAGGGGTGAACATCCCGCTGAGCAGGATAATGATCAGAATAAAAAACATAACCAGAAACATCGACTGCTGTAACGTGTCGGAATAGTTGGAAATGATGATTCCCAATCCCGTAATCCCCAGCAGGAAAACAACGGCGGAGATATACAGCGTGGCAAAACTTCCCGACGGAAGCAATCCGTAAATCACCCACGTGACCAAGAACGACAGGGTCAGGATAACAAGCCCGATAATCCAGTACGGAATAAGCTTTGCCAGAATAAAATTAAATTTACTCACCGGCGTGGCGTTGATCTGCTGGATGGTGCCGGTCTCTTTTTCAATCACGATGTTCAGTGAAGGCAAAATACCGCATATCAGCGTCATCATGAGCACAATAAACGCCGGCAGCATAAAGGTTTTGTAATCGAGGCGTTTGTTGTAACGGTAATCGGTTACGGCATCAATGTGCGATGCATCCGACAGTTCGGATGCCGGAAAGAGTTCAGTACGAAGTTCCTGCGAATAATCATTGATAATCTGCGTCAGGTAATTGTTCCCCAACAACCCCTGTGTACTGTTTACAGCGTTTGCTGAAATCATTACCTTAGCACGTCGCTCCTTCACCATATCGGTGTCGAATGAAGCGGGAATTTCCAAGACAATATCCGCCTTTTCTTTCTCTATATCGCCAATGGCATCGTTGTAACGGGTGGATACACCCGTAAGAATAAAATAAGCTGATGCATCTATTTTGTTTATCAACCGTTGGGAGTAGACACTTCTGGCATTGTCCACCACGTGGATTTGTATGTTCTTCACTTCAAAATTAATCGCCCACGGAAAGATCAACAGTACCAAAACCGGATACAGCACGATCATCTTGGGTATAATCGCATTCCTGCTGATCTGCTTGAACTCTTTCTCAATGAGGTATTTAAGTTGACTCATGTTGTTTTAATTGTTTAAAGTCGGTTTTTGATTTTCGCAATGCTTGCCCCGATAAGAAAAACAACCATCCCGGCAAGGATACCTACTTCTTTTGCCACATGGGTAAATCCCAGTCCTTCGATCATCACCTTTTTCACCGCAGCAATGTACCAACGTGCAGGTACAACCGATGATGCCCATTGCAACGGTTCAGGCATATTGTCAATGGGGAAAATCATTCCTGACAGGATCAAAGTAGGCATCATCAGTCCTATTCCCGAGATAAGCACAGCGGTTACCTGTGTTTGTACGAGGGTAGAAATAAGCAAACCCAGAGAGAGCGCCAGGAAAATGAAAAGAACCGATACGGCAATCAGCAGGGCCAAATTTCCCTGGATAGGAACATCCAACACAAAATAAGACAACAACAGGATGGTAATCAGGTTGATGAACGAGAGTGCCAAGTAAGGGACCGTTTTAGAAATCAGTACCGTTCCTGGTTTTAGCGGCGATGCCAGGAGTACTTCCATCGTACCGCGCTCCTTTTCCCGGACGATGGAGATCGAGGTCATGATGGCACAGATTATCATCAGCACCAATCCCATGATTCCGGGCACAAAAGTGTATGCCGATTTCATTTCGGGATTGTAAAGCAGTTTATTCTCCACTTCAATCCGATAAGGAATGTGGGGGCGATATTCGCTAACGATTGCCGTCACGTAGTTCGCGACAATGGTTCCCGTATTTGGATTGGATGCGTCGGCAATGATCTGCAGTTGAGCTTTCTTTGAATGGACAAGGTTCTCGTTGAAATTTTGTTCGTACACGATGGCCACATCCGTTTCCCCCCGTTGCAGCAATTTGTTTATCTCATCGGGCGAGTACACATATCCCTGCATATGGAAATAGGGATTCGCCATAAGGCGTTCGGTAATATCGCGTGTGGCGGCATCTTGTGCCGGATCGAAGACCACGGTACGGATATGTTGTACTTCCATATTGATAGCGAATCCGAACAACAAAATCTGCACAACCGGCATTCCCAGAAGGATCAGCATGGTGCGCCCGTCACGGAGTATGTGGTAGAATTCCTTATGTACGAAAGAGAAAAATTGCTTCATATCAATTGTCTATTATCCATTATCCATTCTTGTCGCTTTTCTGGCCAACTTCCGGAATACCTCATCCATGCTTTCCGCCTGATGAATTTCCTTGAGGTTGCCGGGGCTGTCCAACGTTTCAATTCTTCCGTCGACCATTATCGATACTCGGTGACAATATTCGGCTTCATCCATGTAGTGCGTGGTTACAAAAACCGTGATCCCACGGTCGGAAGCTTCGTAAATCATTTCCCAGAACTGGCGCCGCATGGCCGGATCGACTCCGCCGGTAGGTTCATCAAGAAAAACAATTTGAGGCGTGTGAAAAACAGCTACCGAAAAAGCGAGTTTCTGCTTCCAACCCAACGGCAGGGATTTAACCAAAGTGTTTCGTTCACTTTCGAACCTCAACCGGTGAAGCAATTCATCCGTTTTTTCTTTTATCTCTTTGTCTGTCAACCCGTAAATCCCACCAAAAAGGCGTATATTCTCCCATACTTTCAGGTCTTCGTACAACGAAAACCGCTGACTCATATATCCGATGCTGCGTTTTATCTTCTCGTTTTCTTTCAGGATATCGTATCCGGCCACCGTCCCTTTTCCTGATGTAGGCTTGCTGATCCCGCACAGCATCTGCATGGCAGTGGTCTTCCCAGCGCCGTTAGCACCCAGAAAACCAAATACTTCCCCTTTGCGGACATCGAAGGAGATACGGTCAACAGCGGTGAAGTTGCCAAACTTTTTCGTCAATCCCGAGACATTTATTACAATATCACTTTCCATTCTTCACGTTTCACTTGTCAACGCCATGAAACAATCCTCCACAGTCGGCGTCGTAACATTGATCTGCACTTTTGAATACCCTTTTTCTTTTAGATAGTATTGAAGCCCGGCGACCGGTAAATCCGGCTGAACGGTAACATGGTGTTCATTTCCGAACGCAAAGCAGGTTTTCACCTTTGGATGCGCCCGTAAATCGTGCAACGATGCCGATAAATTTTCAGTTTGTACCGTCCACAAGGTTTCTGTATAACGGTTTATGATGTTTTGCGGCGTATCGGTAGCGATAAAGCTTCCTTCGCGCATTAACGCAATGCGGTCGCATAGGCTTGCCTCGTCCATATATGCCGTGGAAACCAAAACGGTTATCCCTTCGGATTTCAACCGCTCCAGCATATCCCAGAATTCTTTCCGGGAAACAGGGTCCACACCGGTTGTGGGTTCGTCAAGAATCAGTACTCCGGGTTTGTGTATCAACGCGCAACTGAGAGCAAGTTTCTGTTTCATCCCGCCCGACAATGCTCCCGCCCGGCGTTTCTTAAAAGGTTCAATCTGTTGGTAAATATCCTTGATAAGCGGGTAGTTCTCCTCCAGGGTGGTATTGAAAACGGTGGCAAAAAACTTGAGGTTTTCTTCCACGCTCAAATCCGGATAAAGCGAAAACCTCCCCGGCATATATCCGATTATGCAACGAATTTTCCGGAAATCTTTGACTAAGTCCCATCCATTTATTCCGGCAGATCCGCTATCAGGCAACAACAATGAGGCTAGAATGCGAAAAAGGGTGGTTTTCCCCGAACCGTCGGGCCCGATCACACCAAAGATTTCTCCGTCGTTTACCGAAAAGGAAAGGTCGTTTAACGCGGTTACCTTCCCGTACGTTTTATGCAAATTTGTTGCCGTAATCATGGCCTTCCCTCCAGGTTCCGGAATTTAACTTCTCCGTACATGCCAATTTTAAGAAAACCGTCGTTCTTTACAGCAATTTTTATCGCATACACCAGGTTTGCCCGTTCATTTTTGGTTTGAATCGTTTTGGGCGTGAATTCCGATTTTCCGGATATCCACGACACGGTACCGGGGTATGATTTCATGTCACCCTCTCCGGCATCCACACGTACGGTCACGGAATCGTTAAGTTTTATGCCAGATAGCTGATCGCTGGTGATGTAGGCACGTAGGTACATATTGTCGATGTCGGCGATTTTGAAAAGCGGTGATCCCGTACCGGCAAGCTCACCCCGTTCGGCGTATTTGTTGAGCACTACACCCGAAGCAGGGCTTTTTATGGTGCATTTTTTCAACAAATCATCCAATTGCGCTACCTGAATCTGCAAGGCGGAGCTTTGTGCGTATATATTCTCGCTGCTCTTTTGTAAGGTGGAGGTTTGGGCCGACAATTGTTTTTGTAAAACTTCAATTTGCGCGTTTATGTCGTCCAGTTGCTTTTTATTTGCTGCGTTTGCCTCAATCAGGTTCTGCGTACGGGTGTGCTCCCGTTGCAACGTTTGAATTTGTTTCTCAATGGCAGCTGTTTGCGCACCGATATTTGGACGTTGCACCCGGACACCCTGTATGTTTGACTCCAAGCTCATTTTTTGTAGAAAAAGTTGCACGGTGTCTATCTGCCCCACAACTTCTCCGGCTTGTAGTGTTTGTCCTTCTGCAATGTCCAGCGACAGAATTTCACCGCTTCCCTGCGCCGACACAATAATTTCTGTGGCCTCGAACGATCCGGTGGCGTCGTAGTCGCTGTCATTGCCTGAACAGGAAGCAAGAAGAAAAAGTATAACCGGAAAAATAAAAAGTTTTGTTGGCTTCATATTGTTGCTGTTTATATTGATTTTCAATTTAAATTCGTTGTGAATTTTAACTTGTAAACCGACATCAGGTATTGAATTTCGTGCAGCGATTTTGCCTGCCTGGCAGCTTCCAGAGCGTTGATCTCCTGCAGTAAATCAGAAACCGTCAGCGTTCCGTTCTCCACTTTTGCTTCCGCAGCGTCTTTTATTTGCTTTCTCAGCCGGATAATCTCGTCATCATCCTGCATGGTATGGCGGTATTTTTTTATTTCGTTTTGCTGTTGCGGAAGCTGCACGTTCAGGTTATAGAGAAAGGTCTCACGCTCTGAATCGAGCGTCAGTTTTTGCTGTTCAATGCTTTTTTTCTCTTGTTTGTAGGTATACAGGCTGCCGAGATTCCACGAGAAACTCACTCCTCCGATCACATACGGTTTAAATTTATTTTCAAACATGTTCAATGCCGGCTTTCCGTATCCGCCCTGGGCAAACGCACTGATAACAGGCCTGTTCCTGGCGGTCAGGGCTGTTTTTTGTGAATTCAGCAGGTTTTCCTGAGCCGTAAAAAACCGCAGCTCGGGACGGTCAATAACCACATGATCAGGCACTTCAGCTACCGGTGGTTTTACAAAAACGGTTTTCGGGTCTATACGGTGTCCGGTTAAAACAGAAAGGATCTTGATATAACTGTCCAACGCCGATTCCATTTGAATGCGTTGCTGGTTTGTTTTTAGTTGCTCCACTTTTACGGCGCTTAAATCGGCATCGTTGGCCACACCGTTTAACACGTAGCTTTGCACTTTCTCTAAGTTTTGCTGCAACTCTTTTTCCAGGATACCCTGTTGCGTCAATTGTTCGTTAAGCAGTAAAATACCAAAAAAAACCTGATTGACCCGTTCCTGAAGCGAATAGATTTCGGTTTCAAGTTTTTGTTTCTCCACTTCGGCATTGGCGACGATCATCTCTTTTTGCGCTGAAACCTTTCCACCATCCCAGATAAGCTGATTCAATTGGCCATAGACCTGATACTGGTCTTTATCGGGAATAGGAATCTCAAGAGGAGGAAAATTAGAAGGCAACTCCAGATCAATCCTTGTAACATCGCTTTGCCAGGTTGCTTTTGCATTCAGGGAAAGTTGCGGGTAATAGGCTCTGTTAGCGTTTTCCAAATTAAAACTCCTGATATTTTCAATGACATTAAACCGTGCAATTGCTGGATAATTTTCGCGAGCCATCCCCTGACAATCTTCGATAGTAAGGGATTGTGCATTAACTGTGAACACGGGTATAAAAAACAGCGGTATAAATAATGTAAATCTTCTGTATTTCATTGCTGAGATTGTTTTAAGATGGCAAAAATCCATTCAGGGATCAATTTTTCCCTGTTTTCGATAAATTGTAAAAAATCTTCTTCTTTCACCATTCCTGAAGTGATAAACAGGGGTTTGGCGATAAAGGGAAAGATGGTCAGGCTGACGATATTCATGATAAAGTCAGGTGTGGAAATGGCAAAACCGTTGTGTTGAAGCTGCTCGTCTATGGTTGGCTGGGATATTGTCCGCGCCTGCTGTAAAATGGGGTTAAATATATTTTCATTATTTCTTAGTTCGTTGAGCACGAAAATGGGCAGCTCTTCATTTTCTATTAACAATTTCGTGTAATTCTTGACAAGAAGCCTGATTTTCTCATCCAGAGAAATATCTCTATCCGATAAAACGGGCATCATCAAGCCGAAAAGAGCTTCAAATTTTTCCTTCAAAACCTGTTTGAACAGATTTTCCTTGCTGCCGAAGTAGTAATTGACCAATGCCAGGTTTATTCCGGCTTCCTCCGCGATGTCCCGCGTCTTGGTCGCCGCATACCCTTTTTGGGTGAATATTTTTCTCGCAGCTGCTGCTATTTTCTGTTCCGTAGTCAAGTCTTCCATTTTCAGGTTTATTTTTTTGATGCAAAAGTATACAATCCCCATTTATTAAACAAGTGTTTTAAACAAATGTTTAAAACACATTTTGGTTTTTTTCTCGTATCTTTTTTCCGTTATTCGTTATCTTTGCGGTAAATTGACTAAAAATGAAGGCTATTCTAACCCTATTTTCCCTTTTTCTTTTTGCAATCTCTTTTACGGGATGCTCCAAGAACGATCCGAGCATAAACGCCACCCGGCTGAGAATAAAACTTACGGATGCTCCCGTATTACTGATATCGGAATTTAACGTAGACATTCAGAAAATTGAAATCTCTACTACCGACAACACCACCAGCGATGAAAAATGGACGACCCTTGATTTCCAGGGAGGGGTTTACAACGTTCTTCCGCTTTCGAACGGAAAATCAAAACAGATTATCGATCAGTTTTTCCCGGCCGGGGTATTGCGAAAAATAAAAATAACGTTTGGAAACAATTCAAAGATTAAAACAGACACAGGGGAAAAAGACCTTATTTTGGATTCCGAGATTAAAGACGGTATTATTGTGGAGGTCAATGAGAACCTCTATGCCAATTACATCACCAGCATAATGATTGATATCAATGCGGCCCTTTCGTTCTACGAATCCAACGGGAATTATTTTCTTAAACCGGTATTGCGTATTTTTCCAGAAGCGTTTGGAGGGTCGTTAAAAGGGTATGCCCTGCCCGTGGAAGCCATGCCTATCGTCAAAATCGTAAAAGACAAGGATACGCTATTCACCATACCCGAAAAATCCGATGGGATGTTTCTTTTTAAAGGCCTGAAAGCAGGTGAATGGGAAATTGCCGTTTTATCAGCTTCGAGCCTGGGTTACCGGGATACACTTTTTGTGGATTCCGTATTTGCTGGCAAAACACGGGAGTTAAAATCAAAGATTATCCTTAAAAAATAAACGTTTTGTCGTACTAATTTCCCTTTTTTAATCTTTTTGCCAGTAAACGGGGGGTGTTTTTTGTTTTTCTTAAGTAAAACCCAACAACAAACACAAGAGTTGAGGTGTTTTATTATAACACTCGTAATAACTTTTTCAGTTCCTCCCAAGCGGAGGTGTCAATGGCTGTAAATCTCATATCAATATCGTTTTTAATCGTTGTTTTTTCTCTTTTTGTGCAAATACCTCTTATTTCTTTGCTTCCGATGAAAATCGATGGAGGCTGATAGCCAGCTTCCTTAGGCCCAAAACCCATGTTTTTTATACCCGTGCACATTCTTTCCTCGAAAATTTTATTCCTGGACAAGGATACCTGACCCGAAAGGTATTGTTTGGGAATCAATGGTTTGTGACCAGTAACCGGAAATGGATAGAAGCCGGCGAATCGGTTTTCACATACGATGAAACTGCCCGAAAACAAGTCCGGTTGGATTACCGGGGCGGGTACAACAAGCAACAGAACCTGTTTTATCTTCAAAACGGAGGATTCTTCAACAAATCAACTCTTTACGAATCAAGATTCACAAGGAAAAAGGAAAACAAAATTCCGAAAATAAACTTCTCCGAACTCGAAAAACTGTAACTTTAGTCATTGGTTCTCTTGAGTTTCTGTCTGGAGAAAAGATGTTTTTAACAATTTAATTTATTTTCACATCTGTAGGAGTTATAATCATTTACTTATTTCTATCTTTGCTTTTAGTTTTGATATTCGAACAATAAAACAATGACACAAATGAAAAGATCAATCTATTTGATGATGGCGCTTTCTGCCATGTTGGTTTTAGCAATTTCCTGTAAACCAAAACAAAGTGCATATAAACAAGTATATGAAGCTGCCAAAGAAAGGGAAATGCAGCAAACGGCGTCACAGCCAACTGTTGTAAAAGATGCCGGCACACTGCCTCCGGTTGAAGTGTCAGTGAGAAAAGAGAAGGTTGAACCCGTTCTTGCTTCAGATGCCGCCAATTTAAAGAACTTCAGCGTAGTAATCGCTTCTTTAAGTGTAAAGCTTAATGCTGAATCGTTGAAGACACGAATGCAAAACGAAGGGTATCCGGTGATTCTGGCCGAAAACGAGCAAGGCATGTACAGGGTTATCGTTGCAAGCTATGATGACAAAGCATCGGCTGCTGCAAAACGCGATGAGATTTACCAAAAATATGCTGCCCTTGGCAATACCGATTACTTGCGAAGAACTTACGGCGTTCCTTTCAACGATCTTTGGATTTTAGAAAGACAGTATTAAATGTTAAAACACCGGATCCGGATGTCTGGTGACCAATAGGAAATGAACGTATAATAAAGCTGCCCGCTATTGAAACGGGTAGCTTTTATTATTTTACACGGACAATAAAAAATGAAAGTACGGTTTTTAGGTACGGGGACATCTACAGGAGTTCCCGAAATAGGTTGCAATTGTGAAGTATGTACATCAGTCGATGCTAAAGACAAACGGTTAAGATGTTCTCTTCAAGTGGAGACTGCTGATTCACGCCTTATCATCGATTGCACACCCGACTTCAGGCAACAGGTGATGGATTTGCCTTTCAGGAAAATTGACGGGTTGCTCATCACCCACGAACATTATGATCACGTGGGCGGGATGGACGACTTAAGGCCTTTTTGCAGGTTTGGACCCGTCGATGTTTTTGCCGAAACTAAAGTGAAAAGCGCGTTGATGCAACGAATACCCTATTGTTTTGGAGAACAAAGGTACACCGGCGTTCCGGATATCAGGATACGAACAACCGACGGCCTTCATCCTTTCTTTATAAATAACACAAAAGTTATTCCTATCCGGGTCATGCATTTTAAACTCCCCATCTTAGGTTTCCGGATAAATAATGTCGCTTACCTTACCGACGTAAAATATTTGCCCGACGAAGAGCTAAGCAAACTCGCCGCCCTAGATATACTGATAGTAAGCGCATTGAGAAAGGAGAAACACCCTTCACACCAAACACTGGAAGAAGCTCTTTCGTTGGCAAAAAAAATTGGAGCGGAACAAACCTATTTTACACATATGAGTCATCAGATCGGTTTGCATAAAGCGATAAGCAAGGATTTGCCCTCATCCTTTACCCTTGCTTATGACGGATTAGAGTTATCACTGTAAAAAACGGGGAGCTTTTGTATTTTTTTAACTACGTAAAGTGCAGCGTTTTTATACATTTTTCATCTATATAATAAACAAATCGATGAGTTGACGTTTAAAAATTTGTATATTTGTGGATGATAAATAACGGAACAGTGAGTTAAACCAAATGAATGAATTATTGTCAAACTCTGCGGAATGAATTATTTAAAACAACCAAAAACAAAAAATAAAGGGAAAAAGCTATGAAAACTAAAAACTTAATTATTTCGGGGTTGCTGGTCCTGGCGCCCGTTATAGGTTTTGCCCAGGAGTGGGATGATATTTATGCCGATCCCGCTCAAAACACTACAACCCTAAAGGTTCAGAAGAAACAAGAACCACAAAAAAAGAAAATTGTTGTTGTTGAGGGAAAAGCATCCAATATGGAAGTCCGAGCAAACGGCCGCAATATTGACGAGTATAACCGTCGTGAACAAAAAGAATTGGCTGCCAATGACACAGTAATTCTTGAAGATACAGCCTATCAGCAATACGAATATACAGACAGGATTATCAAGTATCACGACCCGGAATCGAGTATCAAGATAACCGGTGCCGATGAGGTTACTGTTTATGTAGGTGACGACATTTACGCCGATTATTACGATAACCGTGGATGGGGCTCTAACCTCTATTTCGGTACAGGGTGGGGTTGGAACAGCTACTATCCGTGGTACGATCCCTGGTATGATCCCTGGTACTACGGATACGGATGGGGTTATCCTTATTCCAACCGTTGGTACAGCCCGTGGTATTACAGCCGTTGGCACAACCCATGGTATTACGGTGGGTGGTACTCATCCTGGTATTCTCCCTGGTACTACGGTGGTTACTATGATCCTTGGTATTACGGTTACGGCGGATGGTACGGAGGCGGTTATTATAGCGGTTTCTACGACGGATACTATTCCGGATTAAGCAACAATCGCTCCGGCAGAAGTACGGGAAGTTACAGAAGAAGCTCGGCAAACATTGCTAACAGATCATCTGTAGCAAGTGTAGGCAGAAGTTCAAGCGCAACATCAGGCCGCTCGGCGATTGGTAGCTCCACAAGAACTGCCTCAGGCAGAAGTTCCTCGGCTTACAGCAGAAGTTCATCTGCATCACCAAGAACAAGGATTATCGATAACACCGGAAGAGTCTATGACTCCCGGTCCGGCCAAATCATAAACAGAGGCTCATCTTCTTCCCGCTCCTCCAGCACCGGCACATTAGGTGCCAATTCCAGGATATATAACAGCAGGGGTAGTTCCAGCACCTCGCCGGCGAGAAGCGGTGGCAATACTTACGAAAGAAGCTCGTCGAGCAGAAGCAATACCTACTCAACACCTTCGAGAAGTTCGTCGGGCAGCGGTTCGTATTCCGCTCCAAGCAGAAGTTCAAGCTCAAGTCGTTCGTCTTCGTACGACTCTTCAAGCCGCAGCTCATCGTTTGGTTCTTCCTCATCGGGTTCCAGTAGAAGTTCCTCTTCCGGCTCATATAGCAGCGGAAGCAGCGGTCGTAGCAGTGGAGGACGTCGTTAAACTATAAACAATAAACAATGACTGCTTCACAAAAATCTCAGAAGGGGTTTAAATGAGGCAGTCATTTTTTATCCAACATTTTGTAAAACCGTACGAGCATATGCCTGGATTACTTGTATTTTGCCTGGCAGGAAAGAGCATAATTTAGTGAAAACAAAATAAAAACTATAAAAATGAAAAAATTTGCATATTTTCTTTTCTCTTTAGTGTTTATTGCCAACTACTCCTACTCGCAAGGAGAAGTGGAAGCTTTGAAGTATTCCCGAAATGAGCTTTACGGAACAGCACGTTCTATGGCAATGGGCAATGCTTTTGGCGCACTGGGAGGAGACATCACGGGTGTTTCCATCAATCCTGCCGGAATTGCTGTTTACAGGAGCTCAGAAGTAGTGGGTACGTTAGGAATACAACAAAACACAGCCAAGGTGGGTGATATCGACAAAAAAGTGAGTGATTTCAACCTGCATAACCTGGGATTTGTCGGGTACTTTCCCTTGAGAAACGAGGTAATGCCCATGATTAATTTCGGTTTTTCGTACAACAAACAAAAAACGTTCAATACCGATATCAACGCTAAAGGGGATGGTAAGAGTAGGATGATTGATTATATTGTTGATAGAACTAATGGTGCAAATAACAATAGTGGAATTAATCCCAACTCGCTTCTTGTAGGTGATAACATACCCGACCCATTTATCGATCAACCTTGGTTATCTGTTTTAGGATATAATTCAAAGTTAATGTCTCCTAACGGAAATTTTTATAATCCGTTGAACACTAGGAACGAAACACCATTTCAAGAAATTATACTTTCAGAAAGAGGTTATATCGATAATTACGATTTTACCATCGGAACCACTATAAATAATGTGGTGAATGTTGGATTAGCACTGAATATATCTGACATCAACCACTCTCTTTCTACCGATTTTCTGGAAGACTTTAACAGCGGAGGTTATACACTGAACAACGAAATAATAACAAACGGTGCCGGAGTTGGTGCCAAGCTGGGGGTAATTTACCGTCCGGTTAATACATTCAGGATTGGTTTGGCATACCATACACCTACCTGGTACTCTATGTCAGAAATTTATAAGGCAAGTATTGATGATGATTTAGGTGCCTATGTAGTTGATCCCAATTATGAAAAAGGTAGAACTTATTCTGCCAAATTCACCAATTACTACGATTTAAAAACTCCCGATAAATGGGTGCTAAGCGGTGCCGCAGTTTTAGGAAACAGTTTTATCTTGAGTGCCGATTACGAAGTGATGAACTATCGGAACATGAAACTGAGCGTGCCTTCCGGTAGTTATTCCAGCAAAGATTGGTACGATATTGATAACGATTACATCAAAAAAGATTTTAAAGTTGCATCTACTGTAAGGGTGGGTACAGAATACCGTTTTACTCCGCAATTTTCAGGAAGATTGGGTTACGCATGGATGCAGAACCCGTATGATGCTGATTTTTCTAAAGCAGGAGATGCCGCTGTATCTGGTTCAAACACCATCTACAGAATGGAAGGTGATACCCATTACCTCACCGGAGGATTGGGTTATCGGTTCAACAGAAATTTCTATGCCGATCTGGCGGTGGTTTATCAAACCCAGGAAGACCAGCTGTATCCGTTTCCGAACCTGTTTACCTATAACGGTGATACACGGGAAGAACTAGTTATTGATGCATCTCCCTTTACCCTGAAAAACAGATCCGTAAGAGGATTGCTTACACTCGGGTACAGGTTTTAGATAATTCATGTTAATTTTTAAAAGTCGGGTGGTTTTACAAGAACTGCTCGATTTTTACTATAATAAACTAAAGTTTATATTTAATCTCTAGATATTTTAAATCTCATCTTTAGATCTTTAACAATAAAATTGAATATGAAAAGTAAAAAGCGGAAAGTATTTAGAGTCTGCTTATTAATTCCCAATCAGGCACACAATTTCATTTGTGGCCCGAGTGGATAGATGTTTATATTTCTCACTTTCATCAGCTTCAGTAGTAACGGGACAAAATAAGACAGGGGAATATCCCTCATGTGCCGGATCAGGTTCATCACAAAAATGATAGCCCCTATCCAACTGTTTGACGTCGAGGACAGTCTGGCACGGATATCATTCAAACCATATCCACGTTTGCCCTGACCAAACTTTCCTTCAACCTGGTTGCGTTCCGCCGCTTCCCGTCGCTTTTTACGTTTCAGGTATCTGCTCCTGATCTCTTTTAACGGTTTTCGTCCCAGTGGCTCCCCGGTGTAGCGGATTCCTTTCTCTTTCAAAAAACGTCTGTTCTCCCGGGTAAGATATATCTTGTCCACCTGAACCAGTTCCGGATACTTCCCCGTCAGCTTCCTGAAGCGTTCGACCTGTCCTTGAAGATCCTGTCCCTCGTTGAAGGCATCCCAGTGGAAATGATCTACCCTGGCATAGCCATCCAGCAGGCTGATGTTTATCTTCGCCCCGAACTCTGTTTTTGCCTTGGCCTTGCCACGGACGATGGGACGTACATGAGGCTGATGAATGCTCACGATGCGATCTTCTACCTGATGGCTCTTCTTCCTGTACATTGTCTCCTGTTGTTCCAGCAGATGCCGGATAACGAAAAAATATTTTTGTTGCCGCCTCTCGAAAGGAACCGGTTCATCCTTTATGGTGTCCAACATCTTGTTAATGATCAGTACATCCCGTTTCAGGTAGTTGATCTGCTTGCGTATCGCTTTTCTTAACACGTTGGCAGGTTTTCTCTTCATTTTCGACACATTCAGGAACTCCTTGCGGGCAACTCTTCTGTAGGTGCGGGGTTTATCCCGGACTCCCAGCTTCAAACACAGTTCATCAATCAGCTCCTCTGCCTTTTGACGGCTCCCGTTCAACAGGTCCAGGTCGGTGGGATACTTGATATCCGCATCACAGACAGTGGCATCCAGTTGGAGTTTTCCCTTGTTACCCGGATGTGGATCAGGATCGTCATCATCTTCATCCTTCGTATCCGTGTCAACCTCTTCCGGATTTGCCCCGGCTTTCAGCTTCAACCCTTTTCTTATCAAATCGGCCGTCAATGATTCAAAGACATCAAGGTCGATTCGCTTTCGGATGGATACCAGCAGTGACGGTGTCATTACCTGTTCATAGGTGAAGGCCTCGAGCTCAAGAAAATACTGCATGTAGGGGTTCTCCCGGATCATCTCGATCACTCCACGGTCGTCCGTCTTCATGATGTGCTTGATGATAATCGCTCCCAGCACAAGTCTGGCATCCTTCGTGGGTGCACCACGGTTGCTTTTGAAGTTCTTGTAATAAAGCCGCGCGAACTCTTCCCAGGGGACTATTTTTGAAAGAACAACCCACCGGTTATTCTCATCCAGTTTTGCCTCGAAGGGCATCTTGAACTCTGAAATTGAAAGCTGCCTGGAGCTATTGTATCGTATCATAAAATGCAAGGTTTATAAAGTATAAATACTCAATTTCTTGCAGTTATGCAAATTATATGTCAATTAATTTTCTGATTTTCAGTGCAAATATCTAATATTAAGCAGACCCAATTTAACTTCCGCTTTACTGACAATTTAAGTTAAACTTGTAAATTTATTTTTGAGTTTAATTACCTTTATTTTGTGGAATTGATAAAATAAGGTATAATAACAAACTTTAAAGTTATTCAAAAGTAATACTTGTTTTTTAATTCTTATCTTCCACTTCGACGAAAATTTGCAATTTTCCACAAAATATCTTGATTTGTTGAATTTGGATAATTTATATTTACGTCAATACCTAAATAATAGTTGGTAGCTAAATTTCTAATCTTAAATAAATCTTGACTAACGAATTCTATATACCAAAGTTGGCTTGAAGAACTAGATAATGGTTTAAACCTCTTATCAGATTCTAAGTAATAATTATTACTGTTTGCAATTCTATAATATTTTCCATCTGGGATGAAAGTTATCGTGGTTGCCATACTTCTTCCTATACCATCTATTATTTTAAGATATTGTTTTCCAATACTTCCTTCAGATGATAGTTGTTTGTGGAACGTAGATCTAGATCCTGGAATAGTGTAAGAACGAGGGTTATATACCATCACCCCTCGGTTTTCTATAGTTTCAATTTGTTTCATTAAAAGCAAGTTTGCTGCACAATATCTTTTTATAGCCAGTTCTATTTCTGTTTTTTTATTTGTATCAAATACAAATTCGCTAATAGGATAAATTATTGTATTATGGTGTCCTATTCCGATTACTTGTTCAGTTGTCGCATTAACACTATTTATCCAATCAGTATAGTTGAAAGTTATTCCTTGTAATTTTGATGTTGTTGCATCAATTTTGACATCACTATTTATGGTTTTGCTTCCACCCAACGCCATAATTTTAATGTTTACATCCCGATATTCTATAAACATTGAATCGGTTTTTGAATAATCTGAACTAGCCGAAATCACATTAAAGAATATATTTGCCTGATTCTTAAATTGTTCAGCTGATGTTGTGTTTGCTAGTCTTGCGTTATATATAATACTTCCAATTCCCCCCAATCTGATATCAGTTAAAACATGTGTACCATATTTTCTTACAACTTCATCAGCAGTTAGTCCTTTTAAATCAGAAATAAAAGCATCACTTAAAGCATATTTAAAGGCGACTGGACTTTTTTTAGAGAAAGAGATTTTTCTAGTTGTTTTTGTAGCATCCATTCTATAAAATGAATAAACTTGTGAAAATCTATAATCTTCCTTAAAATAATTTTTTAATTCTGCACTAAATAACTTAATAGAGTCAGATTTGATTGTTGCAGAAATACTGGTTTGATTATTAATATTCTTTTTATAATCTTCTAAGTTAAAACCCCATGTCTGATCTGTATCCCCTCCTCCATGTATTAGAGCAATATTTACTCTTCCGGTGTCAACGATGACAGAATTGCCTGTTATTGGGTCTTTTCCTTTGCCAGTAATATATCTTTGTATATCAATAATAGGTTCTTCCGATACATATTCAGAGCCTTTAATTTTAGTATAAGTACAATCATATCCATATCCCAAAGCATCATAAATTCCGTCACCAATACTCTTGAAATTTCCAGATGTGATAATAATTGCATCTTCATTTTCTTTACCCTTAAAATCCTCTGTATTTGTCTGACATGAAAAAACCATGCTTAATAACAATAATAAAAATAAATAATTTTGTTTCATTTTGTAAATTTTTAATGTGTTAATAAAAATGATTAGGTCGTATAAATACCTTACAAAGAAAACGTTTTTTTACATATAAATAAAAAACTGAAGGAATTTTAACGACAGCATTGGTGTAACAAGCTAATTTTGAGTTTTATTTATGAATAAATTTAACGCTAATGAGATAGGTCTATAATTCTATAATTAGCAAAAAAAGTCTTTTATGATAGTAAGAAGGCAGAATAGAAAAAATAATATAAACTGCCTAGTTTTTTATTATTTGTGTGGATACAAACAGCCACAAAGAATTACTGGTATTTATCAATCGTAAATCGCAAGTTGTTCTTCAATTTTCCTTTTGAGTTTCTACTTCCGATAAGGTTATGTTTTTGCCAGCAGTAATCTCCGCCTTTTCCGTTGCATCGGGTAAAACAACGCAGTCATCAATCTTCTCCACACCTTCCAGTTGCCATTTATTCGCGTTTAGCATTTCGGTCAACAGGGTCTTCATCTGCATCGATGCAATTTTCATCAATCCGCTGTTTAATGCTGCCTGTTTTACCTGTTCTTTTGCCAGCCCTTGAATGAGTTGCAAATCTTTCCGGCTAATAAAGTTAAACAGGTCATCCTCGAAATAATAATAATCGAAATCCGGGTCAAGGGAAAGAATCTCTGGAGCCGGGAAGGTGAGTAGTTTTATTATTTTATTTTCATTATCCACTTCCCATTTGCATTTTTCAATATCATAACCTATCAGCACTTTAGCTTTTACAATGACCAGGGCTTTTTTGGTCGAAGGAATAAACTTTAGCAGTTTTTTTGTGTTCTCATAGTTATAGATTTCATTCAACTGGCCTTCAGCTACCACAATTTTAAACACCCTGCGGATACTTTCAACAACGGTATGGGAAGTAACGTTCGTTGAACTGCCAATACTGCTTGATGGGTAAATCAATTTGAAAATCAAAAAAGCAATAACCGCACCGATGATCGACCCAAAAATCAATAATCCCAACGTGTTGTTTTCGGGCACCGCATAATGCGGTCTGAAAAAGGTAGCGTATATAAATCCGGTGAGAAGCAGCACAAGAAACATAGCTGTCAATCCAATAACAAGTTTAAATTTTCTCATTGAGGCTTTGTAGATTAATGCAGAGGCAAAGTTAAGAAAATCTTTTCCTTGGAAACAAAAGAGTTAGCAAATATTCTTCTTCAGTCGGCGTTTTAGTCAAAAAATGAGATTTAATTCGGTTATTTTTGTGTAAATTTGCAAACTAAAACAGTAAATGTACAAATACTCCTTCCTTTCCGGTTCTACAATCCATTCGTTGATTTCCTCCAAGTCAGCAAATCACTTATTTTTTTATCCGTATGAAGCATTCTGACAGAAGAAACTTTTTAAAACAAACGGCAGCTTTGGGCGCTATTGCTGCAGCACCAGTACTGACAAGTTGCCGTTCAAAAGGAAAAGGAAACGATATAAGCGGTAAGTTTATGCATCACGTTTTTTTCTGGCTTAAGCAGCCTGACGATGAAAAAGTAAAACGTGACTTTCGCGAAGCGTTAATTAAACTGGCATCTGTGGAAACCGTTCGGTTCAGGCATATAGGTACTCCGGCAGCCACAAACCGTGAAATTATTGATACCACATATACGTTTTCACTGCTTGTTGTTTTCGATGACGAAAATGGACACGATGTGTATCAGACACATCCCATCCACGACGAATTCCGCGAAAAATACGCCAATTGGTGGACACGTGTACTGATTTATGATACAAAGTAGAAGGTGACAGGCATCAGACTTTTGGACGTTCTTCCGACTGAAATCTGTTAGAGAAGAGAGCTGAAGCCTGAAGTCAGCAATTAAAAACATACAGAACGTTTTGAACAAAAATAAAAATGGACAAATCAATCAAAAAAATTATCTTATTGGGGTCAGGAGCATTAAAGATCGGACAGGCAGGTGAGTTCGATTATTCAGGATCACAAGCATTAAAGGCCTTGAGGGAGGAAGGAATAAGCACGGTACTTATCAATCCTAACATTGCAACCATACAAACTTCCGAGGGGGTGGCGGACACGGTTTATTTCCTTCCGATCACCCCGTTTTTTGTAGAGAAAGTGATTCAGAAAGAAAAACCCGATGGCATTTTGCTGGCTTTTGGCGGACAAACGGCACTAAATTGCGGGACGGAACTGTATCAAAGCGGTGTACTGGATAAATATGATGTAAAAGTGCTGGGCACCTCAGTTGAAGCGATAATGATTACCGAAGACCGGGATTTGTTTGTAAAGAAACTCAACCAGATTGATGCCAAAACACCGGTTTCGCAAGCGGTGGAAAGCATGGAAGATGCACTGAAAGCGGCTCATACAATTGGTTTTCCCGTAATGGTACGCTCAGCTTACGCACTGGGTGGCCTGGGCTCGGGAATTTGCACCAACGAAGAAGAGTTTGTTACGCTTTGCGAAAGCGCCCTTTCGTTCTCGAAACAGATTCTGGTGGAAGAGAGCCTGAAAGGATGGAAAGAAATTGAGTTTGAAGTTATCCGCGACAAAAATGACCACTGTTTTACAGTCGTTCCCATGGAAAATTTTGACCCGTTGGGAATACATACGGGAGAAAGTATTGTTGTGGCACCCATCATTACTCTTTCCAGGGAACAGATAGCCTTGTTGGAAGACATAGCCCGCCGTGTTGTACGCCATATCGGGATAGTGGGTGAATGCAACATCCAATATGCGTTTAACGTGGAAACCAATGATTATCGCATTATCGAAATCAATGCCCGCCTGAGCCGCTCATCGGCACTGGCCTCCAAGGCTTCGGGTTATCCGCTGGCGTTTGTGGCAACCAAGTTGGCATTGGGTTATTCACTTGATCAGATCGGCGAAATGGGTACGCTCAATTCGGCTTATGTGGCCCCAAAAGTGGATTACATGATTGTAAAAATCCCCCGCTGGGACTTGTCTAAATTCGCCGGAGTGAGTCGTGAGATTGGCTCATCCATGAAATCAGTGGGTGAAATCATGTCTATCGGGCAATCGTTTGAAGAGATCATCCAGAAAGGGTTGCGCATGATCGGGCAAGGTATGCACGGCTTTGTAGGCAACCGCGACCTTACATTCGATAACGTGGAAGAAGCACTGTCCAATCCTACGGATTTGCGCATCTTTGCCATTGCCGATGCTTTTGAAAAAGGATTCACGGTAGACCGGATTGAATCGCTGACAAAGATTGACAAATGGTTTCTCGAAAAGCTGGAGAATATTTACAACTACACACATGTGCTTACCCAATACAAGAAAATAGAGGACCTGCCAAAAGAGGTCCTTGCGGAAGCGAAAAGACTGGGATTCTCCGATTTTCAGATAGCCCGTTACGTGGAAAACCCACAGGGAACAATGGAACCCGAATTGATCCGTGTGCGCGAATGGCGGAAAAAGCAACACGTCTTGCCTGTTGTCCGGCGTATCAACACAGTGGCATCGGAAGACCCGGAGAAAACCAATTATCTCTATTTCACGTACGGATCGGACAAAGCCTACCAACCTGTAAAATCGGGTAAGGAAGTAATCATCGTCCTGGGTTCGGGAGCGTATCGCATCGGGTCGTCGGTTGAGTTCGACTGGTGTTCGGTAAATGCCGTAGAGACTGCACGTAAATTGGGTTACGAGTCAGTAATGATCAATTATAACCCTGAAACGGTATCCACCGATTACGATATGTGCGACAGGTTATACTTCGACGAACTTACTTTTGAACGTACGCTCGACGTTATTGACATTGAGGTTCCCAAAGGAGTAATCGTATCCATGGGTGGGCAGATTCCAAATAACCTGGCCATGAAGCTGCATCGCCAAAACGCGCCCATTTTAGGGACATCTCCCGAATCGATTGACCGTGCGGAAAACCGGCACAAGTTCTCTGCCATGCTCGATAGGTTGGGTATCGACCAGCCGCGATGGAAAGAGCTTTCGAGCTACGAAGAAGTGGATAAGTTTGTTGAAGAAGTAGGATTCCCGGTATTGATCCGTCCGTCGTATGTGCTTTCGGGAGCAGCCATGAACGTTTGTTATGACAAAGAACAGATGCACCGTTTTCTCGAAATGGCCGCCAACGTGTCCAAAGAATATCCGGTAGTAGTTTCTGTTTTCATGCAAAATGCCAAGGAGGTGGAAATGGATGCTGTGGCAAAAGAAGGCGAAATTGTGGAATATGCCATTTCTGAGCACGTGGAGTTTGCAGGTGTGCATTCAGGTGACGCTACACTGGTTTTCCCGGCACAAAAAATATACTTCGAAACCATGCGCCGCATCAAGAAGATATCTCGGCAGATTGCCAAAGAGTTGAATATAAGTGGGCCGTTTAATATTCAGTTTCTAGCTAAAAACAATGAAATAAAGGTCATCGAGTGTAATTTGCGCGCCTCGCGTTCATTCCCGTTTGTCTCCAAAGTCATCAAGCATAACTTTATCGACACAGCAACCCGTGTAATGCTGGGAGCCTCTTACAACAAACCGGACGGCACTGTTTTCGATCTCGACCACATCGGTGTGAAATCGTCACAATTCTCTTATTCCCGCTTACAGAAGTTTGATCCGATTTTGGGAGTAGACATGGCCTCGACGGGAGAAGTGGGCTGTATAGGCGACGACTTTAATGAGGCTATCCTTAAATCGATGCTTTCGGTAGGATACCGGATTCCCGGAAAAGGGATCCTGATTTCGTCGGGAGAAGTGAAATCGAAAGTGGATTTGTTGGAAGCCTGCAAACTGCTCCATACCAAAGGGTACGACTTGTATGCGAGCCACGGGACACAACAATTTCTGACCGATAACGGCGTTGCAGCTACCGATGTGAATTGGCCGGATGAAGGAGGCGAACACAACATTCAGGAGATGATTACCCACAATAAGTTCGATCTGATTATCAATATCCCCAAGGATGTTACCCGACGCGAGCTTACCAACGGTTACATTATCCGGCGCACTGCGGTGGATTTTAACGTTCCGCTTATCACCAACGCACGGTTGGCATCGGCTTTTATTACTGCTTTCTGCATGTTGGATGTAGAGCAGTTGAAAATCAAAAGCTGGCAGGAGTACTGAATCTGCCGGTTCAGACCCTTCTTCTGAATTCGGAGCACACAATGGCTGCAGCCACAGCCACATTTAGTGATTCCGATGTTTGAGAATTTGTTGGATAATTAGGAATAAACAGTTTATGGGTAATGAGTTTTTGAATATCGGGGGAAATTCCTTTTCCCTCGTTCCCCATAACAATAAATCCGTTTTTCGGTAATTCTGCTTTGTAAATGTTTTCACCTTCCAGTAATGTACCGAAAACAGGCAATGAGTTATTTCTAGTTAACAAGTCTTTCAGGTCTACATAATGAACATTGACCCGTGCAATAGCCCCCATGGTAGCTTGTACTGTTTTGGGGTTGAAAATGTCGGCGGTATCGGGTGAACAGAAAACGTGTTGAATGCCAAACCAGTCGCTCAACCGGACAATGGTACCCATATTACCCGGGTCCTGAATTCCGTCGAGGACAAGGTGCAACTTACCAACAAACTCAATTTCTTCAAGAGCGTTTTTGGGCTGATAAAAAATACCGATAAGTTGCGGCGGGGTTTTCAGGTGAGATGCCTTTTTCAGTTCCTCGGGGGTAGCTTCTACCATCTCTTCTGCCGATAAACGCGGGATCTCCTGCAAAATATCCGGTAATCCGGCTAAAAACTGGCACCGGCAATTACCAAGCAAATCGAGAACCAATTTTTTCCCTTCGGCAACAAACGTACCGTGTTCGCTGCGGTACTTTTTTTCACTTAAAGACCGAATCTGTTTTATTCTGTTTTTACTCAGCGGCATTTCTGTTGTATTAAACGTTGCAAAGGTAGTTAATAAATTAAAAGAGTCAAATATCCACAAAATGATGTCAATTTTCACACCCCTTTATTTTTAAAAAACCGTATCTTTGTATGATAAGAAACTGTTCCACGAATTACATCAATAAGGATCCGTTAGAAACTGATAAAAATAAATATTTCCTAATCTTATGAATGACAATGCATTAATGAACAAAGCGGCCGATAATATCCGCATCCTGTCGGCATCAATGGTAGAAAAAGCAAAATCAGGACACCCAGGAGGCCCTATGGGTGGTGCTGATTTTATTAACGTTCTCTACAGCGAATTTCTGGAATACGATCCCGAAAACCCTCATTGGGAAGGCCGTGACCGGTTTTTCCTCGATGCGGGACATATGTCGCCTATGTTCTATTCGGTTTTGTGTTTAAGCGGTAAGTTCTCGATAGACGAGACCAAAGCATTCCGCCAGTGGGGTAGCCCCACACCCGGCCATCCGGAACGGGATATCGAACGGGGAATTGAAAACACTTCGGGGCCTCTGGGGCAAGGACACGCTTACGGTGCCGGTGCCGCTGTTGCCGCTAAGTTTTTAAAAGCTCGCTTGGGAGATGCCATTGATCATACTATTTATGCATACATTACGGACGGTGGTATTCAGGAAGAGATTTCACAAGGGGTTGGACGGCTTGCCGGCCACTTGGGATTGGATAATTTCATCATGTTTTATGATTCCAATAACATTCAGCTTTCTACCACTACAGACGCCGTTACAAGTGAAGATGTAGCCAAGAAATACGAAGCGTGGAACTGGAAAGTGATCACGATAGACGGGAACAATGTGGATGAAATCCGCAAAGCGTTAACGGAAGCCAAGGCGGAAAAAGAACGCCCGACACTGATTATCGGTAATACCATCATGGGGCGTGGTGCTTTGGCAGCAGATTGCACATCGTTTGAATGCCAGGTATCCACACACGGACAACCCCTAAGTGCAGCAGGAGCTGATTTTGCTCAAACCGTTAAAAACCTGGGAGGTGATCCGGAAAATCCTTTTGTTATTTTCCCCGAAGTTACAGCACTTTACGATAAGAGAAAAAAAGAACTCAACGATATCGTAGCTGCTAAAAAAGCAAGGTACAATATATGGGCAAAAGCCAATCCCGAACTTGCAGCGAAAAAACACCGCTGGTTTGCCCGGGAACTGCCCGAAATCGATTGGGCCTCTATCGGGCAAAAACCGGATAACGCTACTCGTGCAGCATCGGCGACCGTCCTGGGCGTTTTGGCTCAAAAAGTAGAAAACATGATTGTTGCTTCAGCCGACTTGTCAAATTCCGACAAAACAGACGGTTTTTTAAAGTATACGAAAGCATTTGAAAAGAATGATTTCTCCGGAGCATTTTTGCAAGCCGGTGTAGCCGAGTTCACCCTGTCGGCCATGTGTATTGGAATGAGTTTGCACGGAGGCGTTATTCCTGCGTGCGGTACGTTCTTCGCCTTCTCCGATTACATGAAGCCGGCAATTCGTGTAGCCGCCTTGATGGGAACGCCCGTTATTTTCATCTGGACTCACGATGCTTTTCGAGTAGGAGAAGACGGGCCAACACACCAACCCGTTGAACAGGAAGCACAAATCCGGTTGTTGGAAAAGCTACAAAATCACCACGGACAAAATTCGATGCTTGTTCTCCGTCCTGCAGATGTGCATGAAACGACAGTCGCCTGGAAAATGGCGTTGGAAAATGCACAGACGCCTACAGGGTTGATCTTATCGAGACAGAACATCAAGGATCTACCCGCTGCAGGATCCCGGTACAAAGAAGCATTACAGGCTGAAAAAGGAGCTTACGTGGTACAGGATGAGAATGACTATGATGTGATTCTCCTGGCTTCGGGCTCGGAAGTCTCCACACTTGCAGAGGGAGCAGAACTACTGAAAGCCGATGGTATAAAAACGCGAATCGTCTCTGTTCCATCAGAAGGATTGTTCCGCAGTCAAACCAAAGAATACCAGGAATCGATTCTGCCTGAAGGCAAAAAGAAATTCGGTTTAACCGCTGGACTCCCTGTAACGCTAGAAGGCCTGGTCGGTGCAGACGGAAAAGTATGGGGAATGAATTCTTTTGGATTTTCGGCACCCTACAAGATCCTGGATGAAAAACTCGGCTACACGGGTAAAAACGTGTATGAGCAAGTGAAAAAATTACTATAACAAGTTTTGAGTTTAAATAAAAGAATCATGTCTTTATTCGATAAAACAGAGAAACCCATTGGATTGGCTTCAGACCATGCTGGTTTTGCGGCCAAACAAATTGTTATCAAACTGTTGACGGAAAAGGGAATTCCTTTCAAAGATTTTGGTGCCTATTCCGAAGAAAGTTCAGATTATGCCGATTTTGCCCATCCCCTGGCAACAGCCGTTGAGAACGGAGAATGTTATCCTGGAATTGCTGCTTGTGGATCGGGGAACGGTATAAATATGACGATGAACAAGCACCGGGATATTCGCTCCGCCCTCTGCTGGAACAAAGAAGTAGCTTATCTGGCGCGCGCTCACAACAATGCTAATGTGCTGGCCTTGCCAGGCAGGCTGCTAAACGAGGAAGAAATTTACGAAATCCTGGTAACCTTTCTCAATACGCCTTTCGAAGGTGGTAGACACGAGAGAAGAATCAACAAGATTCCCTGCGAATAAGAGAGTTTGTTGTATTTGAACGCCAATGGCAAAAAGAAGACGGGCTGCATACAGCCGCGGGAAACGACTAAAATTAAGCAAAAATGGACGACAGGTTGTTTGGCTTATTGTCGTTTTTCTGGCTGCTCTTTTTGCCGTTGGCGTTTATCGGTTCATCCGCTTTTCGACGAATGAAATATTTCATTCTTTTGACCATCCACAGTTCTCTCAAAAGTACCTGGTTCGCGGGGTAGACGTCTCTCATCATAATTCTTATATCAACTGGCACCAACTCCGGGAAGAAAACATTACGTTTGTCTATCTGAAATCAACCGAAGGATCGAAGCACAAAGACAGGGATTACAAGAAAAATTATAAAGTAGCCAAAGATGCGGGCCTGAGAATTGGCTCCTACCATTTTTACACTTTCGGACGGGACGGTAAAAAACAGGCACAGCATTTCATACGAAATTCGACCCTGCAATCCGGCGACATGATTCCAGCCATAGATGTTGAACATTCTGCTATCAACCGTGCCTGCAACGATAAAGAGTCGCACGGGAGAATGATAAAAGAGCTCAGAAACCTCGAGTCGGCACTGTTTAAACAATACGGCAAACGTCCGGTAATATATACCAACAAGGAATGCTATAAAATGTATATAAAGGATAATTTTCCAGACAACCCGTTATGGATATGCGACTTACATAAAGAACCCGGCGGTGACTATAAGAACTGGGTAATGTGGCAATTTTCGCATACAGGAAAAATTTCCGGTGTTGTTAACGATATCGACCTGAATTATTACCGCAATTCATTTGATGACTTTAAAAAATTGTTATTACCTTAGCGCAATGATATTCAGAAAAATAAAACACCTGTTGATTTTTCTCTTTTCGCTTTCCGTTGTTTCGGGATGCGAAGACAGTATGCGTTTTGATAACGATCCACGCAGTAATTTCGACGCACTTTGGAAGATTCTCGATGAGAATTATTGTTTCTTTGAATACAAGGAAATTGACTGGGATGCCGTGTACAAAAAGTACGGTTCAAGGGTAAAGAACGATATGGGAAACTACGCCCTTTTCAACCTAATGGGTGAAATGCTCTCCGAGCTGAAAGACGGACATGTAAACTTGATTGCCTCGCACGACATGTCCCGTTATTGGAGTTGGACGGAGGATTTCCCGTTAAACTTTGACCCGAATATTCAGAAAAAATACCTTGAGCGAGATTTCGCCATTGCCGGTGGAATGTATTATAAAATTTTGGACGATAATATCGGCTACGTTTACTACGGTAGCTTTTCGAACGATATCGGTGACGCAAATATGTCGCAGGTATTAAGCCAGATGGCTGTTTGTAAAGGAATCATCTTTGATGTCCGCAACAATGGAGGAGGCAGTTTAACCAACGTAGAGCGAATTGCTTCACGATTTTTCAACGAAAAAACACTGGTAGGATATATTTCCCACAAGATTGGTAAAGGGCATTCCGACTTTTCTGATTTTTATCCCAAATACGTGAACAGCTACGACAAGATAAGGTATCAAAAGCCGGTAATTGTTCTGACCAACAGAAGTTGTTACAGCGCCACGAACGACTTCGTAAACGTTATGAAACATGCCCCAAACGCTACAATTATTGGGGATAAAACCGGCGGCGGGAGCGGATTACCTTTCTCGTCGGAACTACCAAATGGCTGGTCTATCCGGTTTTCCGCATCACCCATGTACAATGTTAACAAGGAACATATCGAATTCGGTATCGAACCCGATGTATATGTTTCCATGACTGAAAGTGACAAATCAAAAGGAAAAGACTCCATTATCGAAAAAGCGAGGGAACTGATTCATTCTTCAGGTCGATGACGACCCTTAAATTATCTCAATGCCTTGCGCTTCGCACATTTCCAATGCCATTTGGCGCAGACGGAATTTTTGTATTTTACCGCTTCCTGTCATTGGGAATTGACTGATAAAGAACACGTATCTTGGAATTTTGTACCGGGCAATATGATCCTTGCAAAAATCGCGGACATCTTCACGCGTCAGTTCTTTTCCCTCTTTTAGGATAATAAAAGCACCCACGTCCTCCCCATATCTGGGTGAAGCCACTGCTACTACCTGCACATCCCTGACTTCAGGCATTTTATAAAGAAAATCCTCTACTTCTTTGGGAGAAATGTTTTCTCCGCCCCTAATAATCATGTCTTTGATCCTTCCCGTGATACGATAATTGCCGTCTTCGTCTTTCATACCCAGGTCGCCCGAGTGCAGGTATCCATTAGCATCAATTACCTGAGCAGTTGCTTCCGGGTTTTTGTAATAACCCTTCATCACATTATAACCGCGACAGCACATTTCTCCTTCTACTCCTACGGGACATTCTCTTCCTGTAACCGGATCAAGCACCTTAACATCGGTAAACTCATAGGCACGCCCTACGGTTGAACAACGTACCCCGAATGGATCATCAACATGGGTTTGTGTCATTCCCGGCGAGGTTTCAGTAAGTCCATACACGCTGGTAATGTCCATGAACATTTTTTCGTTTACCTGCTTCATCAGTTCTACCGGACAAAGCGAACCAGCCATTATTCCCGTCCGCAACGAACTCATATCGAACAAAGGGAACATGGGATGATTCAACTCGGCAATAAACATAGTAGGAACGCCGTGCAAGACGGTACAGCGCTCCTTGTGAATAGAAGCCAGAACCAATAGCGGATCAAATCTCTCCACCATTACCTGGGTGCTCCCATGAGTGAGGCAACACATCGTAGCCAACACTACGCCAAAACAATGGAACAAAGGAACGCAGATACAGCACTTATCATCGGGTGTGAATTTCATGTGGACACCCGTTAAATAACCGTTGTTGGTGATGTTGTGGTGGCTGAGCATCACGCCTTTTGGAAATCCGGTTGTTCCCGATGTATACTGCATATTCACTATATCGTGGCAACCGGTCTGCTCTCGGAGCGCACGGAACTCATCTTTGGGACGGCTGGCACCTACTAAAAGAAGCTCAGCTGTGTTGTACATCCCGCGGAATTTTTCCTGTCCAATATATACCACATTCCTCATCCCGGGAAAACGGTCGTTTTTGAGTTTTCCGCGTTGTGTGGTTCTCAATTCCGGCAAAAGTTCATAAATCATATCAATATAATCACTACCGGGGATTCCTTCAGTTAGGCATAGCGTGTGCATATCCGCATTTTTCAGCACAAAAGCCAGTTCTTCGGTTTTGTAGTTAGTGTTAACAGTCACTGCCACAGCACCTATTTTTGCCGTGGCATAAAGCACTGTTAACCAATCGGGAACATTTTGTGCCCAAATCCCTACGTTAGTTCCTCGGGTTACTCCGATCGATAACAGCCCATTGGCCATGTTGTTTACCCGTTCATCGAACGACTTCCATGTGAAGCGAAGGTTTCGATCGGAATATACAATATATTCTTTATCAGGGGTTTCATTGGCCCAGTACTCGAGCCAATCACCTAGTGTCTTCTCAAAAAGTTGCATAAAACGGTGAATTAATTAGGGGTGTATACTACCGCAAGCACCTGAGCAGGCTCATCGCTTGCCGAGATTACCAGATGCTCTACTACTGAGTCGTAGTAAATGCTTTCACCGGTATTCAAAACAAACTTATCCGATCCGTATAAAACAGTTATCGATCCTTTTAAAACGTACAAAAACTCTTCTCCCTCGTGCGAAGAAGTAGTCATTTTGGATGAATAGGAAGGTTTTATGTCGATAAGAAACGGCTCCATATGCCTTCCTGATTTGCTTGCCGCTAAAGAAAAAAAATCGATGTGTGAATTGGCATTGGTTAAATGGCTGGTAAAAGTAACCGGAGGCGATTGCCTGGAGTTTTTATTGACAACAGGGCCCATGTTTTCATTGTCGTCAAGAAAGGTTCCTAATCTAACTCCCAGCGCCCTGGAGATTTTGATAAGCGATGACAGCGAGGGTATTTTTTCACTGTTAAAAATAAGTTCAATCTGTTCTACAGTCAAGCCTGCATTAGCCGCCAGCTCTTCCGCCGGAATATTTTTGCCGGCACACACCATTTTTATTTTCTCTGTAACAGGATTCATAAATTTCGTAAATATTTTTTATTTCCGGGCACAAAACTACAAAAGTAATACGTTATTGGCAAATATAATTTTAATATGATACGAAAAAACAATAATTTTATCAATTATGAAATATATTTCACCTTGTCGATAACAAATAGCTGATTCACTAAAAAACAGTTCTTCTGTTATTCGTTTTACTTTTTTTTGTACCTTTGTAGCTTCGAGAAAACAAGTTTATTAAAGTGTGCCATTTTGAGTCGCCTATGTTCATTATCCGGGCAAGCTTGGCTTCTGGTTGATTTACTCAACGAAAATGTTGGTTTCGATTAAAAAAGATAATTATTTTGAATAATTGCGAGAGTGATTCAATTCGCTCTCTTTTATTGTGTAAGAATGGATAAAAATACAATTATTGGTTTTTTACTGATTGGTGCAATCGTTATTGCGTTCACGTTTTTAAACCGGCCCAGCCAGGAACAGATAGCGGAGCAACAAAGGTTGCGCGATTCAATACAACAAGTCGAAACCCAAAAGGCTGCGTTAGAAGCGGAGCGATTGGCAACCGATGATCCCAGGCAAACTTCTGAAATCAAACAGCAAAGTAGAGTTACCGATTTTTTCGCAACCGGAACACCTGCTGTCAATGATTCAATTGGTGCTCCAACCGATTCAACAACAGAAATAAAGGCCGCCGTAGAAGAATTTGTCACCCTGGAAAATGAAAAGCTTAAATTGGTCTTAAGCACATTGGGCGGAAGCATTCATTCGGTACAACTCAAAGGCGAGAAGAAATTTAACGGCGACAGTCTCTATCTTTTCGAAGGTGACGAAGCCCGGTTTAACCTGGAACTCTTTAACCGCAACAGCGTTCGTTTATCCACGGAAGATCAATGGTTTACTCCAATACCAACCGCCGACGGAAAGTCGGTAGTGATGCGTTTAGAAAGTTCTCCGGAACAACACATTGACTTAATCTACACTCTTCCCGCCAATGAATTCATGCTGGACTTTGATGTCCGGATAGCCGGAATGAAAAACGGTTTGCATCCGGAGAGTTTAACAAATTTCCGTGTCAACTGGGAACAAAAAGTCCGTCAGCAAGAGCAGGGACGCCAGTTTGAGAACCGTTTTGCACGATTAAACTACAGGTACCTGGGACAAGATGTCCAGAAATTAAGTGATAGCAAAAACGAGCGGAAAGAGCTTACCGAACCGGTGAAATGGTTTGCATTCAAAGATCAGTTCTTCAGCACGATCATTATTGCCGAAAAACCTTTCAGCAACACCATCCTTACATCCCAACCGCTCAGTACAACCGAGCACATCAAGGATTACAAGGCTGAAACCTGGGTTCCGGTAACTGCCGACCCGCAGAAAGACGAACTCACCGCATCTTTTAATTACTATTTCGGGCCAAACCATTTTTATACACTGAAAAACTACGATAAAGCGATCAAGGAGAACAATCAGAAACTTTATCTGGAAGAACTGGTAGATTTAGGATACAAATGGTTAAGTTGGATCAACAAATATTTCACCATTCCCGTATTTAATTACTTCCTGAAATTCGATTGGGGAATGGGAATCATTATTCTTATAATGACACTTTTAATCAAGTTGATCATTCTTCCGTTGACATATAAGTCGTTTAAATCATCTGCGAAAATGCGTGTGCTACGCCCGCAAATCAAAGAAATTGAAGCCAAATATCCCGGACAGGATAAGGAAATGATGCTCAAACGTCAACAGGCCACTATGGAACTTTATAACAAAGCTGGGGCAAGCCCTATGAGCGGATGTTTCCCGATGTTGCTTCAAATGCCTATTTTGCTTGCTTTTTTCTTCTTTTTCCCTTCGGCAATCGAGTTGCGCCAGCAAAGTTTTCTGTGGGCACACGACCTTTCTACATTCGACTCCATTATAAGGTGGGAGGCTAATATTCCGTTTATTTCGAAGTTCCTCGGGAACCACATCAGCTTGTTTTGTTTATTGATGACGGTAGTGAACGTGTTTTACACCAAATACAACATGGCGGCCACCGATACCGGGCAGACCCAAATGCCGGGAATGAAATCGATGCCCATTCTTATGTCCGTTATGATGTTCTTTTTCCTGAACTCTTATCCCGCAGGTTTGAATTACTATTATTTCTTATCCACATTGTTCACCATTGGGTTTACGTTCCTGTTCAAACAGTTTCTGAACGAAGATAAACTGCTTGCCCAGCTGGAAGCCAACAAGAAAAAGCCCAAAAAACAATCGGGTTTTATGGCTCGACTGGCTGAAGCTCAAAAAATGCAGGAAAAACAAGCTCGCGAAAGGGCAAAAGAAGCAGCAAAGAAAAATTACCGCAAGTAAACGTAGAATTTTCAATAATTTCAACGATAGAAAATGGCCCGGGAGAATTTTTCTCTCGGGCTGTTTTCCTTTTAAACCGAACCTTCTTCATCCGGTATCGGCATACCGGCATGCCTTTGGGCAATTTGTTTAAAATAGGTTTACAAGGTGCCCTTGTTGGCACTCTCTGGTTCAGCCGCATCCTTTTCAAGTGTTACAAGATATTTTAGCACTATTGAATCTTCAATTTTTATCTCCAGCTTAATCTTCGTCGAATCTGCCAATAACCTTACGAACTCAATCAGTTTCTCTTGGGTAAGACTTTTTACAATTTTCTTCCTGATTTTCTTCTTTTTTAGGTTGCAGAGTAAGTTTTCCCTAAAATCCCAAGTACTTGTTGAACTTATTTTTTGAATAGTTGTTTTAAGATTGAGGTTGAAAATTAAAAATAATACTACTGATTCAATCAAAAGTAAACTACAAATATTATCGGTATGAGTAAAGAGAAAACTATTATTGAGTACGATGAAGATGAATCCGTAAAATTTATACGGAAAAGTCTGCCTGAAGAAATGCAAAACGAATTTTCGGATGACGAAATCAACTACATCGTTGATTTGGTATATGAGTTTTACGAAGAGAAGGGCTTTCTGGATGAAGATGATGACAAAGACATTGAGATTGACGAAGATGAGCTATTGGACTATGTTATTAAAAACGCCCGTAAAGACAAGATCAGGGATTTTACCGATGAACAGGTCGAAGCTATCGTTGCCGGTGAATTAGCGTATTGCGACACTTTGAATCTTTTTGAATAATTCTTTTAACAAATCAATTAACTATATTTTTCCAAAAACATTAACTATGAAACAGATTTTTAAATTTTTTGGCATCATTATTTTAGGTGGTGCTTTGGTATTATCCGGTTGCGGAACAAGCAACACGGTTAAAGGTACAGGTATTGGTGCAGGTGCAGGCGCAGCAGTAGGAGCCGGTGTAGGTGCAATTGCAGGCGGAGGCAAAGGCGCAGCTTGGGGTGCAGGAATCGGCGCTGTTCTCGGTGGAGCTGCTGGTGCCATTATTGGAAACAAGATGGATAAGCAGGCAGCTGAGCTGGAACAAATTGAAGGAGCACAGGTTGAAAAGATCAACGAAGGCGAGGCTATAAAGGTTACTTTCGAATCAGGAATCCTTTTTGCAACCAACTCAAGCACCTTGAACACAGCATCACGTGCTTCCCTGGACAAATTTGCCACATCTCTGTTGAATAACCCCGATACAGATGTTAAAATCTATGGGCATACCGACAGTACGGGTAGTGACGCTATCAACAATCCGCTCTCTGATCGTCGTGCAGAATCAGTTTACAATTACCTCGTATCCAAAGGTGTAGCAGGAACTCGCATGACTTCTCAAGGTTACGGATCCTCCCAACCGGTTGCCGACAACAGTACAGTCGCCGGAAGAGCTCAGAACCGCCGTGTAGAAGTTTTCATTCTTCCAAATGCCAAGATGGTAAAAGAAGCTCAGGAACAAGTAAAATAATTAATAAAGGTAGGCTATATAAAATCGCATTATCGGTTTCGGTAGTGCGATTTTTAGTTGAACAACAGCATGGCAGAAGAGATAATTATTCCGGAAGGAATTTCAAAAGCAGAAAAATATGAAACTTTAATCCTGCAATTAAAGCCATTGGTAGAGTCTGAAACAGATGTGATAGCCAACATGGCAAACATTTCTGCAGCCTTAAAAGAAATTTTCAGATTCTTTTGGGTAGGTTTTTATATCGTCAGAGACGAACAGTTGGTACTGGGACCTTTTCAGGGTCCGGTTGCCTGTACGCGTATCCGGTACGGAAAGGGAGTGTGTGGCACGGCATGGAAAGAGCAAAAACCAATTCTTGTTCCCAATGTAGATGAATTTCCCGGACACATTGCCTGTAGTTCTTTGTCCAGATCAGAAATTGTCGTTCCCGTTTTTCATTACGGAAAAATTACTGCGGTCTTGGATGTGGACAGTGAATTTCTCAACCATTTTGATGAGACAGATGAGAAATTCCTGTCGAAAATAGCGGGATGGATCAAATTCTGAGAAATAAATTTCTAAAGTTCAAAAAAACAAATTATCTTTGCAACATGAATTCAGTCCATCCGCTGAATCCATACAAAATAAACCCCTTTGCGGAAATAGCTCAGTTGGTAGAGCATAACCTTGCCAAGGTTAGGGTCGCGAGTTCGAGTCTCGTTTTCCGCTCAAATGTTAGTATATACGCTCCAAAAACCATCGTTTTGGAGCGTATATTGCTTAACAACCGGGCTTTCTAAACTCAATTAAAACCTATACCGATAGTACTAAATTTAAAGCAACATGAAAAAGGTTTCCGTTTTTTTAATGTTATGCAGCGTTTTGTCCCTTCAAGCACAACTACGCAACAACGATGTTTACGAGGTAACGGAGATGGATAATTCGCGCGTGAGAAGCGAAATTCACATTCCTGACATTGACGGTTATAAAACATTGAAATGCGATTTTCACATTCACACCGTTTTTTCAGATGGAAAGGTCTGGCCCGATATCCGGGTAGCAGAAGCCTGGCAGGAAGGATTGGATGCCATTGCTATAACCGATCACATTGAGTATCGGCCGAACAAAGAAACCCTCAAGGGAGACCTGAACGAATCGTATAAAATTGCCAAAAGAGCCGGAGATGCCACCGGATTTATGGTTATTCACGGAACAGAAATCACCCGAAGCAAACCCCTGGGTCATCTCAACGCACTTTTCATCAGTGATGCCATGCCCATGGATGTTGAAGATCCCCTGGAGGCTATTGAGAAAGCTATACAACAAGGTGCGTTCATTATGTGGAATCACCCCGGCTGGCCCGATGACAAATCAACCCTTTACCCCGTTCACGAAGAACTGATAAAAGCCGGAAAAATTCACGGTGTAGAAGTATTTAATTACATGGAATATTATCCGGTAACTTTTGACTGGAGCAAAAATAATAATCTGGCTTTTATGGCCAATACAGATATTCATGGTTTGATAAATACCGACTACGGTGCGGGGAACAAAATCCGTCCCATGACACTCGTTCTGGCCAAAGAGCGAAGTGTGGAAAGCATCAAGGAAGCTCTGTTTGCAAAACGAAGTATCGCTTATTTTCACGGTGAGCTGGCAGGTAAACCGGAACACCTGAAAGGCTTGCTGAAAGCCTCCGTGAAAATACGTATCATCAATGAAAAACGAGCAGAAGTAACTAATATCTCCGACATTACTTACCGGGCAGTTTCCGGCAATAATTTATACATTCTCCCAGCAAATAAAACCGTCTTACTAACTATTCCTGGACCTGAAACCGTTTTTACCGTAGAGAATTGTCATACCGGGAACGGAGAAAAATTAACCGTCACCGTTTCGGATTTCGATATTTAGTAAAATTTTAAATATGTATGCCATATGAACAGACGAAATTTTATAAGAAATGTATCTGCACTCTCTACGCTGACCATTTTAAAGCCCGAAATTGTTTTTGCATCCAATACCAATTCTGCCGTGAGGATCGGGCTGATTGGGTGTGGGTCTCGCGCAACGGGAATATTGGGCAGCATGGCCGACAATGCCAACATTCATATCACTGCCCTTGCCGATATCTTTGAAGATAAAGTCATCAAAGGAATAGAGTTTGCTAATGGACTGAACAAAAAAAGAAACTATGCGGCAGTAGCTAAGAACAAAACATATGTTGGATCAGACGCTTATCTCAGGTTATTGGAAGATAAAGAGGTAGATGCTGTCATCATTGCTTCTCCCGGTTACTCACATCCTCAAATACTGGAAGATACCGTAGCTGCCGGAAAACATGTTTATTGCGAAAAACCGTTAGCGGTTGATGCGGACGGATGCAACCAGATTATCCGGACAGCCAATACCATTAACGGAAAGATTTCGGCTTTCGACGGTTTTCAGATCCGTTACGCAACACCCTACGTTGAAATGGCAAAAAGAATAAAAAGAGGCGATATAGGTGAACTTGTTACAGTACAACTTTACTATTTCTCATCGGGTGCTGCCATAATACCTTACGAAGGAATGTCGTACGATGAGATGCGTATCCGGAACCACTATCATTTCCACGAAATTTCGGGAGGATGTTACCTCGACCAGGCCATTCATATGATCGATGTTTGCAACTGGATTCTCGGTACCACTCCGCTATACGCAATTGGAGACGGCAGCAAAAAGGGCGGACCAGATTTTGGAAATGCCTGGACCAACTACCAGGTAATATACAAATATCCCAACGATGTAAACGTATCTGTTCATTCTTCCAAGTTCGGAAAAGTTTTTGGTGATGTATGCGCCCGATTCATCGGGACCAAAGGGTTGGCAGAAGCACATTACAGCGGAGGAGTCTTTATCAACGGCGACAACAAATGGGATTCGGGAATTGTGCGTTCTGCATCGGAACTGACTCCGGAATCCATAGCAAAAGGTGCCAGTTCATCTTCACTGGACGATGCCGACCCCAACAAAGGCAAAGCTTTCATCGAAAGCATTACCAGCGGGAATTATTTAAACCAACTGGAATCGGGCTGCCACTCAACGTTGAGTGCGATCCTGGGAAGAGAGGCTGCTTCGAAACAAGAAAAGATAATGTGGGACGAATTGATTTACACTCCTCAGAAAATTGACCCAAAATTGGATTTAAAACAGTTTCCGAGAAAATAAAACCTGAAAAATATTTTGTAAAGGTTTAAAAAAGATTTAACTTTGCAGCCACAAAAAATGAACACGGCAGTGGCCGTATATTTCTATAAGTAGTGGAGCACGCCCGGATGGCGGAATTGGTAGACGCGCTAGTTTCAGGGACTAGTGTTGGAAACGATGTGCAGGTTCGAGTCCTGTTCCGGGCACTTCGCAAACATGTTTGCGCAGGTGGTGAAATTGGTATACACGCTACTTTGAGGGGGTAGTGCCGGTTACGGCGTGTGAGTTCGAGTCTCATTCTGCGCACAACTAAAACAGGTATTCAAGAAATTGGATGCCTGTTTTTGTTTTTACAGGGAAAAAAGATAACTTAGCGTGCTAAAACCGATGAAAATGAAAATACTCACTGCCGAACAAATCAGGGAGATTGACTTAAAGACAACTACCTACGAAAACATTTCTTCGCTGGAACTGATGAAGAGAGCATCAAAGGCTTTCTTCGACTGGTTTACAACGAGGTTTACCGATAAAAACCTTCCTGTTTCGGTATTTTCTGGAACGGGAAATAACGGCGGTGACGGATTGGTTGTCGCAAGAATGCTTCAGAAATCGGGATACAAGGTTAATGTTTTTATAGTAGAGTACAGTCAGCACTATTCCGAAGATTGCGCGCACAATGTTCGTCGTGCCAAAGTTGAAAATATTCCGATTAAAAAAATTACCTCAACCGGTGATCTCCCTTCCTTGTCCGGCTTTGAGATAATTATTGATGCTATTTTTGGAACAGGGCTTAATCGGGAAGTGACAGGCATAGCCCGTGAAGTGATTGAAAAAATCAACAGGAGCGGGAAAAAAATCATCAGCATCGACGTACCTAGCGGATTGTCGATGAACGGAAAAACTTATTTTGCCGTTCACGCCACAGAAACGGTAACGATACAGATCCCCAAGCTTGCTCTGTATTTGCCGGACAACCGAAATTTCACCGGAGAGGTGTATCTGATAAACATTGGACTAAACGAAACGGCCATCAGTGATGCGAAAACCGCTTTTTACTTTATCACAAAACAAGAAATAAAAGAACTGCTGAAACCGTTGGATAAATTTGCTCATAAAGGTACTCAAGGACACAGTTTGCTTATCGGCGGAAGCATCGGGAAGATGGGCTCAGTCTGCCTGGCATCCCGGGCGGCCTTGAAAACAGGATGCGGACTGGTCACTGCATATGTACCCAAATGTGGAACATCGGTTCTTCAATCCGCTTTTCCCGAAGCGATGGTGGTTGAAGACAGAAACGACACACACATTACGGGAATCGATTTCACCATACATCCGGATGCCGTCGGGGCCGGTGTGGGCTTAAGCGAATCACCGGAAACACAACATGCTTTTTACCGCTTTTTGCAGCAGAATAAATCCCCTCTGGTTATCGATGCTGACGGATTGAATATTTTGTCGAAGAATAAAGAATGGTTAGCCCTATTACCCTCAAGAACAATCTTGACCCCTCATCCAAAAGAACTTTTCAGACTTATTGGGGTGTGGAACGAAGACTATGATAAGATATATAAAACAAGGGAATTCGCAAAAAAATACCGGTTAATTATCGTTCTGAAAGGAGCTTACACGCTGATTATCGATTCAGAAAATGTTTATGTCAACAGTTCCGGAACCCCGGCGTTGGCTACAGCCGGAAGCGGGGATGTACTGACAGGTATCATCACAAGCTTGCTCGCACAAGGTTATGAGCCTTTGGACGCAGCTAAAGCAGGTGTTTTTATCCACGGTTTAACGGCAAACTTGTCGGCAACGAAGATTCACGCCCGAAGTTTTACAGCTTCGGACATTATCGATAACATCGGAAATGCCTATTTTGACATCGAGAAATAGCAATTTCAAACATTGTACTGTTGATAAGAAAAATAAACTAAGTCAAACAACATGCTTAAAAAGAATTTGATTAAAGCCAACACCGTGGCTATTTTATTTGCTTTAATAACAGGTTGCTCCGACCGTGTTCAACAACCTGCCGATTACGTGAACCCCTTTATTGGTGCCAGTACCAACATGGAGAAAGCCGGTGCCAGTCACGGACTGGGAAAAACATTCCCCGGCGCCGCTACTCCTTTTGGACTGACTCAACTCAGTCCGAATACAATCACAGGAGGAGACAATGCTTCCGGTTACAGCAATGAACATACGACCATTGAAGGATTTGCCTTTACCCAAATGAGCGGTACCGGATGGTATGGCGACCTGGGAAATTTTCTGGTTATGCCCGTAACCGGTGAATTAAAAACAGCAGCCGGAAAAGAAGGAAAACCGGAAGAAGGATACCGCTCCCGCTACTCAAAAGAAGACGAAACAGCATCTGCCGGGTATTACGGCGTAACGTTGACAGATTATGGTATTCGCGCTGAAATGACTGCCGCTCCTCATAGTGGGATCATGCGCTTTACGTTTCCAGAGCATAACCAATCACGTATTCAGGTTGACCTTGCGCGAAGAGTCGGCGGCACATCAACCCACCAGTTTATCCAGGTGATGGACGACCATACAATCCGGGGATGGATGAAATGCACTCCGGAAGGAGGCGGATGGGGAAACGGTGACGGAAAAGCGGATTATACCGTCTACTTTTATACCCAATTCAGTAAGCCTTTTATCAATACGGGGGTTTGGAGTGCCGAAATCCCGGATTCGTGTGTCCGTAAAAGAGAAGAGGTGACTAGTCCGGAGTATCAGGCGCTTGTTGCCCAAGCACCGGTATTCCGCAATGTACAGGAGATGGAAGGAAAGCACCTGGGTTTTTTCACTGAATTTGCCACCAAAGACCGGGAAGAGGTTTTGCTGAAAGCCGGCATCTCGTTTGTCAGCCTGGAGGGGGCCGAAAAGAACCTGCAGGCGGAAATTAGCGACTGGGATTTTGACCGAATACATGTCCTTGCCAGGGAGTTATGGAATGAAGCACTTGAAAAGATTAGCGTGGAAGGGGGCACCAAAGATGAAAAAACGATTTTCTATACCGCCCTTTATCACACCCTGATCGATCCGCGAACATTTACCGATGTGGACGGAAACTATCCCGGGGGTGACGGGAAAATCCGTCAACGCTCCACATTTACCAAACGCACTATTTTCAGTGGCTGGGATGTTTTCCGAAGCCAGTTTCCTCTGCAAACGATCATCAACCCTGAGGTGGTCAGTGACATGATCAACTCGTTGGTGACCCTGGCCGAAGAAAGCGGAAACGATTATCTGGAGCGCTGGGAATTTCTGAACGCTTATAGTGGGTGCATGATCGGCAATCCGGCCGTTTCTATCATCACGGATGCCTATGCCAAGGGAATACGGAATTTTGATATCGCTAAAGCTTATACATACTCCCGGCAGACGGTTGAAAAATTCGGCAACGGTGAAAAAGGATTCTCTGACGGGATTTCAACAACCCTCGAACATGCTTATTTCGAATGGTGTCTTTCGCAACTGGCCCATCACCTGAATAAACCGGAAGACGAAAAGCTTTACGCTGTCAGAGCACAAAGCTACCGGAATATTTTCGATCCTTCTGTCAATTGGTTCAGGCCGAAGAAAGGGAGCGGTGACTGGCTTCCTTGGCCTGAAAAAGGGAGGTTGACCCAGAATTACGGCTGTGTGGAAAGCAACCCCTACCAGCAGGGATGGTTTGTGCCGCATGACTTGGAAGGTATGGCCAACCTGATGGGTGGCCGGGAGAAGGTAATCAAAGACCTTATCTCCTTTTTTGAAAATGTACCGGAAGATATGTTATGGAACGATTATTACAACCATGCCAACGAACCTGTACATCATGTGCCGTTTCTGTTTAACCGGCTGGGTGCTCCCTGGCTAACTCAAAGATGGACGCGCGAAATCTGTTCGCGTGCATATCACAACAGTGTGGAGGGGTTGGTCGGAAACGAGGATATCGGACAGATGTCGGCCTGGTACGTGCTGGCTGCATCGGGACTTCATCCCGTGTGTCCCGGTGAAACCCGTCTAGAGATTACCAGTCCGGTGTTTTCAAAAATAACTATCAGGTTAGATCCCCGGTATGCACAGGGAAAAACATTTACCATCGAAGCCCAAGATAATTCTGTGAAGAACCGCTATATTCAGGGTGCTACCCTCAACGGAAAAACGTGGAATAAATGTTATATCGACTACGCTGACATCATCCGGGGCGGAACATTGACGCTACAGATGGGAGCCGGCCCGAATAAGGAATGGGGAAACTGAAAAATGAACTTACATATCATCCCGTCGGTAAATTTATACTTCACATATTTGGCAATTTCGTAAAAATTATGTACTTTTGCACCTCGATTCGCTAATAGGCTCAATAAGAAGGGGCACAACGCCGCTCGCCTCAGGCATATAACGTATAAGTTATTTAATATGTACGTAATTGTAGATATCCAAGGTCAGCAGTTTAAAGTTCAGCAAGACCAAAAGTTATTTGTCCACAGAATCAATGCCGATCAGGGCAGTGAGGTGGAATTTGGAAAAGTGATGCTCATCGATAACGATGGCGATGTACAAGTGGGTGCTCCCGTCATTGAAGGAGCAAAAGTGATTGTAGAAGTTCTTTCGCACGTAAAAGGAGATAAAGTTCTCGTTTTCAAGAAGAAAAGAAGAAAAGGTTACCGGAAACTGAACGGCCACCGTCAACAGTTTTCAGAAGTAAGGGTTAAAGAAATTATTGCTTAATCAGTTAAAATCAGAAGAAAATGGCACACAAGAAAGGTGTAGGAAGTTCAAAGAACGGCCGCGAATCGGAAAGTAAACGATTGGGCGTTAAAATATTTGGTGGAGAAACCACAAAAGCGGGCAACATTTTGGTTCGCCAGCGGGGAACGGTTCATCACCCAGGAGAAAACGTAGGAATCGGTAAAGATCATACGCTTTTTGCGTTGATCGACGGTGTTGTGGTTTTCCGTAAACGTCACAACAACCGTTCATTCGTATCGGTTCTTCCGAAAGTGGAAGCAGAAGCATAAGGCTTTTGCCTGCTTGAAATCAAGAATACTTGATCCATAAAATAATAATTTTTTAGTTGATAGGAACAACCTGCTATTTCGATAGTCAGGTTGTTTTTTATTTTCACAAAATGAAACTGACTCAGCAGCAAAAGAATTTTATCCGCCAGAACGAACAACACGATGTACGGGAACTGGCGTTGAAACTCGATAACGGGAAACAGAGGGAATTGAATGTTGAGTTTATTTTAAAACAAATCTCGGGACGCCAAACAGCAAAAGAGAAATTTCCTTTTTTTTATGCCAACGATGAGATCATTTATCCGGTTCATTTATCGTTGGAACAAGCATCGTCTGAAGCCACTGCCAACTATAAGGTTTCATTGATTCCTGACGGATACAAAACCTTTGTGGATTTGACCGGTGGGATGGGGGTGGATTTCACCATTCTCTCCCAACGATTTATACTGTCGGTTTACGTGGAACAAGACCCGGAACTTTGTGAGATAGCCGCCAATAATTTCCAAACACTTGGCCTGCAAGGCTTTGTGGTAAAGAACGAAGCAAGTGAAACTTTTGTAGAAAAAATGTCCCTTACAGACATGGTTTTCCTGGATCCGGCGCGCCGGGATGATGCAGGACGCAAAGTGATCCGGATAGAAGACTGTTCTCCAGATGTGTCTGAAATTCAGAATGCTTTGCTGACCAAAGCAAAGTTGGTTGTGATTAAATTCTCACCCATGCTCGATATTTCATCAGCGGTAAAAAGCCTGAAAAAGGTGAGTGAAGTTCATGTCGTCTCCGTGGAGAACGAATGCAAAGAGTTGCTGTTTTTACTTTCTTCCCAGGCTGAGGATACGGTGTACTATGCTGTTAATCTGAATAAAGGAGGCAACATTGAAGTGTTTTCCTTTACTCCGGAGGAAGAGCGCAGCCTCGAGATTCCTTTTACCAGAACTATCGGTAAATACCTTTACGAACCCAATGCTTCCATCCTCAAAGCGGGAGCCTTCAAAAGTGTAGCACAACAGTATGCTGTTCAAAAACTGCACGTAAACAGCCACCTGTATACTTCCGATAACCAAATTTCCACTTTTCCCGGACGCGTGTTTGAAGTGAAGGAATGGTTTGTACCGAACAAAAAAAACGTAAAATCATTTCTATCACTGACAAAAAAAGCGAACATCGCTGTCCGCAATTTTCCATTGTCCGTTGCCGAGATCCGACGAAAAACCGGATTGAGAGAGGGTGGGGACGTGTACCTTTTTGCTACCACTGTTGCCGACAGCGAGAAGATCTGGGTGATAGGAACGAAATTATAAAAACCTTTCCAGCATTTCCGCCATCTCCACCTGCAGTTTTCGGGCTTCCTTGCCGGCAGCTTCCGCAAATGTCTCGGTACTGTCGGCATAGATAATACTGCGCGAAGAGTTGACCAATAAGCCACATGCTGTGTTCATTCCGTATCGGCAAACCTCTTCCAGCGACCCACCCTGAGCTCCTACGCCTGGAACAAGGAAGAAATGATCGGGAGCGAGTTTTCTTACCTCTTCGAATAATTTTCCCTGTGTAGCGCCCACAACGTACATCATTTGGTCTTCCGACGCCCATGCCTGCGACCTGCGGAGTACTTTCTCAAACAAACGCTCACCGTTTTGATCCTGAACAAACTGAAAATCTTGTGACCCTTTATTGCTTGTAAGAAGGAGCAGAATAACCCATTTCCCGTTGTAATTCAGAAAAGGAGTTACGCTGTCTTCGCCCATGTACGGTGCTACAGTTACGGCATCCACCCTGGCAGTTTCAAAAAATGTACGAGCATACATTTCACTGGTATTGCCGATATCGCCCCGTTTGGCATCGGCTATCACAAATTGGTCGGGATACCGCTGCCTGATGTAGGCTACCGTTTTTTCGAACGCTAGCCAACCGGTCACGCCCTGACTTTCGTAAAAAGCCAGGTTAGGCTTGTATGCCACGCAATAGGGTGCCGTTTTATCGATAATTTCTTTGTTAAAGGCATAAACCGGATCTTCTTTTTCCAGCAGATGTTCCGGAATTTTCTTGATATCGGTATCCAATCCCACACAAAGAAAAGATTTCTTTTTTTGAATTTGTGCAAAAAGCTGTTGTTTGGTCATATCTTGTTCAATTTTATCAGAATATTGCTCGCCGTGGCATAATTCAGACAAGTTTGGCTGCTGCTTTTATGGCACAACGCGATAGTGCTATGTTGAAACATCAATAATTTCGATGTGCCAAGTGTCGGCCGGAGGACTAGCAACATCGATATTTTTTATCAGAAATAATTTATTCCCCGCTTTGGTGGAGAAAAAATAACGGGCAGACGTATGGTAATAATCCTTTGTTCCATTGTATGTCGCCACATATTCGTTTAGTGCGATAGTACGTTTTAGGTCAAAGGTTTTGTCGTCGTATTCCGCAATAACCTCTTTAAACCAACTTTGGGAAGGATCATAAGGACTGTAGGAAATCCAAACAGAAGAGGTTAAGGCCGAATGATGCATCCAGGTAATTCCAGTATGTGACTGCAAGCTTAATTCACCCAACAGGTGAATCGTATTGCCGGTATTTTCATCCGGAAATTTGTAGATGGAACTGGTAAAAGAAAACAGGTATTTGAAATCTTCGGAGGTCAGTAATTTCTTTCCAAAGCTTTCGTGCCAATAATGGACGAGTTTCAAATCATCCGGCACGGCTGCGTCGATCAGATAAAAGCCATTTGGGGAAACAAAACTTCCGGTTAATGCCAACTGCGATTTATTTCCTACTTTCAATAGGATATCCGTTTTTATTCCGTATCCGAATGAATCGGCAATGAACTGTTTTTTTACCTCTTTGGACGAAAGGTTAAAGGAGTAGATCTCCCCTTCCTTATTCGAATAATAGTAATGACCATTTTCACCATCAACGATATCCGCAACAATATACGGAAGAACAACCTTTTCTTTTACGGTGAACGTGGATAAATCAATGAACTGCATCTGCCCACTTTCTCCTAGCAGAATTGTGTTACTTTCGGCAGACAAGCCAACGCAATAGGGATTTTTGTCCAACAGTTTTTCTTTTTTCATACCGGTGTCGGCATTGAACGCAACCAGTTTTGCCGGATTGCGGGTAATAAAGACCGCTGTGTTTGTGGTTTTATCAAATTCTGCATCCACCACTTCACCTTCTATGGGGATCATCGTTTCCGGATTTTTGTATGTCCTTTCTCTAATTTTTACGTCAATCTTGAGGAGAGGGTGTTCCGGATCGGATGTTTCGAAGACAATTTCACCTTCATGCACTCCCGGGCTTAATTCATCAGCGTCAGGAATCAGAAAAAGGGTATTGTATCTGTTTGGTTCCAGATAGTTTACATCCCCTGTCTTTATATTATCACCGTCCCAGGATGACTTGCTCACCTCCAGCCACGACGGCTTTTTCGTCAATTTATAAAAAAGTATTCCGTCGGCAAAATTCTCAATTCTAAGTTCCTTTCTGTCCCTGAACAAATCAAAGTCAACCAGCGTTTCGCGAACGGATGCTTTTGGCGTTCCCCAGTTTATGCTTTGAACGTTTATAGACAGGAGTCCAAATTCTTCTACATTTAAAATGATGCTTCCCAGGTTTTGTGGCTCCAGCTGAACGGGATTATCGTATGCATCCACTTTTATCCGGAATGACAATTTTCCCGACTCATCTATATGTCCGTCAAAAGTTTCAAAATGAATAATTTTCGGATACTGGAGTATCCTGAAACCTTTGTTTTTTAAATCGGGAAGGGTAACTGAGGCTTCGGTGTATGCTGAGACAGGCTGCACAAAAAGAGGTGTATCAAGATGATATCCATCAACCTGTTTTTTGTTTTCTTCCAAAAAATCGTTGTTGCACGAAGAGGAAATGAACAGGACAACAACAGTAAGCAGATAAATGATCTTCTTTTTCATGACGCTTCATTTATTTGTTGATGTAATACCGCAGACCGGTTGTTAAATTTACGTTGGAAACATTGATGTTGTCTTCTCTTCCCAATTTTTTCACTTCGGTACTGATACCGTCCGTCACTTTCACCGTATAAAAATTTGTCCAGAAAAATGCGGTATTCAATCCCCATGAAAAGTTTGAATTTAAAAAATATTCAATTCCCATCTCGTAATTTACACCGTAAGCGTTTCCCGTAATCAACATGTTCCTCATTAATACGTGGCTTTCGTCCCGCAATCGGGCATAACCGCCTGAAGAAGAAGCAAATAACTGAAATCTCTCTTCTCTTCCAAACCTGTATTGTCCTGATACAGAAAGCCCCACGTAGTTTACATACATCTTTTCCGATGCATCGCCAACCAGATAATGTTGGTTATCCTGGACATCCACAATGAGATCCGTCGCCGTGGCAAAGGAAGTATTGAAAATATACTTCACTCCCAATCCCCAATCTTTGAAGAGATAATGCACATCGGCGTTCAAGGAGGGAGTCCACCTCAAATCATTGTTGAATTGCGTGATTTTTTCAACATTGACGATAGAACCGGCATCGCCGGTACTTCCTTCCGCAACCAAATAACCCAATCCTCCCGATGTACTAATGCGTAAGCGTGGCATCTTGTATTCCGTTTGTGCGGATAAGGACACGCTGATACACAGCAGAAATGTCGGTAAAAAAAGCTTTTGTTTCATAGGTATATAAAAATTATAATATCGACAACTGTTATATTTCCGCCTCTTTCATCCGTTCAGCATTTTCGCTTACGATAAGCTGATTGATGACATCCTGGATGTCACCGTCCATAAATGCGGAAAGGTTATAAACGGTGTAATTGATGCGGTGATCGGTAATGCGTCCCTGCGGATAGTTGTACGTGCGGATTTTAGCCGAACGGTCACCGGTGGACACCATGGTCTTTCGCCGCGAAGCTATGTCGCCCTGGCGTTTGGTAAGTTCAATATCGTATAGCTTGGCACGCAACATCTGCATGGCCAGTTCACGGTTAGCCAATTGCGAACGGGCCTGCTGGCAAACCACCACAATACCGGTGGGTTTATGGGTAAGTTGAACCTTTGTTTCCACCTTGTTTACATTCTGCCCTCCGGCGCCACTGGAACGTGCTGTATGAAAATCTATATCGGCAGGATTGATTTCTACATCAAATTCTTCCGCCTCAGGCAGCACGGCAACAGTGGCAGCCGAGGTGTGCACACGGCCTTGAGTTTCGGTCGCCGGAACACGTTGCACCCGGTGAACGCCCGACTCGTATTTCAAAGTTCCGTAAACATTTTCGCCACTAACCGTAAATATGATCTCCTTGAAACCACCCGCTGTACCTTCTGTGTAACTGGATACTTCGGTTTTCCACCCTTTGCTTTCGCAATACCGGGTGTACATTTTATACAGATCCCCTGCAAAAATCGATGCTTCATCGCCTCCCGTACCGCCACGAATTTCCATGATCACATTTTTTTCGTCTTCAGGATCGGCCGGAATAAGCAAAAGCTTTATTTTCTCTTCCAATTCCGGAAGTTTCTGGGTGTTGGCAGAGAGTTCCTCGTTGGCAAGCAAACGTAAATCAGTGTCCGATTCGGTTTCCAGAATTATTTTGGCTTCTTCGATGGAGTCTAGTGCCTGTTTATACTCGTTTCGGGCTTCCACAATTTCTTCCAACTCCCGGTATTCTTTGTTGAGTTTTACAAAACGCTTCATATCGCCTATGATTGTAGGGTCGGTAATCAACGTTCCTATCTCTTCGAAACGGGTGACCAAATGATTGAGTTTATCCAATAATGAGTTTTCTGACATAGTATGATGCCTCTGATTTTCTTGAAAGGAATTTAATCGTTTTGTTTGATGATATTATGTTTTTCCATTGGGAGGTACAACGAATGAGGATTTAGGAATAAACAAACCTTCCAAATTCACTCTCAATCACCAATTCCCGGATATTTGATTTCTCCACACGTCCAACTACCTGTGCATCAACATTAAACGATCTGGAAATCTCAATCACCTTCGAAGCATAAACTTCCGGCAGGTAAATTTCCATTCGATGTCCCATATTAAAAACTCTGTACATTTCTTTCCAATCGGTATTCGATTGATCATGAATAAGTTTGAACAAAGGAGGAAGAGGGAAGAGGTTGTCTTTTGTAACGCGCAGACCATCGTTAAGAAAATGCATGATTTTTGTTTGTGCACCTCCGGAGCAATGTACCATTCCGTGGATATACCTACGCAAATCCCTTAATATCAATGATATAATTGGCGAATAGGTGCGGGTAGGGGACAGAATCAACTTCCCGGCATCCATTCCCAGGTTTTCTATTTGTTCAGTGAGCCGCATATTGCCCGAATAGATTAAATCTTCAGGAATGGCAGCATCGTAACTTTCGGGATAATCCTGTGCCAGATAATGGGCAAATACATCGTGGCGGGCAGAGGTTAGGCCATTACTCCCCATACCGCCGTTATATTCACTTTCGTAGGTGGCTTGCCCGGAAGAGGATAAACCAACAATAACGTCTCCGGCCTGTATATTGGCATTATCAATAACATCCTTGCGTTTCATGCGGCAAGTCACCGTACTATCCACAATGATCGTCCTCACCAAATCGCCCACGTCAGCCGTTTCTCCGCCTGTAGGATAAATACGTACGCCCAGCGACGATAGTTCTTCGCAAAGCTCGTTTGTGCCGTTTATAATGGCGGAAATTACTTCTCCTGGGATCAGGTTTTTATTGCGCCCAATGGTGGAAGACAACAGTATGTTATCGGTAGCGCCAACGCACAACAAGTCATCAATATTCATGATGAGCGCATCCTGCGCGATTCCTTTCCAAACGGAAATATCGCCGGTTTCCCGCCAGTAAACATACGCCAGTGACGATTTAGTTCCGGCACCGTCAGCATGCATGATGTTACAAAAATCCGGGTCATCGCCAAGTATATCGGGAATTATTTTGCAGAATGCTTTCGGATAAATTCCTTTATCGATATTTTTTATGGCATCATGCACATCTTCTTTTGAGGCGGAAACACCGCGAAGGTTGTATCGTTGATCGTTTTTTTTATTCATATCCTGAACCGAAGACAATGTCAAATAATGTTACAGTACAAAAGTAATAAAAAACTACGAATTTCGCCCATTAATTTAAACACGGATATTTTTCCTATAATTACTATTATGTTTAATATAATATTGTCTAATCTCTGTCCTGTTAGCATAGATAAAGAGAAGTGGCATCGGTAAAAACCGATGCCACTTCTCTTTATGTTTAATGTTATTAAATAATCATTTCAATTTACAACCCAAGTTCTGCTTCCACTTGTTTCAGTTGTGCAGATTTGTCAACACCCATCATGCTTAAGTTATAATAAACATTTCTGAGTTTCATTAAAGCGCCGTCAATCTCTGTTTTGTCGGCAGTCCTGTCTTTCAATGACTTGGTAAATTTCTCCAGGTGCGGCAATGCTCTTTGGTAAAAATCGACCGTTTTTTTGTCATTTTCCAACTGCAATTTGCGGTCCGACATGGTTGCTGTTTTTTCCTTTAAATTCTGAGCCTGCAGGATAAAGTTCACCGCAAGTGCTTCAAGCGCTCTTTCACAATTGGGATCTTGCGTTAATGCCTTGTTATATTCTTCTTCAGCTGCTGCAAAATCTCCTTTTTCTGCCAATAATGCCCCTTTTACACTGTTTAAATCACACGCGTTGGAAGGATCGTTCTTAATGGCTTCATCCAGGTATTCCATGGCTTTCTGATTGTCGCCCTGACGGATAAAAACGTTTACCAGATTAGGAGTAAAATACTTGCTTTTGGGGAATTTTTCCGCTCCTTCGTAAAGAGTTTCTATATATTTAGCCGTATCTCCCTGTTGAATATATTCGCTGGCAATAAGTTCGTAAATATCGCTTTCCTGATAAGCACTGTTGGCGATAAAAGGTTCACTGGCCGCTCTTTTCAGCATAGCCAATGCTCTTTTATGGTCTTGCGCCTGAATAGCCGTGATAATGGCATAATATTTAATGGTTTGAAAAGTACTGTCGATCAGAAAAGGGTCTTTCTGTCCGGCAAACATCGGTAACGAAGGAATGTTCCAGTATATTTCGAAGAAATCGGAAGCTTTGGCATATTGTTGTTTTTCGTTAAAGAAAATTCCCCCGTTGATGTAGAAAGGATGATTAGCTTTTAAAACTCCGGCGATGTCTTTTCTGAATTTGTTTTTCACTTTGCCTTTTTCATCCGGCAACTCACCTAGTGAATCGGCTTTCAGATACGGTGTGTAAGATTCCAACAGTCCGTTGTACATCACTTCCTGGTTTGCTTGTTTTCCCAACATTTCATTGGTTCTCTCGTTGTCGAATGCCTTGTTACCGATATCTCCAAAGATTTTCCAGGTTTCAGGATCATTGGCGGTTTCTGCGTTAGTAGTGGCCTGTTTTATCAGGGTGCGAGCTTCATTCAGGTCGTTGCTTCCTAAAGATCTCTTGGCGTCTCTCAGAGCCGACTTTTGTGCAAACATGGAACTTGCAGCAAAGACAGCCACCGCAGTAAGGAAAAATAATTTTCTCATTTTATTCATCGTTTTAAGTTAAGTATTCGTCTTTTCTTAATTGTTTAAAATTTCTATTGATTTATTTGACTGTAAAAATACAAAAAGTTTAAAATATGTACATTATTCGCTGACCTCATCCGTAAAATTTTCCTCACTATCGACATCTTCCGGCAAAACGGTTTCCACCTCATCTATTTCTTCTTCGGAATTAACTTTACATACCGAAGCGATTTCATCGTTTCGTTTTTCCAGGTTTATGAGCCGAACTCCCTGTGTAGCACGTCCCATTGTGCGAATATCGGAAATTTTCACACGTATTGTTATGCCCGATTTGTTAATAATCATTAAATCATTATCGTCTGTCACACTTTTTATTGCGACAAGTTTTCCGGTCTTTTCTGTAATGTTCAGCGTTTTAACCCCTTTCCCGCCTCGGTAGGTAATCCTATAAACCGGTTCCCCATCCTCGTCATTAAGCATTGTTCGCTTACCGTACCCTTGTTCGGATACAACCAGGATAGTGTCTTTTGAGTCGGGATCCATGCAAATCATACCGATTACATAATCTTCGCCGTCCTCATCCAACGTCATTCCTTTTACTCCGGTTGCAGTACGGCCCATCGGCCTCACATCCTCTTCGTTGAAACGAATGGCCCGGCCATTTCGGTTAGCCATAATGATGTCCTTTTTACCGTCGGTCAACCTTACGGAAATCACCTGATCATCCTCCCTCAATCCTATGGCAATCACCCCATTTTGACGCGGTCGCGAATAAGCCTCCAGCAATGTTTTCTTAACAACCCCCGATTGTGTTCCGAAAACCAGGTAATTGGAGTTGATGTACTCTTCGTCGTCCAGGGTAAGCACTCGTACAAAAGCGGTGATGCTGTCATCTGAATCAATGTTCAGCAGGTTTTGAATGGCTCTTCCTTTCGATGTCTTGGTTCCTTCCGGAATTTCGTAAACCTTCAACCAGTAACATTTGCCTTTTTGAGTAAAGAAGAGCATATAATTGTGGTTGGTAGCGGGATAAATGTATTCAACAAAATCTTCGTCCCTTGTTTGCGACCCTTTAGCCCCTACTCCACCCCTGTTCTGCGTGCGGAACTCTGTCAGTGGGGTACGTTTGATGTAACCAAAATGAGAGATGGTAATTATCATTTCATCATCGGAGTAAAAATCTTCGGGATTCATCTCTTCCGAAGCAAAAATAATTTCAGAACGGCGTTGATCACCGAACTTGTCGCGCACTTCAATCAACTCCTCTTTGATGATCTGCATACGCAGTTCCTCATTATTCAGGACATCGTTTAAATGAGCGATCACCCGTTGAATTTCTTCGAATTCGGCATGAAGCTTATCCTGCTCCAGCCCGGTAAGTTGCCTTAACCGCATCTCTACTATGGCACGTGCCTGGATATCGGACAACTCAAAGCGTTCGATCAACCGTTGAATGGCCTCTTGCGGTGTGCTTGAACCGCGGATTATGGCAATTACCTCGTCAATATTATCGGAGGCAATAATCAGACCTTGCAATATGTGTGCTCTTTCTTCTGCTTTGCGAAGTTCATATTTTGTACGTCGCACAACCACATCGTGGCGGTGTTCAACGAACAGTTCAATCATCCGCTTCAGGTTAAGCATTTCCGGACGGCCATTCACCAACGCAATATTGTTCACACTGAAAGACGACTGCATGGCAGTTAATTTGTATAGTTTGTTAAGAACAACGTTTGCATTAGCGTCGCGTTTGACATCAACAACTATACGCATTCCCTGGCGGTCCGACTCATCATTTACGTTTGATATTCCCTCAATCCTCTTTTCACCCACCAAGTCAGCAATGTGCTTAATCAACTCCGCTTTGTTTACCAGATACGGGATCTCTGAAATGATTATTTTATCGTGGTTTTTTCCCGATTCAATTTCGGCTTTTCCACGCATAACGATGCGACCCCTACCCGTTTCAAAAGCATCAATAACACCTTTATAACCATAAATGTAGCCGCCTGTTGGAAAATCGGGCGCCTTGATGTAATGCATCAACCCCTCAGTATCTATCTCTCTATCATCGATATATGCTATAATTCCATTAATTACTTCCGTTAAATTGTGCGGTGCCATGTTGGTGGCCATCCCTACCGCAATACCCGATGCGCCGTTGATGAGCAGGTTGGGTATCCGTGTCGGCAAAACCGTTGGCTCCTGAAGAGTATCGTCGAAATTGAATTGAAAATCTACAGTTTCTTTATCGATATCGCGCAACATTTCTTCGCCAAGTTTGTTCATCCTGGCTTCGGTATAACGCATAGCCGCAGGGCTGTCACCGTCAACACTTCCCATGTTTCCCTGACCGTCAACCAGCGTGTAGCGCATGCTCCACTCTTGCGCCAGGCGCACCATGGCATTATAAACCGATGAATCGCCATGCGGATGGTACTTCCCGAGTACCTCCCCTACGATTCTAGCCGATTTCTTGTGCGGCTTATCCGATGTGTTCCCTAATTCGGACATTCCAAAAAGGATACGTCTGTGCACGGGTTTAAATCCATCACGAACGTCAGGTAATGCACGTGAAACGATTACGGACATCGAATAATCGATGTACGCCGACTTCATTTCATCTTCAATGTTGATCTTAATGACTCTGTCTTCTTGGTCAATCATATTAAAATGTAATTTTTTTCTTCAGACATGTCTTATATTTTGTTGAAATACAGAATAATAAACAGGCCTTTTACTTCTTTTTAAATAACGTACTAAGGTACGGATTTTCCACGGTTTAACAAAAGAAATCCGATCAAAAATCGTTTGCCTCAGACCGTAATTAATGTTTTTTATTGTTTGTTCCAGAAGGTTTTTTCCAACAAAAAACAACCCGAAGCAAGTTGAATTTGCTTCGGGTTTGTTTGTTCTGTTGTTTTATCTTTTAGACTACTATCAGGCACCTTGTCCGTGACAATTTTTGAATTTTTTCCCGCTTCCGCAAGGGCATGGATCGTTTCGACCCACTTTCTTTTCCACGCGGACTGGCTCTAGTTTTCTTTGTTCAGGCTGTCTAGGTGAACCATTGGATGAGGGCCCCCCTTCAATTTCATCCTTTTGAGTACGGTATTTGCTGTAATCGGTTTTCTGTTCAGGGGCAGCCTGGCGAACGTTTTTAGGATCCTGAACGGGAATCTGGCCACGCATGAGGATAGAAACCGCCTTTGAATTGATGTCGTTGACCATTATTTTAAATAGACTAAACGATTCAAGCTTATAAATCAGTAGCGGGTCTTTTTGTTCGTAACTGGCGTTTTGAACCGAATGTCGTAATTCGTCCATTTCCCGGAGATGTTCCTTCCAGTCTTCGTCGATGGTGTGGAGTAAAATTGATTTTTCAAACGATTTGACCAGCGCTTTTGACCCCGATTCATACGCTTCTTTCAGGTTGGTAGCAATGTTGTATATTCTTTTTCCATCGGAAATGGGGATAAGGATGTTTTCATACATGGCACCCTGTTTTTCGTACACATCCTTGATAACCGGCTGGGCAATTTCTGCCAATCGATCCGTTTTGCGCTTGAATCCCGAAATAGCCTTTTGAACCACTTTTTCAACTTGCACGTCGATTTTCATCTCCTTCATCTCTTTTTCGGAGAAAGGAATCTCAACTGCCATTACACGGAAAAGGTCCAGTTTCATGTTTTCGAAATCGTCCTCGTTAGCCTCCACCACATTCTTGGCCGTCTCCGTTATCATGTTGGTAACATCAATCTCGATACGGTCGCCCATCAATGCATGACGGCGACGTTTATAGATCACTTCGCGTTGAGAATTCATCACGTCATCGTATTCCAACAACCGTTTACGAATACCAAAGTTGTTTTCCTCCACTTTTTTCTGGGCACGTTCCACCGATTTGTTCAACATGTCGTGCTCAAGCATATCGCCTTCCTTGAAGCCCATCCGGTCCATAAGCCCGGCAATCCGTTCGGTGGCAAACAAGCGCATCAGGTCATCTTCGAGAGATACGAAAAAAACCGAAGAGCCCGGATCTCCCTGACGGCCGGCACGGCCACGTAACTGACGGTCGACACGGCGACTTTCATGCCGTTCCGTACCTATAATAGCCAACCCTCCGGCATCTTTTACCTCCGGCGTAAGTTTAATATCGGTACCACGCCCCGCCATGTTGGTAGCGATGGTTACCATTCCACGCTGTCCGGCATTGGCAACAATTTCCGCTTCGCGTTGATGTAATTTGGCGTTCAACACGTTGTGTTTTATTTTTCGAAGTGTAAGCATCCTGCTTAACAGTTCGGAAATCTCTACTGAGGTTGTTCCCACCAGAACCGGGCGGCCTTTAGAAATGGTATTTTCTATTTCGTCGATTACCGCTGTATATTTCTCACGTTTGGTTTTATAGATGCGGTCGTTCATATCATTACGGACAATGGGCCGGTTGGTTGGAATCACCACCACGTCCAGCTTGTAAATGTCCCAAAATTCACCAGCCTCTGTTTCTGCTGTCCCGGTCATACCCGCAAGCTTGTTATACATCCTGAAGTAGTTTTGCAAGGTAATGGTGGCAAAGGTTTGCGTCGCAGCTTCCACTTTCACCCGTTCCTTTGCCTCAATAGCCTGATGCAACCCGTCAGAGTAACGGCGTCCTTCCATAATACGGCCTGTTTGTTCATCCACGATTTTCACTTTGTTGTCGATCACCACGTACTCGTCGTCTTTCTCGAACAGGGTGTAAGCTTTAAGAAGCTGGTTTATCGTATGAACACGTTCCGATTTTATCGCGTAATTCTGTAGGAGCTCATCTTTTTTAGCTGCTTTCTCTTCGTCGGACAACGGCAGGTTGTCCAGTTCGGCCAGTTGCGAGGCAATGTCGGGCAACACAAAAAAGTGCGGATCGTCCGACTTCCCCGTCAGCAGGTCGATGCCTTTATCGGTCAATTCGATGCTGTTCTGTTTCTCGTCAATCACGAAGTACAACGGGTCGGTAACGATATGCATGTTGCGCGACTGCTCCTGCATATAAAACTCTTCGGTCTTCAGCATGGCCGCTTTCACACCCTGTTCACTTAAAAATTTGATGAGCGGCTTGTATTTTGGCATACCCTTGTAAGAACGGAAGAGCAACAAGGCTCCTTCCTCCTGTTCCTTTTTATCTTCCGAAGTCATTTTGGCTTTTGCATCAGCAAGCAACCGGGTAGTAAAATCACGCTGTGCTTTTACCACCTGCTCCACCCGTGGACGGAAAAGATCAAACAACTGATCATCCCCTTTCGGAACAGGCCCCGATATGATCAGGGGGGTACGTGCATCGTCAATCAACACGGAGTCAACCTCGTCCACGATGGCATAGTTGTGTATACGTTGTACCAGGTCTTTGGGAGAAACAGCCATGTTGTCGCGAAGGTAATCGAACCCAAACTCGTTGTTCGTACCAAAGGTAATGTCGGCTTCGTAAGCCTTGCGGCGGGCATCGGAGTTGGGTTCATGCTTATCGATACAATCTACCGAAAGCCCGTGGAACATGTAAATAGGCCCCATCCACTCCGAGTCACGCTTCGACAGGTAATCGTTCACCGTAACCACATGCACTCCCCTGTGTGTAAGCGCATTGAGGAATACCGGCAGGGTGGCCACCAACGTTTTCCCTTCACCGGTTGCCATCTCGGCAATCTTGCCCTGGTGCAGCACCACCCCCCCAAACAGCTGCACATCGTAGTGCACCATGTCCCAGGTTATTTCATTGCCACCGGCAATCCAACGGTTCAGGAAGACAGCCTTATCGCCTTCGATACGAACGAAATCGTGCCTGGCCGCTAAATCGCGGTCAAAATCAGTGGCCGTGACCACAGTCTCCGGATTTTCCTTGAATCTTTTCGCGGTTTCCTTGACGATAGAGAACGCTTCGGGAAGAATTTCCGATAATATTTTCCCCAATTTCGATGTAACCTCTTTTTCAATCTTGTCGATTTCGTTCCATACCGACTCGCGCTTTTCCAATTCCACATCTTCGATGCCGGCTTTCAGTTCCATTATCCGGGCATTATCCGCGGCAATGTATTCTTCTATTTTCTTTTCGAGTTCTTTGGTTTTTGCACGTAACTCATCGTTTGAGAGCTTGGCTATTCCCGGATAAGCCTCCTTTATTAAATTTACAATGGGGTTTATCTCGTTCAGGTCCCTCTGTGCCTTATTACCAAATATTTTACTTATAAATGAATTGAATCCCATATTGTTTTGTATTGCGGGTTTCGGATTTCAGGTCCGACCTGTTGTACGGATTTATCCGGTCCCCTTAATTTTAATTGTTAATTGTTAACTTCTCTATTTAAAACAGTTCTTCCAAAATATTGGCTTGGGCAGCGTTGGGAGCACGAATCCGCAAGCGGTGTGAAACGCTGGGGGCGATCTCCGTTGCATCAATCACACGATTGATCCGCTGCGGTTTAATGTTGTTTCCGAAAAAGATGACCGGCGCATGAACGGCATTGTCTCTTACGCGGACGTTGTTGTTGAGGTCATTCTCAACCACTACCTTCCATCCGGGCTGTAATTCCAGGTAAAGATCACCCGATATTCCTTTGTAGAAACCATTTCTGTAATGTTGCACACGTTGATTGTAAGCACCGTGCAGCATCTGGTGAGAGGTAATGACATCCTGTATACCGGCCGACTGAACAAGAAATTCAGCCGCTTTTTGCTGAAATTCCACGAAGTTGATTTTCCGGTCTTCGATAAGTTTGCGATTGAAAAACAGCTGCTGGCTGTAATATTTACTGACCCATTGTTCGCGGCCGTAAATAGCCATGAGATACATGTTGAGCAATGCGATGCTCCTGTCGGGATAAAAATCACCTCCCGAAGTAACCATATCCGAAGGGTGGATCTCCTGCTCGTTGAAATATCCGGTGGAAACCACAAAGATCAGGGTGTTCTGCAGGCCTACAGCTGAATCAATAGCTTCGAGCAGTTTCTCTATTTCCTGATCCAGCCGGTAGTAAGTGTCTTGCACTTCAACGGAATAGTTTTTGTCGAGCGAATTTTCAAAATTGCCGGCATAGAAAGTCAACGCCAGGAAATCAGGATTTTGACGTTTTCCCAACGAGCTGGATTTTAGTACCTTCTCTGCAATTTCACGAACTTCCGTGTTAACATAAGGCGACTGTTTCAATAACCGAACGTGATTTTTTTTATCCACACCGAAGTAATGCTGGAAGTTATACAGGTTCTTGGTATAAGGAAACGCTTTGTAATTCGATATGTCGATAGCTGGGCGCCACGTGATGGAACCAATTTTCTTACTCAATGACTCCGGTGTACGGTTATGTTGATCCACGATGGGTTGCCGGGTTTTATAAAAAGCCGTCGTTGCCCAGTTTCCGGTCATGTCTTCAACCCAGTACGCACCACTGGCAGCGTGTCCTCCGGATGCCAATGCCTGTGAAGCGTGAGGCGCAAAAGCAAACACATCCGATTGTCCTCCGGAAGCGATTTTGAGTTCGTCGGCAAGGGTAGAAACCTTTACAGGTAATGGAGAATAACGTTCGGTAGTGAAATTTCCGGCATAATTGTTATCGGAAAAAGCAGGAATTTCCCGGTTTTCTTTCAGTATAAACCTGTTTTCTCCGGTAATTCCGTGGTAAGCGGGATTGGCACCCGTGAAAATGGTAGTGATGGTGGAAGCACGATCAAGGTGGGGAAAATCAAATTCCAGATCTGCATAAACCAACCCCCCATTCAGGAGCCTTTTAAATCCTTTTTCTCCGAAAGTATGTTGAAACATCTCCAGGTAATCGCCGCGTAATTGATCTATGGTGATCCCCACAACCAACTTGGGGACGATTGGTGTGTCCTGGGCACAAAGAGCGGTTACCGAAAAAAGAGCGACAAGAGAGGATAATATTTTATTCATTTGAGAGTATATCTTTCATTTAAGCTTGTTCTGTTGGCTTCTTTATGTGCGCAATACAGTTCTTATTGTATCATGCAAAAACCGTGCTACGTTTTGATTCACATCATTGCCCCCAACCTGCCTTCATGTATTTCGACGAAACATACCGCTTATTAACCTTTCTCCTTTTCGTCTGCATAAATACATTCATTCCCGATCTGAGCCACATACTCATTGAAAAAAGAATGCCTGCCACCGGTAATTGTTGTGGCAGCAACCACCAGAAAAGCAGAAAGAGGGTTAGGGCTGCAAAGTTAATAAAATGATAGATATTTACCGCTTTTTTCACCGGCTTTGCCCAAAATAAAATGGCAGCGACAAGCGCAAAAATGTTTAGCCATACAAAATTCCAGTTAGGATTTGTAGCCGGATGCTCCGAAAAAAACATCAGGAGAAACAGGATACATCCTCCCAAGCCGTAAACAGCGAACAAAATCGTGTCATAAATTTGGGGCAACTGGGTTTTATTCCACTTTATGTATTGAATAATCGATACCAGCAAGGTTATAAAAAAAAGCGCGAATGCCGCTATTAACGGTGAAAATATAATCTGTTCGCTACCATTGTCCTCCTCATTTGAAACCAATACCGTAGTTGTACTTCTGATAAGGGGATAGCTAACAGAGTCGTTCTTAACAACGGTTGCCCCCTCAAATGAATTCATCAAATAAGAAGGAATAAACATTTTTGCACGAACATCAATAGGGGAATCGGCTCCCGCACCTATGACCAAATCAATACCGAATTTGTTCCACGGATAGGGTTGTAAACATTCGTGCAAGAGATCCCGATAGGTTTGTCCTTCCTTTGTGGGTGGGTATATAATCTTACCTCCGGCGAATTTCTCCACCATATCGCGCGGACGTGTGGCGCAGTTGTCGTAAAAATAATTATACCGATACCCCCTGTTTTCCGGCAAATGATTGAGGTACAAGGCCTCCCATAACTGTTGCTTTTCCGGTTGAGCTAAATTAAGCTCCTGTTCATAAACGGCGACCTTCTTGTAGGCATATTCATTGATAAATCCTTCAAAAGATGTTGTTCCCAAAATATAATCGGTTTCTCCCCTTACAAAGTGATACATAAAATTGGGCTGGGTAGGATCAAAAAAACCGTAATTGAATACAATATCCATGTGTGCGGAATCGTCCTGTACACGCAACGCCGTATGTCCGTAAAACGCATAAACTGCTCCCGACCATGGCCCGCAGGTCATCAGGCTTATTTTGGCACTGTCGCTCAATACTACCTGGGCATTTGCAAAAACCGACATCGTGATAAGAATCAGGGCAAAAAAATATTTTTTCATTATCGACTGAACTTATGTTGGAAATGCAAATTTACATATAAAAGTTTATTTTCACGGCTTTTCAATCAATGGAAAAACCACAGGACCTCCACCTACCTCTCGGTTTCTGACACAACCGATGCCTGAAAAATGGGATAATCCGCTATATTTTAACCTGTTTTTAAACCATACGTTCGGCATTTTTGGCTATATTTGTACGTCGTAAATCTAAAATTTTAAGCATGAACAAATTGGTTATTTTTCTTTTATTTTCATGGCTGACACTACCCTTGGATGCTCAGGACATTCAACTCTCCGCTCCGGATAAAAAAGGCGGAAAACCTCTAATGCAGGCGTTGAGTGAACGCAAATCCGCCCGTGAGTTTCAGGAAAAAGAACTGCCGGACGAGGTTCTATCCAATTTACTTTGGGCGGCCAACGGATTTAACCGCGAAGATAAGCGTACTGCCCCAACAGCCAACAACAGGCAGGAACTCGAACTTTACCTGGTGATGAAAAGCGGTATTTATTTTTACAATGCCCGGGAACATAGACTGGCGTTGGTAAAAAAAGGCGATTATAGGAAAAGTGCTGGTACACAAACCTATGTTGCCAACGCACCGGTGAATATCCTTTTTGTTTCCGATTCCGGAAAAGCATCGGGCAAAAACTATGCATACACCGATTGCGGCTTTGTTTCGCAAAATATTTATTTGTTCTGCGCCTCCGAAGGATTGGCAACGGTTGTACGCGGTTCGTACGACAAAAAGGTACTTGAAGAGCTCCTGCAATTACCGGCAAATCAGGAAGTGCTGCTCACACAAACGGTTGGCTATCCCAAATAGTTTGTCGGCTTCGCATTGTTCGTTAACAAAAACGGTGATTCTCTTTCGAAAACCACCGTTTTTTATTATTACCTGAAAAAGGATTTATTTTTTCTTACGATCTCCGTAACGGCTCATAAACTTGTCGACACGTCCGGCTGTATCCACCAATTTTTGTTTTCCGGTGTAAAACGGATGCGATGAACTGGTAATTTCAAGTTTCACCAAAGGATAAGTAACACCGTCAATCTCAATGGTTTCCTTGGCGTTTATAGTAGAACGTGAAATAAAAATTTCTTCGTTCGACATATCTTTGAAAACTACCGGGCGATAATTGCTTGGATGTATTTCTTTTTTCATTGTTATATGATTTGTTTTATTTTTTGTTGCTTTGGATTTTCGGAATGCAAAGATATAACAATTCATTGAAATAGAAAAATTAAATAGAAATAATTTAGAAAAAATCGATTCCGATAGCTTAATTTTGTACGAAATTGGAAAGCTAAAAAGAAACAAGCATGTAAATCGGTTACACACAAATGAAAATAGAGATTATAACCGTTGGAGATGAAATCCTTATCGGGCAAATCATTGATACCAATTCCGCCTGGATGGCAGCAGAACTCACCCGGCAGGGATTTGAAACCGTGGCAATTACAACCGTCGGCGACCAGGAAGAAGATATGGCGAAAGCTATTGACACAGGCTTTTCCAGGGCGGATGTACTGTTGATGACGGGGGGAGTTGGACCCACCCGGGACGATATTACCAAGAAAACACTCTGCAACTACTTCCGTACCGAATTAATTTTCAACGAAAAAGTCTTTCGACAAATCAACCGTCTCTTTGCACACAAAAATTATCCGATGAATGAATTGACAAAGAACCAGGCTTTTGTTCCGAAAGGTTGTACTGTTATACAGAATAGAGTCGGAACAGCCCCCCTTCTTTGGTTTGAACAAAGAAGCCATATATTGGTTTCAATGCCAGGTGTTCCTTTCGAGATGAAAACAGCAGTAACCACTGAAATCATTCCCCGATTAAAAAAACGATTCTTATCGGTTGACTACCTGAAGTCTTCATTCCTCGTATCGGGAATCACGGAATCGTCATTGGCCATCCTGCTGGAAGACTTTGAAGCGACACTTCCAGGCAATTTCTCACTCGCCTATCTCCCCTCCTACGGATTGATCCGCTTACGACTGTCGGCCCGGGGCAAAGAGAACCTTCCGGAAATGAGGTTTCAAGAGAAAAAACTCAGGGAAGTGTTGTGCGATTTCCTTGTTGCTGATAGTGATGAACCGCTTGAAGCATTGCTGGGTGAAGCTTTGAGAAAAGAAAAGCTCACCCTCTCCACAGCCGAGAGTTGCACCGGAGGAAACATTGCCCACCGGATAACGCTTGTTCCGGGCGCGTCGGAGTATTACAAAGGTACGGTTGTATCGTACGACAACAGAGTTAAAATCTCCCTGCTGGAGGTTTCAAACCAAGCAATTGAAACGTACGGTGCCGTCAGCCGCGAAGTAGTGGAGCAAATGGCGCAGAATGTATCTGAAAAAATGAAGACCGACTGCTCCATAGCCGTATCAGGTATTGCCGGCCCTGATGGAGGCACACCCGAAAAACCAGTGGGAACGGTATGGATTTGCACCCGGATGCATCGCGAAACGGTAACGAAAAAATATCAATTCGGTACTTCCCGCGAAGAAAACATAAACAGAACAACCAACATGGCTATCCTACAGATGATAAAAATGCTTGACAAATATAAAAACAAAAAAGATGCAAACTAAAACAGAAAAAATCACCGTAAAGTCTCTGGACGGCAACACGCTGAATTTAATGGATATTTATCGGGGAAAACCTCTGCTAATCTTGTTTTTCAACATCCATTGCCTGGGATGTGTGGGCAGGGCAATCCCCTTGGCCTACGACTACCTGCAGGAATTCAAAGACCTGAACGTAGTGGCCATCCACACCACTTTTGGGAAAGAGATGATCTCCAAAGACGACATCCTCAACTTATTTACAATGAAGGAGCTACCATTCCCTATCTATTTTGACATTGAAAAAACAAATTACGAAACGTTTGAATGCGAGGGCACACCCCATTGGATTCTGTTGGATAAAGAAGGCAACCCGACCCGGTCAATTTTCGGATCGCAGGATGGCTCCCAAACCCGCTTGATTTACGCACTCGAAGAATTAACACGAGAATCGGAATGAAAGAATTCTGGGACAACAAATATTCCACAAATGAATATGTTTACGGAGAAGAACCGAATGAATACTTCAAGTACGCAATAGATACTTTTCTACCGGCCGGAAGATTACTTCTACCGGCCGAAGGAGAAGGTCGGAATGCCGTGTATGCTGTCAAGAAAGGCTTGGAGGTAGTCGCGTTCGACCAAAGCAAAGAAGGAAAGAAGAAAGCCCTAAAACTGGCTGACAAAGCCGGTGTAAAAATTGATTATCGAGTAGGTGAACTTCCCGATCTTCCGTTGGAGGGAGAAATTTTCACCGCTGCCGCTCTTATTTATGCTCATTTTACCCCACAACTGCGTTTGGAGTATCACCGGTTGATCGGTAAACTTATCAAGCCCGAGGGTCTTATTATTGTGGAGGGATTCAGCCAACAGCACATCGAATATCAGAAAAAATATCCCAATATCGGTGGGCCACGAAATATCGGGATGTTGTATACCCTGGAGATGATCCGGAGTGATTTTGACGATTTTGAGCCCATCGAATCAAGTGAAGGAGAGGTGGAACTTTCCGAAGGAAGCAGCCACATAGGTACCGGTAACGTAATCCGGTTCATAGGAAGGAAAGTCAAGTGAAAACCTACTGAGTTGCCTGTGTCCGGAAAGGTTGTTTTAAGGTTTTTGCTTATAAACGATTTTTCTCCCCCTGATTTATACGTTTTAACCAAAACTTCCGTTATATTTACTGAATCGAGTATCGTTACAACTTTTTGAATTTATGATTGACTATATCAAAGGTGAAATCGCTGAGTTAACACCTGCTTCCATTACAATTGAATGCAATGGCATTGGCTATATGGCAAATATTTCCCTGAACACGTACACCGCACTCAACGGCAAACAATCGGCCAAGCTTTACATTTTTGAATCCATCCGCGAAGACGCACACGTGCTTTTTGGTTTTGCCGACAAACACGAACGCGAAATTTTTCTACACCTTATCAGCGTATCGGGTGTCGGCCCAAGCACAGGACGAATGATTTTGTCGTCACTCAGTTCCCGTGAACTGGAAGCGGTTATTGCTTCTGAAAACGCGACTGTACTCCAGTCTGTAAAGGGTATCGGTGCAAAAACCGCACAACGCATCATCATCGATCTGAAGGATAAGATCAAGTATACGGAAGAGGGTTCAACGGTGAAAATACCGGCTGCCTTGTTTATCTCGGGAGCGGCCCTGGAAGCTGTTTCTGCACTGGTGATGCTAGGATTTACCAAACAAGCTTCGGAAAAGGCAGTGGCAAAAATAGCGAAAGAATCACCGTCACTATCGGTAGAGGCCATTATTAAAGAGGCGTTGAAACGGATGTAAAATGAGTTGTGAGTTATGTTATCTATCCACTCACTGGATAATTGAAAAGAACAGCATTATATAACCTCTTTCTCATTGTTCTGCTTGCTGTGAGCAGAATACAACCTGTTGTTGCTCAGCAAGACACCACCAAATCAAGGTTTCCGGTGCAGAAAACGACCGTTGAAACGGTGGAAGACCTAACTAAAAAATTACCTGCAGATCTCCAAACACCCTCGAACATAAGAACGGAAGTGTTTTATGATTACAAAACCAACCGGTATGTTTTCCAAAACAAAGTCGGCGATAAGGTAACAGGAATTCCATTTACCATGACGCCTGCGGAGTACATGGAATATACGTTGAAAGAATCGAACGACAAGTATTTCAAAAATAGAAATGCCATCAGGAAAGAGGACAAACCTGCAGGCAAGGAGCCGTTACCGTTTTTCAACCTACGTCGGAGCAACACGCTGCTGGAAGACGTTTTCGGGCCTGGCGGAATCCAGTTGACCACTCAGGGATCGATAGAACTCAGCAGCGGGTTAATAAGAAACGTAATCGACAACCCCACCCTCCCCGAGCGCTCCCGAAAGCGAACCCGGTTCGATCTCGATCCACAAATTCAGCTTAACGTCAATGCCAAAGTCGGCAACAAGATTAATTTCGGACTGAATTACGATACCGATGCTGCGTTCAATTTCGATGCCAGACGTGTAAAACTCGCTTATCAGGGTGATGAAGACGAAATCATCAAAAACATGGAAGCCGGAAACGTGAGTATGACCACCGAAAACTCGCTTATCAACGGCGGAACAGCTCTTTTCGGTATCAAATCAGACCTACAGTTCGGCAAATTGCGCGTAAGCACTGTTTTGTCGCAACAGGAGTCGGAATCCCGGACCATCAGTTCTCGCGGTGCCGTTCAAACCACACCTTTCGAAATTAATGCCGATCAGTACGACGAAAACCGTCATTTCTTTTTAAGTCATTACTTCAGGGACAATTACGACAAAGCACTGGCAAAATTGCCTTACGTCCAATCGGCGGTCTCGATAACCCGGTTAGAAGTATGGGTGACCAACAAACGAAGCAGCTATGACCAGGCACGGGACATACTGGCTTTAGCTGATCTGGGGGAGCACAGCTCCATTCATAATCCCCTGTGGTCGTCTACCGGTACAGAAACTGTGCCGCATAACGATGCCAATACGATGCACCGGGAACTGATCTCCACTTACGTTGCCGCACGCGATATCAGCCAAACCGCGGCAGTCCTTCCTTCAACCGTGATTATGGGCCGCGATTACGAGAAAATTGAAAGCGCACGGCTGCTCACTCCTTCCGAATATACTTTCCAGCCGCAATTGGGTTATGTTTCGTTGCGTACACCGTTGCAGGCCGATGAAGTACTAGCTGTTGCCTACGAATACATCTACAACGGAAAAGCTTATCAGGTGGGGGAATTTTCATCCAACCAAAACGTTGGTGCCCTTTTTCTGAAGCTCTTGAAGCCTGTCTCCCTTTCTCCGCAAGCCTATACCTGGGATTTGATGATGAAAAATATCTATTCACTGGGATACAATGCGTACAACATACAGAAAGACCGGTTTAAGCTCAGTATCACTTACCAGAGCGACACCACCGGCGTTTACCTGAATTATATTCCCGAAGGCGATATCCGCGATCACCTATTGCTGAGCGTGATGAATCTGGACAACCTGAATTCAACTAACGACCCTCATCCTGACGGTATTTTTGACTTTCTGGACGGTTACACCGTTATGGCCGATAACGGACGGATCATCTTTCCTGTAGTGGAACCTTTCGGTTCACACTTGCGAAAAATGATCGCTGACGATGCCGTTGCTGAAAAATACGTTTTTCAACAACTTTATGACTCCACACTGACCGTTGCCCGGCAGTTTGCAGAGAAAAATAAATTCAGGATTTCGGGCGAATACCGGGGCAGTTCGGGCGCGGAACTCAACCTGAATGCCACGAACATTACGCGCGGATCCGTGCGGGTCACAGCTAACGGCGTAGCGTTAATCGAGGGCACCGACTATACGGTGGATTATATTTCCGGGACGGTAACTATCATCAACCAGGCGATCCTGGATGCGGGAACACCTGTGACCGTGACACTCGAAAATCAATCGGTGTTCAACATGCAGCGTAAAACAATGATGGGAGTTGACCTGGCGTACAACTTCTCGAAAGATTTCAGGGTTGGAGCTACCGTTATGCACTATTACGAAAAACCCCTTACCGTGAAAACCGTTTTTGGCGAAGAATCTGTAAAAAACACTCTTTGGGGCCTGAATACCTCGTTTAGGAAACAATCGTATGCGCTAACCCGCCTGCTCGATATACTGCCCTTCGTGGACGCCTCCGCCCCATCCCAACTGACAGCCAACCTGGAATTTGCCCACATGATTCCCGGACATTATCGCAACAAGTACACAGGCGGATATTCTTACCTGGACGATTTTGAAACATCTACCTCAAGAATCGACTTACGGTCACCCTACGGTTGGTCGCTGGCATCAACACCATTCAACGATACCTCCACCGGGCTGTTTCCCGAAGCGGCATTAACCAACAATATCGATTACGGAAAAAACCGGGCGCACATGGCGTGGTTCTATATTGACGGGCTGTTTACACACCGGAACTCCTCACTCACCCCCGCACACATAAAAAACGACAAGGAGCAGCTTTCCAATCACCTGGTACGCGAAATCTACGAACGTGAGATTTTTCCCGACAAGGAAGCCGTTTACGGCGATCCCCCTACACTTCCGGTGATGAACATCTCTTTTTACCCCGACGAACGCGGCCCATACAACCTCGACACCAGCATCGATCCCGAAGGAAAATTACTTAACCCGGAAAAGCGGTGGGGAGGAATCACCCGAAAAATGGACATTCGCGATTTTGAAGCGGCCAACATCGAATATATCGAATTCTGGCTGATGGACCCGTTTGTGAACGATAAAACGGGAGCTGACCGTGGCGGCGATTTGTATTTTAACCTGGGTGAAATTTCGGAAGACGTGCTGAAAGACGGAAAAAAGTTTTTTGAAAACGGATTACCTGTTAACGGTGATGCGAGTACCTCCGGTACCAGTATTTGGGGAAAATACCCCCTGCGCCAGTCCACCGTCTATGCTTTCGATAATTCGCAGGGAGACGAATCACGCCGTGTACAGGACGTGGGTCTGAACGGATTAAGCACGGAAGAAGAAAAAGCGTTTCCTACCTACGCCGCCTATTTGGATGAAATTATTCCTAAACTTTCGGAAGAGGTATTGCCAAGAATGCGGGCAGACAGACATTCATTACTCAACGACCCTTCAGGAGACAATTTCAGGCATTACAGGGGACAAGAACAGGACCGGGCGCAACTGAGCATTCTGGACCGTTATAAATACTACAACGGGACCGAAGGAAATTCTCTCGCACCCGATGAAACACAGCCCTACTCCACCGCATCGCGCACAACACCCGATGTGGAAGATATTGACAACGACAATACGCTGAATGAGAACGAGTCGTATTACCAGTATAAAGTGAAGCTTCGTCCCGGAAACATGACAGTGGGTAGCAACTATATCGTTGATAAACGAGAAGCAAACGTTTCGTTGCGCAACGGAAAAACGGGAAAAGTGAACTGGTATCAATTTAAGATTCCCCTACGTGATTACCAGTCCCGGGTAGGTAATATGAGGGGATTCAACAACATCCGGTTTATGAGAATGTTTCTTACCGGTTTCGGACAACCTGTATTTCTTCGGTTTGCCACGCTGGAACTCGTGCGCAGTGAATGGCGGACATACACTCAAAGCCTTCAATCAGGCGGAACCGTAGCGGGACCGGGTAAGCTGGAAGTCTCAACCGTAAGCATCGAAGAGAACGGAGACCGTACTCCCGTGAATTACGTTTTACCTCCGGGTGTGACACGTATCCTCGATCCTAGCCAGCCGCAACTTCGTCAACAAAACGAGCAAGCCATCGCATTGAAAGTGAAGGATCTCGATCCGGGCGACTCACGCGCCATTTACAAAAACACCGAGTACGACCTGCGTCGCTACAAACGCCTCCAGATGTTCATACATGCCGAAGAAACGGCAGACGGCAGCAGCGATCTGCAAGACGACGAGATGAGTATTTTTTTACGTATCGGTTCTGATTACCGGAACAATTATTACGAGTACGAAATTCCACTTAAATTAACTCCTGCAGGACGCTACAGTTCGAACATCCCCGATCACCAGGAAACGGTATGGAAACCCGGGAACAAGTTCGATTTTCCGCTTGAACTGCTGACAAGCCTGAAACTGAAACGCAATGCGGAAAAACGTCGTGGAAGCGGTGTGACCTACCTTACTCCTTATTCCGAAGCAGATCCCCAAAAGCCGGAGAACAAGTTAACCGTTGTGGGAAATCCGTCACTTGCCGAAGTGAAAGTGATAATGATCGGCGTTAGAAATAACTCCGTCAGCGCCAAGTCTTCCGAAGTGTGGGCAAACGAACTCCGATTAAGCGAGTTCGACGAGAAAGGAGGTTGGGCGGTACAGGGGAACGTTAATCTCGCGTTATCGGATATCGGGTCGTTAACGGTTTCGGGAAGAAAGGAGACAGTGGGCTTCGGTACACTTGACCAAAGCTTGCTGGAAAGACGGAACGACGATTATTCATCAATAAATGTCGCCATGAATATGGAACTGGGACGATTCCTACCTGAGCCGTTAAAGATATCGGCTCCCCTCTACTATTCCTATTCCAATCAAACTACCGCACCACAATATGATCCGCTCAACCGGGATATTTTGCTTTCGGAATCGTTAAAAAACACGCGAAACAAACAAGAACGGGATTCGGTTATTCGCCTGGCTGTCACACAAACACTAAACAAAAGTTTGATTCTGAACAATATAAAAATGAATATAAAGAGTAAGAATCCGATGCCGTACGACCCAACGAATTTCAGTTTCGGATATTCCTACAGCGAGAACCATTTTCAAAGCCCAGATACCGAATACAACAACAGCATCCATCAGCGCTTGCAGGCGAATTACGGTTACACTCCGCTTGTGAAACCGTTTGAACCTTTTAAAAATTTCAGTTTCAACTACCTCCCCAACAATATCCAGATCAGTTCCCAACTGATGCGAAACTACCAGGAAACGCAGCTACGCGATCTGAACGCACACATGTCGGGATTTTCACAGTCGCAACGGCAGTATTTAACGTTCAGCCAATTCTTCACTTGGGACAGGGATTTTTCGATTACCTGGGACCTGACCCGAAACCTGAAGACCTCGTTCCGTTCGGGCACCATTGCTGAAATAGAAGAACCTTATCTGCAGGTAAACAAAAAAATTAACCGCGATGACTACGAGCTCTGGAAAGACTCCGTAATTCAGAGTATTCAGAACCTGGGAAAGCCACTCAATTACGAACAAACGGCAGATATAAGCTACACACTTCCGTTTGCGCAAATTCCTGTTCTGGACTGGATGAGTGTAAGCACAGCATACAATTCGCGTTACCGGTGGGAACGAGGTGCGTTTATCCGCGATGAAAATATCGGAAACATTTTGCAAAACGACCTGTCGCTCACCGTAAACGGACGGCTGAACCTGGTACAGCTGTACAACAAAATAGGGTTTCTGCGAAAAACCGGACAACGCTTTGATGCAGACGTTGCCCAATACCTGGCACGCAGCCTGATGATGGTGCGCAGTGTGAACGTAAATTTCGGGTACAGGTCCAGGACAGATATTCCGGGTTTTGATCCTATGGTCGGTGATTTTTTCGGACAAAGCCACACGCCTGCGGGACTGATCCCCGGGCTGGGCTTTGCTTTTGGATTTGATGGAGGTGAACGTTTTCTGGAAAAGTCTGATGCCAACAACTGGTTAGTTAAAAACGCAGACAATATCTCGCCGGCTCTATACCAACAAACACATAACGTGCGTATGGAGGCCACACTTGAACCGCTCCGCGGCCTGAAAATTGATTTAAATGCGCTGTATGAAAATAGCCGCCGTACGGAAATCCAATATATGTTCGACGGAATGCCCAAAATTTACGGCGGAAGTTTTGCGATAAGTACATTAGCCTTGGCTTCGGCTTTTGAGAACTCCAAGGCTAGAAATGATTACGCCTCGCCATCGTTCGACCGGTTCCTGGCAAACCGGGAAGTCGTCGCCGGCAGGGTACGCAGCCGGTACCAAAACTCCACCTACCCCAATCGGGGGTTTATTGCTGAAACGGCATTTCAAAACCAGCCCTTTAATCCGGAAAACGGCGACGTGAACCTCCATTCGGCAGATGTGCTGATACCCTCTTTCCTGGCCGCCTACACGGGACGGGATGCTCAAAAAATCGGATTGACCGCTTTTCCTGACCTGCTATCGCTACTGCCCAACTGGGACATTTCGTACAACGTTTTACAAATGCTGCCTGCGCTCCGGGCAAACTTCAAATCGCTGCTGCTTACGCACAAATATGTGTCGCAGTATCGTGTAGGAGCGTTCTCCTCGTTCCTCAGCTGGGTACCCCTGGATGATACGTCCGATTTGGGATATGTCCGCGATGTGCTTACCGGTTCGCCTGTTCCGTCGTCACCATACGACATCTCCGCGGTAAACCTGATCGAAACTTTTAGTCCGCTTATCGAGGCACGGGGGGTACTCGATAACAACATGACCTTCAATTTCCGCATTAACCACACGCGTTCGCTCAACCTGAACATCGCATCTTACCAAGTCGTGGAAACGAACGACAACGATATGGTTTTCGGGTTAGGTTACCGACTACCCGATTTTAACCGCATTATCGGCTTTGGCTCTAACTCGGTAAAAGCCGGTCGCAGACAAACACGTGTTAACCGCGCACAAGCAACGCAAACAGAGAACGCCGATAACCTGCCGGAATTCAACAACGACCTGAACATCCGGGTAGATGTGTCGCACAAAATCACACAGGCCCTTATCCGTAAGATCGAAGACCGGTTTACCCAAGCCACCAGCGGATTAAAAACCACCGCCATCCGCTTTTCTGCGGACTATGCGTTGAGCCGGTCACTCACGCTCCGTGCATTCTTCGATAAAACCATTCATGTGCCGTTGGTCTCCTCAGCAGCATACCCCACAGCCAACACAAGTGCAGGAATGAGCCTGCGGCTGAATTTGAACCGGTGATCCGGATTACAACAGGTGGAGATTTGCGACTTTCCGTGAAAAAAGTATCTTTGCATACGGCAAATCACAAACAGGATACGTATTTTCCTCTTTTGAGGTGTCCTTTACAATATAAACCCATTATTTTGCAAAAATCCGCAGGTAATACAAAATATTTATTTAATCAACTATCTACTGGGAATCAGGAAGCATTTGATATGCTTTTTCGGGATTGGTATGCGAGATTGGTGGGTTTTGCCCAAACCTTTGTTTCCGAAAGCGGTCTGGCGGAAGAAGTGGTGTCGGATGTTTTTGTATCGCTTTGGATAAATCGCCAAAAATTGGCCACTGTTAATCACGCAGATACTTACTTGTACGTATCCGTGAAAAACAGGTGCCTTAACGCCTCGCGGAGCAAAATTTTTGTCGTAGCCCCTGAAACACAACCTGATGTAAAAATGCTGGAATATGAAAATCCGCAGGAAGTAATGGAACATCGGGAGTTGTATGAGAAATTAAACCGTTTGATCAGTCAGCTTCCAGAGCAACAGCAAGTTATTTTTCGCATGATAAAAGAAAACGGGTTGACTGCCAAGCAGACGGCTGAAATTTTGCAACTCTCGCCACGAACGGTGGAAACCCATATCTACAAAGCCGTCAAACGACTCGAAGAAGAAATTACCCGATATCTGGGTTATTCGCCCAAGAAAAAAACCGTGAATCGGATGATTATGTTGGTATTGTGAGATAAAGAGTTTTCATATATCGTAGATTTTCCGTTTTTCCACTACGTATTCCTTTTCTTTCCCGTGTCCTTATTACAGAACCCAGGTAAAGCAGCCCGCAAGCCGCTTATCTACAAAGCGAGTTGGATATTGCTCTACCCCCATTAAACAACGTAATACAATGACAAAAAAATCGTTTCTTCACCTGCTCGCCAAAGAAATATCAGGGACTATTTCAACGGATGAGAAAAAAATGTTGGACGAAAGTCGGGAAGAAAATCCGACATTCGACCGGGTTTATACCGAAGTGCAGCGATTTATGCAGACGAAACACCATCAACCTGTCGTGGACGTGGAAGGCAAACTCGATGAAGTGTGGCGTCGTATCCATACACAACTGGAGCCGGAAGAGCCGGATACTCCCAAGCGGATTGTTCCGTTGTGGGCGCGCATAGCCGCGGCGGCAATCGTCGCGGGATTGGTCGTGCTGGCGTACAACCGTTTGCCGAACGAGCGGATGCTCCATACGCAAACATTGCAAACCGGAGATGAAAACCTTTATGCCGTGCTAGACGATGGCACGCAGGTATGGTTGAGCAAGCACTCTCAATTGGCATACAATAAGAATTTTGGTGAAAAAAAACGAAAAATCCGTCTCACCGGCGAGGCGTTTTTCGATGTGGCGCATCGTCCCGAAGTGCCGCTCACGGTTTCGGCAAACGAGGTGGATGTAACCGTGAAAGGTACGGCGTTTAACGTAAACGCCACGCAACCCGATGTGGAAGTCGCGCTCGTACGCGGATTGGTGTCGGTAAAAGAGAATCGCCGAAAAGACACCGAAGCGTTCTTGTTGTATCCCAACCAGAAAGCGACAGTAGGCCATGGAAAACTCGTGTTAAACGAACACAATTACCAAGTTACGCAAACCAACGACACCATCGTTCTCGAAACCCAATGGTTGGGCGACGCGCTCGTTTTCCAAAAACAACGCTTTACCAATTTGGCTAAACTGATGGAAGTCCGGTTTGGCGTGGAAATCACGCTCCTCAATCCCACCATTGCCGAACAGCAATTCACGGGCAGCATCAAGAACGAAAGTCTTACGCAAATGCTGGACGCACTAAAACAATCGTATCCGTTTGAGTATGAGATTGACGGGAAGACAGTCCTAATTAGATAGAAAATTAGAACCAAGAGACAGGAACCAGGATAGATGACAATAGACTATTAGACCGATAGACTGATAGACAAAAAAAACAAACCACTATGCACAACAATAACATTCACACCACTGTAGAGACGCAATGCCTTGTGTATCAAACAAAAATAGTCATTTTCATTTTACTATTTTTATTTTCCTTCGGCACATTTGCCCAAACCAAACCCATTTCCATCTCGGCAAAAAACACGCCCATAAAACAAGTTTTCGCCGAAATCCAACAAAAATCGGGCTACCGTATTTTATATAATGACAAAGTGGTGACGGATGATTTACGCGTATCGGTAACCGCCGAAAACACATCGGTAAAAAAAATCCTGCACATGATATTGGAAGGCACGGATTTAACATACATCATGCAGTCGGACGAACTCATTATCATCACCAAACACCGATATGAGAGCCAGCGGGCGGAGGTTTTCGGCACGGTTATCGATGAAAAAGGCTTACCCGTGCCTTACGCCAACGTGGTGCTGCTGCAACCCGACGATACCACCAAACTGGGCTATGGTGCAGTTACCGACGAGGCGGGCTACTACAAATTGGCCAACGTGAAGCCCGCCACATACCGTCTACAAGTGTCGTTTATCGGCTACAAAACACAGTATTCGGAGTTTGTGGTATCGGACGAAAACCGTCAGCCCATCGTGCGCAATTTCACGTTACCCGCCGACGAAACCGTGTTGCAGGAACTTGTGGTGGAAGGCCAACGCCCCGCCCTGAAAACCGAAAACGGAAAACTTATCTACCACACACCCACGCTTTTGCGCGGGAAAGGTGTAACCAACGCTTACGACGCACTCAAAGAAATCCCGGGCGTGATGGAGCAGGGCGAACGCCTCACCCTCATCGGTACAAGCGGCATGACGGTGCTGCTCAACGGACGAAAAACATCAATGACTTACGAGCAACTGATGGCGATGCTCAAAAGCATTCCACTCTCGCGCGTGGAAGACGTGGAAATCATGTACAGCACGCCGCCGCAATACAACATTCGCGGAGCGGCCATCAACGTGGTTTTGAAACAGCAGGGCGATGACGAGCAAAACGCGTGGCAGGGCGAAGTAACAAGCGAATACCGCCAACGCACCTACGCTGTGGGCGGATTGCGGGCAAGTATGCTTTATGTGGGAAAACGCACAACGGCAGAAGCACTCTATGCGTACCGAAACGGAAGGGAGTTCAGCGAAGAAGAACTCACGGCAGCACATACACTCAACGGTACGGTGTACGATATTCGTCAACACAGCGAAGGAACGAACAAAGGCGATGGACACAACGTGCACATGGCGCTTCAACACACGTTCGGCAACAAAGACAAAGGCGATGTTTCCTACACGGGAATCTTCGATGACGGGCGGTCCAACCGAACCGCGTCCACCGATATTTCAGGCACGGTAACCAATTCGAAAACAGGAACGTCGGGGCCCTCGTCCACACACAACATCAAAGCCGATTATTCCGCGCATTTCGGGCTAAACATCGGAGCAGATTACACCGCGTATAACGATAAATCGGATTATTTTCTCGAAAACACGTCGTTGGCATCTTCCGCGCTTGCCAACAAACTTACCTATCAGTCCGAGCAGGAAGTCCGCCGAACGATGTTTTATGTCACCCAATTACACACGCTCAACAACGATTGGAGCATCAATTACGGGCTCAACTATTCGGGTGCGCACACCCAAAACCGTTCCCGCGCGCTCAAAAACGGCGAGGGATTTGACGACGCTACTTTCGACACGCGGCAGCGCGAACATATCTGGAATTTCTTCGCGGGATTTTCCAAATCGTTTTCCGAAAAACTATCCATGCAAGCATCGTTGGCGGCAGAATATTACAAAGCTTCCGAAACATCCAAAGGCCATACCAATCCGCTTTGGAACGATGTAGCTTGGTTTCCGACGCTCAACGCGAGTTACAAGCCTTCGTCCGACCATATTTTTCAGTTTGCCGTTTCGTCCGACAAAACCTATCCCTCGTATTGGAGCCTCAATCCAAGCGTGTTTTATTTCAGTACCTACGGCGTAACTTATGGAAATCCGCACCTGCGACCAAGCCGCGATTACAGCATCGGCCTCACCTATATCCACAAACGGAAATATGTAATTCGTCCTTATTTCAATTACATTCCCCATTATTTTGTGCAGTTGCCCTATCAGTCACCCGAAAAATTGCAACAGGAGTTTGTGGAACAAAACTACACATACAGGCAAGTTGTCGGGTTGATGGGTGTTTTGCCGTTCACTATCGGCAAGCGCGTTTCGTCGCGACTGGTTACCAACGTGATGCACTGGCGCGAGAAAGACGACGAGTTTTTCAATTTGTCGTTTGACCGTAAAACCGTTTTGGGTATTTTTCAGATGAACCACGATATTACATTGTCGGCAAAACCCGACGTGAAAATGAATGTTTCAGGATACGTTTCCACGCCCACAGGGATTCAGGGAATTTACGATTTGGGTGCGTCAGGTAACCTCGCGGGTGCGCTCACGTGGACATTCGACCGCAACCGCACCCAAATCATCCTAAAAGCTGACGATGTTCTCAACACCCGCACGCCTCTTGCCTCCATCGATTTTAAAGGGCAAAAAAGCACGCTAAACGCTTTCCGAGACACCCGCACCGTTTCCCTCTCCTTCATCTACCGCTTTGGCGGTTACAAGGAAAAAGAACACAAGCAGGTGGATACATCGAGGTTTGGAACGAACTAAGTACCTTTAATTGAATAAATTCTATAAAATTCTGTTCAAATAATAAATGCAGCCAGTCTTCATCCAATTTCTAAAGACAATCGAGTAGGAGGAAAACGAAGTAGTTTTCTTCCTACTTTCGTTTTCCGACCTCTCACACCATCGTACGTACGGTTCTCGTATACGGCGGTTCCTTAACATTTCACTCTAACCGTTTTATAATAAT
>Ga0228535_1000225_pt1 | contig 185360 bp, 173 predicted proteins | sample SJ1metagenome_FD_168457 | JGI IMG/M metagenome (GOLD analysis project Ga0228535, IMG submission 168457) | Enriched culture of PCE-dechlorinating microbial communities from Ithaca, New York, USA - SJ1 | ecosystem: Engineered > Modeled > Simulated communities (microbial... > Unclassified... | reverse complement strand
TCCTCATGCGTTACTCACCCGTCCGCTACTAACGATGTCTTCAGCAAGCTTCCAACATCGCCCGTTCAACTTGCATGTGTTAAGCACGCCGCCAGCGTTCGTCCTGAGCCAGGATCAAACTCTCGTTCAATTGCTCGGAACGCCTCTTTTCCTCTTCTTCTCGCTCTTATAAATCTGTCAAGGTTCGTCTCGGGAACTTTCCGCTTCGGCTTTCGCTTCAGCTTCGACTTTCGCCTTCGTTCCCGCTCCTCCGCCGCCTCGAAGAGGCCGGAAGAGCGCGCCGTTTCAAAGACGCGAGGGGTATGATACCACGTTTCCGGGGGTTGTCAACTCCGTTTCCGCGCGTTTTCAGCGTCTGAATCGACAGTCTTCTTCGCGCCCGGACAAGCCCTCTAGTACGCCTTCGCGAAGATCGTCCTCCGCGCTCCGCTCCTCCCCGTCTTCATGCATATCCCCCTCTCCTCGATTCCAAGAGGCATGCACCGCGCCGTCGCTCCGGTTTCTTCCTTGATTTTCTTCTCGTCCTCCGATGTTCCGGCGAAGAAGGTTTCGACAAAACCTCCCTGGTTCTCTATCGCTGCCTTGAACTCCTCGTAATCGGAGACGAAACACGTATTTTCCTTACGGAAGGCAAGCGCTTTTTCGTAGAGCGAGGTGTGGATCTCTTCAAGAAGAAGCAGTATCCGCTCTGCAAGGGCGTCGATAGGGATATCCGTCTTCGCGCCCGTATCTCTTCTGACGACGCGCGCCGTGCCGGATGCGATATCTTTTTCACCAAGCTCGATGCGGAGAGGAACCCCTTTCTGAAGGTGATAGAAGAATCTGTCTCCCGGGCGAAGGTGGAACTGCTTGTCCACAACGGTGAAACGGCCGCCGAGCCGCGCGTCGAGCCGGGCGGAGATCTCCGCCGCCTTTGGGAGAAGGGTCGACGCTATCTTCTCCTCGTCGGTGCTTATGGGAAGGATTGCGACCTTTACAGGAGCTACTCGCGGGGGCAGAACGAGGCCGTCGTCGTCGGAGTGCGTCATGATGAGGGCTCCGATAAGGCGAGTGGAAACACCCCAGCTCGTCGTCCAGGCGTACTCCAGATTGCCGTCCTGGTTCTGGAACTGGATTTCGAAGGCCTTGGCGAAATTTTGTCCGAGGAAGTGGCTTGTCCCCGCCTGAAGCGCCTTTTTATCGCTCATCATCGTTTCGCAGGTGTAGGTGTTGTCCGCGCCGGGGAATCGCTCGCCCTCCGTCTTCTCTCCGGGAATCACCGGCAACGCGAGGATGTCGGTCATGATCCTGCGATAGACTTCGAGCATTTTCAGCGTCTCTTCCATCGCCTCATCCCTGGTGCTGTGGGCGGTATGCCCCTCCTGCCAGAGAAACTCCGACGTCCGGAGGAAGAGGCGGGGGCGCTTCTCCCAGCGCATGACGTTCGCCCACTGGTTGATGAGAATTGGAAGATCCCGCCATGACTGAATCCATTTGCTGTACATATGCCCGATCACCGTTTCCGAAGTCGGGCGTACCACCAGAGGCTCCTCGAGTTCCTCGCCTCCCGCATGCGTGACCACGGCGCATTCCGGGGCGAACCCCTCGACATGCTCCGCCTCTTTTTCAAGGAAGGAGTTCGGGATCAACAGAGGAAAGTAGGCGTTGACGTGCCCGGTTTCTTTAAATGCGTCGTCGAAATGACGCTGGATGGATTCCCAGAGGGAGTATCCGGTAGGCCGTATGACCATGCAACCTCTGACGGGAGCGTAGTCGGCCAGTTCGGCGACCTTGATGATATCGAGATACCATTGGGAATAGTCTTCCGTTCTCGGTGTTATGTTGCGTGCCATTTCTCTTCCTCCTGTTTTCCGTACCCCGTCGCGGGGAGTATCAAGTGGTGTGCTTTTCGTCCGAAAATCCGTCCCTGAACATCAAGGGAGCGGGTACTTCCCCCATATCGGGCTGCCGAGGAAGAATCCTATCTTGAAGTCCTTTTCGTCGTTGTAGATGAACATGAGTTTTCCGTCGAAGAGAACTCCCGGGATGGAGAACGAAACACCGGCCTCCCAGACGTCGCGGAAACGACTCCACTCGTCGTCGAAGGCGAATCCCATGCCGCCGAAGAACTCCGTGTTCAGGGCTCCCCACCAGCTCTTCGTCAGAATGCGGCGGAACGCGATGTTCCACCAGGCCATGCGCTCCGCTTCGATAGGATTTCCCGAGTAGCTGTACAGCTCTTCGGAGGCTCCCAGATAGACGGCCCGTCCTTCCCGATTCATGTCGCCTTCGGCGAACCCCGCCCGGAAATAGAACCGCCAGTCGTTGGCCACACGGGAAGCCCTGAAGTAGGAGATGCGGTAGAGCGGCTCTTCGAAGTCCGGCCACCACGCCTGCATATAGAGGAGATCTCCGTCGGTCGGATCGATCGGGTCGTTCAGCGTGTCGGATGTCATGAAGAGAGTGGGGCCGGACGCATCGAACTCCTGCCCCAGAGTGTGGATGCGTTCGAAGGCGTATCCGAACCCTCCTCTGAAAGAGCCCCCGTCAAAATGCTTGACAGCGCCGAGCGCGTAGCGGTCCCAGGCGCGTTTTCCGGCGTTCGCGGTCTCAAGCTCCCAATTGTATGCGGAGAGACGGATCTCCCACGGCGTCTTGCCGGGCGAGTCGAAGTAGCTCGCGTCGGCACCCCATTGATCTCCGACCTTGAAATTGAACTTCAGGGCGTCCGCCTCTCTGAAGAGATCGCGCCGTACCCCGCTGACGAAGAGCCAGCGATGCGGATGAAGGTTCGTGGTGTACCCTCCGAAGTTGATCTCGAGCGCCGGTTTTCTCTGCACGACGAAGACGACTTTGACATCGGGGCCTGCCTCCTCGAAACGGTAGTCGACGGAGAGGATGTCGTCTCTCTCTCCTATCTCGCGGCTCGCCTTCAATACTTCGAGTGCGCTCAGCGGTTTGCCTATCCACGCGCCGTACTTCTTCACGATTGAGGAAGCAAGCTCGATGGTCGCCCCTTCGACCATGACCGCGGCAACCCTGGCATCCAGACAAAGCGTTTCCCGCTGCGCCACGGGCGGCGCGGAATCTGCAAGCTTTTTGATTTGAGGGAGCATCGCGAGCGTCGCCTGTTTGCCCCCTTCGATAACGACCTCGGCGTTCGAAAGATCGAAAATACTCACTCCCTCCACGGGAGGCGAAATGAGCAGGTCAGCCTTCGGAATCTCGTGTTCTACGTTTTTGTGCGTAAATATGGTGATCGACTGGTCGATCACATCTACAAGCGACCGGATCTGTTTCTTGGTCTTCAGTTTTCCCGAAACATCCACCGCAATAACAGGATAGCCGGGAAATATCTCTTTCGCCGTCTCGACGGGAAGATTCGAGACGAGTCCTCCGTCGACAAGCAGTCTGTCGCCTACGGGCCACGGGTCGAAGAGCGCGGGGATGGCCATTGACGCTCTCATCGCCGATGCGAGGCTTCCCGAGCGGAGTACTACCTTCTCGCCTGTCTCAAGATCGGTGGCGACGGCGGCGAACGGTACCGGCAGCTCGTCGAAACGAACAACCTGAATACGCGAGGCAAGCTGTGCGAAGCGTTCAAGCAGCTTGACGCCGGACATGCCTCCCAGAGGCCCCACGACGTCGCCCGATTTGTTCAGCATCACCCAGGGTACCTTGTTTCTTGGGGAAACACTGTCGGAAGGCAACGGGACGAAGATGGGATTGCTCTTCTCGGAGAGAAGATTCGTAAGATCGAGTTCGTCGACGACATGCCGAAGTTCGTCGGGAGTATACCCACTGGCGGCAAGCCCACCGATGATGGAGCCCATGCTCGTTCCGACGATGCCGGCGATCGGAATGCCCTGCTCTCGGAGCGCCTCGAGAACGCCTATGTGCGCAAGCCCCCTGGTGCCTCCGCCGGAGAGGGCCAGTACCACGCCTCCGCGCTGCGCGAACGCAGTGCCGCAATACACCATATGCAGCAAAAACAGCGCCGTAAGCATCCGTTTTCCAAACATCGCAATCCCCTCCCGATTCAACAACAAAACGAGCACCCGTAAATCCAATATATCCTAACAGAATTTCTGCCCGCTGACCACACTTCGAGGATTCTTCCGACAAAAAGCGCGAAAGACGGCTCCGGCGGACTGGAATTAAAGACAAGAATAGGATATCCTTTTACTATGACGAGGCTATAACAAGGCGCCCGCAAGGAGGTGGTTCTTTCGAATACGACCTGTTTCCGTTGTTTTCTTCCCGAAGCTGCACCATACATCTCTTGAAGGAGGCGGTACTGTTGTCGGAAAAGAAAATTCCTCTCATTTGGCAGATAGGTATCGGATTCGTTCTTGGAATCGCCGCGGGCGCCATGCTCGGCGAAAAGATCCAATGGGTCGAACCGGTAGGTCGGATCTTCATCGTCCTGCTGCAGATGCTCATCGTCCCTCTTGTTTTCTCCAGTCTTGTCGTCGGAGCCGCCTCGATCGGCGACCCGAGAGATCTCGGAAGAATCGGCATTAAAACCGTCGTACTCTACCTGCTCACAACAGCGATCGCCATCACCATCGGTCTTCTTCTAGGGAACGTCCTTCAGCCCGGAGTCGGCATGGCGATCGGCGGGGGCGCCGCCGAGTTCAAAGCTCCCGCAGCCCCGGACATCAAGAGCGTCATCCTCGGCCTCTTCCCTTCGAACGCGCTTCGAGCCGCCGTCGAGGGCAATATGCTCCAAATCATCGTCTTCGCTCTCTTCCTCGGCGTCGCGGCGGTCTTCGCCGGAGAAAAGGGGAAACCTTTGGTGAACTTCTTCGACTCTCTAGCGGAGACGATGTACAAGCTCACCGGCATGGTCATGAAAATCGCTCCCTACGGCGTCTTCGCGCTTATCGCGGTCACCGTCTCCAAGTACGGCGTATCGGTCCTCGCGCCGTTCGCCAAGGTCATTCTGGCGGTCTATGCGGGGTGCATCATTCACGTCCTCCTCGTCTACTCCGGTTTGATCTCGATCTTCGTCAGGAAATCTCCGTTCTGGTTCCTCAGAGGCATCCGCGAAGCGGCGCTGACCGCATTCGTCACCCGTTCGAGCGCCGCGACTCTGCCGATCACTATGAGAAACACTCAGGAGAACCTGGGAGTTTCCGAGAAAGTCTCCTCGTTCGTCCTGCCGCTCGGCGCGACGATCAACATGGACGGAACCGCCCTCTATCAGGGCGTCTGCGCTCTCTTCGTAGCCCAGGCGTACGGTCTTTCCCTGGGGATGGGAGCGCAGTTGAGCATCATTCTGACCGCCACCCTGGCCTCGATCGGAACGGCTGGAGTGCCCGGCGCCGGACTCATCATGCTGACGCTCGTCCTGACGGCGGTAGGACTGCCTGTCGAGGGCGTCGCCCTTGTGGCCGGAATCGACGCGGTACTCGATATGGCGAGGACATGCGTCAATATCGTCGGGGACTCTTGCGTTGCCACTGTGGTCGCGGCGACGGAAGGGGAAAAGCTCTAAGCGGATCCAATACTCTGCACACCCTTCGTACACTAAGAGAGGACGGGAATTCCCGTCCTCTCTTAGTGTACGAAGGGGCGACCGCGTGCCGCTCTCTTGCGAGAAATCTATACGCTGAAGGAGAGCACCAGAAAGAGCGTCCCTCCCAATGAAAGCTTGAAAGGAAGCGTGAAGCTGCGAACTCCGGGAGACTGATTCGGTATCGTCTTTATTCCAGCGCCGGAGATCAGTTGCGGAGGCGTCACCTCGGTTCCTTCCAGAGCCGCCTGTATAAGCGCACGACCGCTTACCATGTTGGCGAGTTCGCCGATGACGCTCATAGAAACAGGATCATCGAGATTGGGCGTGATCATGCCGCCGGACATCGCCGAAACGGTCGCACGAAAACCTCCTTCGTCGAGCATGATGACCGCGGTCCCCTGAACGCCTCCTCCGACGACACCGACGAGCGCGGCAAGGCAACTGCCCTGGACGTTCACACCCTGGGCGATCTCGGCCTTCGCAAGCGTCAGCTCCACGCCCATCTCCTTGCTGACCGTCATCAGAGAAGAACCGAATGTGTTTACAAGCGTCGCCAGCTTCTCCGTTCCCATTGTCTTTCACCTTTCCCTTTCTACTTCTTCGACTGTGTTTCGCGGTAGCGAAGAACGATGGCCCATGCGGCCAAATCGTCTATATCTCTCGGAGGGACGCGGAGCTTCGTCGAAACCAGTCTCCATAATCCGCGCGGAGGGTGAAGCCTCCAATAGAGCATCCTCGCCGAGAGCGTCGTCTCTCTCTCAGGTACTAACTTTACTCCAAAAGAGGCGGATTGCGCAAGAGAGAGAAGGAATTCTTTTCCCGTACCATCTCCCATGAGAAGCTCCGATAACGAAAGATCGGGCGCTTCGTTCAGAGCGTTCTCCAGAACAAAACGTTCCAGCGACGGAAAAGAGGTTTGAGCAAGCGCATCAAAAAAGCACGGAGCATCTTCGGTCCGGAAAATCCCCGACACGCACAGATTTCCCTCGTCGTCGACGAGAGCCCACCCCGACTTGTCCCGCCCCGGATCGATCCCGAGAAACATGGTTACTCCCCCGTAGTCGAGGCCCAGCGCGGATAGAGCCACATCCACTGATCCGGAAACCTGCGGATATACTCGCTGATCAGGTCGTTGCAGCGGGTCATCGCCTCCTCCATCGATTCGTCCGGCTCCGGCCCGCCGTTCTTCCACGGAGAGGGCAGGATGTGGAGGTCGTGTTCCGCCGAAGTACCGCGCCGGATCATGAATGAGGGAAGGATCACACAACCGAGCTTTTCAGCGATCTTCGCCGGTCCGTACGGAGTGCTCGCCGGTATCCCCAGAAACGGGACGACAACGCCTTTGTCGCGGACATCCTGGTCGATCAGAATAGCGAGCGCCTCCCCGCTTTTCAGACAACGGATGGCCGCTTTGAGGTCGAAGCCTTTGCTGACCGTCCTCACGCCGCACAGAGCGCGGTTGTTTATGATAAGGTCGGTCACCCGGTCGTCGCGCTGGTCCGCACCGATGGCGTTCATCGGGTAGCCCGCTTCCGCAAGTACGGCGGCGCCGAACTCCCAGTTGCCTATATGTCCGGAGAGGAAAACAACCCCGCATCCGCGCTGCATTGCCTCACGAAGATATTCCTCACCGTGAACATGCACGAGTGAACGCATACTTCTGCCGCTTCCGGGAACCGCTGCGAATTCGGCAACGGAGCGTCCCAGGTTCATGTACGAACGGCGCACTATCCCCCTTGCAAGAGTCGGCCCGATCTGGAGCGCGCGCACGCACCTCCGCTCCGCCTCGTCCACCTTCTTCTTGCTGAGCGCCCACAGGATCCATCCGAGCGACGCCCCCAAGCGCACCGACCATGACAACGGAAGACGCTTCAAGAGGCGCAGAACACCCGAGAGCGCAGTCCACTTCATTTCAGAAAAATCCTTCACCTTCGCACCCCATTTGCGATATACTTGAAGCGATTTCACACTACCATGGGAGGGATGGAACATGCTCACTCGAATACTCTTTTTCGCCGACGTTTCCTCTTTTTCCGAGAGAGGCCTGGCATGGGCGGCCCGTAAGATCGCGGGAGACCGCACCGATTTTCTGGTTCTCCATGTCGTCGACCAGTCCGCCGGACTCGACGCTCCCGAGCTGGTCCGCGAAGCCGAGGGGTATCTGGAGGAGATGTGCGCACGGACGCTCCCTCCCGAATCCTATTACAAAACGCTCGTCCTGTTGGGAGATATGCTCGAATCGCTTCCCGAGACGCTGCGGTCCGAAAAATGCACCTTCGCCGTGCTCCCTGTTCCTGAAGGACAGGACGGAATGCCCGTCGTCCGTGCGACACCCGTCCCCCAGATCATCCTCCGGGAAGAGGAGGGATTCTTCCCCGATGGAGACACCTTCGGAACGCTCGCCGTCGCCCTCGATCTTGAACCCGCCAGGACAAACCTGATGCTGGACAATCTCCGCGACTTTCTCTCCCAGACGGGCAAGAATCCGCGGATTACGCTGCTCCATTCCGTTGCGCCGCAATCGGCGGAAGATGCTCCCGAGGTGCTCAATGCGGCAATGCAGGCGCTTGAAGAAGTCCGTGACGAGATTATCTCCTGGGGGTACGAGGCCGTCGCTGAAATCGTCAGCGGCGATGCCCCTACGGAGCTGTGCGCCAAGATAGGCGAACTTGCCCCTTCGCTTCTTGTCATCGGACTCCCCGCGACGGGCGAGCTGGGGCAGCTCGTCTTCGGGAGCACAGCGGAGATTCTTTTCGCTTGCACTACCTGCCCGCTGCTCGTCTTCCCGCTTTAGGAGCACGGACAGCATAACTTTCGCGGATTCTAGACGGGCTCGAGGGGAAGTTCCGCTTCCATAACCAACGCATCTTCTCCGTCGACGTAGTATCCGGAGACGACGAAGAGCGGAGAAAAACCGAACAGCTCATAAAAGACGCGGGCTCCTTGATGAGAAACCCGCACATGGAGGCTTATTTTTGAGTGTCCGAGCGAGAACGCCAGCTCGGACACTCCTGCCAGGAGCTGACTGCCTATTCCTCTTCTCCGATATTCCGGAAGCACCGCGATATTTGCCAGTTCGACTCCCCTTTCACATGGGCCGAGAGCCGCAAATCCCAACAGGATATCTTTTCCCCAAGCGCCGAGGTAGAGCAGCGGGGTATCTCCGGCCAAATCTCTACGAATCAGCGTTCTCGGCCAGGGATCGAGCGAGGAACGCTCCTCCACGGAGCAGACGTCCGGCGCATCCTCGAGCGAACAGTATCGAATATCGGCCAGAAAAATAGGAAGCCCTTCTCTTCGTCAAAAATTCCTGAGAATGGTCTGATCCCTTCCCGGGCCGACGCCGATGAGATTCACAACCGCTCCCGTCGAGGCTTCTATATATTCTACATATCTTCTCGCCTGAGGGGGAAGCGACTCGTATGTCGTGCAGGAAGCGATATCCGTCCGCCAGCCTTCGAGGTATTCGTAGCGCGGAACCGCCTTCTCCAGGCGTCGCAAAGCGCAGGGAAAGTGCAATTCCTCCTCTTCGTCGATAATATAGGATGTGCACACTGGAATGCGCTCGAGACCGGTGAGCACATCGAGTTTCGTCAGCGCGATCGAGGAAACGCCGTTCACCCGCACTGCGTAGCGCAGGGCGACTAGATCCAGCCAACCGCACCGGCGCGGGCGCCCCGTGGTGGCGCCGAACTCGGCTCCCTTTTCCCTCAGTCTGTTCCCGTCGTCACCGCAATCCTCCGTAGGAAAAGGCCCCTCGCCGACGCGGGTGCAGTAGGCCTTCACGACGCCTATCACTCTGTCCACCATCGACGGACCGACTCCCAGACCGACGCACCCGCCCGCAGCCACCGGGGAGGAACTGGTGACGTAGGGGTATGTGCCGTGGTCCACATCGAGCAACGTTCCCTGCGCGCCTTCGAAGAGCACTCCTTTCCCCTCTCTGAGCGCTTCGTCGATGATCAGGGATGCGTCGCCGACGTACGGAGCAAGCGACTTTCCCCAGGAGAGCGCTATCGAGTACATTTCATGGAACGGAAGCGGTTCTTCGCCGAAAATCTTTGTGAGATACATGTTCTTCTCGTCAAGGTTGTATTCCAGCTTTTCCCTGAGGACCTCCCCGTCCAGCAGATCCTCGACCCTGATGCCGCACCGGCTGTATTTGTCCACATACGCAGGACCGATGCCTCTCCCGGTGGTGCCGATCTTGCGCCCTTTCCCCCGCAGGTTCTCCTGAGCCTTGTCCAGCAGCTTATGGTACGGCATGACGACATGTGCGGCGCCGCTGACGACCAGTCGGGCGCGGTCCTTCCCCTGATCTTGCAGCTCCTTGAGTTCTTTTAAAAGCTGTTCCGGGTCGATCACTACTCCGTTGCCGATGATACATGTTTTGCAGGGGTAGAGCATGCCCGACGGCAGAAGGTGGAAGACGTACTTCTGCCCTTCGACGATCACGGTGTGTCCCGCGTTCGCCCCTCCCTGATAGCGAGCGAAGAGTTCGACCTTCGCTCCCAGGGCGTCCACAACTCTTCCTTTTCCTTCATCGCCCCATTGGGCGCCTATAATGACCTCGACTCGTCCTTTCACAGTACAGCCTCCTCATGCTAGTGCCACGTTCTTGCGGAATAGATCCGCACGCTCGAATTCCTCCCCGAAAACAACCTATCGAATTCCGAGCAGGTGCATCAACTCCGGAAGGGTAACAAACACCGCTTCATCCGCAGCGGAGTTCTCTATTTTCCGTAAGAAATCCAGCGTCGCGCTTCTTGTGTGCGCGATCATAACAACCCATCCGCGTCGTTTCGCCATGGCGATCCCCCGCCGAAACTGCTCCTCCATGTACTTCTCCGTTGTTCGGTGATCCAGAAATATGGAGGAATAAAGGGAGGGAATCCCTTTTTCGACAGCTTTTTTGTAGGCGACGGAAGCGGATGCCGTCCTGCTGTCGAGAAAAAACAACGGAAAGCCGCTTAGAATCTCCATCAACGAATCCATAAGAGCATCATCCGCAGTTGCGCGGGATCCTCGATGGTTATTCAAGCCGACAGCACCGGGGAGAGAGTCCGTAGCTTTCAACAACGCGTCGGCTATCTCTTCCGGCGACATTCCCGCATCGATAACAATTCCGCTCCGTTGCTCCTGTCCGCTGTCTTTGACGGCTCCCATAGGCATGTGAATGATGTACGGAATCTCCGCTTTTTCCGCCTTCTCTCCGCAGAAGGCGGAAAAACGCTCGAAAGGGAGGATTGCCCATGTATGCGGCAGCTTTAACACTGCAAATTCTTCCGCCACCTTTCGAGAGTATCCGAAATCGTCGATCACAATGGAGACGAAAGGTCCTTCGGCAAGCGCAGCCTCGTCTCTCTTCGGCTCGGTACCCCTCGCCGGTCGACTTTCGACGTCGAGAACATCTCCGGAAGCGATAAGAATTTCTTCCGGATACTCCGAGACGGTCTCTTCTTCGATCGCTGTAATGGATACGAAAGAGTCCGGTGCAACCATATTCGCTTCCGTACTCGCAACAAAGAGCAGAAACACCGCGAAAAGAGAAAGAGGACGGAGGACTCCCCTCAAAAGGACGGAATTTTTCCGTCCGCTGTCCATTGTCTACCTCCTGTCCGCCGGATGATGTTCAAGAACCGCTCGGTACCTTCGGTACCGTAGCCCTCTTGCCGGATATCAGATCCCTAAGTTCCAGCTTCGCTCTCTTGAGCTGTTCATCCTTCTCCGTCTCTTTCGTCACTTCACCCTCTACCTGCACATCCGGTTCCAGCCCTACGTTATCGATGATTCTTCCCGAGGGCGTCTGGTATCTGGCTATGGTAACGTACAGACCCGCCCCGTCTCCAAGATTGAAGAGCGTCTGAACCGACCCTTTTCCGAAACTCTTCTTCCCGACGGACAGAGCCCTTCCCCTGTCCGCGAGCGCGCCGGCGACTATTTCGGACGCGGAGGCGCTCCCTTCGTTGATCAGAACGACCATCGGCAGATCGGTGAGCGTTCCTCGGCTCGCGAACATCTCGTCGTTGGCCTTCTCCACGCGCCCCTTCATCTGGACGACTAGACCTCCGTCGAGGAACATATCGCAGATCTCCATGGCGCCGTTCAACAGACCTCCTCCGTTGTTCCTTAGATCGAGGATCAATCCCTTCGCCCCTCCGCCGAGCAATTCCCGAAGCGCGCTTTCAAACTCGTCGGCCGTATTCTGTTTGAACTGAGAGAGTTTGATGTACCCGAGGTTCTTGTCCATCATCTCCCATCGGACGGATTTCAGCTTGATGATCTCTCGTGCGAGATCGAACTTGAGCAGCTCTTCCTCGCCCTCTCTGCGGATCCATATCGTCACGGAGGTTCCGGGTTTGCCTCGCAAATGCTTGACGACCTTCTGCGAATCCCATCCCAAAATGATCTCATCCTCTATCTTGACGATCTGATCCTGGGGTTTAAGGCCCGCACGGTCGGCCGGAGTATCCTCGATCGGGCTGATGACGAGGGTTCTGCCGTCGCGCTGGCCGATATAGATCCCGAGTCCGCCGTACTGCCCCTCCATTTCGATTTCTTCTTCTTTGAGCTGCGAAGGATTGACGAAACGCGTATAGGGATCGCCCCATGCCGCAACCATACCGTGGATAGCCCCGTACAGAAGGTCGTTCTCTTCGACCGGTTTCGTTCCGGAGTCGACCTGGTACGTTTCCACGATCGCGCGAGCCTGTTTCATCAACCACATCGCCCGGGCATTGAACGGAGATATCCTGGCGAACTCGCCCAGGTCCATCGCTCCTGCGGCGAGCAGCCCTCCCGTGACAGCAATTCCAACGACCACGCCGACGATCATTCCGGCGATCCAGCCCCGCATGCGCCTCCAGAGCGGCGATATCTCCTTGTTCATTCTTCGTCTCCTTTATTTAGTCTTCTCATTTCCCAAGGTAGTGCATCGGATTCTTGGCTTCGCCGTTCACTCGAACTTCGAAATGAAGGTGCGCTCCCGTCGTCGTCCCGGTCGTGCCGACGGCTCCGATATTCTGCCCCTTTCTCACCCGGTCCCCCTCGCCGACGGCGAGGCGGGAGAGATGGGCGTACACGCTGGAGAGTTCTTTGCCGTGATCGATGATGACAATCTGACCGTACCCTCGTAACCATCCGGCGTACAGGACTTCTCCGGGGCCGGCTGCGTAGACCGGTGTGCCGCTCGGCATTCTGATGTCGATACCGGTATGCATCATTCGCGTTTTGAAGGTCGGATGCACGCGCATCCCGAAATCGCTCGTGATCTCTCCTCTCGAGGGCAGCGGCCACGCCAGTTTCCCTCCGGACGGCACCTCTTCGCGCGTAACCGGCGGAGCATCCGGACGCATCTCCGCTTCCCTTTTTTTGCGCATCATCTCCATTATGGTGGCCTGAATTTCGCGCTGAGAGTCCTGAAGCTCCTTCACCGCTCTCTGATGAAGCGCCCTCTCGCTCCGGACCTTTTGCAGAAAGGTATTGCTGTTGGCGATTTCCTCGCGCAACGTCTTCCTGGACCGTTCAAGAGCCGCAGCGTTTGCAGCGAGCTGTTTCCGCTCCGCGTCAAGCTGCGCGGCCGCCGCGCCGAGACGCTCTTTCTTCGCGAGCATATCCGTGATCATCGCCTCGTCCTGAAGGGCGATACGATTCAGCAGGAGCGTAGTCTCCATCGCTTCGTGCGCGGTGGAGGCGGAGAGCAGTAGGTTGAACTCCGCAATACCGCCGTATTTATAGATGTTGATCAGGCGGTCTTCGAGTACACGTTTCATCGAGACCAACTCGCGCTCGGTACCCTGTATCTCGCTGCGCAATTCCTCCACGGCCAGTTTCGTTTTCTCGTTTCTGAGTTCAAGAACTCGTATGCGCTGCTCGGTCATCTTTCGCTTCTGGTCCAGCTCATCGATCCGGGAGATCACTCCCTGCTCCCGCTCCCCCATCTGGCGGACCCGCTGCTGGTGCTCGGAGATTTGCCTTTCGAGCGTCCGCATGCGAGCCTCTTCCTGAACGAGCTTGGAGTCGATATCGGAAGATGCCTCCGAAAGTACGGAGAAAGTCGTACAGAGAAGAAATACTCCGAAATAACCAACGCATCTTTTCAGTTTCTTTGACATTCTTCAACCTCCCCTATTTCGGAATCACCGGGAACGTATGCTCTGCGACGTAAAACGGTGCACGGCAAGCCAACTGCACATCCACCCGGTGGTGGCTCCGGCAGCGAGAAGGAAAAAATAGAATTGCGTCAGAAACCTCCGATTATCGATTATATCAATAAACGCAAGCGTGGAACGAATTGCGTCTATCGCGGAAGAATACGTGCTCCACAAACCGAAGATCGCAAGCAACGCTCCTCCGGCTCCGAGCATCATCCCCTGGAGAACGAAGGGAAGCGAAATATACGTCGCCGTCGCTCCTATGAGCAACATCACTTCTATTTCGTCCTTCCGGGAGTAAATGGCGATGCGGATCGTATTAAAGATGACAAGAGTGCTGATCAACAACGTCAGGATAAGGATCACGCCCGAAACGGCGCTTGAGGCGCGCGAAACGGTAGCAAGCCGTTCAACAAGCTTTCCGGCGTAGAGTACCTCCTCTATCGAAGGAAGCACCATCAGATCCCGTACAAGGGGCGTAATATGCTCCGCTCTCTGTACTTGGATTTCGAGGCTCCATGGAAGAGGATTTTCACCGAGCAACGTTACCGCCTGTGCTTGGTTGCCAAGCTTTGCGCGCAACCTCCCCAAAGCTTCCTCCGGGGAAATGACTCGAACAGTGGAGACCAATGGAGAGGATCGCACCAGCTTAAGCGCCTGGTCCACTGTCTCGCCTCGTTTCATGTACGCTTGAATTACCAGCGCACCCTCTATCCGGGAGATCATATAGCGCATATTCATTGCGAAAAGCGCTGCAAAACCGAGGATATAGAGAACCGAGGCGGCGGTGAGCAGCGTAAGGAGACTAAGCCCCCAATGGCGAAAGAGCAGACGGAGCGTATCGCGCAGAGCATATCTAAAGCTCGCCATCGACGAAATACCTCCCCCTGCGCTCGTCCCGTTTCAGGCGTCCGTTATGCAGCTCCACAAGGCGCTGCCTGTACGCGTCCACGAGGTACTGATCGTGCGTCGCCACGAGGACCGTGGTCCCGGCGGCGTTGATGGAGAGGAGCAGACGCATGATCTCCTCCGCGGTCCGCAGATCCAGGTTGCCTGTAGGTTCGTCGGCAAGGAAGATCGAGGGGGAATTCACCATGGCACGAGCAATGGAAACCCGCTGCTGTTCTCCGCCGGAGAGCTGCGGAGGCTTCAGAAAACGCCGTCGCCAGAGTCCGACCTGATCGATCACCTCGTTGGACCTGCTCTCGACGAGTTTCGGAGGAATGCCCATCGCTTCGAGGACGAAGGCCACGTTCTCGAACACCGTCAGGTTCGGCAGAAGCTTGAAGTCCTGGAAGACGACGCCGACCTCCCGCCTGTAATAAGGAAGGTCGGCGGAGCGAAGTTTTCTTAGATTTCTGTCGCCCACGGTGATCTGTCCACGAGTGGGAAGATACTCCCTGGAGATCAGCCTGAGAAGGGTTGTTTTTCCCGATCCCGTCGTCCCTACAAGGTAGAGAAATTCGCCGCTGTCCACCGAGAGATAGACATCCTCGAGCGCGACAATATCGGGTTCGAATACCTTGGTGACTCCGGACAGGCGAATATCCATTCATTACCTCCTCCGCATGATCCAGGCCTGCATCGCGGCGCTTACGATCTGCGACGCGGTCAGGCCGTAGTATTCCTTCAGCTCCGGAGGCGAACCGCTCTGCCCGAACTTGTCGAAGACGGCGACCATCTTGACGGGAACGGGGTAGTTGGCTCCCGTGAGAGACGCAATAGCCTCTCCCAGGCCGCCGCCGGAAAAGTGCTCTTCGGCGGTGACGCAGCACCCGGTTCTATGGACAGAATCGAGTATCGACTGGACTGGAAGAGGAGAGAGGCTGTAGCAGTCGATGACCTCGGCGCTTATATTCTGCCGGGCAAGAACCTCCGCGGCACGAAGAGCTTCATGCACCATAATACCACAACAGCATATCGTAACGCCGGTTCCTTCTCTGAGGACACGCCCCCCTCCCGGAAAGAAGGCTTCGTCGTTTTCTTCATAGATATCCGGTGTGGCCGCTCCTCCGAGCCGTATATACACCGGTTTCGACAAGACGGCCGCGCTCTTCAGAAGAGCTTGAGCGGACGAATAGTCCGCAGGAACCAGAACCGTCATGCCGGGGAAAACGCGCATCAGCGCGATATCTTCCAGCATCTGACGGCAGGCCCCCTCTTCTCCGGCAGTAAGACCGGAATCGAGCCCGGCGAATTTTACCGGAAGAGAGGGAATCGCCACCGCCGCCCGTATCTGATCGTAGCCCTTTCCTGTCAGAAATGCTGCGTAGGAGGCGGCGAAGACGTTCGCTCCGCCGAGCGAAAGACCTGCGGCGGTCAGTATCAGGTTCTGCTCAGCGACGCCGACATCGATGCACCTTTCGGGGTAGCGTACGGCGAACGGCGCGGTCCGCAACCGGGCATCGGCGCTTCCCACGGCCATGATTCTTTCGTCCGCCGCTGCGATAGAGAGCAGAGCCGAAGCATATGCGTCTCCCGTACTTCTTCCGGAGGCATTCACAGCAGGTCACTCCCTTTCTCAAGCTCCCTCAGCGCTTTGTCGACGCGCTCTCTGTCGAGAACATTCTCCTCCCCGGCGACGTTGTCCTCAAGGAAGGAGACTCCCTTACCAAGAAGTGTTCCGGCAAGGATGCACTTCGGCCGCCTCTTGTCTTCGCGAAGAGCGCTCAAAGCCTTTTCCATAGAGATAAAGGAATGTCCGTCGCACTCCTCCGCGGCCCAGCCGAAAGAGAGTATTCTCTGTCGAAGCGACGCGCCCGTCTGCATCGGATCGTTTTCTTCAGCGTCTTTCGTACCGTTCCTCTCGACGATAAGGAAGACGTTCCCGGAAGCAAAGCGGGAAGATGCCATAACAGCCTCCCAGAATACTCCCTCCTGCACATCCTCTTCCCCGGCGAGGCAGAAAACGGCGAAAGGCGACTGTCTGCGACGGAGCGCGAGCGCGATTCCGTTCGCGATTCCGAGCCCCATACCGTAAGAACCGCCTCCCGGAGCATCGACACCGGGGATTCGAAGCGCCTGCGGGTACCCCTGGAGCATCGCTCCAAGTCGGCGATAGCTCCACAGTTCATCACGTTCGAAGAAGTTTCTGTTCGCGAGCGTCGCGTAGAGCGCCGGGGCTCCGCGCCCCTTGGCGAGAACGAAACGATCCCGCGACTCGAGCCAAGGGTCGGAGGGATCGATTCCGAGGACATCCCAGTAGAGCCATACCAGAATATCCACGATCGAGAGGGAGGATGCCAGGTGTCCTGAACGTGCAAGGCCGATCATACGCACAACATCGCGCCTGATTTCCGACGCCTTCTCCGCAAGGAAGGATGGTTCGCGCAGCATGACTTCACTCCTTTCCATATCAACCAAGCGCAACCGAGCACATTCGGGAGAACGCCTCCAGAAACAAAATGCGCTTTTCGGAGGGCGTCGATGCGCTTTCAGGAAACCTCGGTTCGGGCAGCGGCCCTGAAAAACGCCATCGAGGAACTTTCCACTCGGCGGCAAGAGACTCTACCTTGGGATCGTAGGCGACGACGGTAAGCGGGCATCCGAAGAGCAGCGCGAGAATCGCGGCATGCAATCGCATGGAGATTACCCCCCAGGCCTCCGAGAAGAGCGCCGAACATTCATCTCGCCAGTTTTCGCCTTCAAGGAGAAGAATACGGGTCGCAGGGAAGACTTTCTCCCCGCGAAGACGTTCCATAACCTCCACATCCTCCCGTGCGAGAGCGACACCGGTAATCGAAAGAGATCTGGAACAGGCGAAACGGACCGCCTCCTCGGCGGTGCGTCGCGGAAGTTCCTTCCCCCAAGGGCGGATATTCACCAGCAGATCGCTTCCCTTCCTGGAGGAAGAGGCGGGAGGAACGAGCGAAAAAACCGGGTCGCACGTCCGGACGGAATGCAGCCCCCAATCGTCAAGAATTCTCGCCGATCTCTCGTCTCTTACTCCTCGGACTAGGCACTGCCTCAACGCCGAACATGCTAGCCAGGCGCCGAACCTCGTCAGAAAGGGGCCTACCGATTGTCCGGCGCACCACGGGCGCGCCCCCGCAAGAAGCGCCATGCGGAGCACCCCCCAGTAGTACAGCGGCGAGCGCAGGCTGGTGACATCCTGAAACAACCCGCCGCCGCCGAGAAGGAGCGTATCGCTGTTGCAAAGCGCCCGGAAGACTTCACTGGGCGACCAACGCGGCGCGGAACGCACTCGAAGCGTCCGCGCGGAATGCTCGGGGGACGCCGAGAGAAGGACCGTCTCGCTCCGTGGTACGCCGCAGTTTTCAAGGGCCGCGAGAAGCGCTTCGGCAAGCATCTCGTCGCCCAGGTTTCCGAAGCCGTAATACCCGCAGAGGGCGACGCGGAACTCTCGACCCTTCCTCACTCCGTCACCGTCCCTCCGTACCTGTACCAAAGAGGCATAACGACAAAACGAAGAACGAGGATACATATCATACCGAGCAACACTCCGGTCCACAATCCGTTGAATTGCCTGAACAAAATGAAGTACAGCGGGGTATGGAAGTGACAGAAGCTGTTCACCGCGGACGAAAAACCAACGACGGTCGCCAGACGAAATACTTCACGATAGCGAGGCCACATCTCGGCCTTTCGGACGAAATACCAGAGCAGCAGCGCCGGATATCCGAGAAACACCTCCTTGTTTCTCGGGCGGGCCACCAGAACCCTCTCAAGGAATTCGCGCAGACGAACCTCGAACGCGGGAACGAACTGTACATTGTCGCTTCGGAAGAGGACAAGTCCCGCACCCCCCAGCAGAAGCACGAGGAGAAAAATCTCGCCCCACAGGGGTGGTCTGCGGAAAAGTTCTCCCAGAGACTCAGGGTGCACCCGTCGCTTCAGATCCGCCAGCAGCACGAGCAGAGGGGGAAGAAAGAGCGTCGCCTTGACGCCGGAAAAGCTCCGCAGGCGGAGCATGAACGTCGGTTCGCTGAAGAATGCCGCGATGGCAAGACCACCTGCTACGGCAAAGAGAAAGCTCCCGAGAATACCGACCCATGGAGTCTTCCAGCCGTCGAGGGCGAGAAAGGAAGCCTCCGTAACGACGAAGACAGCCGTCAGCGCTCCGGCGATGCGCGCCGCGGAGGGGAGAAACAGGAGAACGCATCCGGCGACAACGACGATTCCGGAAAAAACGGCGAGCCCCCTCGGCGTCGTCCGCCATGCAAGGGCATCATCGTCTTTCGCATCGTCGACGGTTCCGAGAAAAAACCTCTGGAGAAAGCGAAGCATGGAGAAGACGAAGGCCAAGGCGAGAGCAAGCGCGCCGCCGAAACCCGTCCGCCATGGTTGGAAAGGCTCGGGCCAGCGAAGCTCCGCTCCCGAAGCCGAAAGACCGGAGGAAAGATGAAGCAGCTCTTCATTAAACTGATCGAACGGAGCGTCGGACGCCTCCAGAGCGGTGGGGCGGAACACGAGAAGCCGAACCGCCCGTTCCTTCACCGCCCGGGCAAAACGCTCGTACAACGCACTCCTGGAGATGTTGCGGCTTACGATTTCCTCGTTCGTGACGCTGTGCAGCGGGACGAGGCGGGGATAAGCCAGCCAGTTCAGCTGCGGGGCCCCTATCTGTCTCGAAAACTCCACCATGGCCACGGACCGCCCCTGTCCGGCGACAAGTTCGGCCAGCGGACGGAGATTCGGGTATCCGAGAACGACTTCGCCGGAGGGAGAGACGGTTCGGATCTGAGGAAACGCGGCGAAAAGTGCTTCGAGAGTTGTCAGGGATGCGGCCGTATCGGAAGGAAGCGCGGGCGCCACTCGGTAGAATACGGGAATGTCGTGCTTCGATGCCAGCAGAAGCCCTTCGATGTCCGGCGCCACGCCGGTGAACAGGAGATCGTCGAGCGTTCTGGTCAGCAGCACCGCCGTTCCCGTCTCGTACTCCTGAATATGCGCGCCTTTGAAGCGCGCGCTCAGAAGCGGCGGGAGGAGATTCGCCCCGGGATGCGTCGCCGGGATAAAAAAAGCGGCCCGCAAAGGGTTGCCTAAGGCGAGTTTCGCCGCTGCGCCGGGAAGCCCCGAGGCTGGTCCGTAATAGAGCCGCAGCGTTCCCATGGAGAGCTGCTGTCCCGTCAGTTCGGAGACCATCAGCCCCGAAGCGCCGTTCTGCGAAAGAAGGGGCCAGAGCATTTGGGGATTTTTCTGTTCCCTGTTCCAGAAGGTGGCGAGGTCGCGGTAATCCAGCACGATCGCGACGTCTCGCGCATCTCTCTCCGCGGCCAGCCTAGGCAGAAGAGCCCAGAAGGAGAGGAGTATGAGAACGATCGCGACCGGAATCGCCGGATTGCGCCGTGCCGCGGAAAGAACACCGGATCTGGATTTGAATAACGAGTCTCTGGATTTGATCATTATGAGTTCCTCCATTGATCGGCTAAAGAACAGCCGAATTCTTCGAGCAGCAGGCTCAGCCTGCAGAGCGGCAGCCCGACCACGTTGAAATAGTCGCCCCGCAAAGAAGAGACCAACAGCGCCCCGCGTCCCTGGATCGCGTAGGCTCCCGCCTTGTCGTCCCCCTCCCCGCTGTCGACATAGAGCTTCATCGCCTCCTCCGAAAGAGAACGAAACTCCACAAGCGTCTCCTCCACCGCGCAGCGCTCATCCTCTCCCCGCCGAAGAGTCACCCCCGTAAACACGCTGTGGACGGCGCCGCTCAGCGCCCGCAGCATTCGCAGGGATTCGTCGCGGGAAGAGGGTTTGCCGAGGATCTTCCCGCCGATCGCCACCAGCGTGTCGGCGGCCGCGACGAGCGCGTCCGGGTTCCTTGTCCCCGCCGCCCGCGCCTTCTCCCGGGAGAGACGGTACGCCGCATGTTCAGGAGCTTCTCCCGGAAGCAGCTCCTCGCAGATATCCGGAACATCTATCCGGAACGACCATCCCAGCGAACGCAGAAGTTCCCGTCGTCTGGGGCTCCCCGACGCAAGCACAAGGTCTACCGAGCCACCCAAATTCCCACCACGCCTCCAATAATCGTTCCTAAATTCCAACGGAGCCAGATCTTCACTCCGAAATCGGCAAATCCGAGATTGACGTCCGTCAGATCGAAGCCGGTTGCAAGAATATCCTTGAAAAAGGGCTCCGTCAAGGCGAAGCGCTGAAAATAGAGTCCCGAAATCGTACCGATCACAAGCGACGCGACGATGATCCACCACCTTGTCGAAGAGCCGGACGCCATCGGAGTCATCTCGCCAGGGAGAGCAGAATCGAGAGCGCTCCCGCAAAAGCGCAGTAAACCGCGAAGGGACGCCACCTCCCCGCCGCGACCACGCGACGGAGCAAGGCGAGCGAGAAAAATCCGGCGACGAAGGAAGCGAAGAAACCGGCGGCCCACCCCTCAGGCAGCGAAGCCGCCCACTCTCCCGACTTCAAGAGTCCTCTGACCTCTATGAGCGTAGCGCCCAGCACTGCGGGAAGCGAAAGAAGAAAAGAGAAGCGGAACGCCGAAGGCGCGGAAAGCCCGGTCTTCATCCCCGCGACGATCGTCGATCCGGAGCGGGATACTCCGGGGAGCACGGCCGCTCCCTGCACGAGGCCGATCAGAAGCCCCCGGAAAAGAGAAACGGGCCGCCCCTCCGAAGTCGCGGAGGCGACCATGCTCGAACCTCGCCACAAAAGCAGCGATGTGCACAGAAGCCCGGCGCCGACCGCTCCGGGCAGAGCCGCCATCCTCTCGACGACCGGTTTCAGCGGCAAACCGGCGGCTGCGGTCGCCACCGTTCCCGCGAGCACCGCCCAACCGACGTTCCACCCTTCGCCGCCGCGTGCATCGGCGGAAGCGAAACCCGCGCACCATTCGCGAAGCAGGCGAAGAATATCCTTTCCGAAGTAGAGCAGCGTCGCCAGCATGGTGGCGAAGTGCAGCAGGACATCGTAGGTCAGCGACGCGTTGTCGACGGAGAAGATCTGTTTCATCAGCACGAGATGTCCCGAGCTGCTCACAGGCAAAAACTCGGTCACCCCCTGCAGCAGCCCCATGAAAAAAACGGGCAGCGCGTCGCTCATACTCTTCTCCCCTTTCCGTTTTTCGCGGGCACGCCAAGCACCGTGACAACGGGTGTGATCATAGGCTTGCTCCGCCCGAAACGGCGTAGAGCGTCGCGGATACGCCCCTTCACCTTCGTCTGCAGAAGATCGAGATCCGATGCGGCTTTGCCGCCGAGAGAGATCACCGCCTTCTCCACGGAGGCGACCAGCTCCTCTTTCAATTTCGCCGCATCGTCGAGATGCAGAAACCCGCGGCTCTCGAAAGCGGGCGTCGCCAGCAACGTTCCGTCGTTCGACAACACGATGGAAACGAGAACGAGCCCCTCCTCGGAAAGCTCTCTCCGCTCTTTCAGGATACTCCCCTGGAGTTCCCCGAGCGCCAAGCCGTCGACCATGATCCCTCCTGCCTGGACGCGATCCTTCACGACGGCTTTCTCGGAGTCGATCTGAAGAACGTCCCCGTTCTGAAGGACGAACGCGTTTCTGGGCGCCACGCCCGTCTCTCTGGCGAGCTGCGCGTGGCGGACGAGGTGCCGGTACTCTCCGTGCACGGGCACGAAGTATTTCGGTCGCGTCATGTTGAGCATCACCCGCAGTTCGTCTCTGGCGGCGTGGCCGGAGACGTGAATACCCTGCTCCTTCTCGTACACCACCTCGCATCCGCAGGCGAAAAGCCGGTTCACGGTTCCGCTCACAAGTTTTTCATTGCCGGGGATGGGCGTCGCAAAGAGCGCCACCACGTCCTTGTCGCTCAAACTGATCACACGGTGCTCCCCCCGGCTCATAAGCACGAGTCCGGAGAAGGGTTCCCCCTGGCTGCCGGTCGTCATCACGACGAGCGAACTCGGGGAAACGGAGGAAATGTCGTCCATATCGACGATGATTTTTTCATCTACGTGGAGATAGCCGAGGGTCCTCGCCAACTCCACATTCTTCACCATGCTGCGCCCGACGAAGGCGACCTTCCTGTTGAAGCGGGCCGCGCAATCCACCACCTGCTGGACCCGGTGCAAATTGCTCGCGAACGACGCGATAACGATGCGCTTGGTACGGTACTGACGAAAAATCTTGTCGAGCGTCCCGGAAAGTACCCGTTCCGACTCCGTAAACCCCGTACGTTCAATGTTCGTCGAATCGGAGAGGAGCAGCAGGACCCCCTTCCGGCCTTCTTCGGAGAATGCGTCGTACTCCGTAAGACGTCCGTCTATGGGCGTCGGGTCGAGCTTGAAGTCTCCCGTATGCACGACCGTACCGACGGGCGTCTCCACTGCGAGCCCCACGCCGTCGGGAATCGAGTGACAGACAGCAATGAAGCGCACCTTGAACGGTCCCATCTCGACCACGTCGCCGGCCTGTATCTCACGGAAATCCGGGGTCAGTTCGGGCGCCCACTCGGTAAGCTTGTTGCCCACCATGCCGAGCGTCAGCTTCGTTCCGTAGAGGGGCGACGGGATTTTTTTCAGCGCGAAGGGAAGTCCCCCGATGTGATCTTCGTGACCGTGGGTTACCACGATGCCGACGATCTTCTCTCTGTTTTCCACCAGGTAGGAGATATCGGGAATGACAAAGTCGATCCCGAGCATCTCGTCGTCCGGAAACATAAGTCCGCAGTCCACCACAAGGATCGAATCGGCGTACTCGAGCGCGTACATGTTCTTTCCGATCTCTCCAAGCCCTCCGAGGGGAATATACTTCAGCTTCCCCCCCTTTTTCGTCTCTCCGGATCTCTTCTTCCTCGTACTTCGTGCTTCTCGTGCCATAGATACACCTTGCCTTTCAAAATTTCGGCCCCCCGAGTGCGAAAAAATACTCCCGAGTATTGCCGAACAGAAAATTCTTTGCTAAAATTCCATATCAACCGCAATAAACCCATCCCTCGAAACGAGGACATATTCGGGAGGTAGCAAGTTTGAACAACAACACCAATAACGACAGCCCATCCACAATGACCCGAAAAGGGTACGAAAAGCTCATGGCTGAGCTGGTCGAACTCCGCAGTACAGGGAGGGCGGAGATATCCCGGCAGCTCGAAGAGGCCCGCTCGTTCGGCGACTTGAGTGAAAACGCCGAGTACGCGGCGGCGAAAGAAGAGCAGGCAAAACTGGAAACGCGCATATCTCGGCTTGAATACCAGCTCAGCAATGCGAAAATCCTCGACTCCTCCAACATCGATACAAGCAGAGTTACCCTCGGTACCACGGTCACCATTCAGGACATCATCAATGCTCAGAAATTCATCTACACCATCGTCGGTTCGGAAGAGTCCGATCCCAAGGCCAGTAAGATATCCTCGTCAAGCCCCGTCGGGCAGGCGCTTTTGAACAAGTCCGTGGGCGACGAAGTCCATGTAAAGGTTCCTCGAGGCGTCCGTCATCTCAAGGTTATGGATATTTCCATAGTCTCCTGACACGCTGAACACAATTCTTCGCAAGGAGGAACGGGGGAGAATCATTCCCCCGTTTCCTCCTTGCGGAGAATCTCCGAAAGACCTTCCGGAACGGAAAACGGGTCGTACAGCTCCCGGCGTCCGAACGAAACAGGAGTATCCGGGAACGCGGTGATGAAGAACGCCAGCCCCACCCAATCGTCCCCTTCAACGCGGTCGTTTCTGTAGGTCAGCTCCCATCGCGTACACTCTCCGCCTTTCAGAGCAACCGTATACACCATTTCGGCAAGCCTCGACTCGACGAGATCGTACCCCCCGCGAACCGCGAAAGAAAGATTCTTTCCGAGATGGAAAACAGCCTTCTGATACAGATCTTCCCTGTCGCGGTAGTAATCCCACAGCATCGGCGTTTCCCCGCTAACCCAACGTCGAACGTAGGCCGTCGCGAGATCGACTTTCCCCCAAGAGTAGCGGACTCCGAACACCGTATCGAGAATTTCCTGCTCCAGAGAATCCGGATCGTCGTACCAGAAGCGCCTGTACTCTCCCTTGATGAACGTCTTATAGGAATCGAGCCGCTCCTCCGAGTAGAGATGCACTTCGGCGCCGAGCCTGCGGACATCGAGGCTCGAATTCGGCTGTACATCCTCGTACTCTCCCCAAGAAACCCCGACCCTGCCGTACGCGTTCAACAGCGGCGCTCGTCCCCACGGTCCAAGCAGAGAGAACTCCGGCTCCCTCCAGAGGACGCCCCTGTACGTCTCTCCCGCTTTTTTCTGTATGGAAACGGCCTCCCGCTGCGTCCAACGAAGTGAAGCGTTCCATCCGTTCGCCGCGTGAAGCAGACCCCACGACGGGCGGTACAACTTCTCCCCGGATGCTTTTTCAAAGGTGTGCTCCACCGTTCCCCACACCGTCAGGGTGTCGCTCAGGCGCTGCTCCACCGTCACTTTCCCCTCCCACCCGGTGTCGGACCACCAGGCGACGTTGAGCAGCGCTTTGCCGGTATCCCAAACGTACGGACCGCCTATCCCCACTCCTTGCCCCTTGTCCGAATCGCTCAAAACAAGCGGGAAGAAGGAGGCGAGCAGCGCGCGCCGCTCTTTGGGGTCCAGAGGTACCACGTAGTCGAAAGGGTAGGTGAAGAGCAGATGTTCTCCGATGTACACTTTCGGATTCTTTGCGATGATGCGTTTTCCGGGGACATACACAACACTCCTTGAAACCAAACGGTAGTGAGGAACGCGTTCATTGCACGTCGTCAAGGAGACGTCGCTCAGCTTGCCGACAAGTTCGTCCTCCGGGACGCCCCGACTTCCCCTTGACGAGAGCCACCCCTTGCCGCGCGCTGTTTCCAGGGGAGCCACCTCCATCGTCTTTCCGCGGAGGAACACCCTTCCGTCGCCCGCCGGAGACGACCCGACGGCGCCGGAGAGAACGCCCTCGCGGGAAACCATGTCGTAACGAAGCGAATCTCCCGTCAAGATACGCTCCCCCTGTATCAGCGTCACTTTCTTTCCCGGCGCCGAGGTGGCCGTCATCACCTGCTCGGCGGAGTCCATTTCGACCCTGTGCGCGAAAACGCGGAGCGCATCTCTGCGAACGCGGACATTGCCCTCGGCTACGGCGAGACCGGTCTCCTGCTCGAAGATCACCTTTTCGGCATCAAGAAAAACCGCATCCTCACCGCCGTCCCGCGCCTCTCCAGGGAACGGACAGCAAACCTCCTGCAACAGCAGAAGACACAAAACGACGCATACTACTCCGTTTTTTCGGGCAGCAGCCACGTGAACGACGCTCCTTTCTCCGCCGAGAACACTCCTGAAAACGAGACCCGGACCGAGTTTCCTTCAAAAAATAAATCGCTGCGGCGGTACGACGCTCCCTCCGCAAACACGACATCGGTATCTCCTTCGCTCCACTCCGCTGAAGGAGCCGCGAAAAAAGCGATCGTTTCTCCGTTCGCCACCGATCCGCGCACGTCGGAGAGAACGGCCTTTCGGCGATCCTCAAGAAAGACGCCCGAGGGAGCGTATAGGGTCCATCGACGCTCTTCGTCCTCGATACCCGAAATATCCAAAGAAAGAAGACGGATTTCGCTCCCTCGGCGTTCGATCCTTTCAACCCTTGCAGTCCACTCCACCCCGTCCACATCCCGTTGAAATTCCACTTTTTCCAGCGACATGTCCGGAAGGTTCGCCTTCTGCACCGTAAGATGATCAAGTTCCAAAGAGACATCGCGTACGGCGAACCAGCCGATCGAAAAAACAGCCGTCAGGAAGACGACAAGCCCGATGCGTCTCATCTCAGCGTTCCGGTACGGCGCAACGAAAAAGCGCACACGTCGCCACTCACCACGCAACCTTCCAGATCGACTCTTCTCTTCCGACGGTCAGGATCTTGCTCCTGAGCGTCCGGAAGAGAAGCATCCGTTGCGCGGTGACGATACGGACGCGACTGTCGTCCATCCACTGGACTTTAAACCCCTCGCGAAGCGAAGGACGCAGCCCTGTCGCTTCAACCTGCCGCGCGAACTGGTCTTCGGAAAGCGCGGTCTTCGTAGATTCCGCAAGAAGATCGTACATCGCCGAAGTCTCGCCTTCGATCCAGTGCCGGATGAAATTTTCCACGGTCTTCTCCTTACTGATATAAAGAACCGGCTTCTTCTGTTCAGGCGCTGGGAGATCGACTATGACCGGCTCCGGCTTGAGTTCCGCGAGATCTTGAGGCGTCGCGATCGGAGGAGGGGGCGCGGGAGCAGGAGTCGGCGTTTCTCGCTGCGGAGTGCGCGGTTTGGAGGGTTCCTTCTTCGGCGCGGGCGGTAGCTCGACAACGACGACCTCCTGCGCCGGAGGAACCGCCGCGACCATCGCGCCCTCCGTCCCCCCGAAAGCGAAATGCTGCTCGTCGCGGATGCCGAGATTACGCAACACGACGGTATACTCTTTATTCGGCTGTTTCGGGAAGAAAACAAGGCCTTGTACGATGCCGGAGAGCGGCTGGTCGAACTTCCGTTCGTAACTCAACGGAGGCACCTTCCTTCCCTCGGTCGTCTCCAGCTGGACCGCGGACGCGAACGGGCCGAGGTTGAGCGGCTTCGGGCCGAAAACGTACACTGTAAGCAAAAAAGGTTCGGTATCCGCGATGCGCAGGTCGGCGACGAACGAGCGGCGATACTGCTCGCGCTCCGAGTCGTTCATTCCGCTGCGGGAGGCTTCCGCCGCCACCCAAGGTTCCACAAGCTCCTCCGGATAGTGAACTATCCAGACGAGGCAGTCGCGTCCCCAGTGAAACGACGTCCAGCGTTCGAGGATGGACGTCGCCTCCACGACGAAATCGTTCCCGTACAACGGGCCGGATAGAAGAAACAGCAACGGAAGCGCCAGTACCATTTTTTTCATGGACTCCACCAAGAAATCGTTTGACTCCCTAGAGTTTGAAATCGATGATCGCCGAAACGCCGACGCCCTGCACGCGGCGGAAGCGCTGCACTGGATTCTCGGAATCCACCGGGACCAGTATTTTCACGCGTAGGCGATCTCTGAAAGTGGCCTCTATCTGCGCGACGGCCTTCGTCGTCCCCACGGGTTCGCCTCGCGGCCCCGCGATCTGGGCCGCGCCGATATGCGTGCCTGAACCGATGGACACAATAGGAACGACTTTCGTATGCCCCTCCACCTTGACTCCTCTGTTCAACGTGATCGTGTTGATGAAGTCGTTGACCGGTCCTGCGATCGCCGACACGACGAATCCTCCCCCGATAACCCCGACCAGATCTCCCAGATCGAACGCTCGGGAAACGCCCCCTGCGAAAAGAACGAGAAGAAGCGACCACAACGCGATTTTCTTTTTTCCGGAACGTAAAAGCAATCGGACCACCCTCTCCAGCTCAGGGATTCGTTTCGTTCCCGTCGGAACCTGTAGTTCGTTTTTCGGTAGTCGCCGTTGAATCCGTTTTTTTCAACAGCCCCTGCAAACCGGCCGGGACAGGGTATGCGGCAATTTTGACCGCGGCGGCGGTTTGGGAGAAGACGACGCTTCCCGCCGGAAGCTCCTTCAAATCACCCCTGATGAGAAAGCCGCCGACAAGCCCCACCGGACCCAGGAGCAGCGCGCCGACGACGCTGGTACCTGCGGCGGCGAGCTGTGCGGATTCCGCTTCCACCGCCTGTTTCGATTCTTCCCCGAAGGTCAGAGGAATAATCTGCGAACCGAGGGAAAACAACGACTCGACTCCGACTTTGACCTCGGCGGGACGGCCGAAGCTGCGAGGCTTCGTCACATCGGTCACTACTGCGGTAACCCTGCTCCCCCTCGGTGCAACGAGGTTGACTCCTATCACCAGGTCCGAATCCAGCACCATATCGACGACATCACCCTTTTTCGCCGTCCTCGGGGAGAGCGAATGAGCCAAGGAAGAGCGCAGTACCGTCGCGGCCGGAATCTCGACTTCCAGCGTAGCGACCGGTTCGGAGAGAAGAAGCCCCAGAACCCGTTCGAGCCGCATCGTCACCGGACGTTCGACCTGAGGCGCGCCTTCGAGCTGAATTTCAAGGGATTCCACCCTCCGCACCACCGGAGAGAGGGAATCCACACGCCTCTCGACCGCCCATTCGGCGACTCCGAGTTTGAACAGCAGCGACGGCTGGTACTCGGTCCCTTTCTCGATAAAATTCAGGAGCGCAGTCTGGCGTTCGGCGATGCTCCCGGGCAATTCCCTGCCGAACATATCCCTCTCGACCGAATTCAGTCGGTCGATAAGACCTCCCGTGCGCACACCTCCGTAGACGAGCTGCTCCACTCTTCCCATCACATGGAACGTCGACGCATCGTCCTGCGCCGCCCCCGGGAACGCGACACCAAGCAGCACAACGGCCGCGCACGCAAGAACGAGAACACTCCGTCTCATTCGTTTCCCCTCCTTCAATTCGACTGACTTCGCTGCACCGCCGCGCCGATGAAGCCCATGAACACAGGGTGAGGCTTCACGGGACGGGAGCGGAATTCCGGATGGAACTGAACACCGACAAACCAGGGGTGATCCCGCAACTCCACTATCTCTACAAGGTTTTTCGCCTCGTAGAGGCCGGCGATCACCATTCCCTTTTCTTCAAGGCGTTTCCTGTAATCGTTGTTGAACTCGTACCGGTGGCGATGCCGCTCGTTCACCCGAGAAACGCCGTACACCGAAGCGGTTTTCGTTCCCCCGACGAGATCGCACGGGTAAGCGCCCAGACGCATGGTTCCGCCCATCTCCTCGATCCGTATTTGCTCCTCCATCAAGTGTATCACAGGGTTGGCGCATCCGGGGTCCATCTCCGAACTATGCGCCCCGGGAAGTCCGCATACGTGACGAGCGAACTCGACCACCGCCACCTGCATACCAAGGCAGAGACCGAGGTACGGTATCTTTTTTTCACGGGCGTAGCGCGCTGCGGAGATCTTCCCTTCGATACCCCGAGATCCGAACCCCCCGGGGACAAGAATACCATGCGCGCCGGCGAGGATGCGTTCACTCCCGTGTTCTTCGATCTCCTCCGATTCGACGGAACGGATGTTCACCTTGACGTCATGGTGAATGCCCGCGTGATGGAGAGCCTCCACAACGCTCAGATAGGCGTCCTTGTGATTGATGTACTTCCCCACCATGACGATTTCCACTTCTCCTGCGGGTGAACAGAATCCGTCGACGACCCTTCGCCAATCGGACAGGTCGGGCTCGCTTTGGGATTCGAGCGAAAGCGCCTGAAGCACAAGCGAATCGAAATTCTGTTCGTACAGACTGAGCGGCACTTTATAAATCGTCGGCTCGTCAAGAGCCTGAATGACGGCGTTCGGCGGGACGTTGCAGAAGAGCGCCATCTTGTCGCGCATATCCTCCTCGATGGCGTAATGGGAGCGGCAAACAAGAATCTGGGGAAGAATGCCGATTCTGCGAAGCTCCTGGACGCTGTGCTGCGTCGGTTTCGTCTTCAATTCGCGGGCCGCCTCAAGCCAGGGGACCAGCGTCACATGGCAGTATACGACGTTCTCTCGCCCGACCCTCGACGACATCTGGCGAATCGCCTCGAGGAACGGTTGCCCTTCGATATCGCCCACGGTTCCTCCGATCTCCGCGATAACGATGTCGCTCTTTTCGCCGGTCCGCAGTATGCGCTCCTGGATTTCGTTGGTGATATGCGGAATGACCTGCACCGTCCCGCCAAGATAGTCCCCCCGGCGCTCCTTGGCGATGACCGATGAATAGATCTTTCCCGTCGTCACATTGTTATCCGCGCTCAGCGACTCGTCGATGAAACGCTCGTAGTGCCCCAGATCCAAGTCGGTCTCCGCGCCGTCGTCGGTCACGAAGACCTCTCCGTGTTGGAAGGGGTTCATCGTCCCCGCGTCCACGTTCAAATACGGATCGAGCTTGATGATGGAGACGCGCAGCCCCCTCTTCTTCAGCAGCACGCCCAGAGAGGCCGCGGTAATTCCCTTACCCAACGACGACACCACTCCGCCGGTGACAAACACGTACTTCGCCATTTCCCTCATCCTCCACTGTATTCAACAAAGTTTTTCACGAATCCGTACCGCGACGCATCAAAAAAACATGGACCAGGGAGAACCCCGGTCCAGAATAACGAAAGAGCATCCATCCGTCATGGAGGATATTGCCTATCTTAACAGCCCCAGTGGGTTCACCGGATTGTTCCCTCTGCGGATCTCGAAGTGCAGATGGGGTCCCGTAGTCCGTCCCGTGGTTCCGACGGTGGCTATGGCCTGCCCCTGCGTAACCTGCTGCCCCTTCCCCACCGACAGGGAGTTGCAGTGCGCGTACAGGGTCGAGTGGCCGTCTCCGTGGTTTACCACCACGACCTTTCCGTAGCCGCCCATCCACCCGGAGTACTCCACTCTCCCCGCTCTCGAGGCACGTATCGTACTGCCTCTGGAGGCTTTTATGTCGATTCCCGTATGGAAGTCGCGACGACGGGTCACCGGATGACGTCTCCATCCGAACGGACTGTTGATCTTCCCCACCACGGGCCAACGGTGATTTCGAGAAGAACCGGAAACCTTGGCCGAAGAGGTTGTTTTCGCCGAAGACGCCCCCGAACGTGTCGTCGTACTCGATGTTATCGGAGCCTCCGCCGCATCCGTCGCTTCCGGGCGTGCTCCGGGGAGGAAAATCTCCTTGCCCGCGATGAAAGGATTCAGCGCGGCGTCGCCGTTCGCTTCGCGTATCCTTTCGGCGGCTATTCCGTACTTTTTCGCGATGCTCGCAAGCGTATCGCCGCTCTTGATCTTGTGGAAGATACCGTCCTGGTTCGGAATCCTGAGAGTCGCCCCGGGTCGGATCATGTTCGGATTCTTCAGATCGTTGCTTCCATAGAGCGTATCTATCTCAAGGTTCTGGGAGTTCGCGATCGACCAGAGGCTGTCGCCCTCCGCCACGACATACGCGGTGATCTTGATCGGTATGACCTTCTCGCGGGCGGCGACGACGCGCGCCTTTCGCACGAGCACCTGCTCCAGCGTCGCCTCCACGGCGGCGCTGTCGTTGGGGATGAGAAGAAGCTGCTTTTCCGAGAGGCGATTGGCATTCTTCAGTTCGTTCGCCTTGACGATATCGCTCATCGGAACTCCGTGGGCCACCGCGATGTCCGAAAGCGTCTCGCCCGCCTTGACGACATGTTCCGTCCAAAGGACGGAGACTTCGGCGAGCACGACATCTTCTTCTTCCCCGCTCTCCTCCCCCTCTTCAAGCGCTAATTTTCTACCGTCCTCGGCGGCGCTCAGAACCACCGTCTCGAAGTCGGAGGCTCCGGGGTCGGGGTTTCCAGCGTCCCCGCCGCTCTCGGAAGAATCCCTGAACGACGAGAGGCGCGAGACGCCCGAATCGGCGAACAGCGCGCCGTTCGCGGTCGAAAAAGAACTCCCTCCAAGGGTGAAACCTTGCGCGAGTTTCGGTTTGAAATCGGTCATCCGCGATACGCCGAACCCCGTGAACAGGCCTGCGCCTCCGGCTTGTCCGCCACGCTCGACGAGTCTTTCCGGAAACTTGAACTCTCCTTGCGGCAATCCGGAGAGGTCCTGTTCCGAAAAGGCGGAAGAAGACGTAAAACCGCTCCTTTCAAGGCGCCCGGAAAGCGACCAGCTGAAATCGGTCATCGGCAGCGTATCGACGGGAAGAGACGCGCTCTTCGGCGGCGCCTTCGGAGTTCGTTCCGGTTTCGAAACGTTCTCTTCCGGCGTCTCGGATCGTCCGCTTCGAGGAAGCGGCATCCCGTTCCCCAGCGGAAGAAGCCCCGGTTCTCCCCTTCTCCCCCTCAAAGAAAGCAAGGCGTCGGGGTCGAACCCCGTCTCGTAACCGTCCTCGTCCAGAAAGACATTGGACATCTCCACAACGATAAAGCCGGAAGAGGGAAGAATGAACTCCCCTGCGCCCTTGGCATCGGAAAGATTGCCCCAAGCCACTCCTACGGTTCGTTCCGCGGTGCTCAGCGTCAAGAAGGCGGCGGTACCCAGCATAACGATAATCACAAGAAAACAGCTGATACGCCCGAGCCGCATGCCTCTTTCAGGTTCTCCGAAAGAGGCGAAGGCCCCTTTCTTCTTTCGTGCCGCCTTTGTGTTTCGTACCCCGAAGGGCGAAGGAGAGTTCTGTTTCTTCAATCTCCTCAACCTCCTCTGTCTGTATAAAATATCGTCCCCTCGCCATCGCTACCCTTTCTTGATGGTCAACAGAAAGTCCTTGTTGGTGGAGGACTGTTTCAGTTTATCGATTATGAGGTTCAGCGCCCCCGATTCGTCGACGTTTACGATGCGCCGGCGAAGCAGCCAGAGACGGCTGAGTTCATCCTCGTCGAACAGAAGTTCCTCGCGCCTGGTTCCCGATTTGACGATGTCGATCGCGGGGAAGATCCTCTGCTCCGAGAGCTTTCTCGAAAGATGGAGCTCCATGTTCCCCGTTCCCTTGAATTCTTCGTAGATCACTTCGTCCATCCTGCTCCCCGTGTCCACGAGGGCTGTACCGATGATGGTCAGGCTGCCCCCTTCCTCGATGTTGCGCGCGGCGCCGAAGAAACGCTTGGGGAAGTAGAGCGCAGCCGGATCCATACCGCCCGAAAGAGTTCGCCCCGAAGGCGGAACGACGAGGTTGGAAGCACGGGCAAGTCGCGTGATCGAGTCGAGCAGAAGAACGACGTCCTTACCCACCTCCACGAGGCGCTTGGCTTTCTCGAGCGCAAGGTTCGCAACGCGAAGATGTTCGTCGGAAGGCCGGTCGAAGGTGGACGCGATGATCTCTCCGTCCACCGACCGGGACATATCCGTCACTTCCTCCGGGCGTTCGTCGATGAGCAGCACCATCAGGATGATATCGGGATAGTTCACCGTCACGGCGTTCGCTATCTTCTTGAGCAGCGTGGTTTTTCCCGCCTTCGGAGGGGAGACGAGCAATGCCCTCTGCCCCTTTCCTATAGGAGCGAAGAGGTCGACGAGGCGTGTGGATATCTCTTTGGGGTCCGTCTCAAGGGAGAGTTTTTCATCCGGGAAAATCGGTGTGATGGCGCTGAAATGCGGCCTTCTGCGAGCAGCCTCCGGATCGGAGAAGTTGACCATCTCCACCCGAAGCAGCGCCTCGTAATGCTCCGAATCGCGAGGAGGGCGCACAAGCCCCCAGATCACATCTCCGTTCCGCAAACCGAAACGTCGAATCTGCGACGCCGAAACGTAGACGTCGTGATCGCTTGGCAGCAGACCTTTGGGGCGGAGAAAACCATACCCCTCCTGCAGAATTTCGAGGGTACCTCCACCGAAGCGGTAGTTCAGTTCTTCGGCCTGAGCTTTGAGAATGGCGATGACGAGATCGTCCTTACGGAGAGAGGAAAAACCGACAATGCCCAGTTCTTTCGCAATCTTGCGAAGTTCCGGATTGAGAAGGCCGGCCAGATGCCCGTAGGTATGCCTCGGTTTGGGAGGAATCTTCGACGCATCTTCCGACTCCGCCTGGGAAAGCGCCGCCTCCTGAACAACGATCTCCGAGCCGTTCTCCGGGGTATCGTTGACCACGATATTATCGGACATAATCGTTCCAGCCCTGGAAAGAGTGTCGAGCGCCCGGAGGGCTTTGGGATACGCTTTGGGATAAATGATCATTGAAACACACGAACCTGGACATCCCCTTCCTGAATTGCGCCGCCGACCGTTTCCATGCGCGGAAAAATGCACGGAACCTCGTAGCGGAGCAATTTATGTACGTTTTTCAACTGCCACGGTTACTCGGAAATTTCGAAGAATGTATCCGAAAACACCCTGTCGAACAGGGATATCCGAACAGAATACGCTCCCCTGGGAAGGGGAGACCCATCCTCGAGAAGAAGACAAAAAGCCCTTGCGCCGCTCCCCGGAGCAAGGAGGACCTCCTGAGAATGAATCGGCCGTCCGCGATAATACCACCGTACCCGTACGTTCTCGCCGTCGCCGGCTCTGGAATATTCAAACCACAGACACAATTGACGTGTGCCATACGAAAATGCTGAACCGATGCCGACTGGTTTCATACCGCTGTCGACCTCGTCGCAAAGAACGATATTATGAATCTCGAAAGAGCCTGCGGCCTTCTTCGAACGAATCGCCCCGAACGAGACGGCGATCAGGGAGAAGATAGCGAAACCCACCAGAAGAAGAAAAAACTTCCCGTCCCTGGACATTATACCCACCGCCCCAGAAAAAAAACAAGTACAGAGAGAAAAATATAGCCAAGCTTCGAAGCCCTTAGGCGTCTGAACAGTCCAGAATAAGAGGAAAACAGCCGGAAGCTGGCTCTTCCACAAAGAACTCTACCACGAATAGAATGGGGAGGCAAGAAGAAATCGACGGGAGCCTGCTGGAAGACCAGGAAGAAGCATGCTCCGGGCAAAAAGAGAATCAATATAAGGAGGTCTTTTCAATGATTAAAACACACGCAGGCGAAGTCGCTCTGAAGGGGCTGCTCATAGCCGCAGTCACCTTGGCCACGATGCTCAGCATTCCCGTCCCCGGTTTTCGGTTATACTTCAACTTCGGGGAAGGAGTCATTTATCTCGTCGCGCTTCTTCTCGGTCCAGTCTGGGGCGCCGCTGCGGGCGGTATCGGCGCCTCGCTGGCCGACCTGTTGCTCGGGTACCCGTTATGGGCTCCCTTTACACTGCTGATCAAAGGAACCGAGGGGTACGTCGTCGGCCTGCTCGGACGCGAACATCCGGTCCTCGGCATCGCGGCAGGGGCCGCGATTATGATCGCGGGATACTCCACGGTCGCGGGGATCCTCTACGGCTGGCCGGCGGTTCCCGTCGAAGCGGCAACAGACGTCGTCCAGTGCGGTATCGGAGCCGCGGCGGCCCTCGCTGCGCGCCCCGTACTTCGGAAGGCGCTCTTCAACGCTTCCGAATCGAAGAACTGACCGCCTCTTTGAGCGAACGAACAACATCGCGGTGGACGGATGCATCGAAACCGTCCACCGTCGGTTCGGGTCTTCGAGTAACCCCGTCAACCGCCCCCGCGTCGACCAGAGAAGAAAGCATACGGTCGATCTCCTCCTCGTCCGCGCCTGTCCATTCGTCCCTGTCCGAGGAAAGCAACGCTGCAAGAGCATACCCTCCCCAGTCGGAAACATCGACGGGAAGCGTGACGGTGGCCTTCGTCACGGAAAGGCAGCCGGCGTAGCCAGGAAGCAGTTCCGCAAGACGCCTCCGGAAGTTACCCATGCCGACCTCGTTGCCTCCGTCTCCTATTGCGAGCACGGGCGTTCCGGCGCCAAGAGCGATGGAGGCCGCATCGTCCAGAGGCGCGGTGGCGGACGAGATATCCTCCCCGCGCATATTGTAGTACCTGCCGTCGGAAGCTCGCCCCAGGCGCTCGATAAAAACAAGAAGCGAAGGAGAGGATGAAAGTATCTCTTCGACCGACTCCACAGAACGCACCACAGGACCGCGGACGGCACGGGAACATGCGTCGAGCACGGTGAAGCAGAGCGGATCGGTGAACAGCTCGACATCGCGACCGCATCGTGCCAAGGATCTTCCAAGCATGACCGCGCCGCCGATACCGTCCGTCTCCGGCGCCCCGCTCGAAGGGACGAAAAAACCGGTGACGATGGCCGCTGAAGATCTTTTATTTATAAGGGCCACTGCCTCCCCGAGAAGCTCGGGACCAAGGAGAGGTCCGACTTTTCGCCCCGGGCGGTCGGAAGCGATGAGGGAACAGATACGGCCGAAGATGTCCATATCACACGCTCAGCTTGTCTACGAGCGCCAGTAGCTCGGGGTTCAACTCCTTCGCAGCCTTCCACGCATCCTCGAGAGGACAAAGGGACATGGCGCCGCAGACCGTACCGACCATCACTCCCGTTTTGCCTTGAAGCAACGACTCCACCGCGAACGACCCCATCCTGGAGGCTAGAATCGTATCCAGCGAAGACGGGCTGCCTCCCCGCTGGATATAGCCCAGCACCGTAACGCGGGCATCGTAGCCACCGGTATCCTGAAGCTGGTTCCGCAGCTCAAGCGCAGACATTACTCCCTCTGCGAGAATGATCAGCGAATGTGTTTTTCCCCTCTTCCTGGAGTAGTGCAGATGATCGCACATCTTCTTAATATCCAGAGGAATCTCCGGAACGACGACGTACTCCGCCCCGGTCGAGACAGCCACGTCGAGCGCGAGAAATCCTGCGTCGCGACCCATGACCTCCACGATGAACAGCCTGTCGTGGCTGCTCGCCGTGTCTCTGAGCTTTTGAACCGCCGAGAGCGCCGTGTTCAGCGCGGTGTCGTACCCTATGGTCACATCCGTGCCGGCGATATCGTTGTCGATAGTCCCCGGTATGCCGATCACCGGCAGCCCCATCGCGCACAGCTTTTCGGCTCCTCTGAAGGAGCCGTCGCCGCCGATCACCACAAGCGCGTCGACCTTGCGATTTTCCATCTGCACAAGCGCGGCGCGGAGCCCCGCATCGGTCTTGAATCGCTCGCTCCGCGCCGTGCGCAAAATCGTCCCTCCTCTGTGGATGATGCCGCCGACAGCCGCCCGGTCGAGCGTGAGACACTCGCCGTCCATAAGCCCCTCGTACCCTTTCATCACGCCTATAGTCTCCATACCGTGATAGAGCGCCGTGCGTACGACCGCGCGGATGGCCGCGTTCATCCCCGGCGCATCTCCCCCGCTCGTTAAAACCGCGATTCGCTTCATCATGAACTGCTCGTTCCTCCCGACACTAGAATAAAGACAACGAATATACTACCATAAAAAGGGAAGGAGCGCGGATCGGGATATCCGCGCTCCTTCCCTTTTTGGTTCGCTCGGTGTTCGGCGTCGAATGAGCCTCCTCGCTTCCGCTCGAAAGGAGCCTCGGCAAAAGGGCATGCGAATTGTTGCCGTCGGTTGCACTACTGGCGCTGCAGCTCCTCGACTCGATGTTTGATCGTATCCAGTTCCGCGTTCAGTTCACTAAGCTTGCTCTCATGCTCGCGTTTCTCCGCATTAAGCTTCTCGATGCGCTTAATCAGGCGGTCAAGCTCGAAACGCGCCGCAGTGCGACCGGCAAAAAGACGTTGCGGATTATCGTTATGGACATCCCACAAGAAATCGATATACGCAACTTGTACATAGGGATGAATGCCGCCATTGAAACTCAGTTTTACTGTTTTTACCCCTTCAAGCACAGGCTTGCCTTTTTCATCGTAACGAGGGAAAAAGATCATGCCGTCCCTCTGGCCTTGAAGACGAAAGTTGAACCGCTTATCGTAATCGACCGGTTGGTATTTTTTATTGCCGGCCCATAGAACAATCTGATCTCCGAAAGGCGCAAGATACATCGAAGGACCGTAGTTGTTAAAATCTACGTGAACAGGGATCGTTTCCTCCAGATTGAGCTGCTTCAAAAGAGCATACGTATACTGCTCCTTTTCGTCGTTAGTCCAAAGGTTTTTTTCCGCTTCGGATTCGATGAGCGCCTGCACATACTCCGCAGAATAAAACGTCACCTTCATCTCAAGAGGCCCTATCGCACCTGCGTCTCTGAATGATTGCTCTTTAGACCAGCGTGCCATTATCTTTGGAAAATCCGAGGCGGATTCGGCTTTTTCGGCAACGAAGGCGAAAAAAAGCAACAAAGCAACAAAGAAGAGCATCAACGGGAAAAAACGAGACATCGTATTGCATTTACTGCGTGACATTATCCAACCACTCCTTTTTAAGGACTGAGGGAATTATACCACGTCTTGAATTTCAAGCAAGAAAAAAGGACAGGCTCGCGCCTGTCCTTTTCGTATTCGGGCTGCTCTTAGAAAGAAACGGAGGTACGCAGACGGATCATATTGTCGTCGTAGTTGTCGTTGTCCGCGTCAAGTTTCTCATACAGAAGCTCGAACTGAAGCTGAGGAGTATACATGTAACGAGCGCCAAGCATCCATACTCTGTGGTCGGATTCGTTCGCCGTCTGAAGGTCGTACTTCACATCGGCATACCGTGCGAACGTGCTCCACTGATCAGTCCACTTCTGCTCGGCAATGATCATCATATACTTCATCTCGTTGTTCCTGATGGCATCAAGGCGGTTAAAGGCCTTGAATCCGGGGCCCTGGAACTGCTGCCCGTACTGGAGACCATTATTACGAACTGCGAACGTCGCATCGGCCTTCGCGTATTCAATCCACAGGTTGGTGAACTTCAACGCGTTCTGGCTGACGTCCAAAAGGACTTTGAACATACTCGGGCTGTCGTCCCAGTTTCCAAGAGCGGGAGCGGAGCCGGGGACCCAGTCGTACTTATTCATGGCATACGCGCCGCGAAGAGCGATATCCGGCGTGAAGTTAAACGCGAAATCCGCCCAGAAGGTGGACCATTTCTCAAGGTTTCCAGGAGTGGTGACGTGCGCGGCATCGGTATCGTAATTCGTCATTATGCCATGGATGCCGAACTTAAACTGCTCGTTCAAGCTGAAGCGAGCGCGAGCCGCAATGTGAGTAGCCTCGGGGCCGGTTCCGCCGTTCGAGTCGTTATGAGCAGCGATGAAACTGAATACGCCCATACCATAAGGCTTGTCAACAACTATACCCTCGAAGCGGTCGGCCATGAAACTCGCATCGTCGCCCCATGTCGGATGGTAGAGTCCATCTTCCCACTGAGTCCAGTTTACACGGCCCATTTTCGCGGTAATATCCCACGGGAACTTGACGGTGATGAAGTTCTCGGTCCAATCGATACCCATCCGGCCGCCTTCGTCCGCATCGTATCTACGCAGACGTGCGCGATAGCTGATCTTGTCGCTGATCTGCTTCTCGATCTGGAGGTAGTTGCTGCTACGGCGAAGCTCGAAGTCCTGCTTTCCCTGGCGGGTATAGGCACGACCTTCTTCACCGGCCCACTTCCAGTCGAAACGCCACGAGCCGCTGATCTTCCATCCGCCGAGGCGCTCCTCGATGACGGCGAGTCTGCTGTCGATCTTGTCGACCTTGACGCCAAGCGCATCAAGCTCGTCCTTGAACTCGACGACGAGTCTCTTCAGCATTTCAACATCCTGCTTGCTTGCCTTGGTCATGTCGACCACGGCAAGAGCACGAGCGACAGCCGAAGCGGCCTCGTAACGGGTCATGGGCTGGTTGCCCTTGTAGGTGCCATCGGGATAGCCGGAAAGAACTCCCCGAGCGGCAAGCTGGCCGATGGCATCATAGGCCCAATGGTTCATGGGAACATCCATGAACGGGTTGACGTTGGCGAACGCAGGAGCTGCGAACGCAACAAGCGCGACTACTGCAACAAGCACAAGAATCTTTTTCATTGTTGTGTAACCCCCTTGGTTTAGTTTGTTTTGTGTATCGCGGGTATTCCTTGCTCAGCTCCGGGGGTCCGAATGAAGTTTCCTCGTTTCCTTTTTCATCTTCCCTTCGCTTCGGTCAGGAATATATCCGCCTTCATCTTTCGCTCGTCCTTGTTGGCAGGGGGTCGTCGCACCTCCTTTCACGCCGTCGGGATTTCTACACGAAAGAACAGAAGCTGTTTCATCCAAGGTCAAATTGTCAAAGTGCTCAATTCGACTGCTATGAGGGATTGTAGCCGAACACGTCTCCTTTGAGAATAGGACCTAGGACTCATCTTGCGGAAAGTACGTACACTCTTCCTACGAAAATCACCGGAAAAACACATCGACTCGAAACACCAGGTTCATTCAACGTGCTCAAGGTACCATCCGTACGTATTCACAATGCCGGCTTCGAGAGATGTGGACGCACTCCAACCAAGCGCCTTCAATTTCGAAACGTCGAGCAGCTTCCGCGGAGTACCGTCCGGCTTCGTGGAATCCCAGAGGACGGTCCCGCCGAAGCCGACGATCCGCCGGACCAGCTCCGCAAGTTCGCGTATCGTCACGTCCTCCCCGACGCCGATATTGAGAAAGCCGGCCTCCTCGTAGCGCTCCAGCAAAAAGACGCAGGCGTCCGCAAGATCGTCCACGTGCAAAAATTCTCTTCGGGGCGTTCCGGTCCCCCAAAGAGTCACCGATTCCTCTCCCCTTGTCTTCGCCTCGTGAAATTTCCGGATCATCGCGGGCAGCACATGCGACGTATTCAAATCGAAGTTATCCCCCGGGCCGTAGAGGTTGGTGGGCATGACGGAGATGAAGCGGGCGCCGTACTGCCGGTTGTAGCATTCGCACATCTTGAGCCCGGCGATCTTGGCGATGGCGTACGCTTCGTTCGTCGGCTCAAGCGACGAGGTCAAAAGATATTCCTCTTTTAAAGGCTGCGGCGCCAGCTTCGGATAGATGCACGAGCTGCCGAGGAAGAGAAGTTTCTTCACCCCCGCCCGCCACGCTTCATGGATGATATTGACTTCGATCGCGAGGTTCTTGTAGATGAAATCCGCCGGAAATGTCGAATTGGCCAGTATCCCCCCGACCTTCGCCGCCGCCAGTACCACGTGGTCGGGCCGTTCCGACTCGAAAAAGGCGCGCACCGCCGTCTGGTCGGTCAGGTCGAGTTCGCTCCTGGTTCTGAGCAGGAGGTTTTCATACCCCCTTTCCAGCAGTTTCCTGACGACCGCCGAGCCGACGAGGCCCCTGTGCCCAGCGACAAAGATCGCATCTTCACGGTGTAAGGTCGACATCGCGTTCAACTCCGTTCAGCAACGGTCTTCCGCCGCCGCGCAGACGCTGTACCCCGCGTCGCGGCAAAGAAGGTCTCTTCGGAAGAGATCGAGATCGGCGCGCACCATTTCGGCGACAAGCTCCCGGAAGGCGACGCGGGGCTTCCACCCCAAGCGTTCCCGCGCCTTCGAAGGGTCGCCGAGCAGCAGGTCGACCTCGGTCGGGCGGAAGTACCTCGGGTCGACCTCGACGAGCACGGCTCCGCTCTCGGCGTGCACCCCTTGTTCGTCGACGCCGGTTCCTTTCCATGCGAGGGGGATGCCAGCCTCGGCGAAGGATCTGTCCGCGAATTCGCGGACAGTGTGCGTCTCGCCGGTCGCCACGACGTAGTCGTCCGGCTCGTCCTGCCGAAGCATCAGCCACATCGCCTCGACGTAGTCGCGCGCGTGGCCCCAGTCCCGCTTCGCATCAAGATTGCCGAGGTGCAGTTTTTGCTGCAATCCGAGGGCTATGCGCGCCGCGGCCCGCGTGATCTTGCGGGTGACGAACGTCTCGCCGCGCAGGGGCGATTCGTGATTAAACAGAATACCGTTGCAGGCGAACATCCCGTAGGCCTCGCGGTAGTTCACGGTGATCCAGTATCCGTACAGCTTCGCCGCGGCGTAGGGGCTGCGCGGATAGAACGGCGTCTTCTCGTTCTGCGGGATCTCCTGCACCTTGCCGTAGAGTTCGCTGGTGGAGGCCTGGTAGAAACGCGTCCGTTGCTCCATCCCGAGAATCCGGATGGCTTCAAGAATGCGCAGCACTCCGAGCCCGTCCCCGTTGGCCGTGTACTCCGGCGTCTCGAAAGAGACCTTCACGTGGCTCTGCGCGGCGAGATTGTAAATCTCGTCGGGCTGCACCTCCTGAATGATCCGTATGATGTTCGACGAATCGGTGAGATCTCCGTAGTGAAGAATAAGCCGCCGTTCCGTCCGGTGCGGATCCTCGTAGAGGTGATCGATCCTCCCTGTATTGAAGAGGGACGACCGGCGCTTCATTCCGTGCACCTCGTACCCCTTGTTCAGCAGAAACTCGGCCAGGTACGCTCCGTCCTGTCCCGTGATACCGGTCAATAACGCTTTCTTCTTCATCGTGAGCACACCTCGTCGTTCCGTGATGCACAGGAAGGCTCATCACGGGTTGTTGGAGTTCTTTCCAGTTCGGGCAGAAGCGAACGATGGACGTACAGGTCGTCAAGATCGCCGAGCGTAAGATAGTATGCGAATCCGTTGCGCTCGAGATGCCTGCGGACATCCTTGCGTCCGCTGTTGTTCTCTACGCAGAGTACGCCGACGCTCGTTTTTTCGAAGTCTATCGACCGGACCACGTCGAACTCGGCCCCTTCGGTATCGATGCTGAGGAAATCAACCCGGTCGATGCCGTATTTTTCGAGCAGCGTTTGCAGGCGCAGCGAAGGCAGGCGGAGCATCTCCACGCGCCCTTTCTCTTTGACGATCCTGCGTCTGTGCCGTTTGTCCATCTTCTCGGCGATACCGCTCAAGGCGTCGACTCCCTCGACCTTCGCGAAGTCGAGCACGCCTTCCGTGTTCGAGATGCACACATTCTCGCAGAACGATTTCGGACGGGCCTCCCGCAGTTTCCGGAAGACGTCCGGGATCGGCTCCACGCACAACCCCTTCCATCGTCTCTTCGTCTCGAAAAAGTACGAGTTGCTCAGCGTCACGCCGTCGTTCGCGCCAACGTCGACAAAGACGCCCTCCTCTTTGCCGGGGAAGACGTGCTCGGCGACGAACTTATCCTGTCCATATTGGCTGGAATAGCGTTTTCTGTCGGCATCTCCGTAGGTAAAGCCGTACTCCTTCGTCAGTCGGAGCAATCCGAGATACTGTCCTCGCCTGCATCGCCGGAAGTTCCGCTCCGGGTCCGTCCAGAAGAAGAGAAAGGCCCGAAGGAGAGCGCTGAATGCGGCCCGCACGGCAAGAGGGCGCTTCTTCCTTTTTTTCATTGTCATATCCGTTCCCTCCCGTCCAGTCGCCGGTTCTTTGCTCCATCCCGCACAACTGCTGTATAGAGAGCTTCGACAGCATCGACCATCGAGTCGAGAGAAGGGACCCTCTCGACGTAGAAACAGGTCCGTGCTTTGCCGCTGTGCAGAAAGCTCTCAAGAGCAATACGCCAGGTTTCCGCGTTCCCGGCCGGCAACAATCCGTCCGGTGACGACGCGAGTTCCCGGACCGCCGGAATATCCGAGGCCAGCACGGGGATCCCCATTTGAACCGCTCTCATGAGCACAAGCCCCATCCCTTCCTGATGCGAAGGGAAGAGAAAACAGGAGCATTCGGCCATCCATCGCTCCGGCTCCTCTTGAAATCCGCGGAAGAAGACCCTCTCCGCTATCCCGAGCTGTGCAGCCAACAGGCGCAACGGCTCCATCGAAGGACCGTCCCCGACGATGTCGAGACTCCACGGTACCCCCTGCAGGCAGGAGAGCGCACGGAGGATCGTATCGACGCCTTTTTTCGGTACGAGCCTTCCCGCGAAGAGGAGCCGAGGGGCTTCTTTCCTTTCCGGTTTCCACACTTGCTCCGTCGGCGGAAGACCGTTATAGACCACCCGGCACTCCGCTTCGGGGAATATCTCCGAGAAAAAGGAACGCACCGCCTCGCTGACGCACAGGAGCATACGCGCTCTCCTGTACGGGAGGATACCCGCGTTCCTGCTGTAGAACGCATGGCAGGTCGCAATCCAGGGTATTCCGGAAAGGCGGGATGCCCACCACGCGATCCATGCCGGGACTCTGGAGTGGGCATGCAGAAGATGAACTCCGCGCGTCCGCGCGATCCGCGCGATCCGGTAGGCCGCCCACAGCGCCGTTGCCGGGTTTTTTCTGTGCACCGGAAGGCGGAGGTGGTCGACGCCTCGCAGCTCTTCCACCATCTTTCCCCCCGCCGAGACGACGAATACCTTGTTCCCCCTGGCCGCCAGAGCGTTGGAGAGCCACAGCACGTGCCGTTCTACGCCGCCTTCATGCAGTTCGGGAAGAATCTGGAGAATCTTCAAGTGAACCGCCGCCTTTCCATGCTCCCGAAAGAGCCGATACCGTTCCGGGTTTTTCCGATGGAAGCCTATCATATTTCCCTCTCGTTGTCCAAAAGGACCGGAAATCAGAATTGCATTTCAGAACTCATCGGGTATAATTCGGTGCGGTTCTTCACGACAGAATCGGAAGAACGGGCCGCATTCATCGGAGGAGAAGCATGCTCTTCGCTTCCTGTATTTTCCTGTTTCTCTTCCTGCCGGCAACCCGGTTTTCTTCCGCATCGCATGCTCCATGAGAGCGACGAACGCTGCGCCGGCCGTGCTCGTCGCCGCAGCTCCGCTCTTCGTTCGTACTGGCGCCCTCCGTTCATCCTCCTCGCTCTCTTTTCCATCCTCTTCACGTTTTCCCGGGGACGCGGCATCGAACGGAGCATTGCTCGTGACGGGGCGTGGCTCTTCAGCGGCCCGAGCGTCAACCTGGCGCCGATCGCGTCTTTCATGTACGCGAACTTCTTCATGACGAACTTGGCGCTCCGCCGGGGCGCAGAATGTCCCCCGGCGATATCCAGGAAAATTTTCTCCTTTTCAATTTCCAGCTGAAAAGTATGGTACATTAAAATGAGGTCTTCGAAAAGAACGGCGGAAGCTTCGTATTCTCGCTCTTTGAGGAAATCGCATCGATCCGTTCGGGATCGCCGCTCTTCTCGGAGGATCGTCTCTTAGGAGAGACCGCGAAATACGCGGAGAAGACAGGCACGAGACTGCACGGACACATCCCTGAATAAAGATAAGGAGACTGTCGATATGTTTTTCGATATGCATCGGCGCATCCGCGAGTTCGCGGCACGTATTCAATGGGAAACGAAGGGCAGGCCGATTCCCCTGCCGAACGCCCTCAAACAGGCGATACTTCTGGAGCACGCCCGAACGCACGACATCCGCGTGTTCGTAGAAACGGGGACCTACGAGGGCAAAACGCTCGCCGCCATGGTCCCGTACTTCGACCGTCTCTACTCGGTCGAACTGGGAGAAGCGCTGTATGAACGGGCCTGCGCTCGTTTCGCCTCCGAGCCGAAGGTGCGCCTCTTCCAGGGCGACAGCGGCAAGAGGCTTGAGGACATCCTTGCGCTTGAGAGGGAGGATCGCTGCCTCTTCTGGCTCGACGCGCACTACTCCCGCGGGGATACGGCGAGAGGAGATGAGGAGACTCCCGTCCGCACGGAGCTTGAACGCATCGGACGGCATCCTGTGAAAGACCACGTGATTCTGATCGACGACGCCGGGTGCTTCGGGGCGGACTCCGGATATCCGGACATCCCGCAGGTCGAGGAGATGGCGCGGCGGCTCTTTCCGGACGCCACCTTCGTCGTCGCGGACGATATCATCCGCATCGTTCCCCGGACCGGCAACGGCGGCAGATGATCGTCAAACTCACCACCCCCTCGGCGTCGTGGCCGCTCGCCCTGCAGACGCCGGGAGCATCCGGAATGTGGGACGGGGTGCAGTTCGTGATCGACCGGGACTGCTCCCACGCCGACGCGTGGGTCGTGTACGAAAAACTCCCCGCGGCAACGACGACCGTCTGCCCGCCGTCGCGGACGATTCTGATCACGGGCGAGCCGCCGATGATCAAGAGCTACCCGGAAGCCTTCGCGGCGCAGTTCGCCAGGGTGCTCACCTGCCACGCGATACGGCACGGAGGGGTTATTTCCGAGCAGCAGGCGCTTCCGTGGCACTACGGGCGCGAGTTCGACCAATCGGGGAATGAGCGGTTCGTCGAGAGCTACGACTCGCTCGCCGGGAGTTCGCCATTCGAAGTCAAGCGCCGCCTTCTCTCCATCATCTGCTCGACGAAGCGGAAGCGCGACGGACACAGGAAACGGCACGAATTCGTCTCCTCCTTGGAGCGGACGGCTCTTCCGGGGCTCGACATCTTCGGCAAAGGACGGGCCAAGGAAGCGGCGTGCAAACGCGACGCGATCGCTCCCTACAAGTATCATATCGTCCTCGAAAACTCGCAGTGCGCCGATTACTGGACCGAAAAGCTGGCCGACGCCTATCTTGGCGGGGCGTTTCCGTTCTACTGGGGGTGTCCCAACATCGAGAAGTACTTTCCGCAGGGATCGTTCGTCCGTATCGACATCGAACGGCCCGAGGAGGCCGTCCGAACGATCATGGCGACTATAGAGCGGGAAACCTACGAACGGTCGCTTCCACTTCTGAAGGAGGCGCGCGAACGTGTGCTCGACAGGTACAACCTGTTTCCCGCGATCGTCTCCATCCTCCGGACGCTTCCGGACGAACCCGCCGTACCGGTGATGCTTCGTCCGGAGGAGAGCTTTACGCTGCGGGGGAGAATCCGCCGTCTCAGAATGATGTTTCGGGCTCTACGATAGACGCGTTCACTTCAAGGCGCGATCGCCGAAAACTACTCCCCGGCGGAGACCGCTAATACCCGATGAATTCCTCCCTGAAGAGAGAGAACCATGCGAGATCCTCGTAGCGCCCGTCTCTGAAGACGTGCTGCCGGAAGACTCCCTCTCGCCGGAAGCCTATGCTTTCGTAGAGATGGATGGTCTTTTCGTTTCCGGCGAGCGCGCTCATGTAGATTTTCCGGAGGTTCAACGTATCGAATCCGTACTGAATCATCCGGATCGAGGCAGCCTTACCGTACCCCTTCCCCATGTTCTTCGTCGAAGCGATCACCATGGCGTACTCGGCGTGCCGGTCGAGCGGGGAGATGTTTTTAAGGCTCGTCACCCCTACGAACTCCTCGCCGGGGACCGACGCGTCCTTCACGATCGCCAGGTGCACCGAATCCCTGTTCGTCCCCTCCACGATCGAGGCAAGCGCCCTGCGCGCCTCTTCGAGCGTCCGGGGCACCCGTGTGAAGGCGTAGTACTTCGTAATCTCCGGGTTGCTCTGCCACGAATAGAATCCGTCCAGATCGTCCATCCGCAGCTCCCTGAGAAAGAGGTCCTCAATGCGCGTTTTCAGAAGCATGTTCTTCGTCCTCCGATCTTTTTTCCGCGCCGCGCAGCTCCGCTATGATCCGCGCGGGGTTGCCTCCGATGACGACGTCCGCGGGGTAGTCGCCCTCCGGAACCACGGCCCCCGCGGCGACGATGGAGTTGTCTCCGATGCGCGTTCCCTTGAGGAGAATCGCGCCGTTCCCGACCCAGACGTTTTTCCCGAGAACGACGGACGCAATCCGGCCGATGGAGGTTCTGCGCTCCTCGGGAGCGACGCCGTGGGCGTCGAAGTCCAGAATCTGCACTCCCTTGCCGATGAGACAGCCGTCCCCGATCTCCACACGTTGCACCGAGATGACCAAAAAGCCGTTGTTGACGGCGACGAAATTCCCAAGCGCGATCTCCGCTTCCGGAGAGCGCGCCTGCAGCTCGCAGCAGGAGCCGTGGAAGTCGCCTCCTGTCGGATATCCGAGCGTCGCCCGCCGCCCTATCCTTACAGAGCCCTCGCCGGAGACTCTCGTCCGCTGGTAGAAGCGCACGCCGCGCCCTACGGTCAGGCTCGTCCCGCCCCACCAAGCGCCCATTAGCGTCTGCAGCAGGTGCAGGCGGGCCGTGAGGCTCCTGAGAAACTTGGAAATGTGGCGGCGCAACAGGACAAAAGGAGACCTCTTCATGGCCGGAAGGAGTTGACCGCGTCGCAGACGGTCCGGACGTCGTCCTCGTTCATACCGCTGTAGAGCGGCAGGCTCAAGACGCGCTCCGCAAGACGCTCCGTCTCGGGGAAGGCGCCGCGCCCGTATCCGAGGCGGGCGTACGCTCCCGAAAGGTGCGGCGGTATCGGGTAGTGTATCTGCGTCCCTATGCCGTGCGCGGAGAGATGTTCCTGCAAGCGGTCTCTGTGGTCGCATTCGACGACGTATAGGTGGAAGATATGCGTCGCCTCCGGGCGCGGACGGGGCTTCAGCACAAAGGACGAACGAATCAGCTCCGCGTACCGGGCCGCGATCGCAGCCCGTTCGGCGTTGATCGTGTCGAGGAAGCGCAGCCTGACGCGGAGCAAGGCCGCCTGTATCTCGTCCAGACGGGAGTTGACGCCCTCGATCTCGTTGACGTACTTCTTCTTCGAGCCGTAATTCCTCAGTGCGCGCACCCTCTCCGCAAGGGCTTCGTCCTCCGTGACGAGCGCCCCGGCGTCGCCGAAGGCGCCCAGATTCTTCGTCGGGAAGAAACTGAAGCAGCCGACCGTCCCCAGCGTCCCCGTTTTGCGTCCTCTCCACATCGCCCCGTGGCTCTGCGCGCAGTCCTCGATCACAGCGAGTCCTCGGCGCGCCGCGATGCCGAGCAGCCCCTCCATGCCGCACGGCTGCCCGTAGAGATGAACCGGCAGGATCGCCTTCGTTCTCGGCGTCACGGCGGCCTCCACGCGCGCAGCGTCCAGGCCGTGATACCCGTCCGGCTCCACGAAGACCGGCGTCGCCCCGCAACCGGTAATCGCAAGCACCGTCGCGATGTACGTGTTCGCCTGGACGATCACCTCGTCCCCCGGACCGATTCCGAGCGCGCGCACCGCCAGAACGAGCGCGTCGAGTCCGGAGTTGAGTCCGATGCAGTACGATACGCCGAGATAGTCCGCGAATTCACGCTCGAACGCCTCCACTTCCGCGCCGAGGACGTACCATCCTGAGCGAAGGACGCGGAGCGCGGCCTCCTCGTATTCGGCCGCATGCGCTTCGAAAGCGGGCGCGAGGACGTTGAAGGGGATCTTCTTCATCACGCGCCGCCCCTCTGCCCGGCCAGGAGGAGAAAGTCTTCGTAGCTTCGGATATAATCCGCCTCGTTGTAGTAGTCGGAGGCCAGCACGAGGAGGACGCTGTCGTCCTGTATCCACGTCATCGTATGCCAGAGCATCGGTCCGACGTAGAGTCCTCTCGCAGGGTTGTCGAGAATGCACGTCATCTTTTCGATCCCCGTGTCCAAAGCAACGCGCACCGAGCCATGGACGCAGACGAGCGCCTGCTCCAAGGAGCGGTGCGCATGTTTCCCCCGCACATACCCCGCACGCACGCCCGTCGAATAGTAGACGCGGCGCACGGGAAAGGGAACCTGGCGCTCCGCCTCAATGAACTGAAGCTGCCCCTCCTCGGGTATATCCGTCTTTCGGACGGGAAATTCAAAAAAACGCATGGTCTTCCCCCTTCGCTCTTCAGCGCTGCCTTTCTTCGACACATTCGAAACCGTTCACTCGCTCCGCCTCGAGACGCCCTCGATTTTACGCCATAACCTGTACGGGTCGATCAGCAGAGAGAAAGAGCGCGCCCAGTGGACCAGGGCGGGGCGCTCCGTCCTCTCCAGCCAGCCGAAGAAGAAGCGGCGCAAACGGGCGTGATGCCGCAGAAAGAGCGGCTGTCCCGTCATGAGAGGGAGGACTATTTCGTCGTACATTCGCCGCCGGTCCGCGTTGATCCCCTTGCGCACGCGCTCTTTTCCCTTCGCGTTCATCCTCTGGCTGAGAGACTCCGTGTGCAGCCTGTACCGGACCACCGCCTGATCGAGTTTGTGGATACGATACCCGTTCGCCGTTGCCAGAAGCCAGAAGGGCCAGTCCTCCATCCAGAAAAAATCGTGCTCCCAGAGTCGGAGACGCTCGAACAGGGAACGCCGGAAGAGAACTCCCGGCGCCGGCAGAGGGTCGAACGACGCCAGCATACGAAACTGGTCGTGAGCATCCTCGGCGAAAAAACGCCGCTGCTCGGCGGTCCACTCTCTTTCGACGGCGTTCGTCCCCGTCGAAAACGTCGCCACCCTGCCGAACGCGATCATCATTGCCCGATGCGACGTCATTTGCAAGACGGCGTTGCGCAGCGCCTCCGGGTAGAAGAGATCGTCCCCCGCCAGCGGTTTGACGATCTCGCCGGAGCATGCGCGCACCGCTCGCACATAGTTGCGCACCGGGCCTTCGTTCCGTTCGCCCCTAAGAAGACGGCACGAATGAAAACAGCTCCCCCGCCGCTCCATCCACGAAGAAACGGCGTCGACCGTCCCGTCGGCGGAACAGTCGTCCGACACGATCAGCTCCGTCCCTCCCGGAAAGGCGTCGAGACCGCCGGACTCCAGGAGGCTGTCGAGCGTCTCCGTCACGAACCGCTCCTGGTTGTACGTATAGACCGCGACGGAAAGAAGCGGCCCGTTGTCTTCGCTCACTCCGCCCCCTCCCCGGAGAGTACCCTGGAGAAGATGGCTTCAAGACGCGAGAGCATGGTGTGCTCCTTCAAAAAGCGCTCGTACCCCGCCTTCCGCACACGCTCGCGCTCCTCGTCGTGCGCGAGATAGTACTCTATCTTTTCGAGGAGGTCGTCGGTATCGCGGTAAACCGCGATTTCCTTCCCCGGTTCGAAGTATTCGTTCAGCTCCGGGTTCTCCTGCGTCAGCAGGAAGCCTCCGCACGCGGGCACTTCGAAATCCCTCCCCTTGATCTGCAGCAGCGGCCGTTCGCCGTCCTTTTCGAGCGATTCCGAGACGGAGGCGTTGCTCAGGTTCAGATTGATGCGGCTTGCGCTGAACATGCGGATCATCTCGCTCAGACCGATTCGTCCTTCTTCCCACCCGCGGCCGCGCACTGCGATCCGGACGCCGCGCCCGCGAAGCCGCCGGACGACCTCACGCCTGCACCCGTGAGGCTGCCCGATGAAGGAGACGTCGTACTCGTATCCGCACGACATCGGGCGGAAGAAAAAGTGGTTCGCCCCCCACTGGCTGCGGATGACGTTCGCAAATCCGAGCTCCTCGTACCGACGAGCGGCATCCGCGCTGGTGGTGCATATCCAATCGTACGGGCGCGCGGCGAAACGGGAAAAGTCGTCGAAGCGCCAGTGATCGTCGCTGAAGAAGGCGACCGTCGGAATCCCGAGTTCCGATGAAATCGCACGGATGGTCTCCGCGCGGAATTCATCGTCGAGAATCGCATGGAACAGAATCGACGGTCTGAAGAGCATGCAGGCCAGCCGGAGCGCCGACTGCATGCGTTCGTGCCCGAGGTCGGCCCGCACCCTGTCGTACGGGAAATGAACGACAGGATACCCTCCGCCGACAAGCGAATAGTAGAAGTGTACGGTATCGTACCCCAGACCGAGCCCCGGACGTCCGTAGTCCGAACCAAGTCCCGCGTAGAGAATCAGCGGACGGGCACTGCTTTGATTCTGGACGCCGAGCATGCGGTGGACGTACTCCTCGTCGCTCCAGGAAGGCCATACCCTGTTCTTCGCTGCGCGGAGCCTCTTTCGAAAATCTTTCATGAATCCGATGACCGTTCGCCTCCCTCGGAGAATGCGTTCGAGAACTCCAACTCAGGCAAGACTCCGGAAGATCCGCTCGAATTCCGCAGCCGCGCCCTCGCGCCTGAAACGAGGCTCCACAGCGGCGCGCGCCGCGGCGACGTCGCGTTCCATTCTCTCGTTCTCCCATTCGTCGTAGACCCCCCGTATCTCCGCAGGAATCTTTTCCAGATGATGCCGGACATAGTACGGACCGCTCCGCTCTCCGAAGTAGGACGCGAAGGCTTCGTCGAGCTTCTCCGGCGTGAGCAGGCCGATCCAAAACCCTGAGAAGACCACTGTCGGACGATGGGCCAGCACCGCTTCGACAGCCGACGTGGAGCCGGCGCAGACGAGCGTCGCCCATTCGAACCAGCACTGAGGGTCGGTCTGCGTCCCGATGATCCGAAGGAACCGCTCCCCCGCCGCAGCGTTGGCGCGTGCGGCCATCAGGCGAAACTTCCACGTCCTCCACCCTCCGCCGACGAAGGCGATCTCGAGCGACGGAATGTTTTTTTTCAGCCTCGGCGCCTCCTGCAACAACTTCAAAGGTCCGGCCGACTTGTACCCGCTTATCCTGCCGAAACAGAGAATGCGGAACGGATCGCGCTCAGGAATCGGCGTCGGGGTTAGCAGGCCGAAGAGAGGACGTTGGAAGAGGAATTTCTGGAACGGCGTCGGGATTTCCTCGAGCTTCTCCAGAAGCGGAGGCTCGGCGGAGAGCCACGCGTCGCTCCAGCGCACCAGGGAATCGACGTCGCGCCCTTTCTTGTCCGTCTTTTCCAGGTTGTCCAGAAAGAATGTGAAGATTTTCGCCCCCGTCGCTCGTTTGAGCCGCACGGCAAGAGGGAAGGAGCGTCTGGAATCGGTGACCAGCACGTCCGGAGCGAACTCCCGCGCCTTCCTGTCGAACCAGAAGTTTCCGACCGTCGGTGAAGGAATGGAGATCACCTCGACGCCGTACGCGCGCAGACGGGATTGAAACCCCTTGCCGGCCCACCGGCCGAGGACGGCGACACGATGTCCTCCTTCACTGAGGGCAGTCGCAAGATGAAAGACAAACGAAGTGACGCCGTCGACGATCATGGCGTCCGAGCAAAAAAGTATATTCATCCGAGAATGGAACCCCTTTTACCAGCGCGGGTACACACACCACGCGTCATTTTCCGTTTTCCGTTCCGTTTTTTCCCCACCGTTCGACGATCCACTCCGCCGCTCGTCGCGCCTCGTTGAGGACAGGGCCGTCGGCGTGGAGCGACACGCCTCCTGCGGGCGGGCGACGCAGCGCGCGGGGCTGCATTTCATTCAAAAACCCCCGCCGTTCCAGTACCGAGAAGAGGGCGTCGAAACGCGGTTTGCCCCAAAGCACTCCCGGCGGTAGCAGTTTTCTCCGCACGAGCCATGCCGTGAGATCCTGCATCGCGACGCGCAGCTTCCCCTTCCTGTCGGTCCGTAGAAGGAAGACCTCTCTCCCGGCGGTGATAGCCTCGGAGACCATCGAGACGGAATCCTCGGTGACGAAGAGGCGAGAGCAGAGTCCGAGCATTCCGGCGACGGGGTTGAATTCGTCCCGCGACGCGAGGAGGAGCATACGGACGTGCGATCGCCCGGCGGCAAGCCTCGTCAGCGCTTCTTCGGCCTCGGGCGTGGTCCGTCGCGACGTGGTGATATAGAGGTCCGCGCCTTCGTTTACCGCAGCCGAGAGGATCGGGACGATCATGCGACGAACCCAGTCCGCCGTGACGGCGTAGTTCGCGTCGTCGCCTCCGATAAGGAGGCCCCATCGTCGCTCCGCGTTCTCCACGGGAGGATAGAGTTCGGCAAGCTCCCACCCTTTCCGCTCCAGTTCGTCGGGGAAAATCGCGTTGGGCGCGCCCAGGGTCGCCAGCAGGTTGGGGGTGAGCCTCGGGCGGTCGTGCGCCGGGACCACGGCGAAATCGAAGGGGGTCGTGCCGAGCGCCGAGGGCGTCATCAGAACGCACGACTTGCCCCGCGTCATCTTCGCGAGCGCGAGAGCGAACGGCGCGGCGCCCCCTCCCGCGGCGAGGAAGAGCGCGTCCTTGCCGGTGAGCTTGCGGGAGGCGAGTTCGCGCTTCATCGTGTCGAAAAGCGCGGATCCTCCCGTCTCGTCGAGCCAAACGAGGATGTCGCAAGAGTTCATCTTCGGCAGGCGGCGCCCCTTCACCTTGAGCAGCTCCACCCTCCGTTTCCCTGTGATTCTCGGGACGTCCATCTCCACGATGTCGGCGCCGGTGAAGCGCGAGAGCCACCCGGCGATGCCCCGGCTCTGCGAGAGGTGGCCGCGTATCGAGTCGCTCAGGATAAAAACGAGCAAAGGGCCGGCCGCCCGCCCATGCGCCGTGCGCTGCCGCGCGACGTCCTGCGTTTCGCTGGAGAACGCTTCCTTCGCTTCGCCGATGGACATGATGCTAGACTCCTTTCGCTGCCGGCCGCGCGGGGGATTTCGCTTCGCTCGAGCACACGATCCGACGGACGGCTTCAAGGTCCTCCGGCGTATCGACGCTGGGGCCCCGCCGTTCCGCCCTGCTGACCGCGACCTTCATCGAGTAGCCGTGCTCCATGATTTTGAGCTGTTCAAGCGACTCGGCCAACGAGAGCGGCGTCGGAGCGAGCGAAACATAGCGATGCAAAAAATCCCTCCGGAAGCCGTAGATTCCGATATGCTCGTACACCGGGACGGCGTCCGCGTCCGAACGAATATACGGGATGGGATATCTGCTGAAGTAGAGCGCGAAACCCCGAAGATCCCGCACCACCTTCACCACGGAGGGATCGTCCAGCATCGCGCGCTCCGTTATGGGAGCGCAGAGCGTTGCGGAGAGCGCCGAGTCGTCGCCCAGAAGCGCTTGCGCGACTTCGTCGACCATGAGGGGATCGAGCAGCGGCTCGTCCCCCTGGATGTTCAGCACGATATCGCCCTCGTACTTTTCCGCCGCCTCGGCGACCCGGCAGGTTCCGTTGGGGTGATCGGGCGACGTAAGCACGGCCTCACCGCCGAACGAGCGGACCTCTTCGAGAATCCGTTCGTCGTCGGTGGCCACGACAAGACGGTCGAGCAGCGGCGAGAGGACTGCGCGTTCGTAGACTCTCCGGATGAGCGTCTTGCCGCGGATATCGGCCAACGGCTTGCCGGGAAGACGCGTCGAGGCGTAGCGGGCGGGGATCACGCCGAGAATTTTCATGGCTTCGCGACGGTTTCCCCGTTCCCGAACGACACGGAGGAAATGCCGCACTTCCGCGCGCGGGAAAGAATCTTCTCTCGGTCGACGGGCTGCACTTCACCGACGATCCATTCGCGCACCGCCTTCCCCTCGGGAGTATGCTGCGCGTAGCTCATGAAGTCGAGCGAAATGCCCGAAGCGCCCGCGACCTTCCATGCAAGGACGGGCCAGACCTGTCCGATGTCGCCGATGACGGGAATGCTCCCCTCGTGGCGCGCGAAAGCGGACATCTCCATCCTGAACGGAATTTTGGAGATCTTCGTCTTCGGCAGCCCCTGGTTGATGGCCTCCTGTATCAGCGAGCCGCCTGTCTCCAGGTCGCGCGCCTTGCGGAGATTCTCGTCGAGGTCGATACGGATGAGCGTTTTGTCGCGCAGGGAGTAGACGGGGAGCCCTTTCCACCACGACCAGATGCCGTGGCCGGTGTAGCACTCGAAGGGGCCGTCGTGAATCTCCTGCGTGAGGGCGACCGCCGATTCAATGATGACGTCGGCCGACTCGAGCATCGCCGCGATGCGCCGGGAGCGTTCGAAGACGGAGATGCTGTCGCCGATGGCCATGCCGATGTGGCCGCTCCCGACCATCTGCGGAATGCTCACCAGTACGGGGAGCCCCAGGGCCGCCCCGGCGCCGAGCATGGTCCGCCGGTCGGCGCCCCACCCCGCCACGGTCTCGAAGGGAAGCCCCAGCGCCTTGCAGAGCACCAGAATTTCGCCCGCGAGGTTCTCGTTCCGCAGCCCCATGGGGTACGCCATGTTCCCCGCAGCCTTGATCACGAGACGTCCCTCGGCGCGCTCTCCCTTCGCCAATAGCTCCTCGTCGAGGACCATCTCCGCGCGAAGCGCGTTCATCCGCTCCTCGTCGAGCTGCGTGAATTCGAAGACGTCGCCGCGGGGCATGAAGCGCTCCTCGAACCCCAGGGCCGAGGCGCTGCACATCTTCACCAGGTCGAGCGCGCCGCCCATCTCGTGGCCGACGACCGCCGAACTTGTGGTCACCCCGTCGACAAGCCCCTTCTCCATCAGTTCGGCGATGAGCGTGGTCACACCTTCGTGGATATTGGGGCCGCTGCCCGTGGCGACGACGACCTTTCCGCCGCGCCGCTTGGCCTCGACGATCTTTTCGGCAGCCGCGTCGAGACTCTCTCTGGAGCGGTCGTCAAGGCCGCTGTAAAACTCGTTCAGAAGCTGTTCGTTGATTGTCATCGCAGTATCACTCCGTTTATCTCGTCTGCCGAGAGCCTCGCCGCGCCTCCGGAAGAGCGGAAGTAACGCACCGCGCTCTCGCGGACCGCAGCGCGGCGCTCCGGCTTCATACTCGCTTCCCAGTGCGCCGCAATCTCCGAGGCGTCCCCTACCGGGGTTGCTATACTCAGAGATCCCAGATCTTTCGCCGCCTCGACGAAATCCCTCATGTAAGGGCCGTGGGAAAGCGGCGTCCCGAAGGACGCGGGTTCGAGGATGTTCTGTCCGCCCTTGTCCACGAGACTTCCTCCGATGAACGCGGCGTCGACGACGCCGTACAGGTCGAAGAGCACGCCGATTCGATCCACCACCACGATATCCGGTCGAGGAAAAACTTTCGTATTCTCCATCTCCGACAGCAGGGCGCTCGGAGCAACCTCCGACGCCAAGGCGCGCACGCTCCCGGCTCTCTCCGGATGCCTCGGCGCGATCACCAGACGAGCGGAAGGGAAGCTGCGGCGAACGCTTTTGAAAGCGTCGAGCACCATCTCTTCCTCCCCTTCATGGGTGCTTCCGGCGAGGAAGAGCGGCTCCCGCTCCGAGGGCGTCGTCGCGTCGCCGTGCGGAGAATTTCCCTGCCGAACGCCGAAAAGGGCTTCGAGAGGCCCGAGACTCGCATTGCTCCTCCGAAGCAAGAGCGCATCCACCTTGCAGTCTCCGGTGATCCGAATCCTCTCCGCGGGAACCCGGAGGGAGGCGAGCGCCTCCCGGTCGGTCTCCGAACGGACGAGGAGCAGCGTGAAACAATCATACACCATTCTCCAGAAAGATGGATGTTTCCGCATGGTACGCACGGTACGCTCCGAAAAGCGCCCGTTCACGAGAAATGCGGGGACGCCTCTTCGGGCGAGCGAAAAGAGCATGTTCGGCCAGATCTCCGTCTCCATGACCGCGTACCCCCTCGGTCGGATCGCGTCGAGAGCGCGGTTCACGATACGCGGAATATCCCACGGATAGTAGATATGCCGCTCGAAAAGGCCGCCCGCCAGACGGCAGGCCATCTCCTTCCCGGTCGTCGTCGTCGTGGAGAGAAGGACTGGAAAGCGATTCCTCTCCGCTGCGGGAACGGAGACGGCCGCGCTCCCGTGCCCGGCCGAACGCAGCGCGTGCAGCAGAGGCCAGGCCGACTGCGCCTCCCCCACGGAGACCGCGTGAATCCAGAGCGGACCTCCATCGAACGCTCGGCGCTTCTCCTCCGTATAGACGCCTCTGCGCTCGTCCAGCCCCTCCGTGTACTTCTTGAGAAGCCACGGGTACAGGAGCGGGTAGGCTGCGGAGGTACAGGCCTTGTAGAGCCCTTTCCCCGCTCTATTGGAAAGAGAGTCCGTACCCAGTTCAGGCCACCCCCGCCTGGAGCAGCTCGTGAAGGTGCAGAATGCCCACGGGGCGCTTCCCCTCCACCACGATGATGGCGGAGATCTCCCGCCGCTCCATCACGCGCACCGCTTCGACGGCGAGCTTGTCCGGCTGGATGATCAGCGGATTTCTCGTCATGACGCTCCCCACTTCCAGCGAGAGACACTCCACCCCTCTCGAACCGATGAGCCGCCGCAGGTCGCCGTCGGTGAAGACGCCGGCGATTTCGCCCTTTTCATCGACGATGACCGTCGCGCCGTACCCCTTGCTCGTCATCTCGAAGAGCGCGTCGCTCACGGAGACGTTCATGCCGACGAGCGGCAGCTTTTCACCCGTCCCCATGACGTCGCCCACTCTCGTAAGGAGCCTGCGTCCAAGCGCGCCCCCCGGATGGAAGAGAGCGAAGTCCTCCGGCCGGAGGCCCCGAAGCTCCGTCACCATCCCGGCGAGCGCGTCGCCGAGCGCGAGCTGCAACGTCGTGCTGCACAAGGGGGCGAGATTGAGCGCGTCCTGATCGCGCTCTCCCGGTTCGAGGGGCGTCGCGCACGCGGTGATGCCCGCCTCGGAACGCACCGAGGAGTCGAGCACGGCGTCGGCGTTTTTCGCCAGGGGAGAGTGCACCCCTCCGGTGATGGCGATGATCGGCGCGCCGAGGCGTTTGAAGTGCGGCAGCAGCGAGACGACCTCCGCGGTCGTCCCGCTGTTGCTGATGAAGAGCGCCGCGTCGTCGCGGCAGACCATGCCGAGGTCGCCGTGCGACCCTTCGGCGGCGTGGAGGAAAAAAGAGGGCGTTCCCAGAGAGGCGAGCGTCGCCGCGATCTTCCGTCCGATGATCCCCGACTTGCCCATTCCCACCACCACGAGTCTGCCGGTGCAGGAGTGCACGATCCGCGCGGCCTTCACCAGCTCCATGCCCGTTCGCTGCGCGGCTCTCTCGATCTCGGCCGCCTCGGCGCGCAGAATCCCTTTTCCCGCTTCGAGAAGGTCAACGTCGGAGAGACATCGTCCTTCGCGTTCCCACGGAAGGCAGAACATCTCAGCGGCCCCCTTCGCCTTCTGGAACGGCTTCGTCGGCCCACTCCAGAGAGGCGTGTCCGAATCGTTCGCGGACGAAGGCGTGCAGTTCGGCGAGCTGTTCGAGGAGGAAGCGCATCTTCTTCAGCGGGACGAGGTTCGGACCGTCGCTCTTCGCCTTTTCCGGGCGGGGGTGCGTCTCGAGGAAGAGCGCGTCGATCCCTGCCGCGACGGCGCTCCTGGCGAGCGGAAGGACGAAACGCCTGTCGCCGCCGCTCGCTCCGCCCGCGGCGCCTGGCATCTGGACGCTGTGCGTCGCGTCGAAGACGACCGGACACCCGAGGGCGCGCATGAGCGGCAGGGAGCGCATATCCACCACGAGCTGGCCGTACCCCATGAAGGTGCCGCGTTCGCAGAGCATCAGGCCGGAGCACCCGCCCTGGCGGCACTTCTCCACGACGTGTTTCATGTCGCCGGGGGCCAGAAACTGCGCTTTTTTCACGTTGAGCGGCTTTCCGGTCGCGGCTGCGGCGAGCAGAAGATCGGTTTGACGGCAGAGGAACGCCGGAATCTGCAGGACGTCGACGGCGCGCGCCGCGGGCTCTGCCTGCCAGGATTCGTGAATATCCGTGAGCACGGGGACCGACGCCTTGCGGCGTATCTCCGCGAGCTGTTCAAGCCCGGCTTCGAGCCCCGGACCGCGAAAACCGGAAAGCGAGGTGCGGTTCGCCTTGTCGAAGGAGGCCTTGAAGATATAGCGCACACCCAGGGACGAGCAGATGTCCCGTACCGTTTCGGCGATCTCGAGTCCGAGTTCCGGCGTCTCCAGGGAGCACGGACCGGCGATGAGTGCGAGCGATCCTTGCCCTATCGAAAAATCCCATCGTTTCTCGGGCGAGCTATCCTTTATGCGGACAGCCGGGATTCCGCAAACGTCCGTTCCCTCGGAAACAGAGATGCGCTCCGAGGCGCATGAGGAAGTGTTCACTGCTGCATCATCTCCTGATTCAGAAAGTATCTACCCGTCCTGCGGTCGCGGACGCCGCCCGTCCGACGCACCCCAGCGCGACGCAAGCGTTTCGTACATTCGGACGCGGAGATCCCACCCCATCTTGGAGGCGGCGTACTCCACAACCTTGTCCAGAGCTCCCGGTCCCCCCAGCCGCGCCACGCCTTCGGCGGCCATACGCATCCTCAGGTCCTCGTCGGAGAGGATCCGCACCGCCGCTTCCGCAAGCGCCCTCGGTTCCGGAGGAACGAGCACCTCGGAGTCGCCGAGCAGTTTCTTCTGGACGAATTTTCCTTTTTCCTCGATAGAGACCACGGGAACGCCCATCCCTGCGCACACCTGGTTTGCGGTGCCTCCGAGGCCGACGAGGACATGCGCCCTGCCGGCGACCGCAGGAAGCGGGCCGAAAAAAAAGCTGATTGAACACGTTCCCTTCCGTACGCCCGGCTCACTTTTTCCGCCGAAGGAACACCATGGTCCTTCCTCCGAGGCCGGGACGCGTTCGCAGGCCTCCAGCAGCCTCCGCCTGTCGAGAGTGGGCGCAACGACCATCATATACGACGCTCCTGAAGGCAGCAATGCATGCATTTCCTCCACAGCCTGGAGAAGAAGGCACAGATCGTCGTACGCCCTCCGTCTGCTTCCCGGAAGGAGCAGAATGCGCGGGTTGTTCTCGCTCCCCCAGAGTACCGGCTCGATAGTATTATCACACGTAATGTCCATTATGGGGTTTCCGTCGAAGCGCGCAAGCACTCCGGAGCGCAGCAGTTCCTCCGCCGTATCCCGGTCGCGGGTCCACGCCATCCGACTCCTGTGCTTGATGAGAAATCGTTCGAGCCTCCAGTGCCCGCTCAGATAGACAGTCTTCGCCGTGGCGATGAGGACGGGGAGCTGCCCCTGCCCCCAGAGCGCGTGCAACAGCAGATAGACGTCGCCGACGCACAACGGGGTTCTGATGCGCCCGCGGAGCAGTTTCCACGCGCCCATCTGGCGCGCTATGGAGCGGAGGAGTCCGGAACGCAGATCCTTCCACAGGTCGGCGAATCGGTACTTGATCACGCCGTCGCTCGGCGAGTCCGAGGGGACGGAGTCGATCGGGATCCCCTCTTTGATGTAGTGCTCTCCCCTGCCGACTATGGGAAAAGCCGAGACAGAGGCCGAGGGAAATCGCTCGGCGAGTTTTCGGGCGAGCAACACCCCCATGGAATCCTCCCCGTAGCCGTTCGAGGCGACAACCAGCCGGGGGCGCAACGCTTCGAGGAGGCATCGCCGGAAACGTTCCTCGTCGTCCAGCACCGTGGAGATGAACGGAACGAGGATATCGCGGGACGACGTCCAGTCCTGGGGGAGGTTGTAGACGTCCTTCTCCGTGCAGACCATGCACGACGCTCCGCACTCCTCCATCGAGGCTTCGAGCGCGGTCATATCTTCGAGACGGTAGCGGTAGTGATCTTTGAATCTGTGCTCCCTGAGGATGCCGACGCCTCCGTTTTCCAGAGATCGACGGAAGCTCTCCGGACTGCCGATGGCGGAGAAAGCGAGCGCGGAGGACGGTCGTCCGGAGTCCGATCCTTTCCACCCTCCGTTCCATCGCCGCCAGGTATGCAGAGAGATGCGCGAGAAGAAGAGCCGTTCTCTGGAGACGAACCGGGAAATCTCCGCGATAAGGCGTTCAAGCCGATCCGGCTCCACCTGGTCCGACTTGGTCACGACCACGGCCGACGCTCTGGAAAGCACCGAGGGCGGCTCTCTGAGAATGCCCGCGGGCGCGATCCATCCGTTCCCGAAGGGACAGCACGCGTCGACAAGCACGATATCGGCGTCGCGGCTCATTCTGCGGTGCTGGAAGGCGTCGTCCGCGACGATGAGCTGGACCTTCCTCCCGGAGAGCACATCGACGTCCCGAAGACGGTCCTTCGACACCGCCACCGGCACTCCGGGAAGGCGCGAGGCGAGGAGCAGCGGCTCGTCGCCTACAAGATCCCGGAAACCGGAGAGCGTGCGCTCCCCCGCAGTCTCCGATGAGATCGTTTCCGCAGTGATTACTACAGGATCGACGGTTTTTCCTCCGTACCCTCTGCTGATGATTCCGGGCTCGATGCCCGCCTCCTGAAACATGCGGCAGAGCATCTCCACGAAAGGCGTCTTGTTCGTCCCACCAAGCGTGATATTTCCGACGCTTACTACAGGAAGCGGGGGCTCCTCCGAGCGGATCAGCCCGTGGTCGAAAGCAAAATTTCTGACGGCCACCACGGACTTCGCGACAAGACCGAAAGGATAGACGAGAACCCACGGAGAGAGCGTCGTCTCTCCCCGCGCAAAGGAGAGATAACTCCCCAAAGCCGCGCCGACGGACGAGCGGAACCTGCGGAACACCTCCGCCGAGGAGAGTTTCCTGAGAACCCCTCCCTCTTCCGGACTCTTCATGGAACGGTCGTCTCCCCTAAAGTGGACAGACGGTGGTAAAGGCCGCCCCGCGCCAGCAGTTCATCGTGCGTTCCCTGCTCGGCGATGCGTCCCTCGTCGAGCACGACGATCCGGTCGGCGCTCCTGACCGTGGAGAGCCGATGCGCGATGACGAAGGATGTGCGCCCCTCCATAGCTTTGTCCATCGCTTTCTGGACGAGACGCTCGACCTCCATATCGAGCGACGACGTCGCCTCGTCGAGAATGAGAATCCGCGGATTCCGCACCACGGCGCGCGCTATGGCGATGCGCTGCCGCTGCCCGCCGCTCAGCGTGACGCCCCGCTCGCCGACTTCGGTTTCGTACCCCGACGGGAGGGATTCTATGAAGGAGTGAATGCCCGCTATCTCGGCCGCCTTGACGATCTCCTCCCTGGCAAGGCCGGGGAGGCCGTATGAAATGTTGAACGCTATGGAGCCGCGCAACAGCAGCGAGTCCTGATGCACCACGCCGATCTGCTTCCGGAGTTCTCTGAGGTCGAGCGTGCGCACGTCCGCGCCGTCGATGGAGACCGTCCCGCTGTCCGGGTCGTAAAAACGGGGGATGAGATCCGCCAGAGTGGATTTTCCCGAGCCTGTCGGGCCGACGACGGCGATCTTCTCTCCCGGACGAACGTCGAGATTGATACCCTTGAGTACCTCCTGCCCCTTGACGTAGGAGAAAGAGACATGGCGGAAAGAGACGCTCCCCCTGACCGCCCCGAGAGGCGCCGGGCTGTCCGGCGTGACGATGTCCTCCGGCGTGTCGAGCAGGCCGAAGATCCTGTCCGTCGCGGCCAGACCTATCTGCATGGAGCCGACCACCGAGGTGAACACTCGTATCGGCTGCACGAGGAATCCTAGATACCCGAGGAAGGCGATCAGTTCGCCCGGCGTCAGATCTCCGTTCACCACATCCTTTCCTCCGAGCCAGAGGATGAGCGCAAGCGCCGCGATGAGCACTACCTCGATGATCCCGGCGAGGGCTGACTGTACCTGAACTCCGTGCATGACGGCGCGGAAGTTGTCCCGGTTGCTGCTCCTGAATCTTGCCAGTTCAAGGTCCTCCGTCGCGAAAGAACGGACGATCCGGATGGCCCCGAAGGCTTCCTGTACGACTGCGGAGAGCGTCGCCAACTCGCTCTGTATTGCGTGCCCCACACCGCGGAGCTTTTTTGCCGCACGGTCGAGGATGACCACGGTGAGCGGGAGTATGGCGAAGGTGATGAGCGTGAGCTTCCAGTTGATGTAGAGCAGGAAACCGACCATTCCGGCGAAAGTGGCAGCCTGCACCACAAGGTTCACCAGAACGGACGTGACGAGGTTCTGGAGTATGGTGACATCGTTGGTGATCCGCGACATCAGCTCCCCCAGTCGCTTGCCGTAGAGGTACTTCAGCGACATCCGCTGGAGATGGTCGTAGAGGCGAAGCCGGAGGTCCATCACGACGTTCTGCCCCACCCAGTTCATCAGATACTGATGGCCGTACGATGCGATCCCCTTCCCGGCGAAGAGCGCCACGAGGACGAAGGGGAGCGCGTTGAGCATGGAGAGGTCCTTGTCGATGAGGACGTCGTCGACGACGTTCTTAAGCAGCCACGGCGGCACCACGTTGCACGCCGACGCGGCGATCATGCATCCGAGGGCGAGGAAGAATCGCCGCGAATACGGGCGGGCGTAGGCGAGCAGACGAAGATAGGGCGACTTCTTCGATGGAGCCGTTCCTTGTGAAGTCATCGTTCAGAGAGCATCCTTTCAATATGGTCGGCCATGGCGGCCGCAGCGCCCAGCGGCGCCGAACCGGCTATCTCGGAGAGCGCCTTCCGCGTATCCGCAAGATACTTCTCGTCCAGAATGCGCTCGGCGACCCTCTCCGCGACATCATGTGCGGAGACCTCGCCGATCATCTCGTCGACGACGGTTCGCCCGGCGAGTCTGTTCGGCCACGCCAGGAATCCGGTTCGTCGTCCTTTCGCCCTGAGCGCGGCCTCGCGCAGCACGGGGCCGAGCAGAGGGATGCGAGCAAGCACTCCGACCGCTCCCGGAAGCGGGATATGCCGAAGAGAGGAAAACGGCACCGCGACGAGAAAAGGGACGGAGCAGCGCATCAGTTCGAGCGTGTTTGTTCCGGGCTGCGTCACGGCGAAATCTACCCCGCGCAGCGCTTCTCCGTTTCCTCCGCGGACAGGAATCAGCCCCTCCTCTCGGAATCGTTCCGCCTCGCTCTCCGAGGCGAACGGAGAGATAACGACGAGCGCATCCAGCGAGGGAAAGCGTTTCCGTAATTCGGCCGCAGCCTCCCGTATCAACGGAAGAGCGAATCTCCTGATATTCTCCCTGCTTCCGGGAAAGAAGGCGACTCGGGGCCAACGCCCCTCCTCTACGTCTTCGCGTATGGCGTCGGGAAAGCGCGCAAGGGAGTCCGCCACGAGGTCGCCCGCCACGTGGATTTTTCCCGCCTGTTCCAGCGCTCTCCCCTCGGCGGCGGAGGCGATGGATACCGCCATCTCGCGGTACGCGGTGAACATGGAGGCGCATCGCCCCATGCCTTTTTTCGGACCGTATGCGTAGCAGAAGAGCGGCGCACGGCACGAAGCGGAAAGCAGTCTCCCCCAGAGCAGGTCGCCGCCGAGCTGCACCAGAGCGTCGACTTGTGCGTTCGTCCCTTTTTTCCCGACGGCGCGAAGAGAAAGGGCCGTCCGGAGCGCGGATTCGGGCCCCGAAACGTCGGTAATTCCGAGAGAGCGGGCGACGCGTTCCTCCTCCCCCGAAGCGAACTGGCAGGGAAGAATGCGGAGCGAAACATCCCATCCGCGCCGCAACAGCTCCGCTGCGAACGGTCGTACCCATCCCCACAGCTCTCCCGGGCCGTTGGTCAGAAGGACAACCTTCCTGCACGGAGCTGCGATTTTTTCTTCACTCCGATTCGTCATCATGCGGAAACACCTCTCTGCCGACCGGCATCCGGTTGGGTTCCGGAGCGGACGATCTCCGCCCAGAATTCGCGCGCGCCCGGCTCGCCCATTCGCTCTCTCGAGAGTGCGAGCCCTCGGTGGACGGCGTCTTGGTACTCCGGATTCCGGAGGTAGCGCAGAAGCGCCGAGAACGCATCGAGAGGAGTTGCCTTCCGTTGAAGAAGCTCGGGGTAGATCTCTCGGCCAGCGAGTATATTGGGCAGAGAGATTCGGTCCGTCTTCGACAGCAGCCTCCAGACCAACTCGGAGAGAAACCCCGTCCGATACAGAACCGCCATGAAGCGATCGAGCAGCATCGCCTCCACCGCGACGGTGCCGCTCGCCCCCGCAGCGGCGGCGCATCCTGCCAGCAGCTCTCTCCCTTCTCCTTCGAAGATCTCCATTCCGCGAAGCTCCTGTTTCATCCACTCTCTCAGGTCGTCCGAAATACCGGGAGCGATGGAGAATATCGGAACGAAACCTTCATTGCGCAACAGAAGCGCGCACTCGCGCAGCACCGGGAGAAGGCGGCGGATTTCCGATCCTCGGCTTCCGGGAAGAAGGGCGACGCGGCGTTCATCCCCGGAGGGGCGTGAAGGAGGAACGGACGCGAACTCGTCGAGCAAAGGGTGCCCCCGCCATGCGGAAGCAACCCCTCGTTCCCGGAGGAATTCATGTTCGAAGCGGAAGAGCGGGAGGCAAAGATCCACATCGCGGGCAAGAGCCCGTACACGGCCGGTTCGCCATGCCCAAACGGTCGGCGGAACCGCGTAGACGACGCGACCGCGCCACCCGGCGGAGCGGAGAGAGGCAATGAACGGAAGATGGAAATCCGGGCTGTCGATTACAAGAACAGTGGACGGGCCGCTGCGCAGCACGGCATCGACCATCTCCCGCCTGAGACGGAGCAGACGCGGTATCGCCGGAAGCACCTCGCCGACGCCCATCAGATGGAGCGAGCGGGAATCCCGAAGGATTTCCATGCCTGCGGAGGCGCTCCTCTCTCCTGCCATACCGAAGATTCTCTCAGTATACCCACTTGCACGCAGTATTCCGATGATCGCGGAAGCGTAGCCGTCGCCGGATATCTCTCCGCAGCTGACAAAGATCCCCCCGGGCATTGGCTCCGCGCTCAAGGGCGACGTCCTCCGGAGAGAGGAACGGAAGCCCCGTGGATTCCGAAAACGGCGATTCCGAGCATATCCGCCCGCTTCTTGAACGTCTCCGGGTCGAGGAGCAGCGTGCGTCCCGCCTCCACGGCAAGACAGGTCAAACCTGCGGAGCGCATCGCCTCGAGCGTCGGGACGCCGACCACCGGGACGTCGTAGCGCTCGTCCTGATCGGCGCGCATCATCTTTACTACGACTCCGCCACAAACAGGTCGGGCGCCGGAGTCGACCTCGGCCCGCGCGCGCCCCAGGAGTTCGCCCGCCCTGCGGATCATGGCGTCGGTCCCCTCCATGGCCTCGATAGCGACCACGGCTCCCCGCGCCACCACGACGGACTGACCGAAAGACAGGGGGAGCGTCACGGAGAGGATACTCCTGCCGCATTCGATATCCGACGACTCTCCTTCGGACGGCGTTCTTCCGGCGATAGTTCCTTCCGGAGCGAGATTTTCAGCCAAAAACGACGTATACGGGAGCACGCGGAGCCCCGCGCTCTCGAAGGCGGCCACGATCCGGCCCAGAAGGCTGTGATCGTCGTTGTTTCCTTTTTCCAGAAGAGCGCGAAGCGACGGATCGAGCGACGCTTCGTAGATACGCCGTTTGGGAACTGTTCCGGCAAGCGTAACGGCGCGTACGCCCCGACGGAGCATATCCTGTATCGTCGCCCGCAGGTCGATGCCCGAGCGGGGTGCTCCCTCCCTTCCGGAAGAGGGCAGAGAAACGGCCTCGACACCGCGCAAGCCGTCGAATACGGAGCGATCTCCCAAACAGTAGACCACCAAGGAAAAACCCGAACGGGAGGCATGAGCGGCGAGAAGAAGCGGTAACCCTCCCTCGCCCGCAATAAGCGCATCGAGAGGTCGCTTCGGCATGCAGGGCAATTTATCCTGTATCATAGGTTCCAGTCCTTTCGCTCTATCATTCGTACCGTAGTGAACAGCCGGAGGCTCTGGGCGGTCCGCGGCCGGCGGGGAGCCAATCAGCCGTTCGCTCTTCTGGCGAAGTACCCTCCGACGAGAAGGAACAGCCCATTTGGCAGCCATGCGGCGATGAACGCCGGGATATACCCCGCCTCCCCCAACGCCCTGCTGAAGGACATGACCACATAATAGCCGAAAACGATGAGCACGCTCAGTCCGAAGCCGATTCCGGGGCCGGAGCGTGTAGAGCGAACGCCGAGCGAGGAACCGAGCACGGCGAGCACCACGCTGGCCCAGGGCAGCGCAAGCCGAAGATGGAACATCACCTTCAGCGGCGCCAAGTTCTGCCCCTGCTGCTCCATAAGCGCGATCTGCGTCAGAAGTTCGACTGAACTCATCTCCGAAGGGCGTCTCGACGCCTGTTCTATCTGCACCGGGCTCAGGTTGAGGTGGAGCCGTTGACGTTCGAAGCGGAAGAGCGACTGCACTTTCGCTGCGGGCGTTACCTCGAACACCTGACCGTTCTCGATCCACCATTCGCCTCCCGCCCAAACACCCTCGTCGGCCAGCGAGATTCTGTTCAACCGGCCGTTTTCGAACTCCTGAATAATGATGTCCTTCATAAATCCGTCCTGGGGCTTGAGTTCGCCGAGGTAGATCACCCTCTTCAACATACCGTCCTGCTCTTCCCGGAGAAAGACCTTCTCCTTAAGGAGCGCGGGTTTCTCGCGGAGTATCTCGAATTTCATCAGGTTTTCCGCCGCCCTGTTCGCAAACGGAACGATCGTCTCCGCTCCGATCATGGCGGCGAGGCTGACGAGGATGGACGCCAGAAAGACCGGGCGGAGAATCCTGTGGAAGGGAATCCCGGCCGACTTCAGCGCGACCAGCTCGCTGTTGGCGCTGAGTCTGCTGAATGTAAGCAGGGACGAGAGCAGAGAGCCCATGGGGAGCGTCAGGATCACCACCTCCGGAAGCCGGTAGATGAAGAGACGGGCGACGACGCCGAGCGACACCCCCTGTTCGATGATCAGGTTGGCGGCCTGGAAAAGGAGGTCTCCGGCCACGAAGACCATCGTGAAGGAGGTCACACCGAAAAGAAAGGAACCTGCTAGTTCCCTCAGGACAAACCTGTCAAGAATCCCGAATCCCGCATGTTTTCCCATCACGGCCTCTTCGTCCCGGAGGGGTCCGAAACACCGACGACGACGCAGCGCATATTCAGCCGCAGGATATGGTCCGCGGCTTCACGAACGGCCCCCCGGCCCCCCGTGTTCAACGTCACGAAATCCGCCGACGCCTTCGCCTCCGAGACGGCGTCGGCGGGAGCGAAGGCGAGACCGGCGGCGTGAAGGCACTCCACGTCGTTTACATCGTCTCCCATGTATGCTGCTTCTTCCGCCGCCAGCTCAAGGTCCGAAAGCAGTCCCATGAAGACCGGAAGTTTCTCCCCCGTTCCGTTAAAAAGGAGATCTACCCCGAGATCGCGGGCCCTCTGGGCCGTCGCGTCGGAACGTCGGCCGCTGAGAAAGGCCGTACGGACTCCGGCGCCGCGTAATCGGACAATCCCCATGCCGTCACGGATATCGAACCGTTTGAACTCCCCTCCGCGGCCGTCCATATACACTCCTCCGTCGGTGAGCGTGCCGTCGACATCCAGCACGAGCAATTTAATCCTCTTCATCTTCCTTCCTCCGCAGGGCGTGCCCCTTCGTCCAGAGGGCGACCCCTCTTCTGGACTCCCCGCAGAAAGAGAGAATCTCTCCGGCGACGGGGTTCCCGCCCGCTTCGGAGGCGGAGAGACGCTCCACCGCCTGCCTGAAAGGAAGCCCTCCGCGGAAGAGTTCCTCGTACAGCGCACGCACCGCGGCGCGTGCGGATGCATCGAAACCGGCTCGCCGCATCCCCACCTTGTTCAGACCGTAGATATCGGCAGGGTGCCCGTCCGCCATAAGATACGGGGGGATATCCTTCACAATCTTCGACAATCCGCCGATCATGCAGAGCGCGCCGACCCTGACGAACTGGTGGACGCCGGACATGCCGCCCATGACGGCGCCGTCGCCCACGGAGGAGAAGCCAGAAAGCCCCACTTTGTTCGCCATGGTGACCCTTTTACCCACGAAAGCGTTATGTCCGACGTGCACCCCTTCCATCAGCAACGATTCGTCGCCGACGACTGTGCACGCCCCCTCGCCCGTGGCCCGGTGGACCGTCACGTTCTCTCTGAGCGTCACGGAGTCGCCGATCCGAACCCACGACTCTTCCCCCTTGAAGCCGTGATCCTGAGGCTCGCCCCCCAGGACGACATGCTGTTCGAGGCGGCAGTTCGCTCCGATCTCGACGAAATCGAGCACCGTGACGAACGCGGAAAGCACTGTTCCCGAGCCGATGCGCACCCTTTCATTCACTATGCAGTACGGACCGACGAACGTATCTTCCCCCAGCTCGGCCTTCGGGGAAACGATGGCCGTCGGATGAATGCGCGCCATTTATCGCGCCGCCTCCTCCCCGCTTCGCGAGGACGCATCCTTGTTCTCGGGCGCGGCGAGCGTCTCCGCCGCGACGAAACTGAATTCGGCCTCCGCCGCGACAACCCCGTCGACGCGTCCGACGGTACGCACCTTCCCCATCTTTCCGCGCAGTTTGAGCATCTCCGCAGTCGTGACAAGCTGGTCCCCCGGTTTCACCGGTCTGCGGAACTTCGCCTTCTCCACTCCGGTGAGAAATGTTATGAGGTTTTCGCTTCCCGGGCGTGCGGAGAGCATCATCGCGGCGACCTGCCCCATCGCTTCGAGAACAAGAACTCCCGGCATGACCGGCTCCGTCGGGAAATGGCCCTGGAAAAAGGGCTCGTTGATGGTGACGTTCTTGATGCCTACGGCATGCCCCTCGTCCATTTCGAGGATGCGGTCGACGAGAAGGAATGGATAACGGTGCGGCAAGCATTTCATTATTTTTTGGATGTCAAACATAATTCGTCTCCTTTTTCGAAAATTTTCACCGTTTTCTGCTCCCGATCGCTCCGACGCCGCGCAGTCTTCGCAAACGTTCAACGAGCCGACAGTGCATCGCGTGCCCCGACTTGATCGCCGTAACGCGCGCATTCAGAGGAGATCCGAGCAGATAGAGATCGCCCAGCAGGTCGAGAAGCTTGTGCCGGACGAACTCGTCCTGGAAACGCAGGCCGTCGGAGGCTTGGACGCCCCGCTCTCCAACAACGACCGCATTGTCGAGGCTCCCGCCCCGGGCAAGCCCTGCGGTGCGAAGGCGTTCTACCTCGGATGCCAGAGCGAAGGTCCTCGCTCCGGCGATGCACGCGATAAAGTCGTCCTTCGCCGCGTCGAAAACGGCCATCTGGGTTCCAATGGGGCGCTCCGCGTACTGAATAACGTAGGAGAGCGCAAGATCGCCCTGCGGAAAGAGGGATATCTCCGCCTCTCTCGCGCCGTCTACTATTGTCACAGGAAACGCCGGAGAAAAGGCCTTCAGGCGGATTCCGGCGGCTTCTTCCGGAGTTGCGGGCGCGGAGGCATCGAAAAGGGTTTGGGCGAACAAGGCGCTGCATCCGTCTGCAGCGGGAATCTCGGGCCCTTTCAGCGATATTCGCACCGACCAGAGTCCGAGAGCCGCAAGCGCCGCGAACAGATGTTCCGTCGTCCGCGCGTTCAGCCGCGAATACGGGAGAAAGACCGTCGTCCCGCGACCTTCGCCCGAAATCGGACACAACTCCAAAGGAGCCGTATCGCCGTCGATCTCCAGTTCCGGTCGCGAGCCGGGCGGCAGCGGGGCGACGGCAACCTCGGCATCCTTTCCGGTATGAATTCCTCTTCCGGCGAAGCGCACCTGCCCCAGGAGTCTGCGAAATACGCCCATCAGGCGGATTCTCCCCCTTCGTCCGACCGCCGGGGGGATCGGTCCGTTCTCCCATTTTGCGGCGGGGAGATGCTTTCAAGTCGTTTCTCCAGCTCTTTCACACGGGAGATCATTTCCGGAAGACGCTGCAGCGCCGCCTGCACACGGAAATTTTCCCTGTGCGGACGAGCCGGAAAGCCGGAGACGACCTCGCCGGGAGGTACGTCCTTGATAGCGCCGCCCTTCGCCGCAACGGTGGCGCCCTTTCCAATACGGGTATGCTCCTTCACACCGCTTCCCGCCGCCATAATAACGGCATCCTCAAGGACCGCGCTGCCCGCGATGCCGGTCATCGCGACGATGACGCAGTTCGCGCCGATTTGGACATTGTGCGCGATATGCACGTGATTGTCTATCTTCGTCCCGCTCCCCACCTCGGTGTCGTCAAGAGTCCCCCTGTCGATAGTAGTGCACGCTCCGACCTCCACGTCGTCTCCCAGCACGACGCCGCCAAGCTGTGGGATCTTCCGCGGCGCGGTTCCATCAGTCGACGGGGCGACGCCGAAACCGTCGCAGCCGATAATCGCGTTGCTATGAATCAGGCAACGACGGCCGATACGTACATTTTCGAACAGAACAACCCCAGGCTCCAGAACGCTTTCGGCGCCGACGGTACACCCTGCGCCGACGAAGGCCTTCCCGTACAAATAGGCGCCTTCTTCGACCACAGCCCCGGCTTCGACGATACATAAAGGCCCTATCCTGGCGGACGGGGCGATTACGGCTTCGCCGGAGACGACAGCGGACGAATGGATACCTGATGTAGCGTACGTGCCGCGCGGAGTTCGTGCAAAAAGCGATAAGAGCAATGGGAAAACGTTTTTCGGATTCTCCACGGCGACTCCCATCGCATCGGGGTGACGGGCAAAAAAATCGGGACTCGAAAGGAAGAACACGCCATCGCGCATCGTCCCCGTATCCGTCATGAGCGCTCCATTTCTCCGAGCGGAGGTTTCCCCGGCATCCCAAAGGCAGACGATCATGCCTTCGCGTCCTTTCGTCGGAGAAGCGACGCCGCGCACGCCATGCGCGCCGTCTCCGATATGCATCCCTCCGACTCTTTCGGCAAGAGTTCGGAGCGTCCAGCCTTCGTTCATACATTATCCTCCGTTCAAGGGGAAGTTCTGTACTGCGTACTACAGGTCGCTGATCGCCTTCAGCGTCAGTTTATCATCGTCTCTCGCGTCGTAGTGCAGTTCGAGAGAGATTCGCTGATCAAGACGGTATCCCAGTCCGAGCATGGAGTCGCCGTCTTCGCTCAGCCGCCACCAGAAGTAGGGAGAACGGGCGCCTCCCGCGACCGAGAGCCGATACCAGAGAGTATTGCCGGGGAACGCTTTTTCCGCCCCTACCAGAATGTGTTTCCATGGACTCCACCGGAAGCCCCACCGGCTTTCGAGAGAGAAATCATTGGCTGCAAGCGTCCACTCGCCGTACAATTCCACATCCCAGCCCGAAAACGGAAGGACGTTTCTTCCCAGGTGAAACCCGATTTCCGGGTACTTGCCATCCGCTCCGGCGTACGCGGCGATCCACGCGCGGATCGAATATCTCGGACTTTCCACCTCCGCCTCCACGGGGGAGAGCTGGTCCGGAGAAAAGGAGACATCCACGCGCGCGCGCGCGTTGGAAACCGTATTGGTATCAAGCAGCGCCTCGGCGGCGAGCGCCTCTATACGAAGCTTGTTTTTCGCCGCCCATTCGATCGGCAGACCGACCACCGGGGCAAGCGTCCGAAGAATTTTCTCCCTCAGGTCGGAGCGAAACGCCACGGGCAGCGTCTTCGAGGATATGGACGGCACAATGGCCAGCACCAAAGGCGGCTTGGGCGTAAAGGAAACTTGAAGAATCCGCTTTTCGTCCGCCGATCGACGAGCGCCCACGCTTCCTCCTTCAAGGCGCACAAGCAAAGAAGGGCTCCACCCGGGGAGAAGCGGCGCGCATGTATCCTCTATCGCTTCCTTCAAAGCGACGTCCGCCCAGGAAAGCGCCTCCAGGGGAAGACGGGCGAGCATTCTACCGAACAGTACGGAAAGTTCGGAAGCGCTTTCGGCAAACCATTCACCGACAGGCGGCGAAAGGGAGGGAGGCATGATCTCCACATTCCAGGCGACCGGCGATTCAGGGGAGAGCGTGACGAGGATACCGAATTCGGAGAGCGCGATCGAAGGCGAATATCCTATGAAGAGACGCCGCGCAACCATCGCGAGCAGCGCTCTGCGATCTTCTCCGGTGAGTTCGGAACGAGGAGACAGCTCGCTCCAGACCGAAAGCAGGCTCCGTTCTACACTTGGCCGGAGCCAGTAGGGCACTCCTTCGACACGGATGAGTTCCTGGCTCGACACGCGGGCTCCGCCGAGGAAAACAAGGGCTGCGGCGAGAAACAGCAGCGCGCAGCCCTTGGACACATCAGTAGAAACACACTTAAAAACGTCTGCTGAACGCACGTCGACCGATTCTCCAAGTCCTTTAGAACATCTCTCCAAAACCGAAGTGCGTCCGTGACTCTCTCTCCCCCGTGGCGTGATCGAGACGGAAATTACCCAGCGGAGTTTTCACCCTGACGCCGAACCCCCAGGCATCGTGAAGATCGGACAAGTTCATGCTCTCCGTAAGCCACGCATTCCCCGCATCGTAAAAGACGACAAAACCGAATGCCTTCTCTATGGGAACACGCAATTCGAAGTTCGCCAGGAACATCTCGGTCCCTTCGTACTCTCCGCCGTCGTATCCGCGGAGCGTGCTCGAACCGCCGAGCGAGTAGAGACTCGCCGTCGGCAACGTTCCGGAAGAGAAACCGACGCGCATCCGTGCGGCGAAGATCGCCGGATTGTCCGCGTCGCCGCCGATCTGACGGTTCAGCAAGTCCTCAAGCCCTCTGATAGGCGTGTAGTATCTTGCCTGCAGCCAATACTTCGTGTAGCTGTGCTCGCCGCCGAGAGCCTCTATCGCCTGCTCCACGTTCAGGTCGATGATATCTCCCTTGGGGAAACTCAGGTATGGGTCGGTGTTGTTTCGAGTGACGGTCCCCAAGACGGAGAATATCTTGCCTCGGGTCAGGTCATCCACTCCCGTCTGCTCACTGATATTGAAGGCGTCGACGTCTCGCCAGTCCAGAGTAAGGAACCAGCTGTACTTCTCGTCCTTACCGAATTTCCTTCCTGCGCCGACATAAAAGTTTTTCAATTCTTCGTCGTACTTAAGTTGTTTTACGCCACGTCTATAGTAGTAACGATCTTCCCATTTTCGGCGAGCAAAGCCGACCTTCCAAGCATAATTTTTCGAATCCATATAAGGTTCGGAATACGAAAACCAATACTGCTCGTTCTTCCCCGTCTCGAAGCCGACCTCGCCGACGTGACCGAGTCCCTTCCAATTGGTGTCGGTATATGTCAGTCCTCCGGACCATCCACTTTCGGTTCCGTGACTAATGGATACTCCGACTTTGCCTGTTTTCTGCTCCATAACCGTGAGTATGATATCGGTTTCGTCCGGAGTTTCTCCCGGTTCGAAGCCGATGTTGATATCCTCGAAGTACCCCTTGCCCTGCAGCTTGTTGATAGAATGCCTCAGCACCGTAGCGTTGAAGGGGTCGCCCCGCTTCATCGTGATCTCGCGCGCGATCACGTGCGTTTTCGTTCTCCGATTTCCCTGGATGACGATGTTGCCTACCTTCGGTTCCACGATCTGGACGTTGATCTTGCCGTCATTAATCTGAACGTCGGCGATCTTCACCATCACGTACCCGTCCTTATGATACTTCTCCTGTATACGGTCGAGATCATTTCGAAAGAAGACGCGGTTGAACACGTTGCCCGGCGCGGTAAAGACAAGTTTAAGAAGCTCCTCGTCCCTGTAGATGCTGTTTCCGGAGAACGATATGCTCTCGACGACCGGGTTCTCTCTCACGATGTAGGTGACGCCGACGCCTCCGGCGACGCTATGGAGATTGATATCGACGAAGGAGAAGAAGCCAAGGGCATAGATCGCTTCGACGTCGCTCTGAAGCTGTTCGCGGCTGAGAGGTTCGCCCGTTTTCGTGCGGACAACGCCGAGGATGTGCTGCGAGACGACATGGTCGTTGCCCTCCACGTCAAGGGCCGCTACAAGAGGATCGGCAGCGGACGCCGGATACGCTCCGAACAAGACCGCAGCCAGAAAGCATACCATACCCGTTACGAGCCAGGATCTTCCAATTTTTTCTTTCACGCACGCTCTCTCCTTCCAAAAGACGAAGTGGACTCTCCCTGAACGGGACGAAAAATACGCTCTGCGGGAAAAACCGTTTTTTTGCATACCGTACCCGCTCCGAACTTTACGGATGCTGAAACCGTATCGGCGACTCTCTCTCCCTCAGGGCTTTCTGCCCTATCTGCACAAGAGCGAGGATCGAGTCCAGTTCGTTCGCCGGGGAAGACGGAAGAATTTCATTCTCTCCTCCCGGAATCGCGCTTTTGCGCCCGGAAGAACGTGGTTCCGAAGCACTCGCGTCTTTGTGGCGAATCTCCCTTGATCTGCTTCCCAAGCCCGATTCCAAGGCTACTCGTCTGCCGGCGGTTTCATCACGAGGAACCGCGCCGAGAGCGGATTGCGCATCCTCCGCGCCGCCCCCCCTCCCCTCTTCGCGTCCGAGCGAGGCAACCCACGCCAGATTCGCCTCGCTCAGGCTCTTTCTCAGAGCGGAGAGGACAGCCTGCTCGTCTCCGGTCACCCATTCGAGGGCGGGTTCCGCAGAACGAATAGATCCGGAATCGGAGGAACGGGCGGATCGGTTGTCCTGTACTGCGTTCTGCATTGCGAGCGGAGCGGCAAGAGCGAAGATCAAGACGACACTGAGAAAAGAGACTCTCAAGAGAAGCGACCCGCGTCGTACAGGGCGCCTCGGAAGCGCCCCCTCGGCACGAGTCCATATCTCGCTTCTGACATCCTCCAGCTCCGCCTTCGCGCATTCCATATCAAGCAGCGCGCTGCTCCAAGACTCGGCGGAACATGCTTTGGCGCATCTTTCAAGCCATCTATAGATTCGAGCGATCTTCTTCTCCATAGAAAGTCCTCCCGGGCTCATGTTTCGCGCACGCGGAAAAACGTGCCTCGCGTCCACTGTATTCTCTTATCCCGTTTCAGACCTCGTTTGTGGTCTCGGCGCCGAGCCATTTCCGAAGTTTCGCCAGAGCGTTCCGTTTCAGACGATACACGTGGCTGATGTCGATCCCCCGCTCCTTCGCCACATCCTTCGCCTCTCTCCCTTCAAGCAGTAGGGCCTGCAGAACCTCTCCCTCTTTCGAAGGAAGGCGGCGAAGTTCGTCCGAGATCGCCAGCAGCGTTTCAAAGCTCTCCGGGACAAAAGGATCCTCCGGCATGAGGAACTCGTCGTCCACAGGGACGGGGGCTCTTTTCTCCGAACGCTGCAGAAAATTGATCATCTGCCCCTTAATTCTGTAGAAAGCGTACGTGGTGAACTTGAGATGCCGCTCCGGTTCGAACCTGTCCACCGCACGAATAAGCGCGATCATCCCTTCCTGAACGAGATCCTGGTACGAGGACGGCCGGACATGGAACTTCTTCGCAAACCAAAAGACGAGCGGACGATAGGAAACGATCAGCATATCCCGCGCTTCATCGTCATGCTCCTCCACCACGCGCCTCCACAGCTCCGCCTCCTCACGCCCGGCGAGAGACGGGCCGTCTCCTCCGGAAAGAGTTTCCCCGGCTGTCGGAGGGAAAGCCTCGTCTCTCTTTTCTGCAGATTCTTTCCGGGTCACGGCATACACTCTCCCTTTTTTCGGATTCCAGTAGATTCTACCAGCAAGAGGGCCGCTTGTCTAAGCAGGAAAGGGGATATTCGGTAAAATTTCCGCAGGTAGCAGCGTATGGATTTCATCGTTGAGGAAGACGAGGGAGTTTCCTCTTCTTCCTGTCTCGACGCCTGTCACCGAGCAGTTCGAGAGCTTCATCCTCCATACGGACTCCGTGCTCAGTTCAAGAAGGAGAGAAAGGGCGGCCCGGATTATACCTCCATGGCTCACCAGAAGCAAGCGCTCCGACTCGGAGGCGAGCGCTTCATCAAGAACCTCGGAAAGTCGGACGCGAATATCGGGAAACAGCTCTCCGCCGGGAGGAGTGCACTCGAAAGGATTGCGCTTCCACTCACGGAACTTCTGGGGGTCGGTAGCTTCCGCCTCGAAAATGGAAAGCCCTTCCCAAGCTCCGAAACCCATTTCGGCGAGTCCGGCGCGCGGCTCGACCGTGCCGCTACAGGACGCCGCGAGTATTTCGGCAGTCGTGAAGGCACGGGAGAGAGTACTCGACAAGATTCGCGCATCTTTCCACCCGCCGATTCGCAGCGCAAGCTTTTTTGCCTGCGCACACCCCTCGTCGTTAAGAGGAATGTCGCTCTTCCCCTGGAAGCGGTACTGCCCGTTCCATTCCGTTTTCCCATGCCGTACGAAGTAAAGATGTTTTTTTGTCACGGAGTAGTCCTCCATACTCTTGGGCATTTTTCGAGAAAATGATACCACATCGAACGCGGAGTGCATAAAAAAGAGGTTCCGCCTGCGGCGAAACCTCCGTTTTTCCTGGAGCCGGTGTGCGGACTTGAACCGCAGACCTGCGCATTACGAGTGCGCTGCTCTACCAACTGAGCTACACCGGCGAAATAATGGCGGTCCCAACGGGATTCGAACCCGTGTCACAGCCTTGAAAGGGCTGTGTCCTAGGCCACTGGACGATGGGACCGCGTTCATGCTTGAAAGTGGTGAGCCGTGTGGGAGTCGAACCCACGACACCCGGATTAAAAGTCCGGTGCTCTGCCATCTGAGCTAACGGCTCGACTCTTCCTGCGTGCGCAAGTGATTATTTTACACAAAAAATCGAGCACGTCAAGCGCTGATCGTTCTTTTTTCGGGCCTTTTTATTTCATCTTTTTCTTAAGGGCGACGGTTCGCGGAAAAATCAGCGCCTCGAAGGGGCGTCCACAGTCCGCCTGTACCCCGATCTTCTCTCTTGAAGCCCTCGGAGAAGGGCTTCTCCGCGGGCTATCTGTTCGGACACTCTCTCGGGAGACGTCCCGCCGTATGTCCTCCGTCTTTCGACGGCCATTTCCAGAGAGAGCATGGGGAAGAGATCCTCGCCCGCCTCCGGCAGAAGGTCCTTCCACTCCTCCCGAGAAAGTTCGAAAAGCCCCTTCCCTCTGGCAAGGCACTCTTTTACGAGACGCCCCGTCATGGAGTGGGCATCGCGGAAAGGAACGCCCTTCGAGACGAGGTGTTCGGCGACGTCGGTCGCCAGAGCAAACCCGTCCTCCATCCCTTCCACTGCGCGTTTCGTATCGACGTCTACCGTGGAGAGCAGGGGCGGAAGGACGGCGAGAATCTGGTCGACCGTATCGAGAGAAGCGTGAAGACCGCGCTTGTCCTCCTGAAGATCGCGGTCGTACGTCATCGGCAGCGCTTTCAGGGTGATCAGGAGGTCGAGAAGGTGTCCGATCGTCTGTCCGGCTTTTCCGCGGATCAGCTCGAGCACATCCGGGTTTTTTTTCTGAGGCATCATGCTTGATCCCGTGCAGAACGCGTCGGGGAGCAAAAGCCAGCCGAACTCCCTGGAGGAGTAGATCACGAAATCCTCCGCGAGCCTGCTGCAATGGACGGCGAAGAGGGCAGCGAACGAATGGTAGTCCACCATATAGTCTCTTTGAGAAACCGTGTCGAGGCTGTTGCAGGTGGGCTCCGGAAAACCGAGCAACGAGGACGTGAAGAAGCGGTCGAGCGGGAGAGTCGACCCCGCCAACGCTCCTGCGCCGAGCGGACATTCGTTCAGAGAATCCAGCGCGAAGAAGAGGCGCGAAACGTCGCGGGAAAAGACTGTGAAATGCGCCATCCAGTAGTGCCCCATGGATATGGGCTGAGCCTGTTGGAGGTGCGTATACCCGGCGATCGTCGTCCTCCGGTGCTTCTCGGCGAGGCGGAGCAGTCCGTCGAGCAGGCGCTCCATTCCTTCGGCGATGCCGAGGAGATGATCTCTGAGAAACAGCCGCATCGTCGTCGCGACCTGGTCGTTTCGGCTTCTTCCGGTATGGAGCTTCGCGCCGGCAGGTCCGAGAAGTTCGATCAGACGGCTCTCAATGTTCATGTGTACATCTTCGAGTTCCAGAGTCGGCACCAGAATACCCTCGGAAATTTCGGTCCGTATGCGTTGCAGCCCGTCTTCGATCTTTCCGACCTCCGATGGGGTGAGAATACCTATGGTCCCCAGCATTCTGGCGTGGGCGATACTACCGGCGATATCCCACGGCGCCAGAACCCAATCCAGATCAAGCGACTGTGTAAAATCACGCACAACAGCCGCAGTCGATTCCGTAAAACGCCCTTTCCACATGGGCACAACTCCTTTCGGAAAAATTTCAGGATGAATAGACGCAACCTCTTCGCGAGGAAGCACCGCACTCGAGAGGAGAGAGCAAACGCTCCAGAATCTCCCCGGCCGGATGGGCGCCAAGCGCAAGCCACGAAGCGACCTGCAGGTGAAGACACTTCACTCCTCCCCCTCCGCACCGCAGATATTCTATACCTCCGACACCTCCGTGCGCGAGGGAACGCCATGTTCGAGGCCGGTAACGACGAAGAAATCGCCTCTGCGCGGCGGGGAGAGAGAGAATGCGCAAGCGCGCGGCGTGGCAGTGGAACTCAGTCCAGGAAGAGCGATCCCGCTTCAGAGCTTCTTCAAGGAGGCCGATCGCTCCTTCCGATTCGCGTTTTCCGCAGAGTCGAACCAGCCAGGGGCATGTGAGCCAGAAAGAAGTCGGAAACGGCGTGGCGCCCTTGAGGGGAGTGCACTGAATCACAGCGGGAAAACCTTTCGAACAGCGCCGGGCGATTGCCGAAACCAGGGAGGGGTCGAAAACACGTCCTTTCATCTGTTTCAGTAGAAGCGCGTCGTCCGCTCCCGAGAGCGGCTCTGCAAAAAGAAGGGGGCGAATACGCCCCCGGGAGAAAAGCACTGTATTCTTCTTCACTTCGCAGGCTTGCTCCGTTTCTTGGAAGCTTTGGCATTGTTGAGCTTGCTGTTGAGATCCGCGATCTTTGCCTCGCTGGCCTTGAGGTAGTTAGAAAGCTTCTTCTCGAAAGAGTCCCGGGGGTCTTCGGGTGCGTTTGCTGCTCCCCGCGGATTGAAAGAAGAAGGAGTCGGGCGGGGAGCTTCCATTTTCTTGAGAGAAAGATCGATTCGCCCCTTTTCGTCGATCTTTATAACGCGTGCCTGTACCTCTTGGCCAAGCGCAAGAATGTCCTCGACTTTTTTGACGAAGCCGTGGGACAGTTCAGAGATATGTATCATCGCCCTCTGTCCGTTTTTAATGCGCACAAAGGCGCCGTAGGGCATGATCTGTTCTACGACGCACGCAACCACTTCACCCGGTGCAAGGGGAGTGATTTCTCCCTTTTTTTCATCTGCCATGCGGTTGTCTACCCTCCACGATTTTTTGATGAATCATTAGCCGCTTCATTCTCGTTCCAAACTGTACCGCTGTTCGTTTCCGGTGGAAACCACCTCCGCAGGCTGCGACTGAGCGCTATTGGACATCGATCCATCTCCATTCAAGTCCGCTCCCGGGGGAAAAATTTCTGACGAGCAACAAGCCCCGGGCTTTCCACGCCCTCCGAGGATTATACCAAACAAGAAGCGTTCCTCTCTCCTTGTTCAGAACACTTTTCAGCAATCCGTCTTCAAGCACCGGACAGTACAGCGCCAGAAGAGACTCTCCCGTCTTGAGGAAGCTCGTTCGTCCGCGAAACCACGGAAGACGGTTCCGCACATCGAGCGGCAGAGGCGATATTCTGCCGAGGCCCTTCAGGCAACGCACGGAAAATCCGCTTACGGAGTGGGAAGAGATTTTTTTATCGCGAATCACCCTCCGTCCTTTCACGGAGAGATCTTTTTCGAAGGAGAACACGCCGCCACGCACACGTTCCCGCAACTCTCCGGCGACGCCTTTCGGCATGCGGAAACCTTTGGCCGAAACGTCCATCCCGGTTCCGTACAGCGCGGAACCGAGCACTCGCTCGGGAGAGCGCAACGGACGTGTTGCAACGACCCTGGCTACGGTATGGAGCACGACATCCCGCCCTTCCGGACGAAGGGAACGCACACGTGCCTTTCCGAGAAAAATACGGGCAAGATAAGTGCGGATATCGTCACGGTTCACCGTGTTCCTCGCCTAGAGCCGCAAGGGCTTTCACCATACGCGAGAAGGGTTCCAACAGATCCATCGTAGCCGCAGCCTCCACAAGGATTGCGGAGACGACCTTCGCTTCCTCCTCTTTGGCTTTTGGCAGGGGGAGGGACAGTCTGAGCGGTGCGCTGACCGAATCCGCCTGGACAAGATAGGATCCCGGATCGTTCTGTTTTTCCATGTCGCCGGTCGCATCGAGCGGAGAACGGCTGGTAGGCGCCAGAAGCGCCGTTTTTGCCTTTGCAATTCGCGACAGCGGTTCGAGGAGATCGGTATCCCTGCAGACCCATAGAAGTGGCTGTACTTCCACAGCCCCCACGATGCTCTCAAGGATCAGTTCCTCTTTGAGGTAGACGTCCAATGCGCTGCCGTAGAGAATTTTCTCTATTCGTGAAGGCCTGATGGGATCGGTATACCGAAAATCGGAGGGAATTCCCCGGAAGTCCGTTACCAGAACCGCTCCGCGAAAAACACCTTCAGTACCGTCCACGAGGACATATCCTAGATTTTTCGTTCCCGAATGCGATGCCAACGCGGTCATGCTCCTCTCCGATCAGGCGTACAAATCGAATTTCCCGGTTCCGAGGAAAGAAGGACGAGGCCGGCTCTCCTCGGCATCTTCTTCTTTTTCCCTGTTTCCTGCTTTACGCCCTTTTCCTCGGTTTCCGCCTTCTTTTTCTCGTTCCTCTCGGCGCTTCTTTCTTCCGAGCCGTTCTTCTTCAGCTGACGATTCGGTAGGCTGTACCGACGCATCACGGTGCTCGGCGGCGGCAAGACCTTCTCCCTGCCGCGCCGCCTGTCCGGCTACTGCGGCGGGATCGCGAGTCTGCTGCGCCGTATGCTCCAGGTTCCAGTGCGCCAACTGCAAGTTTACCGGCGTTACCACAAGCCTCCCCTCCTTTCGCTAAGGTCCCTGCCTCGAATCAGTAGTCGTATGGTTTGACTTTGATCTCTCCTTCGTCGTAAACAAAGGAGCAGAACTGCTGTTTCTCCCGAACAATATATGTCATTCCACGGATGGATACCGTAACGCCGGGGTAGCAGCTCCCTTTGACGCGGACGCAGCCTCTCGTCTTGCTGTTCTCCATCTGCTCTTCGATGATTTTCAGCTCGTCGCGTGCCGTCTTGAGCTGGTTCTGCATCTGAAATTTGGCTTTGGTGAGGCTGATCATGAGCGCACGTTTATTCTCGTCGAGCTGCTCGACCTCCTCCGCCTTCTTGAGGAAGCCGAGATTCGCTTCCACCTTGGTCGCCTTTTCTTCCGTCTCCGCAAGCAGCGAGAGGATCGCTTTCTTTCGCTCCGTGATCTCCGGTAGAACACCGACGATTACTTCCGTTTTGGTTCCCATTTCACTTCCGAGAGTAAGGCAGACGACTTCGAGCCCGGCTTGAATCTTTCCCCCGGCGATCTGCGCCTTGTTGCCGCCCATCACATTGATCCTTCCGTGAGCGGCGATGTCGCTGTGAAGCACTGCGTTTGTTACGGAGATGTCCTTTCCGCTCCGGATCTTCGCCTGGTCGATAAATCCGGCGGTTATATCTCCGGAGGCTTCCAGGAGCGCCTTGTTCATCCCTCGGACTCCGCCGCTGATCATGATATTGCCTTTGCTCGAAAGGCGGGCGCCTTCCACGACTCCGCGGATTTCTATATTGCCGGATGTAGAGATCTCAAAACCTTCCCGTACCGCTCCGTTCACAAGCACGGCGCCGATGAAGTTGATGTTGCCCACGCTGTAGTCCACATCTCCGTCTACTTGAAAGACCGGGACAACGTTCAGTTTGTTTCCCTTCAGCACGAGGTTGCCGTCGATCATGGAAAGGAGGGATAGTCCGTCCTCGCTGACATACGTCCCCGCCCCGGCGGGAAGCATACGGTCCTTGCCGTTTTTCGCCTTCAAGGGAACCCCCTTGACCGTGACGCCCGGGCTCCCTTCGGTCGGAGGAACTTTGCTCGCAAGCAGCTGGTCTTTCAGAATGACGGTCACCGAACTCAGATTCTTCAGATCCACCTTCTCCTGCTCGTCGACTTCTTTCGGTTTCGCACTACCGAACTCGACTTTGTACTCTATTTCGGCATCCTCGCCGTCGACAGGGGAAACACCGTGCGCGACGGGGACCCACATCCTTCCGTTCTTCTCCGAGAGCATCGAGGCGACAATACCAGAATCCACCCCTTCCACGACGCCGTTCTCCTTCAAAAAAAGCAACGCCTGATCCAGCGTCGGCCAGAGTCTGTCCGCGAACGGCGGTTCGATCCAGAGTTCGGCGATCAGTCCGTCCGAACTGATCCGTACTTCCATCTCCGCATCCTTTTCCTTCGAAGGATCCCTTTCGGCGACCTTCACCGGACCGGATAACTGTTCATGTGCGAAGGCGCTGACGGCCGCCGCATCGCAGTTCTCGACTCCCTTGGATTTCAGAAAGCCGACGATAGCGGGCACCGAGAATTCCGCGTCCTCCTGCGCCGTGAGATAGATTCCGTCCTCGCGAACCTCCATTCGATACTTGTCGACTATCATGAACGTTCCTCCTCGGCGCGTCGGTATATTGTTCACCCGCGCTGTCGCGGAAGCAGCGCTCTCCGCGAGAGTATGCTCCAGAAAAAGAAGGATCTTCCGTCCCTCCGCAGGCCGTCTATGCTCGAACTGCAAGCAAAGCGCGGAGGGAACCCAGCGCCTTGCCGTGAATCTGCGATACTCTGGATTCGGTCACCCCGAGGATCTTGCCTATCTCCTTCAGGGTAAGCCCTTCATAGTAATAAAGCGAGATGACCTGCATCTCTCTCTCCGGGAGGGATTTGAGCGCCGCTGCAACACGCAATACTTCGTCCTCTTCCTCGAGGAGTTCTCCGGCCCCGGTTCCCTCGTCCGGAACGATTCCTTCGCGGCTTACATCCCCGTCTTCGAGAGCAAGCACTTCGTCGAGAGAAACTATATAACTCCGACTCGACAGTTCCAAAGCCTCGCGGTATTCCCTCTCGTCCATGCCCATGGCCTCCATGAGAGCGCTGTCGGAAAGGCTCCCCTTCTCCTGCAGAACCGTCTCCATCGCCCTCCCGAGCCTCTGAAGCTTCTCTCTTCCGGTCCTGGAGATCCAATCGTACTTCCGCAGTTCATCCAGGATAGCCCCCCGAATCCGAGGTACGGCGAATGTCTGGAAGGAAAATCCCTTCGAGATGTCGAAACGGTCGATCGCATCCAAAAGACCGAAGACGCCGAAGCTGAGAAGATCGTCGTAATCCAGCCCCGATGGAGGTGAAACAGCCATTCTTGCAACGACGTATTTCACCAAAGGAAGGTAACGTTTGACGATGTTTTCCCTGCTTCTCTCGTCTCCGGAACGGAGAAACTCTATCCATAACTCGGCATCGGAGGATTTGAGAACCAACAGAACGCCTCCCCTAGCTTCGAAATATCCAATACAATAGCACGATACCTCCGAGAAGGAAAAGGAGTCCCATGAAGGTCTTTTTTACGACGCGGGAAATATCGCCGCCTGCGCCCAAGGAAAACATGGGGGCCGTCTTCAGACGGAGATCGGCGCTTATCTTCGCGACGCCCTCGATCCCTTTGCTGACGGAGAGTTTGATAAGCGACTGCCCGCTAGGCAGTTTTTCTACAGAGATCACGGGAAATACCGGACGCTCCCCCGCCCTCTCCAGAATTTTATTGATGATGCTCGAAAGCCCCCCGGATTTTTCAATTTCCACAACAATATAGTCGCCAGGGATGATTTCCGAAACCGGCTTCCCCTTCACAGGATCGAGCAGAGGCTTGCAGTGAATCTGTACCGTAGCGATGGAAGTAGAAAGCGGAACCTCGGGCGTTTTCTCGACAGCCGGAGGTTCGCTCTGTTCTCCAAGCCCGGCCATGTCGAGACGCGCCTTGTTGAACGTTTCGGTCGCTATTTCGAAGACAAGCTCGTTGTGATAAAGCGAAGAAAAGGATTTTTCAAGGGTGGCGACGAGCTTTTCCTTGTTTTTCGGCGAAGTGTGCAGCACATTGACGGCGGTTGGCGAAAAGACGTCCCTGAGAAGTTTGAGCACCTTGGGAAAAAGGTTTCTGTCGGGGTTGTTCCCCATTTTTTGAATGCTGTTCCTGACCGCTTCCCAATCGGCGAGTATGTCGAAAGTTTCGGGCAGCGCCCGGGAACTGATCCACAAGGTCTGGTCAAGGATCTCCCCGGAACTCCCTTTGGCGACGATACACGCAGCCCCCCCCAACTCGCCCCGCTTTCGCGTTTCAAAACGTATCTTGATCGCGATAAACGCGGGAGAAAGGGTCTGGACAAGGGAGAGAATATGCGCAGGATCGCCGGAGGTGGAGGCGAGAATTACTCCGAGAGCTTCGCGAGTACAGCCGAAAAGGGTGCACAGCTCCTCCACCGAATCGGGAGGAAGAGTGTCCACGAGAGAACGCTTCTCCGCGCCTTCCTGCTCAGGGGACAAGGAAGGCGCGCCACCGTCTTCCATGCCGGCAAGAGTTTCATGCTCCTGGTCCATTTGCACCTCTCCCTTCGGCGTCTCCGTCAAATCTCGATCTTCCCCTTCCCAAGAACCTTTACGGTGAGCATCCAGGTCATTGTGGAGAACTCAACAGTACGCCCCTTGTTTCCTCCTACATCGGAATTCACGAGGGGGATGCCCGTCTTTTTCAACAGCTCGGTCGTCTCCTTGGCGTTCCTGCTCCCGACGGCGAGAAAGTCCGTCTCGGCTCCGGGGAGAGCGAACATCTGCGATCCTCCGGCAAGCTTCGCCTTCAAACGGGAACGAAGGGCTCCCTTCGCGCAGACCTCGTTGATCAGCGCGGGCACCGCCGTATCCGCGAACTTTCCGGGCTTTTCCAAAGCCTTCTCTCCGGCGCCGCGGCTGTCGGGCAGCATGATATGCACCATGCCGGCAACTTTCGCCGTCTGATCGTAGAGCACAAGACCGATGCACGAACCCAGTCCCAGCGTCATCAACATTTCGGGAGCGGACACGACGATGAGGTCCGCCATCCCCACATGATGTGCCTTTTCCATGGTTCAGAGCACCTGCAGCTTTCTAAAGAGGATGTCGAACGATCCCGGGTCGGGAAGCATAACGACTTTTCCGGAGACATTCTTCTCCATGTCGCCGACCTTGAGCGTCGTATCGACGATAAGGGCATACTCGCCGGTCTGCCCGAAGATCGATGCGATCACCTGAAGGATGGATCCCATCATGTCGTGGGCAACCCCCGGAACGGAGATGCTGTGCGTCCCTCCCATGAGCACGTTGATCGCGTTCAAAAAGGAACTCAGGATGATGTTTCCCACTTCAGTGAGCGCGCTGTCCCGCATCTCGGCGGGGATATCCTCCAGCGTCATCCCGCCCATCTGGTGGCTGATCAGGAGATCCACAAGGCTCTGCGCATCCGCTTCATCCTGAAAGAAGATAAGGCTGCACGTGAACTCCCCTTCGGAACGGACGAAAACTGCGGAGATCTCTTTGAGAGGATCGCCGTAATACTCCGCAAGTTCGTAGATGGAAACAAGCTCCGCTTTCGGCACATCCATGTCCACTGTGCGGGAGAGCATGACTGAAAGTGCGGTCGCGGCGTTTCCCGCACCGATGTTGCCGACTTCGCGCATGGCATCCAGCTGCATGTTGCTGAAATTTTCAATATCCATGAGGTATGCCGCGTCCTTCCTTACCGAATTTATCTGCCGTGCAGCCCCGCCACGTCGAGAATGAGCGCCACGTTGCCGTCTCCGAGAATGGTTGCGCCGGCTATCCCCTTGATCTTGGAGAGAAAACGCCCGAGCGACTTGATGACGATGTCCTGCTGGCCGATCAGTTCGTCGACGATGAAACCGATCCTCGTTTTGCCCGTCTTGACGACAACGACCGGGTACTCGTCGCTCTCTTCCGCGGAAGCTCGCGGCGTGTGGAGCATCTTCGAAAGATCGCAGAGGGTGAGCACTTCTCCGCGAAGCAGGGTGGCAGGTGTGCCGTGCACTGTCTTGACGTTTTCCTTCTTCACCAGGATGGTTTCCTCGACGTTCTCCAAAGGGAGGGCGTATGTCTCGTCCCCGACCTTGATCAGAAGCGCAAGGACGATCGCAAGCGTGAGGGGCAGTCTGACGAAGACACGGGTGCCGACTCCCAGTTCGGTGGAGATGTCGAACTGACCGCCGAGCGATTCCACTTTCGTCTTGACGGCATCCATCCCCACTCCTCTGCCGGAGACGTCGGTGATCTTTTCCGCCATGCTGAAGCCGGGGAGGAAGATGAGGTGGATGATCTCCTCGTCGCTCATGGCGGCCGACTCTTCCTCGGTGATCACTCCGTTGGAGAGCGCCTTGGCGCGGACCTTCGCGGCGTCGATCCCCTTGCCGTCGTCGGTGACCTCGATGATGACGCCGCTCCCCTCCTGATAAGCCGAGATCTTGATGATTCCCTTGGAGGGTTTACCCGCTTTCTTCCGGTCCTCGGTCTTTTCGATGCCGTGATCTATGGAGTTTCTGATGATATGTACCATCGGCTCGCCGATCTCGTCGATGACCGTTCGGTCGAGTTCGGTCTCCTGCCCTTCCATGACCAATTCGATCTCCTTGCCGAGCGTCTTGGAAAGATCGCGCACAAGGCGGGGGAAACGCTCGAAGATGAACGAGACGGGGACCATCCGCAGCTTGGTTACAAGTTCCTGTATATCGCCGGAAATACGGCCGAGCTGCGAGAGCGGATCGTCGAACTCCCGCAGGTGCGCCTCCTGGACGAGGCGTTCTATACGGGCGCGACCGATGACCAGCTCGCCGACGAGGTTCATGAGCTTGTCGAGACGCCCGATATCGACGCGAACCGTTTGGCTCTGCTTCTTGGCCGTTTCCGATTTCCGCTGGGAGGGCGCCGCCGACTGGGTTGGGGAAGAGGGGTGTTTTTCTTCATGAGCCGCCGGGGCGGATTTCACCTTGGGCTCCGTTGGTCGGGAAACCTCGGCGGGTTCGCCCGCTCCGGCTTCAAGTACATCCTCCGCCGCAGGAGCGGTTCCGTCCGGAGAAGCCGACAGCTCTCTAATTCCGACCGAGGCAACCTCGCTCACTCTATTGACGGCGTCCTTCAGCGCGTCCGCCTTGTGATGGGTAGAGACGTATACGAGGAAATCGTGCGCGAATTCCTCGTTCTCCAAAGCTTCCACGGGAGGAACGGTCTTGATGATATCTCCCATCTCGTCGAGTCTGCTGACGACCATATAGGCGCGGGCGGCTTTCAAGAGACAATCCGAAGAGAGGGTGACCGACGCCTCGAAAACGCCGAACCCGAGAGCTGCCGCTTCGGAAACCCACTTTTTTTCCTGGCCGGAGAGTTCTTCATCCAACGTACTCTTTGCAACCGATGACTCCGCTCCGCGATTGGTCGTCGAGCCTCTGATGGCCTGAACGAGTTCCGCGGTATCCACGGAAGCGTCGCTTCCGACGGTCCGGATGGCGTCGACCATCGACTGGAGGGTGTCGAGGGCTCGGAAGAGTAGATCGATATCCCCGGCGTTCAGTGAATACTCACCTTTTCGGACGGCGTCGAGCATGTCCTCCATGGCGTGGGTGAGCGAAGCCATCCTGTCGAAACCCATTGTAGCCGACATCCCTTTGAGAGTGTGGGCCGACCTGAAGATCTCGGCGATCGCCTCCGAATTTCCCGGATCTTTTTCGATCACGAGCGTAAGATCGTCGAGGTGCTTGAGGTTGTCCCCCGCTTCATCGAGGAAAGCCCCCATATACTGGCTCATATCCATATTCGTCATGGCAGATCATCTCCAGCCTTGTAAAGTCGTGTCATGTCTCTATTCTCTCACGCTTCGGACCATAGCCTCGGGGATGGAATAGAGCGGAAGCAACTCGTCCACCACACCCTGTTCGACGGCGGCCTTCGGCATTCCGTACACCACGCACGTCTCCTGAGATTCGGCGATAATGCGCGCCCCTTTCGACTTGAGCGCGGAAGCCCCGTCGGCGCCGTCGCGACCCATTCCCGTAAGGATGACGCCTACAGTGTTGCCCCCGACCTCGTCCGCTACGCTCAGGAAAAGGATGTTCGCGGACGGCTTCACGGAGAGAAGCGGCGGAGCATCCGAAAGAGCGCAGACAAGCTTGCCCGGCGACCGTTTTCTCACAACCATATGATACCCTCCCGGAGCGACTACGGCTAGCCCCGGACGCAATTCCGTACCTTCCGCCCCTTCCACGACATCCAGTTCCGAGAGAGAGTCGAGGCGTTTCGCGAAGGAGAGCGTAAAATCCTTCGGCATATGCTGCACGATGACGATCGGCACAGGGAAATCTCCGGGTATCTGTGAAAGCAGCTGCTGCAACGCTCTGGGACCTCCCGTCGAAGAGGCTACGGCGACTATTTCCGGCCGCCCCTTTCTCCACCGCGCGGAGAACTGCTCCACGGGACGCTGAAGAGGCGGCGGTAGAGACTGCGAGCGAAGCTCGCGCCGCTCTCGGGCAACCGCAATACGCGCCGTGCTCGCCGCCAAGACCTTTGCAATGAGATCGGAGGAGACGTCCCGCATATTAAGCGAAACATGCCCCGAAGGTTTGGCAACGAAATCGACCGCTCCTGCCGAGAGAGCCCGTAACGTAATCTGGGCGCCCTCCTGCGTGAGACTGCTCACCATGATCACAGGGAGAGGGCGACGCTTCATGATCTCTTCAAGAGTTGCCAGACCGTCCTTTTTAGGCATCTCGACATCGAGCGTAATCACAGTCGGAGAAAGCTCTTCGATCTTTCGAAGGGCATCCTCGCCGTCCCGCGCGGTTCCGACGACCTCCATCCTCGGATCCGCTCCCAGTATATCGCTGAGCACCTTCCTCATGAAAGACGAATCATCAACTACAAGCACTCGAATTTTCGACTCTGCCATGACTATTCCCTTCGCTCTCTATAATTGACGTCCCGCAAGTTCCTGCTGACGAATGTATCCTCCAAGCGGCTTTTCTATAAAAGCGGGCATCCCTTCAAAGGCAACTCCCAACTCCCATACATTGTTTTTCGGAAACTTCCGGACCAGCTTGCCCACCAGCAGATGCTTTTTCTCCTGAAGCGGAATCTCGACCAAATAGCGCGCCCCCTCGGGAAACAGGCGCTCCTTCTCGGGGAGCACGACAAAGCCAATGCCGCCCAAGCTGATATCCTTCGCGTTGACAAACGCCCACTCTTCTTTTTCGGGTCTGTACTCCTCGCCCTCAAGGCGGAAAAAACCGACTTTCAAGAGACACGGCACGCGAACAAAAAAACGCCGCTGTATCTTGCGAGCCTCTCCGACGGGGATCACCCAGAGAAGAGGAAGAGCATCGCGGACCAATCCCTTCGATATGGAAACCACCGAGAAAAACAGGGCGCCTCCCGTCTCCACGCTCATCTTGAGCTGCACGTTACGATGCACGGGGAGAAGCGCTCCCCCCATCATCGGGTGGGCAAGCCCCACGGCCTCGGTATCGACATCCTCCAACCTTGAGGGGTAAGTACCTTTATAGAGCCCCGCGTCGATTATAAGCGACACCTTGCTTCCGATACAGCCGGCCAGCATCGCGAGAAATTCGCCGGATTCCATGATCATCCTCCCAGTCCCAAGCTTCTGGCGAGACGAAAGAAGAATGATTTCACACCTCTTCCCGCCGGGGGCTCCACCTCGTCGTCGATTCTCGCAAGTTCGGCGGCTAGGGCGGCGATATCTCTGCTCGCCTGGCACGTCGGGTTCGCCAGAAAAAACGGGATACGCATCCGTACTGCCTTTCCGACATTCTCATCCAGAAGTATCGCCCCGCCGTAGGCCACCGAAAGACTGAGAAATTGGTTCGCGGCCATCTGAATTCTCTCGGCGACTTCGCTTCCCTCCGAACGGGAAGTCGCCATATTGACAACAAGAGTAATCTCGATCTTGCTTCCGGTATTGATGGCCAGTGTTTTGAGTACGCCGTACGCATCCCGTATCGAGGTGGGCTCCGGTGTTGTGATCAAGATCGTCAAATCCGCAGCCACGCCGAACGAAAGGGTGTTCCTATGGATTCCGGCCCCGGTATCGATCAGCAGTATGTCGGCGACGCCCTCCAAAGCGGCCAGCTTGTCAATAAGAAGCGACTGCGCGTCATCTCCGAGTTCAGCAAGCTCCTGAACTCCCGGTCCACCCGGGAGCAGCAGCACACCGTTGTCCAAAGCGACAAGTACCTCGTCCACGCTTCGCTGGCCTTTCACAAGATGAGCCAGTGTATATTTCGGCGAGATGCCGCAGAGCAAATCCACATTCGCCATCCCGAGATCGGCGTCGAGAATCACAACGCGCTTCCCGGTCTTGGAGAGCGCCATTGCGAGGTTGACGGCAAGGTTGCTCTTTCCCACGCCGCCTTTTCCGCTGAGTACGGCTATCGAGCGTAGGCCGGAAAGACCGCGAACGCCCCTTCGGCGACTTTCAACGATTCGCCGAAGCTCTCCCGCCTGATCATGGTGCGGCGCTACGCGCTCACGCACCGCCGCCATCCCCCTTCTTCTTAAGAAGCAGTTCGGCCAGCCGGGATCCCTTGGCGACTTCGATATCGTTCGGAACGTTCTGCCCGGTCGTAAAAAAGGAGACTGGTTTATCGAAATCGAGCAGAATATTCAGCAACGCGCCGTATGTCGTGGTCTCGTCGAGTTTTGAAAACAGCACGTGGGTAAGGGGGATGACCCCCATTCGCTTGATGACGTCGAGCATATCCCGGTACTTCATATTCGCCGGAAGCACAAGATGCACCGCATCGGGACGGAACGCTTCGTAAAGCACCCGGATCTCCTCCACTCGGCGGCTGTCCTTTTGTGAACGCCCGGCCGTATCGAGAAGGAGAAGATCCGCCTTCCTATAGCGGTCCACGATGTCCGGAATCTCGTTGGCGTCGTAGACGACATCGATAGGCACGCAGAGAATCTTCGCGTAGGTCCTCAGCTGCTCGGGAGCGGCGATACGGTACGTATCGGCCGTAAGAAAAACGACATTTTTCTTCTCCCAGAGAGAGTGTATCGCCGCCAGCTTGGCAATCGTGGTTGTTTTTCCCACTCCGGTAGGACCTATGAGCATAACCCGTCCGCCGCCGAGAGCATCCCAGGTATTATCGGCGGCGACAGGAATTCTTCCTGCAAGCCACTCCGAAAAATTTGAACTCGGGGTTGCCGATTCGTATTCTCGCACGAGTTTCCGCGCATGTTCTTCGCTTACATCCTCCGCAGTCAGGTGGAAAAGAAGTTCCTCCATTTGCGGAAGCCGCCGCCCGCCGTCTTGGAAGGAGATTTCGGACAACCGGGGGATCACGGGAAGCGGCGAAGTTGCTTCCTTCTCCGATTCCAGTCTTTTAAGTACTCTGTCGAGACGATCCGAAAGTTCGCCGACCTCGCGTTCAAGTTTCGTCCTGTACTCCAGCTCCGAAACGGTTTTTTTTTCGGTGGCAAGCTCGCGGCCGCGTGCGGAAATTTCCGCCCTGTCGGGATCGGCGGCCGGCCGCAGAAACATATTCGGCGGCGTTTTCGCCACAGGCGAATACACTCCTGCACCCGCAGGAGCGCTTCGCCCGGAGAGCAGGCCTGCCTCGGTCGACGTGACCCCCTCTTCGGAGGCCGCCATGGCCTGTTTGAACTCGAGCAATTTCTGAAAGGCAGCCAGCCGCTCTTTCTTCTCGCTGTCCGTTTCGCTTCTTTTCTCCTCGGTTTCAAGGATCCCCGCAGTCACCTGAAGCACAGTCCGGCGAAAGAACCCGAGGAATCCTCCGGTTTTTACAAGGCGCTGGGAGAGGATGGCAGCATCGGGTCCGAGACGGTCGCGCGCCGTCCGGAACGCCTCCGCTTCGTCGTTTGCTTCGAAGGTAATCTGAGATCGCACACGCATAGCCATTTACTCCACCATCCCGATCGATTTGAGCTGTACGCCCTGAGATATTTCATTATAGGATATCACGAACAACGTTGGCAACGACCCTTCAAGAATTCGGCGCACAATAAGACGGACATCGGGGTGTACCAGAAGCACGGGAACAAAACCCTTCATGGACATCTCCTCCACCGCCCGCGCCACGACCGCCATCATCTTCTGCACCTCGCGGGGATCCATATTGAACTGCCAGCCCCGCATCAGATCGCCGTCAACGGCCTCCTTCACCTTCTGCTCCCAGTTGGGGGAAAGAGTGGCGACGGTGACGACGCCGGACTCGTCCTGAATCTTGAGCGTAATCAGCCGGGCGAGCGACTCGCGCACCCGCTCGGTGAGGAAATCGACGCTCCGTGAAACCTTTCCGTAGTCCGCCAGAGATTCGAAGATGCTTACGAGGTCCCGCACAGGAACCTGCTCCCTGACGAGATTCTGCAGAACTTTCTGGATCTCCCCGAGCGAGAGGGCGGACGTCATCTCGTCGACCACCGCGGGCGCGGCTTCCTTCACCATGTCCGTGAGCTTCTGCACCTCCTGCCGCGTCAGCAGGTCGGCTCCGTACCGTTTTATGGTCTCGGAAAGGTGCGTCGCCAGTACCGACGGCGCGTCGACAACCGTGTACCCCATGGACTCGGCCTTGTCGCGCATCTCCGGGGGAATCCAGACGGCGGGCAGCCCGAAGGCCGGCTCGGTTGTGGGAATCCCGACGAGATCCTCTTCCGCGCCCCCGGTATTCATGGCGAGATAGTGATCCGGGAGCAGCTCTCCCCTGCCTGTCTCGGCTCCCTTGACACGGAGAATGTACTCCGTCGGCTTGATCTGAATGTTGTCGCGGATTCGTATCGGCGGGACGACGATTCCAAGCTCCATCGCCATCTGCTTTCGGATCGTTCCGATACGGTCGAGCATGTCTCCCCCCTGAGACGGGTCCACAAGCGGGATGAGGGCGTATCCTATCTCCGCCTCCATCGGATCGACCGTCAACAGGCGCATCACATCCTCCGGAGAAGCGGGAGCGGGTTTCGGCGCTTCGCCTGCGGGAGCGCCGGGGGCGCCTTCCTTGCGCCCCTCCCTCTTCTTGCCGCCGACCTCCTCCTGGATTTTTCCCTCACGGTATACCCAGTACCCCATCAGGCAGAGAAAAGCTCCTAGAAGCAGGAAAGGAATCTTGGGAAGACCAGGCACCAATGCAAGAGCGAAAAGAAGCACGGATCCGATGAAAAGGGGCCTCGGATACGCGGTAAGCGAGGAGAAGATATCCTTGCCGAGGTCCGTCTGCCCGGCGGCGCGGGTCACGATGACGCCTGTCGCCGTCGAGAAGAGCAGCGCGGGAATCTGAGAGACCAGACCGTCGCCCACGGTCAGAAGGCTGTAGGTCGAAAGCGCTCTCTCCAGGGGAAAGCCCCGTTGCAGGACGCCGATGGCAAGACCGCCCACGATGTTGATGATCGTGATGATCAGGCCGGCGATAGCGTCGCCCTTGACGAACTTGGAGGCGCCGTCCATCGCTCCGTAGAAGTCCGCTTCCCTTTGAATGGTAAGACGCCGATCCTTGGCTCCCGCGTCGTCGATCAAACCCGCGTTCAGATCCGCGTCGATGGCCATCTGTTTGCCCGGCATCGCGTCGAGCGTAAAGCGCGCGGCAACCTCCGCAACGCGCTCGGCGCCCTTGGTGATGACGATGAACTGGATGATGACGAGTATCAGGAAGACTACCGCGCCCACGACGTAGTTTCCTCCGACGACGAACGTACCGAATGCGTTGATGACGTCGCCCGCGTCGGCCTGCAACAGAATGAGCCTCGTCGTGGAGACGTTCAGCGCGAGGCGGAAGAGCGTGACGATGAGCAGCAGCGTCGGAAAGGCGGCAAGGTCGAGCGCGCGCTGCGCGTAGAAGGTCGCCAGCAGCACGACCACGCCGATGGTGATGTTCGCCGAGAGCAGCACGTCGAGAAGCCATGTAGGCAGGGGGATGACCATCATCACGACGATGAGGATCACCAGGAAGGCCATACCTATGGAGCATTTTTTTGAATGGAGACATTCCTGCGGTGGTTTCCTGCACTTTTCCCATCCTTCCGTTCTCGTTCATATCCGTCCTATTTTACATGAAAACAGCCGATCGGCGGGGATCTTCGGAAGAGGAAACGCCGGATCGGGGCGAAGCTCCGCCTTTCTTTTTCGACCCCTTCAGCTTGTAGATGAAAGCGAGCACCTCGGCCATAGCCTTGTACAGATGCTCCGGGATCTCATCCCCTATCTCCATGGTTTCGAAAATAGCCCTCGCAAGCGGTTTGTTCTCCACCACGGGGACTCCGTGCTCTTCAGCAAGTTCACGAATCTTGGCCGCGACGAAGCCGCTCCCCTTGGCAACCAAAACAGGAGCCTCCATAATCTCGCGGTCGTATTCGAGGGCGACGGCAAGGTGCGTCGGGTTTGTGATCACCACATCGGCCTTGGGAACGGAGGACATCATTCTGCTGCGCGCCAGCTCGCGCTGCTTCTGACGGATTTTGCTCTTTATCTGGGGGTCGCCCTCCATCTGCTTGTACTCTTCTTTCAACTCCTGCTTGCTCATCTTGATCGAGCGTTCGAACTCCCACTTCTGATAGCCGTAGTCGAAAACGGCGATGACAAGCAGCAGAAAGGCAAGGCGGAAACTGAGACTGAGCAGCTTGGAAAAGAGCTGCGACACCCCGATCTCAAGGGGAAATCGGATCGCCGCGACTAGTTCGGGGGTATCTTTCTGCATCGCGAAATAGATCACCATCGCGAAAAGAGCCGCCTTGAGCAGCCCCTTGAAAAGCTCCACGAGGGAACGGAGGGAGATGACTTTTTTCAACCCCGAAATCGGGTTGAACCGATCCATTTTCGGAATCAGCGGCTTCGGTGTCAGCTCGATACCCACCTGGGCCACCGTCACAATGAGCGCGCCTATCGAGACGATCAGTCCGAGCGGGAGCCACGGCAGAATCGCGGCGGGGATCGCCTCGCGGGAGAGCACGCCGAACCACCCCGGTTCGCGTATGGTGTTTCCACCCATGAAGGCGATCATCTCGACCAGCAGGGTCTTCATAAAGGAGTACATGAATCGGCCGAAGACGACCAACGCGAAAAGGCCGGTAAGGATGACCACTGCGGCGCCGAGATCCTGACTTTTGGCCACCCGCCCCTCTTCCCGCTCCTTTCTCCGTTTTCTCGGGGTTGCAGGTTCGGTTCGTTCCTGTGCGAAGAACTGGAGATCGAATCTCAGCGCCACGCCGTGACACCCATGAGCGCGAACTCGATGAACTTCTCTATGTTCTCCGCCATCAGCTCCACGATCACAGGAAACACCACCATGAGGACGAAAAACCCGAGCGCGACCTTCAGAGGCAGGCCGAGGACGAAGATGTTCATCTGGGGCACCGTCCTGGCCAAAAAACCGAGACCGATATCCGCCAACAGAATCGCCCCGTAAAACGGGAGCACGAAACGGAGACTGAGCACGAAGGCTTGATTCAGCCAGCTTCCAAGACCGAGATCCCATGAAATCGAGAGGGCGAGCTTGCCGGGAGGAACGAGTTTCAGACTCTCCACGACTGCCTGCGTCATCAGAAGATGCCCGTTCCATCGGAAGTAGAACCACATCCCGACCAGGAACTGCAACTGACCGATGATCGAAACTTGAACCTGACTCAGCGGATCCATCACGCTCAACATGGAAAGCCCCATGCTGATGCCGATGAGTTCTCCCGAGATCTGGAGGACATACAAGGGGAGAGCGGCGAGAAAGCCCAGAAGAGAACCTATCAGCAGTTCTCGTGTTCCGAGGAGCACGAGAGCTGTCCAGTCTTCGAAGAGCACAAGGGGTACATCGGTCTGCATCGTGCCAGCCGCGGCAAGCGTGAAGAGGAACGCAGTCCAGAAGCGAAGAGGAAGAGGGAGCGCGGAGGCGTAGAAGACAGGCGCCGTGAACATCATACCGATGAAACGGATACCCGTCAGCAGGTAGAAAACGAGCACCGGAACGAACGCGGTCTGTTCCGCAGTCATTTGATGAAGCGGTCGAGCTGACCGAAAACGAGCCGTGCGAAGTCGCCGATCTGGGCGAACATCCAGGGACCGAAGGCCACAAGCGCTATCATGACCGCCAGGATCTTCGGGATGAAGATGAGCGTCTGCTCCTGAATGGAGGTGGCCGTCTGGAGGATGCCTATAACCAGACCGACCAGCATCGCCACCAGAAGCAACGGCATCACGGCCGTCATAGAGAGCCAGATGGCGGTGCTGAGCACATCGTTCATATTCACGGGGAACATGCGCGCTCCTCCTTTCTACGAAAAACTCCGGAGCAAACTCGTCACCACGAGATTCCACCCGTCCGCCATGACGAAAAGAAGGATTTTAAAAGGGAGCGAGATCATCATGGGCGGAAGCATCATCATGCCCATTGCGAGGAGGACGCTTGCAACGATCATGTCCACGATGATGAAGGGGATGAAGATCACCACCCCCATCTGAAAAGCGGTCTTCAGCTCGCTCAGAACGAACGCCGGAAGAAGAGTCCGTGTAGGAACATCGTCCATGTTTCTGGGCTGTTCCATCTTCGACATGGTAATCATCAGCGAAAGCTCCTCCTGGCGGGTGAACTTGAAAAGGAACTCACGGATGGGATTGATTGTCCCTTCCCATGCCTGCGCGGAGCTGACCGTTCCCGCCAAATATGGAGAAAGAGCGTTGTCGTAGATTTTATTCCATGTCGGCGCCATGATGAACAGCGTCAGAAAAAGAGCGAGGCTGACGATCACCTGGCTCGGGGGCGTCTGCTGCAAGCCGATGGCCCGCTGGACGAACCCCAGAACGATCAGGATTCGGGTGAAACATGTCATCATGAGGATAATGCCCGGAGCTACGCTCAGTACCGTCAAAAGAGCGAGGATTTGAAGCGTGGTCGCCACATCGCGGGGAGATTCCGCCACCCCCAGACCGAACTGGAGGACGGGGATGGGGATGAACGGAGCGCCGTCCTGTGCGTACGCCGCCATCGAGCCGAGAAAAACCATCAGCGAGGAGAAAAAAACCGCCGATCCGCTAGGCATCCGGAGTTTCATTCCAACCGGCCATCCACTCTTCATAACGCCACCTGCCTATCACGCGCGCCCCGTTCTTTCCGGAAAGGAGCGCGAGCACATCCGGTCCGCAGCGGACAATAAAAAGAACATCCCTGCCGAGCGACAAGGATGCCAAAAGGCCGAGCGTTCCCTTCGGCCGGAAAGACGCTCGTCTACCGGAAAAAAAAACCATCGAATACCCGGCGAGCGCCAAAAGGGCTATGCTCAACCCCACCTTCACCAGATAGCTCGTGAGAGAGGGAGCTTCCCCCGACGAAGCAAAGGCTGCGGCGGGAACGAAGAGAAGCAGCCCCGCAGCACCCCGAAAGACCATGGGAAGCGTCCGTACTTCTAGCCGAGAGCCTTGTTGAGGGCCTCGACCACCCTGTCGGGCTGGAAGGGCTTGACGATGAAATCGACTGCTCCGGCCTGTATCGCCTCGATGACCATCGGCTGCTGTCCCATCGCGCTCACCATGACGACCTTGGCCGCCGGGTCCAGGGTCTTGATCGCCTTCACCGCGTCGATTCCGTTCATTTCCGGCATGGTGATATCCATTGTGACGATGTCCGGCTGTATCTTCTGATAGGAGGCGACGGCTACCTTGCCGTTCTCGGCCTCGCCAACAACTTCAAAATCGTTCTTGGTCAGAATGTCCTTCAGCATCATCCTCATGAAGGCGGCATCATCAACGATCAATACTTTTCTGCCCATACTTCCACATCCCTCTCTCGGTAATAACTGAAAAGTTCATCGGCCACTACACTACAGCGAATGGACGCGACCGGCGGAGGTCACAATCTCCGTGATACGGACGCCGAAATTCTCGTCGATGACGACAACCTCGCCCTTGGCGATCAGTTTGCTGTTCACGAGAACATCTACCGGCTCGCCCGCCATCTTATCCAATTCTATCACGGAACCGGGCGTCATGTTCAATATGTCGGCGATATTTTTTCGAGTTCTTCCCAACTCTACAGTTACACGGACCGGGATGTCCGCAACGAGATCGATCTTCCCTCCGAATCCGGAAACACTCTTCTGCGTGAGCGGGACGAACTCGGCCGGGCGAACATCCACCGAGGCCTGATCATAGACGTTCCCGAAGGACGGCATGGGCTCGGTCATCCCCCCGAACGGCTGCTGTGCCGGAGTTCCGGCGTACGAAGGCGAGGGCGCCTGTCTTGCTTGCTGCTGCTGTTGCGGCGCCTGGACATGCTGCGTCTGCGAAGACTGCTCCTTCGCCTGTTTGCTTACAACAACGGCATGCACTTCGTCCGCGATTTTTTTGGCCACATCAAGAGGAAAAAGAATATCGAGCGGAAAACTGCCCAACCCTTCCATGACAAGAGATGTCGATATTCTCCAGAGGGAATCGGCAGCGTCCAAGGAGGGGAAGGGGAGCCACTCCGCTGTTTCGAGAGACGAAGAAACATTCTCCGGCATAAGGCGTTTCCCGCCCAAGAGGCTGCTCATGCTGGTGAACGCCGCACCCACAACCTGGCTCAAACCTTCTTGCGCCGCGTTGAGGTACAACTCGCTGGCTTCGTCCGGAAGATCCCTTCCCTCGCCTCCCATCATGAGATCGGCAAGGGTCAACGCTCCCCTTTTGGTTACGAGCATCGTTATCGGCGCGTTGTTCAGCCCGCCGGCGAACACCCTGAACGCAAAAGGCTCTTCCTCGGTCTCCGCCGCCATCTCCTCCTGAGAGATCGAAACAGCCTTCTTGATGCCGGCCGTGACCTCCTTCCCCGCCAACATGCCGAAAACGCTTGCGGCGGAGGAAGAAAAAAGATTGGCGACATCGTCCAGGACTTGTTGCTGTTCATGTGTCAAACCTCCGGAAGCTCCACCGCCGGAAGCCTCTCCCCCGAAAGAGCCTCCGGAAAGAAGCGCGTTAATTTCATCCTGGCTAAGAAGTTCATCAATCATCGACGGTCACTCCTTCTCTATCGGGAAGACCGCTCTCTTCATCCTCCTGAGGGATGATCTCGCTGATCTCCGCCGCAAAATTGCCGTTCGAAGTTCCGGGAACGGCTCTGAACTTCACTATGTTGCCGATACGGACATCCAGAGGATCGCCGAGGACCTCGTCCAGTTTGATCACGTCGCCTACCGACAGCTGAAGCACGTCCGCGACGCTGAGCACCGTATGCCCCAACTCCAGGGCGACGGGAACCCGCACCTTCCCCAGATTCTTCCGTATGAACTCCCCTGCTCGCTCGTCGCTCTTTCTTCCTGTGGAGGCGAACCACTGCTGCGAACTGAGCTTGTCCATGATAGGCTCCATGAGGAAATAAGGGATGCAGATGCTCACCATCCCTTCGACTTCGCCCACCTTCAGCTTGAGTATCACCAACAACACCATATCCGTTCCGGGGCAGATCTGGACAAAGAAAGGGTTGCTCTCCAGATTCTCGTACCGAAAACGGACGTCCACTACAGTGCTCCACGCCTCTTCGAGGAGTTCGAGCATCCGCATGAGCATACGTTCGACCACGGTCCGTTCTATATCGGTCAGCTCTCTGATCTTTCCGGAAAACTCGCCCCTGCCTCCCAACATCCGGTCGATGATCGCGAAAACGAGATTCGGGTTGATCTCGATAAGCGCGTTTCCGCTGAAAGGATACATTTCGAGAATACCGATCACCGTGGGCTGCACCAGAGAGCGGATAAATTCGTCGTAGGCGAGCTGATCCACCGAAGCGATCTCCGCGGAGACCATCGACCGCACCATCGTCGACATTGTCGTGGTCAACTGGCGGGTGAAGGACTCATGGATCATCTGAATAGCCCGCAACTGGTCTTTGCTGAATTTGTCGGGGCGGCGGAAGTCGTAGCTCTTGATCTTCTTCTCGTCCGAAGCGCGAGTTATGGAGTCGACGTCCACGCTCCCCGTGGACAGCGCTTCCAGTAACGAGTCGATCTCGCTTTGCGACATCACATCAGGTGTCACGATACCCCGCCTCCTTCCCGAGTTTTCATGACCGAGAACATCTCACTGAAGAATGAAACCTTCGAAAAGCACCCTGACTACGGGGGCTTTATCACGCACGGAGGGCATCATCGCGTTCACGGTTCTTTTTATGTCCTCGGCGAGCTTCATGATTCCCTCGGCGGTCGTCAGGTCGTCGAACACCCTGTCTTTGACGAGCAGGATAACCTCGTTGCGTACACGCGCAATCCAACTTGGAGAGGAAACCATCTCCAAGGCTCTGGCGCTGCTGGTCTCGAGCGAGAGTTTGAAGTTCGCCACGTGATTTCCCGCACCGGAAAGATTCGCGATGAAATCACCTACGAAATATACTGGCCCGGGCTCCTCGATTTTGACGGACGTGGCGCCCTCAGGGTTCAGCCATGTCCTCCCGACCATTATACCGCCTCCGAAACCGACGGAGAACAGAAGGATCGCCATAATCAAAAAGATAACAATTCGCTTCATCGTCTTCTCCTCCTACTGTTTCGGATACTGCGAAAGAAACACAAGATCGACCCTGCGATTCAATGCCCGGTGCTCGGGCGTGTCGTTCGGAACAAGCGGACGATTGGGGCCGTACCCCACCGCCTGAAGCTTCAACGGATCGAAACCCGCTCTCTCCTGCAAATACGATGCGACCGCAGCCGCACGGGCGGACGAGAGACCCCAGTTATCCCGATAGATTCCACCGCGCAGAGGAACGGCATCCGTATGCCCCTCGACTGCCACGGCAGGGACCGAGTCCTTGATGAACTCGGCGATCTTGAAAAGGACACGCATCCCCTCCGGCTTGATCTCAGCCCGCCCCGACTCGAAAAGAAACTGATCCGAAAGAGACACCGTCACTCCGCGCTGGTCGATACGGACGACGATCTCCTTGTCGAGCCCCTCGGTACGCAGATAGTTGCGAAGGTTGCGCGCTATCTGCTGGATCTCGGGGGTAACCCTGGGCGACTCTCCCGCATGCTGCGCGGGCTGCCCCCCGAAGATAGCCGAATCCTCCTGCACGGCTTTGCCTCCCGGCATGAAGCCGATCGCGCCTTTGAAAGAGAGGATCATCAGCTCGAACTTTTGCACATCGATGGACGACATGGAAAACAGCAGCACGAAAAACGTAAGCACCAGCGTGACCATATCGCCGTAGGTGACAAGCCACAAAGGTGCTCCGGGAGAAGTATCCTCCTTTTTTTTCCTGCTGCGGGCCATTTACGCCCCTCCTTCCTTCGCCGCCTTCGCCTTCTCCTCGAGCGCCCTGCGGAGAGCGGGGGCAAGGAAGACCTTGAGCTTCTCCTCGACGATGCGCGGATTTTCACCCGCCTGGATGGAGAGCACGCCCTCCACCATAAGCTCCATCGAGAGAACTTCCTCGGAAGAGCGGACCGCAAGCTTCTTCGCGATCGGGATAGCAAATCCGTTGGCGAGCAGCGAACCATAAAAAGTAGTGACAAGAGCGACCGCCATACCGGGGCCGAGCGCGTTGGGATCCTGCAGGTTGCCGAGCATGGTGATAAGGCCGATAAGCGTTCCGAGCATGCCGAAAGCAGGCGCAAGCTCAGCCATCGAGTCGAAGAACGCTTTATTCGACGAGTGACGAGATTCCAGAATGCCGATCTCCGTATCGAGAATCGCCTTTACAAGCTCCGGGTCCGTACCGTCCACTACGAGCTGGATGGACTTCCTTAAAAACTCGTTGTCAAGCTCCGCAGCATCCGCCTCCAAAGCCAATAGTCCTTCACGACGTGCCTTCTCCGCGAAGCTGACGATGGTCTGCACCAACGACACCGTATCCGGAGAACCGCCGGTGAAGGCCATCTTGAGAACCTTCATAAAGCCCTTCAGTTTCTCCGGGGGATTCGCCGTAACGAGTGCACCGACTGTACCCCCTCCGACGATCAGTATGGACTGGAAGTCTATGAAGGCGATTCCTTGGCCTCCCGCCATGACTCCTCCTATAACCAGGATGTAACAGACGACAAGACCGATGACAGTAGTAAGATCCACAAATATCCCGCCCCTCACAAGTACGGCGTCGGTCGTCGAAACTCGACGCTTTTCTTATTCCTCCTCTTCTTCTTTCCGGACGAGGGTCTTTCCCGAGAAGAAGGAGAGGAAAACCTGCCGCCTGTACTGTACCACCAAATCCACGATTTCGTCCATAGGCTCGGCGACGACATACCGATGTCCGTTGACGAGGCGGATCACCGTGTCCGGCGTCGACTCCACCGTCTCGATAAGATCGGCGTTGATGGTGAAACGCTCGCCGTTGATCCGCCTCAGTGTGATCATCGTTCAATCTGCCCTTGGTTTACCGCTTGAGGTTGATCAGCTCTTCAAGCACCTGGTCGCTGGTGGTGATCATGCGCGCGTTCGCTTGGAAGCCTCTCTGGGAGGTGATCAGCTTGGTGAACTCCTCGGTGAGGTCGACGTTCGACATTTCAAGCGAGGAACCGACGATCGACCCCGCGCCGCCCTCCTGGGGCGAACCTATCTGCGCTATCCCCGAGTTGTTGCTTTGCGTAAAAGCCGAGTTGCCTATCTTCACAAGGCCGGCTGGGTTGGAGAAGAGCGCCAGCGCAACGCGGTACAGCGGGATGTTCTGTCCGTTGCTGTAGATACCGTTGACCGTTCCGTCCTTAGCCACAGCGAAGTCCGTCAGCACGCCCATCGAGTAACCGTCCTGGTAGTAGCCCTTCGTCGTGAACTCGGAACCGTACTGCGTTACTCCGTCGAGCAGCTCTTTCTGGAAACTCTGGCCGGAGAAATCGAGCTTGATTGTCGATTCGCGGGCACCGACCTCGTCGAACTGGACAGTGATCTCCGGAGTCGGATTGTACATACCGGTGTCGCTTGTATCCAGTTTACCATCCGGGCCGAAGCGAAGCAGACCTGTATTTTCGGATAAAGACGCCTCGCCGTTGGGAAGCCACGCTCTCCAGCGCCAAACGCCGTTGTCCAGCTTCTCCCACGAGACTTCCAGGGTATACGGATTCCCGAGCGAGTCGTATACATCAACCTTCGCGTTGTGAACGTTGGCGATCCGCTGGTTCACTGTCGCGAGCGCCTGTTCGTTGCCCTTGGTGACAGGGACGGAGAAGGTATTCGTGGTGGTAACAGCGGCTGTCGGGTCCCATATTTTCATAGTAAATGCACTGCTTCCGGCCTCGTCGTAGTCCACCACATAGCTGGTTCCGTTACTGTCTGTTACTGTTTGGAAGTTGACGTACTTCCCGACTTCGTATGTAAAGGTTTCAGCGGCAGTACCATTATTGAACGTCAAGATCCCCGTCGCAGGATCATACGAAATATGGGCGGCATTATACGTCTCGCCGCTGGGCAGAGTGAGCACAGGATCGCCCCCCACCGGCACCAGCTGAAGTCTTCCGGAGGCATCAAGACCGTTCATGCTGAAATTTACGGTCGCAGGAACTCCTGTACCGGAAAATGTCAGCGTCATGAAGTTATTCGCCGCTGTCCCTTCAGTGGGAGTCACCGCATAGTTAGTACCATTCACGATAACCTCGGAACTCGCCGGTACTATCCCCATGTACTTTCGGAAGTTATAGGTCTGGATTTCCAGAAAATCATCGTTACCCGCTACTCCGGGAGTTCTGTCTCCCAAGATTGTCATCCTGTAATCTCCGCTTCCCAGCGAATCGAATTCCGTCCTCACCGAGCCTCCTCCCGCTGGAACCAGATTGCCGGCCAACGGGGATGCTGCGGCAACAGCCTCCGTTCCCATCTTAATCCGAGATCCTAGCGCATATGTCCATGCATTGGGAGCAGGAGTGGTTAAATCGTTGAGGACAAGGCTACCATCCGCATCGGTAGCTCCGGGAGTATACACTCCCTGATACGTTTTTCCATCCAGGACGAAGGTTGAAGCAGGCACCAACACTACCGATCCCGTTCCATTCAGTCCGGCGTAGTTCAACTGGAGAGTTCCAGTGTTATTCGGGTCGTTGCGGTCGACGAACTTGAGCGTGGCGTAACCGCTGTTCGGGTTACCTTCGGTGATCGTGACGTCGTACGCTTTTCCGCCGATTCCGACGTTCTGCACGATCGTTGGCTGGATACCCACTCTGTCTGTAACTTGCGAAGAATCGACGATCTCCACGGTGCTGGTAAGCTGGACTCCCTGGTTCCCTGTAGCGTTGCTGATGGTAACGAAGGCGCCGCCGGCGAACCCTCCAAGGCGGGTGATTCCGTCGACCGCTGTATCGGGAATGGCGAACGTCCCGTCGTCGTTCATCTGCACCGTGTATTCGAACATCGCCATGTCGCCCTTGTAGTCCTCGCCCCAGAGACGAAGTGTTCTATACCCTTCCTGCCCGGCGGTGGTGATATCCGTAAATTCCGCTAGGTACGAAAAGCTATTCGTTCCGTCCTTGATGGTGAGCGTCTGATAGTCCATTTGTTTCTCGAGGTTGAGAGTCCACTCGTCGGGGTTCGTGGGGTCTATGTTGGTCAGCGTGAGGACGCCCGTAGCGGAGTCGAAGGCTACTGTGTATACGCTTCCGTCGATTTCAAAGGGTGTTTCGGATGCAAGCATCGGGCGCCCGTTGGACTGATCCACTCCCGTCAGTTTCAGGGTCAACGTCTGTCCTCCGATATTCATCGTCATGAAGGCGTCGGCGCTCATCCCTTCCTGCATGGTCACATCGTACTTCTGATTGTTCAGAGTCGCCGCGGTGGAGAAGTTGTTCGCCGTAAGCCCCATCGGAAGATAGGTCGCGGCCCGGCCGTCGAGGTTGCAGCGATATCCGACCACCGTGGTCTGGCGGGCTTCCATCTTCTGGCCGGTGGGTATATTGATGTCGGTCAGCGAAGAACCTTGGTTGAACTGTAGAGGATCGATCGGATCGCGGACTATCTGGTAGCCCTGGAGCTTGTACCCCGTTCCGGCCTGCGCGAGGTTGCTGTCTCCATCCAGGGTAAAATTCCCGGCTCTTGTAAAGAGACGGTTGTTCCCGTCCATGACGACGAAATAGCCGTCGCCCTGGATCGCGAAGTCGGTGCGGCTTCCTGTATACTGTGTAGTCCCCTGAGTATGCAGAACCTCTATTGCGGAGACTTGCATGCCGAGTCCGACCTGCTTCGCGTTGACGCCTCCGCGTTGATCGTTCGGCGCCATCGTACCGCTGGTGTTCTGATAGAGCAGATCCTGGAAGGTAATGTTGGATCGTTTATACCCTGCTGTATTGACGTTGGCTATGTTGTTGCCGACAACGTCGAGAGAAACCTGATGTCCTCTCACGCCCGACACGCCCGACATAAGGGATCGTAGCATAGCGTATTCCTCCTTAAGCTTTCGTCGAAGATGGCGCAATCCCTTGCGCGGATCCTTCTGCCCGTCCGTCCGTGGGGGCGTTTGAGTCTTTTTATTCTTCGGCAGTTCCGCCGCCTTTCTGAAGCCTTTTGAAAGAGTTCGGGAAAAAAAGGAAAAGAGTACACGGAAATGCCGGAAAAAGCGCGAGAGCATCTATTTTAAAAAAGCCCGCGGAAAGGAAAACCGCGGGCGAAGGCGAACTTTTCTTTTTTACCGTTTGATGTTGATCTGCTCCTCCAGAACCTGGTCGCTCGTATTGATGACGCGCGCATTCGCCTGGAATCCTCTCTGGGCCAGGATAAGCTGCGTGAATTCTTCGGTGAGGTCGATATTCGACATCTCAAGAGCCCCCCCGATCAACGCTCCCGCGCCATCCTCCATCGGGACGCCGATCCTGGCCAAACCGGAGTTGGAACTCTCCTTGAAGACGGTGTCTCCCACCTTGGTCAGACCGGATGGGTTGACGAACGTCGCCAACGACATTCGGTACATGGGAACGTTCTGTCCGTTGTCGTAGGTCGCCATGACCGTCCCGTTGTTGGTGACCATGAAGCTCTCCATGACGCCCATAGCGCATCCATCCTGATAGTACCCTTTCGTGGTGAAGGGAGAAGCGTACTGTGTCACGCCTTCGATCGGCGGCTTGTCGAAGGACTCCCCGGCGAAATCGAGCGTGATATCCGAAGATTCCGCGCCGACGGAGGTAAAGTCGATGGTGATCCCGGGGCTGACATCCGCTCCGGCGGCAGGTTTCCCATCGGGACCGAAGGTGAGCACTCCCCTCTGGACGAACTGCGGCGACCCCGCATCGGGCAGGTAGGCCACCCAGCTCCATTCATTATCCTCCTGTTGACCAGTCCTTACCCACAGCACTTCGAGCGTATGCCCTTTTCCAAGCGAGTCGAAAATCTCTATCTGCGACTTGTGCGAACTCGCAGTAGGGGGAGTCTCCATCGGAGGATCGGCGTACGGATCCCACGCAGCGGGATCCCATGTCGCAGGATCGACCACCGGCGCCTTGCTGTCGAGATTGCATCGGAAGCCGACCTTCGTCGTGGTCCGCGCCTCCATCTTCGAACCGATGGGGATGCTGATGTCGCTCAGCGATGAGCTTCGATTGAACTTGGTGGGATCGTTGGGGTCGGCGACCATCTGGTACCCCTGCACCCTGTAGCCCGTTCCCGATTGCACGATCTTGTTCTCCGAGTCGAGGGTGAAGTTGCCGCCTCTGGTGAAGAGACGGTTGTTTCCGTCCGTCACGACGTAGTACCCCTCTCCCTGTATGGCGACATTCGTATCGCCGCCTACGTAATTGATATTCCCCTGGGTGTGAATCGTTTCGATCGCGGCGACACGCACTCCAAGTCCAACCTGAAGGGAATTGACTCCTCCTCTTCCTTCCACGGGAGGCATCGCGCCTCGGTGGGTCTGGTAGAGCAAATCCTGAAAGGTGACGTTCGATTTCTTAAACCCCACTGTATTGATGTTGGCGATGTTATTTCCGACGACGTCGAGAAAGGTCTGATGCCCCCTCGCGCCCGACACGCCCGACATAAGGGATCGAAGCATGCTCATTCCTCCTTGCTGTTTTCTCGAAGACGGTGCAGTCCGTTGCTCCGATCGCTTCAGGGGCGTCCATCCATGGAGCCGCTTTGTCTTTCCTGACTTCTCCGCTTTTTACGCCACTGAGACTACTTTTTCGAGGGGCACGTCTCCGTCCGTTGTATTCAGAATGATCTTCCCCTCTTCAAAACGAACGTAGCCAACAGTGGAGTACGCAGGAAGTCCCTCGTCGTCAGTGTACTCGATCACCCTGCCGATGTAGCTCACAGCGGACGCCTTGTTCATGGCGGCCATCTGTTCGATCGTCTTGTTCATGTTGGTCATCTGCTCAAGGGTGCTGAACTGCGCCATCTGGGCTATGAAATCCTTGTCCTTCAACGGATCCAGAGGATCCTGATTGCTCAGCTGAGTGATCAGAATTTTCAGGAAGGCATCCTTTCCGAGGTCGTTGTTCGCCTTCTGTACGGCGTCTGTGACCGCAGTGCTGTTTCTATTCGAGGAGCTGCTGTTCGCTACGTTCTGTATCGCCATTACGCCCACCTCCTAGGCTACCCAGGAGAGTAGCCCGTGCTCGAGATCCACTCCGAACGTTGGAATCTCTTCTTCGATGCCATCGGCCTCCGTAACGGAAAAACCTCTTCGGCGGGAGTTCCCGTTCTCAGCGAATGCGCCTCGCCCGGAATTCCCTTTGCTGTTGTCGCGAAGGTCCACGACGAATTCGCCGAGGTGAACCCCTTGCTGTTCCAAGTGATTCCGGAGGACTGTAATATGATCCTGAACAAGTTGTCGGACCTGTTCGCTGCTTACTTTAATCGATGCTTCCACGCCTTTCGCAATGGTGACGAGTTCGATCTCTATCCGTCCGAGCGCTGGAGGATCGACGATGATGCTGGCGGCCTGACGCCCTTCGGTCCGTAAGAAACGGACAACATGCTGCATGCCGTCCTCAAGGGCGGCGGCGCCTCTCCCCTGCAACGGGATCTCTCCGGAGAGTAGACTGGAAAAGGATATACCCGACGAAGCAGCTATCTGCGAGGAGCGCGAAGCAACGGAAGACGCAGCTGCTTCCAGCGTCTCCTTGCCTGTATTCCTTCCGAGATCGCTCTCTTTCGAGGTGTCTTTGAGGATGGAAAACTGCCTGCTCAATGGCTGTTGCTGGACGGCAGCCGGCTGAGATGCGCTCTTGCCCCCGGCCGGCTCGCCGAAGAGGTCGCGGGCAGCCGGAAAGATGCTTTGTTCTTGCTCCCGTCCCTCGGTAAGTCGATTCGTCGAGAGTTCCGATTCGGCTGCGGCTTTGAGCGCTCGTTCGGAGACGGTTGCCGATGTGAGGTCGGTGACTGTTTTTCCGTCGGATGAAGCTTCTCCCGTCTGAGAAGTCGCTACGGAGAGAAGTTGCGTGCGCAGTATCGGAGATTCTCCGCGGAGAGTTCGCGACACATCGCCCGCAGAGGCGTCATCGCTTGAACTCCCTCTCAAGTCGGGGATCGGGAACGCTCTTCTCGGGCGAACGTTGTCCATCATGGACATCGAAAAAGGCGCTGAACTTCCGGCTTGTTCCGCGGAGGAAGCCGCAGACTCGGAAAGTACGGAGGCCGTATCTGTCCGATCGGATGCAGCATCGTTCAACGGGAGCGCACTCGAAGTCCGCACAGCAGAAGAGGCGAGAGCTGCCGGAGCCTGACTCCACCGCACAGCGGCGACATTTCCCTGCTCGGGTATCTCTAGTGCTCTCCGCTGCTCTCCGTCTCTCGAAACCACGCCCTCATCGGAGGCTGGAATCTGCCGCGCATCAAGAACGGCGGCGGCTCCCGATGATCGGGGAGCGGAAAGAGAATGACCCTGAATCTGTCCGCTGTCGGAGACACCTTTGGCAGCGAACTCTGGATTTGACTCCTCAGATAACTGAAGACGAGAAAACATTTCCTGAATCTTCGGATCAGATCCCGCAGCCGATTCAAAGAGATCCGAAAGGGCAAAAGCTCGTCCCGTCGGGGCTCCATGCGGCCCTCCTGCTTCGGACATCGCATCGTCCACTTCCGTAAAAGGCTGGAGCACGGTCTCGAAACGCCGCGTCGCGGCAAGAGAATCCTCAGGGACGCCGCGATCGAACAGACCTCCATCAGTATTCAATTCACTCGCTTCGAGCTGCGAGGCCTCCTGATCAACGCTCTCCGCCGGAACTCCGGAGGAAAGCCGCGCCTGCACCATGTTCGCACATCCATCCGCAAGAGCCGGAGCGAGCATGCTCATCAGCAGATCGTCGCACGCGGAAGAACCGTGCGGAATCTCCTCATCCACAGTCTGGATGGCAACACCTTCGCCCTTCTTTTCGAAAAGAGAGGACGCAAGGAGCGCCAAGGAACGCACCCCTATCGCAGGAACGGGCATCTCTCCGACGGAACGCACTGCTTTTCCTCCGTCGGGTTCATTCTCCAACGACACGAAGAGCAGTCTGGCGAACTGCTCCTTTTTTTCACCGTCGCCTCCACGTTTTTCCGCTCCCGCCGTTTCAGCGGCGGCGGCATCGCTCAAAGCGTCTCTAGGCACTGGAAACAAGGCTGGAAACATGAAGCCGCACCTCCCGAATCGTTATCGCGACCCTCCGGTCGCCAGCCGCTCCGTCAGCCTTGCCGCTCTGGCCGCCTCCATGCGGCCCAATATGGACGCCCTCGCGTCCTGAGGCATTGCGGCGAGCATCTTCACTGCCAGATCTTCCCGCAGCTGCTCGATGATCAGCGCCGCCCGCCTCGGCGATATCTCCTGGTATGTTTTCATCAGCATATCGACATACGCCTTCTCTTCCGCGGGACTTTCCGGAAGCTTGTTCGCTTTGACGGCGAAGTCCGCTTCCTTCTTTTCGAGCGCAAGACTCCGCGCGTCGAGTTCCGAGGAGAGGGCGGCCAATTCCGCTTCTTTTTCCTTCAGGGCCCGCTCCCTTTCGTCGAGGCGTTTGTTCCATCGCTCCAGTTCAAGGCGTCTCCGCTGCTCGACGGTGAGCGAATACTCTTCGGGAATGCCTGCGAGCTTTGCGATCTCCTTGCCAACAAACGGAATTCTCGGAACGTTCGCGTACAGAAGAGGTCGAGCATCCCACGCTCCGGCTATGTGCAAGCCCGCGCCCACACCGGCGCTCATAAGCGACAAAAGAAGGAGCCAGGCAAGTTTGCTCGTTTTCTTTTTTTTCTTCCGGGGAGAAGATGGGACCTCCTCCTCTTCCCGGTCACGGTCGACCCGTTCTTCGGGCATCAGTTCTCTCCTTCCGCAGCGCGTTCATAGAGAGCGAGGATGTTCCGCACGTACTTCTGCGTCTCGGCGAAGGGAGGAATCCCGCCGTAGGCATCCACTCTTCCCGGCCCGGCGTTGTATGCCGCAAGCGCCTTCGTCAAGTCCCCATCGTATTTATCGGCCAGCTGCGAGAGGTATTTAATGCCGCCCTCCAGGTTCTGCACCGGATCGAACGGATCGTCTACACCGAGCATCTTCGCCGTTCCGGGCATAAGCTGCATAAGCCCCATCGCTCCCTTGTGCGATACGGCGTCCGTTCTTCCGCCCGATTCCATACGGATGACGGCCCGGACAAGCGCTTCGTCGACGCCGTATTCCCCCGCAAGACGGGAAATATGGTCTTCCCATCCTTCGGAAGATTCCGGTATTCGTACGCCTCCCCCCTTACCGTCGTGAGCGGGAGGCTTCGCCTCTTCACGGGCGAGAACATCGACGAACCGCTCCTGTTTTTCAGGCTTCGGCTCGTCCTGTTTCGGACGGATTCTTCGTTCGATCTCCTCGATCCGCCCCTGAACACGCACTATACCCGAGAGATTCGGTCTCATAGAAATTTCCTCCCTCGCGAGCCGTGACGAATCCCGGCCATATCGTCCATCTCGTTCTGTTCGTTCTTCTGCAGGTTCGTACGCCACTCCTCCACTATCGAGGTTATGTACTTCTCCATGATCTGCACCTCTCGGTGCTTTTCCACAAGGCGAACCTCCGTGGCTTCTATGGCCTGACGAACATCGCAAAGGGAGGTGTCGCCGTCGCAGATATGCTTTTCTATGACGTCGATCGATTTTCGCTGGAACCACATCTCCTGGGGGGTGCAGAGCATGCCCTGCTGCATGCCGAACGAAACGAGCGCCCGCTCCTTTTCGGAACGAAGAGTGTCGAGGTGCGAAAGAAGCTGCTCCTCTTCGTTTTTTTGGTCGGCAAGAAGGATTTGCTCCTCCTCGCGGCCTTTGACCCGCGTCTTCAGTATCCTTTCGAATCTGTCCACTTTTTCCTTCATGGCGCCCTCCGGGAAACTATCATATCTCTTAAAGTGTTTCGGCATTCAACGCGGTGCACTTGATTCCTCCGGCATTACGGCACGAGGTTCTTCAGCTCCTGTTCCATGACGTCGAACGCGACATGCTCCCCTACGGGCTGCCGAAGAAAGCTCCTGGCCTTCTGGAGATGCGCTATCGCCCAGTCCACTCTGGGATTGCTGCCGCTTTTGTAGGCGCCGATGCTGATCAGGTCTTCCGCTTCGGCGTACACCGCCAGCAGCTCGCGGACGCGCCCCGCGGCCATGAGATGCTCCTCGTCGACGATGGAGGGCATGACGCGGCTGACGCTTTCCAAGACGTCCACCGAGGGGTAGAAGTTTCGCGCCGCTATCTTCCTCGAGAGGACGACGTGTCCGTCGAGAACACCGCGGACCGTGTCGGCCACCGGTTCGTTCATGTCGTCCCCTTCGACGAGCACGGTGTAGACCCCGGTGATGCTTCCCTTCTCACCGGCGCCCGCTCTTTCGAGAAGACGCGGGAGAAGCTCGAATACTGAAGGGGTGTACCCCCGCGTCGTGGGAGGCTCTCCCACCGCAAGTCCGACCTCGCGCTGCGCCCGCGCCACGCGGGTGACGGAGTCCATCATCAGGAGGACGTTCTTCCCGCAGTCGCGGAAATACTCGGCGATCGCCGTTGCGGTGAGGGCTGCTTTCAGACGAATGAGCGGAGGTTGGTCGGATGTGGCGATGACGAGCACCGAGCGCTTCCGTCCTTCTTCTCCGAGGTCCCGGTCGAGAAACTCGCGCACCTCCCGCCCTCGTTCGCCGACGAGTGCGATTACGTTGATATCGGCTTCGGTATAGCGCGCCATCATCGCGAGGAGCGTGCTCTTGCCCACTCCGGAGCCCGCGAAGATGCCGATGCGCTGCCCCGTTCCCAGCGTGAGCATGCCGTCGATAACCTTGACCCCTACCGGGAGCGGCGAGGAGATCATTTTCCGGCGCAACGGGTGAGGAGGATCGGCGTAGAGCGGGTAGAAGTCGGAGGCCGCGATCGGTCCCTTGTCGTCGAGAGGGTTGCCGAGACCGTCGAGCACGCGCCCTAAAAGCGCTTGCCCGACGCGGACGCCGAGCGGCCGTTCCATGGAGAGCACGTCGCACCCCGGCCCGACCTCCTTGAGATTGCCGAGAGGCATCAGGAGTACCCTGTCCCCCCTGAAACCCACGACTTCGGCGGAAAGCGACGAATCGTTGTTCCTATATCGTATGGAGCAGAGATCGCCCACCCGGACGTCGGGCCCTTGAGATTCGGCCACAAGGCCTACGACTTGGACGATGCGCCCGTTGATTCGGGTGAGTTGAACGCCCTCCAGCCGGTGTTCGAGTATCCGGAGCAGTTCGTCGTCAGCCGTTATCGTCGTCATTTTTCCGCCCTTCGATGAAGAGATGCTCTATCTCCGTGTGGATCTGCTCGAGCTGCGTCCTCCATCTGGCGTCGTAGATGCCGAGGTTCGTCTCGACGATGCAGCTCCCCTTCTCCACATTGGCGTCGGAGATGAACTCGAGGTGCTTGACTCCTCGAAGCAGATCGCCGAAGACGTCTCTCCGCTCGGCGGTCCGTTCGACGTCCTCGGGGTTCAAGTAGACGAGAATGCGGTCCCGGTCGCTGAGACGTTCAAGAAGGCTGCGCAGAACCGGGAGGACCGCGCCTTCGGAGATCTCGGCCTCGCGATGGAGCATTCGGGAGAGCATCAGCTCCCAGAGCCGGATAAGGCGAGGCATGGCAAGGGCGGCAAGCTCGTCGGTCCTCGATGCGAGAGAAGCGTGGACATGTTCGAGCAGGGATACCAGCGAGGCGACGTTCTTTTCGTATTCCTGGGCGATTTCACGCCGCGCCTCCTCCAGACCCTCGGAGTACCCGGCTTCTCTTCCCTCCGCCGCGCCTTCGGCCGCCGCCTTCGCGCGCAGAGATTCATACTCGGCCTTCTGCATCGCCTGCATCTCCTGACGTTCGGCTGCAAGGCGATCCTTTTCTTTCGCGAGTTCCTTCTCGGACAGCGCGGCACGGGCCGCAAGATCCCGATTTTCCCGGCGAACATCCTCGAGAGAGGCTGAAAGGCGCTCTATCTCGTCTTGAAGCTCCCGGAGTTCGTTCGACTCCCTCGAGGAGGAGGGGACAGATGGAACGCGTTCCTCCCGTTCTTCCTCCTCGGCGGAAGGAGCGGTCCCCACCCTCACGACTTCGGGAAGGAGGCGAACCGCACGAATAACGTTCGTCCTGGGGAACTTAGACAACCAGATCTTCCTCTCCGCCGCGGGAGATCACGATCTCGCCGACATCCTCAAGGGCGCGAATGACGTTGACGACCTTCTGCTGCGACTCTTCGACGTCCTTGACGCGCACCGGTCCCATGTAGTCCATGTCCTCTTTGAGCATCTCGGATGCGCGTTTGGACATGTTTTTGAAGAACTTGGCGCGAAGCTCCTCCGTGGCCCCCTTGAGGGCGAGGGAGAGTTCCTTCATTTCTACCTCGCGGAGGACGCGCTGGAGCGAACGGTCGTCGAGCTTGATGATGTCCTCGAAGACGAAGAGCCGCCGCTTGATCTCCTCCGCCAGTTCCGGGTCGTTCTCTTCCAGGTGCTCCATGATGTTCCGTTCCGTGGCGCGGTCGGCGTTGTTGATGATGTTGACGATGGCGTCGATGCCTCCGGCGAGCGTGAAGTCCTGCCCCATGACCGTGCTGAGCTTTCTTTCGAGCACTCTTTCCACCTCCCGAAGCACCTCCGGAGTGATTCTGTCCATCCGGGCGATGCGTTTGGCCACCTCCGCCTGCATCGTGGCGGGAAGGCCGCCGATGATCGAGGCCGCCTGGGCGGGTTCAAGATAGGACATGATGAGCGCGATCGTCTGCGGGTGTTCTCCTTGAATGAAGCCGAGCACCTGCTGCGCGTCCGTGTGGCGCATGAAGTCGAACGGGCGGACCTGAAGGCTTGCCGTGATCCGCGTAAGCAGGTTGTGCGCCCGTTCCGGGCCGAGAGCGCGCTCCAGGATGTCTCTGGCGTAATCCACGCCGCCGCGCGCCATGTACTCTCTGGCGAGAAGCACTTCCTGAGCGTCCTTCAGCACGGCGAGGCGCATCTCGGGCGTCACCTTCCGCAGATTCGCGATTTCCAGGGTGACGATTTCGATCGTCGTATCGTCCATCTTCTTGTAGACTTCCGCTGCGATCTCGTTCCCCAGGGCAACCATGAGAATGGCGATCTTCTCCTTGCCCGACATCCCCTTGCTTCCGGCTTTTGCCATGGTCTCGTCTCCCCCCCGTCTCTACTCTTCCGAGAGCCAATCCTGAACCAGGTTGGCTATCTCTTCGGGCTTGCTTCTCGCATATGCGCGAAGTTGCTCTTCCAGAACGGCAAGCTCGCCTTGCGCCTCAAGAAGTTCAGGAGATGAAAGAAGTTCCTGGATGGAAGGGATCCGTTTCTGTTCCTGGGAGGGGAGCGCAGCCTGGCGGAGCTTCCGTCGTCGCATCCAGACGACGCCCGCAAGCGCCGCGGCAACCAGAAGAATCGCTCCGGCGACAAGGGCGATGATGAGCTGCAAGCGCCGCTCCGCCGCAAGTTGATCGGCGAGCGTATCCGCAAATGTCGTGGAGAAACGCATCGCGTTGATCACAAGCTGGTCCCCTCGGGCCTCGCTCAGTCCGATCGCGGGAGCGACGAGCGCCCGCAGCTCCCCGATTCGCTCCGGCTCCAACTCCCCGTCCACGAGTACCGACGCGGAGAGTCGCTGAATGGCGCCCGGAGTGACGACCTGTTGCGTTTCCCGCGTTGTAATTTCGTAGTTGTTCGTGGTCTCGGTCTTGGCGTACTCCGTATCGCCGGCCTGCTGCTGGGCGAGGGCGTACCCCGGAATGTTGGTGGTGGTTCCCGGCGCGCCGCCGATCGGGCCGCCCGTTCCGGTGTAGGTCTCCTCCATCTGCTGCTGGCTTCGGATGACGCCCCTGCCCGTCTCTCCCGGTATGTACTCCTTCGTCGCGCTGGTTCGCCGGTCGAAATCGAGGTCGACCTTCACCCGGACAACGACTTTCCCCGGGCCGAAAACGCGTTCGAGCATTATGCGGACCTTGTTCTCCAGCTCCCGTTCCTGCTGGCGCTCAAGCTCCCTCTGAACGGAGGACACCGTGCGACCGTCGCCGGAGCCGGAGTAGATGAACAGCTCCTGGTCCAGCAGGTCGGAGAGAACCTTGCCGCTTGTATCCACAACGGTGATGTTCTCGGGAAGAAGTCCCTGCACCGCGTGGGAGACCAAATGGACGATCGACTTCACATGATCGGGGCCGATCTGCATCCCGGTGCGCAGACGTATAAGGACGGATGCGGTAGAGGGCTGCTGCTGTTCGAGGAAGAGACGCTGCTCCGGGATGACGATATTCACCTTGGCGAAATCGACCGCGTCGATCTGGCGGATAGTGCGTTCAAGCTCCCCTTCGAGCGCTCTGATATAGGTGATCTTCTGCTGAAATTCGCTCAACCCCATCTTCGCCGTGTCGAAGATCTCGTACCCGACGCTTCCGCCCTTTGGAAGCCCTCCCTGGGCGAGACTCAGGCGAGTCTCGTAGACCTGGTCGCGCGGGACGAGGATGGCATTTGCGGCGGGATCCAGGCGGTAATCGACCTTGTTCTCGCGAAGCCAGGCGACGATGGCCGACTGATCTTCGACCTCGAGGGCCGAAAAGAGCGGTTCGTAGGCGGGACGTCCGGCCCAGTAGGCTCCGAGAATCAAAGCAAGCATGACAAGCGCCGACGCTCCCGCTATGGAGAATCTCTGCCACGGTTTAAGGGACGACCAGAAGAGGCCGCCCCGTGAGAGCGCTTGTCGCAACCAGTTCATCGGCTACTTCCTAGACCGACATGCGTCCAAGCTGCTGGTATGCGTCGACGAGCTTGTTCCGTACTTCCATAATCATGCGCAGCGCGATCCCGGCCCTCTGAGAGGCGAGAACTACTTCGGATATATCGTCGACATCACCGGTCGCCATTCGGTTGACCATCGTGTTCGAATCCCGCTGCATATCATTCACTTTTTTCATGGAATTCGTCAGGAGTTCTTCGAATGAAAGCCCTGTACCGCGAGGCGTCTCCGTCTTTTCCGATACGGAGGGCAAGGTCCTGCGATACTGGGTTTCCGCCATTTTCATCAAATCGAGCTTCAAGCCGTCCACTTGAATCTCCTCCTCTTCGTCGTGAGAGTAAACTAGCAAGTATTTTATCACAACGCGCAAGTTTATAACAAAAGCGGGAGGGCAACGAGTGCGCCTCCCGCTTCCTTCTCAATGAGACCTATGGCCCATTCAAAAAGGGTGTAAAGATTCTTCTCTAAAGGGGATCGTAAAAAACATCAACCTCGCATTATTTCCAGGGCGCCCGACCACATATTTCTCGCCGCGTCCGCCACTGCAAGATTGGCCTCGTACGCTCTGCTGGCGACGAGCATATCCGTCATCTCCCGGACGACGTTCACATTCGGGAATGCGACGTAGCCATCCTCGTTCGCGTCCGGATGCTCCGGCTGGTATGCCATACGGGGGGGAAGAGGGTCACGGGCAATCTCGACCACTCGTACACCGCCGATATCCTCATACCCGCCTATTGTCTTGTCCAGCATCTCGGCGAAGACAGGGACTCGGCGAACATAAGGACCTCCCTCGGGAGTCCTTGTGGTGTTGACGTTGGCGAGGTTGGAAGAAATAGAGTCCATCCATAACCGATGTGCGGTCAACGCGCTGCCGGAAACGTCGATGGAGCGGAACATCCTCATGATCGTCCTCCTATCACTGCACGGTAACCGGCCGCCTTGTTGGCGATAAAGCGGGACATGGCGTTATAAGCCATTCGGGTTTGCGAGAGCACCGCCATCTCCCGTTCAGGGTCGACGTTGTTGCCGTCGAGGCGGAACTTCTCGTCGAAGATCTTCATTTCCTGCGGAATAACGCCGCTGACGGCCATAGGCCCGGAAGGGATGTGTCCCTCGTCCGTCACCTTCATCGGAAGGCGGCGGGGGCCGTCGACGAGATCGCGGAGCTGGTCTTCGAAGGAGACGTTGCGTCTTGCGTACTCCGGCGTGCTGGCGTTGGCAATGTTGCGCGAAGTCGCTTCGAATCGCTTCGATAGCCCCTCCATCGTTTTCTCCATTACCTTCCAGTTGAAATCTCCCATCATGGCTGTTCGTACCCCCTCGAAAGAGTCTCTTCTCAGTTTCGGCGCCGGAGGCGCCGAACTTGAGCGGAAGCCGGCGACTTTTCGCCGCCGGCTTCCGTGTAGATCCTCAACGTCGGTTTTTCTCCGTTATTCGCCCTGAAGCACGCCGAGTTCCTCCACGAAGAGGGGGCTGAGCACCTTGATGAAGGTGCCCTTCATTCCGAGACTGCGGCTCTCGATGATCCCGGCGCTTTCAAGCTTGCGGAGCGCGTTCACGATGACGCTGCGGGTGACGCCGACCCTGTCGGCGACCTTGCTGGCGATAACGACGCCCTCGAAGGAACCGAGTTCGGTAATGATGTGCTTGACGGACTCGACCTCGGAGTAGGAAAGCGCGCGCATGGCCATCTGGACGATCAGGCGCTCCCTGGCGCGCTCTTCGATGTTCTTCGTGCGCTCGTGAAGAATTTCGATGCCCACAAGCGTGGCAAGATACTCGGCGAGCACCAGATCGCGCATCGAGAATGCGTCGAAGAAGCGGACGAGAAGAAGCGTGCCCAGCCGCTCCGCGGCGCCGTAGATGGGGATGTAGAGCATGTGCTTCTCGGGGGCGTTGCCGTTTTCGTCGTCGAAAAGATAGCCGTCGGTCTCGCTGAGGATCGTCTCGCGATGCTGGTTCATCTTCTCGACGAAGTTTTCCGGCATGAAGCCCTTCTCGAGGAAGTTGGAAACCTCTTCGGAGTGATACTCCGAGATCCAGGAGTGTCCGAGTATCTTTCCCTCGCGGTTGATGAGATAGACATTGGCGGTCGAGAACTCGCACAGCAGTTTGGCGAGCTTGTTATAGTCCGGGCGCGTCCCTTCGCGACGGCTCTGGAGCGCGCGGCCGACTTGACGGGTCTTGTCGAGGAGATCCTTCAACCCGGGATCGGTGTCGATAACCTGGGGGAGAAGATCCGTTGAGTTCTGATCATTCATGTTCTTGGCGCTTTTTTTCGTTGTAGCCACTGTAAAATCCCTCCTGATAGTGCATCCGCCGCTGCGGATGGTCATTCTTCTTTTTAATGTAGTGTTCGTGAAAATTACAGAAGATATCTTCTGATATCGCTGTCGGAAATAAGAGGCGCCAAACGCTCCCGGACGAATTCCGCTCCGATGGGGCAGCTGCGCGCGCCGCTCTCCGGAGCTTCGAAGCTGATTTCCTCGAGGAGCTGCTCGATCATCGTATGCAGCCTTCGCGCGCCTATGTTCTCCATCTCGCCGTTCATCCGCTCGGCAAGGAGCGCGATCTCCTGAACGGCGCCGTCGTCGAAGGCAAGCTCCACTCCCTCGGTTCCCAGGAGGGCCGTGTACTGCCTGAGAAGGCTGTTCTCGGGTTCGACGAGGATGCGGGCCAGATCCTCGCGCTTCAACGGTTGGAGTTCGACCCGTATCGGGAATCGCCCCTGGAGTTCCGGGACAAGGTCGGACGGCTTCACGCTCGAAAAGGCCCCGGCGGTGATGAAGAGGACGTGGTCGGTGTTGAGCGTGCCGTATTTCGTCGGAACAGGGGAACCTTCCACTATAGGAAGCAGATCTCTCTGCACTCCCTCCCGGCTGACGTCCGGGCCGCCGCCGCTCCCTCCCCGCGCCGCCACCTTGTCGATCTCGTCGATGAAGACGATTCCTTCCTCGGCCGCCTTTTCAAGGGCTTCGCGAACAACGGCGTCCATGTCGACGAGCTTCTCCGCCTCCTCGGCCCGAAGCAGACGCCGGGCCTCGAAAACCTTCATTCTGCGCCGCTTCGTCCTCTTCGGAAGCAGGCCGCCGAGCATGTCGTTGATGTTTATCCCCATGGAGTCCATTCCGGCGCCGCCGAGAAGCGGTATGCCGACCGACTGGTTCTCCGTAACATCGATCTCGACCTCGCGGTCGTCGAGCTTTCCCTCTTCAAGCAGCGTCAGCAACTTTTTGCGGGTGGAATCCCTCATGCGCTCCTCCTCGGGAGCGGGCCGAGGAGCCTCTTCCTGCTCCCGGCCTCCGCCGAAGATCTTCATGAAGTCGGGCATGGAGGGTTTTTTCTCCGATCCGGGGAGCAGCGCGTCGGCGAGCCGCTGCTCCGCCCGCTCCGCCGCCGGGGTCTGCACTTCTTCGATCTTGCGTTTCTTCACCATCGCAACCGCTGTCTCCGCGAGATCCCTGATGATGGACTCGACGTCGCGGCCAACGTACCCAACTTCCGTGAACTTCGTCGCCTCAACCTTGACGAACGGCGCCTTCACAAGCTCCGCAAGTCTTCGGGCTATCTCGGTCTTGCCGACGCCGGTCGGCCCCACCATCAGAATATTCTTCGGGGCGACCTCCTTCGCCATCTCCGGAGGCAGATTTCTCCTCCGGATACGGTTACGGAGCGCGATGGCAACCGATTTTTTCGCTTTCTCCTGCCCGACGATGTACCGGTCGAGGTACTCGACGATACGGCGCGGGGTGAGGTCCATTTCCGATACGGTGCTGTTCATTCTCCAATTGCCTCCACTGTAACGATGCTGTCCGTGTAGATGCAGATCTCGGACGCGATCTCTATGGATCGCTTCGCTATTTTCGACGGCGGCCAGTCCGAAGTTTCGAGCAACGCCATTCCGGCGGCCTGCGCGAACCCCGATCCGGATCCGATCGCGGCGATGTTGTTCTCAGGTTCGAGGATATCGCCGGCTCCGGAAAGAAGCAGCGAGAGCTTCGCATCCGCGACGATCATCATCGCTTCCAACCTCCGGAGCGCCCTGTCCGTGCGCCACTCCTTGACCATCGCCACGGCGGAGCGCATCAGGTCGCCCGAGTTCTCCTCCAGACGGCTTTCAAATCGCTCCAGCAGCGTCATGGCGTCGGCGGTGCTCCCTGCGAACCCTGCGAGAACGCTCCCCTTGTAGAGTCTACGGACCTTTCGCGCTCCCGCTTTAATTATCTGGTTCCCCAAAGTGACCTGGCCGTCCCCGGCCATCGCCACCTGCTCTCCTCGTCGAACACAAATCACGGTCGTTCCCTTAAACATGCCCGTCCTCTCCTTTCGCGCGGGGGTGGGCAACCCTGTAGCTCTCCCGAAGATGCTCCGCGTTGATAGCCAGGTAGCGCTGCGTGGTGAGCAGGCTCTCGTGCCCTAGAAGGTCCTTTACAACAGCAAGCGAGGCGCCTCCTTCAAGGAGGTGGGTTGCAAAGCTGTGCCGCAGCGTGTGCGGCGTCACCCCGCTCAGGCCGACTCGCGCGGATGCGCGAAGCACGACCCTGTGCACCGTCCTGACCGTAACGGCTCCGCCCTTCAAGCCGGGGAAGAGAAACGGCGCATCGATCGGAACGAACGGTCGCCACTCTCGAAGGGCCGCGAGAGCGAACTGTCCGAAGGGGACGATCCGCTCCTTCTCCCCTTTTCCGGCAACGCGGAGCATTCGCTCCTCGACCGGTTCCAGAGCCTCCCAGCGAAGCGCAACAAGTTCCGAGACGCGGAGGCCGCATCCGTAGAGCAATTCCAGAATCGCCCTGTCTCGTATTCGGTCGTCGCCATCCGGCCCCTCCTCGATCAAGCGCTTCGCATGCTCGCGGGAAAGCGCCCTGGGGAGGATTGCAGGCAGCTTCGGGCCTTGTACTCCCTTGGCAGGGTCCGTCGGCAGCGCGCCGCGCTCCTTCAGAAAGGCGGACCAGCTTCGTACGGCGGAGAGCTTCCTGGAGACGGAAGTCTTGGAGTAACCGAACCCCATGATCTCCCGAAGGAAGAAGCGGATCATACGGGAATCCAAACTCTCCGGGCGGGCGACTCCCTGGTGATCCAGGAACTCCGCAAACTGGGCCAGGTCCGCGGCATAGTTCGTCACCGTGTGCGGCGAGGCTTCCTTTTCAAATCGCAGATGATCGAGAAAAAGATCTATGGTTGACCAGACGTTTTCCAACATAAAGACATTTTACCACGTTTTCTAGATTCTCGCTATTTTTCAAAAGAATCAATTAAGGCATGGTGTCTTCAACGCAAAACCGCATGAACAGCGCATTTGACGCTGAAAAGCATGAAAAACAGGCATTTTCACTGAAAGAGATTTAAGAGAAAAAATAACCTCGTCACTTCGAATCCGGCGCCTCGCACGTCCGCGGAGTCGAGCCCGTACTCCTCGTCAAAGCTTCGAGAAAGGCGTCGAAGGCCTCCGAAGCCTTCGCGGCGACATGTTCGCACCGGAGGGCCTTGTTCCGAATCTTTCCCTCCGGTTTCGGCATGATACCGAGGTTCATGTTCATCGGCTGGAAGTGTTTCGGCTCGGCGTCTTCCAGGTAGTGCAGCAACGAACCGATAGCGGTCCCCCTCGGCCACTCCGGAAACGGAACGCCGTCGACGAGAGCCGCCGCGTTAAGCGCCGCAACGCACCCCATCGCGGTGCTCTCCATGTACCCCTCGACTCCTGTGATCTGCCCCGCGAGGAAGAGATCCGTTCGGCCTTCGCGGAAACGCAGACGGCTGTCGAGCGCTGCGGGGGCATTGACGTAGATGTTCCTGTGCATGACGCCCAAGCGTGCGAATTCGGCGTTTTCAAGCCCGGGGATCATCCTGAAGACGCGCTCCTGCTCCCCCCACCGAAGACTGGTCTGAAAGCCGACGAGGTTGTAGAGCGTTCCTTCCCGGTTGTCCTGGCGAAGCTGGACGACGGCCCACGCCTCTTCTCCCGTGCCGGGCAGAGGAAGCCCGACCGGGCGCAACGGACCAAAGCGGAGAGTATCGATGCCTCTCGACGCCATCACCTCGACGGGGAGGCATCCTTCGAACCACGAGGGAGAATCCTCGAAGTCGTGAGGAAGCGCCCGCTCCGCAGCGACGAGGGCGTTCCAGAACGCCTCGTACCGCTCGCGCGTAAAGGGGCAGTTGATGTAGTCCTCCTCCTGCCCCCAGCGCCCGCGCCGAAAGGCGACGGACATGTCGATGGAGTCCGCGACGACAACGGGCGCGACGGCGTCGAAGAAGGAGAGGTACTCCGTCCCCGCCTGCTGCTGAAGCAGCGAAGAGAGCGCCGGAGAGGTCAGCGGTCCCGTAGCGACGATCGTCGGCCCTTCGGGCAGGGAGACGCACTCCTCCCTGCGAATCGAGACCTGCGGAAGCGACTCGAGCCGTTCCGTAACTTTTCGAGAAAAAATATCCCTGTCCACAGCGAGCGCCTTGCCCGCCGGAACTCGCGATTCGTCGGCGCAGGTGAGGATAAGGCTGTCCAATCGGCGCAACTCGTTCTTGAGGATTCCGGCCGGGCTTGCAGGACCGTCCGCGCCGAAGGAGTTGCTGCAGACGACCTCGGCGAGCATCTCCGTCGAGTGCGCCGGGGTTGTCCGCAAGGGGCGCATTTCCAGAAGCAGCACATCGATACCCCGCCGCGCGAGCTGCCACGCGGCCTCGGAACCGGCGAGCCCTCCGCCGACGACGGTGACGCGCCTATTCATCGGATGCAGGCTCCCGTACTCGCGAGAAACCGCACTTGACGCACTCCTCCGCCCCCTTGGTCCCCTTTGTGAAAAGATCCGCGCCGCACTGCGGGCACTTCTCCCCGGAGGGGGGATTCCACGAGACGAAGTCGCACGCCGGGTAGCGCGAACAGCCGTAGAAGGGTTTCCCCTTGCGGCTCTTGCGCTTGACGACATCCCCCTCGCCGCATTTCGGACAGACCGCTCCCGTCTTTACAAGAACCGGCTTGGTGAACTTACACTCGGGGTACCCGCTGCATGCGATGAAGTCGCCGAAACGGCCGTTCTTCAGCACAAGCGGTTTGCCGCACTCGGGGCAGTCCTCGCCCGTAGGTTCCGGGGGCGGAAGCTTTTCGGCCGGAGCCTTCTCCGCGTCCTGCATCGTGCGGGTGAACGATTCCCAGAATTCCTTGAGGACGGAGAGCCAGGAGACCTTGCTCTCCTCGACGTTGTCCAGGTTCTCCTCCATCCGGGCCGTAAAGCCCGTGTCGACGATCGCCGAGAGACTTTCGGCGTCGAAGTATTTCCGGAGGAAGGAGTCCACCGTCTTCCCAAGCTCCGATGGCTGCAAGCGGCGTTCCTCGTTGCGGGCGACGTATCCTCTGTCGTAGAGCGTCTCCACGATGGAAGCATAGGTGGAGGGGCGCCCGACGCCTTCGTCCTCGAGCACCTTGATCAGGCTGGCTTCGGAGTAGCGTGCGGGAGGACGGGTGAACTTCTGCTCGCGCTCCGTCTTCTCGACGCGGAGCGTCTCGCCGGCGCGAGCGGGCGCGAGACTCTCCCCCTTGAGGTCGAGAGGCCAGACGGCGCTCCACCCCGGGAAGACGAGCGTCTCGCCGAGCTGGCGCAAACCGACCTTCCCGGCGGTTGCGGCGAGCGTCGCGTTGGCTACCTTCGCCTTGGTCATCTGCGATGCCACGTATCGGCTCCAGATGAGCGAGTAGAGCTTCATCTGGTCGTTCGTGAGGATGCCTTCGAGACTCTTCGGCACAATGGTCACGTCGGTCGGTCGGATAGCCTCGTGCGCGTCTTGCGAACGCCCCTTCGCGGCGTACTCGTTCGCCTTCTCCGGAAGGTATTCGGGATCGAAAGCGGAGGCTATGTACTGCCTGCACCTCTCGACGGCCTCCGGAGCGATTCTGAGGCTGTCGGTGCGCATGTAGGTGATGAGACCGGTCGGCCCTCTTTCCGGCAGGGAGACGCCCTCGAAAAGCTCCTGGGCGACGCTCATGGTCCTGCGCGGCGACATGCTGTTCCGGCGGGCCGACTCCTGCTGGAGAGTGCTTGTCTTGAAAGGCGCCGGAGCCGCCCGGAGGCTTTCGCGCACCTTGAAGTCCGCGACGGAGAGAGGCGATTTCAGAATCTCGGCGACGAGAACGTCGACGAAGTCTTCCGAATCGATAAGAAGGGATTTACCCTCTTTCCAGAGGTTCTTTCCATCGTAGCCGTCCACCTTGAGCGAATAAACCCGTCCGTCCTCCGCAACGGCGAGAACGGTGACGATCCAGTACTCTTTCGGGACGAACCCCTCTATCTCCCGCTCCCGCTCGCAGATAAGAGCGAGCGCCACGGACTGGACTCTGCCGGCGGAGAGCCCCCTGCGTATCTTCTTCCAGAGGAGCGGGCTCAGCGTATACCCCACCAGTCGGTCGAGTATGCGCCGCGCCTGCTGCGCCTCCACCTTGTTCATATTGACGCGCTCGGGGTGCGCAAGCGCCTCTTTCACCGCAGAAGGGGTGATCTCGTAGAAACGGACGCGGCATTCGGAGTCCGGAGGAATGTCGAGCAGCTCCGCGAGGTGCCACGCGATCGCCTCGCCTTCGCGGTCCGGGTCGGAGGCGAGGAGTACTCTGGGAGCCTGCTTCGCCGAAGCGACCAGCTCGTTCTTCAGCTTCGCCTTTCCCTTGACGAGGATATACTCGGGAGCGAAGTCGTTCTCGACATCGATGGCCAGTCTGCTCTTCGGCAGATCGCGAATGTGGCCGACGCTCGACTTCACCACGTACTTCGAGCCGAGGATCTTCGTGAGCGTCTTCGCCTTCGTGGGCGACTCGACGATCACCAGCGTTTTATCGGAAAATCCTGCGGCAGCGGGAAGCGCGCTCGTCGTTTTTGCTCGGGATGACGCGCTCTTTTTCAGCCCGACTTTCGCCTTTGGAGCGGACTTCGTCCCCGACCGGGCTACGATTTTCGTTGTTTTTCCCGAAACGGCCTTGGAGGATACCGGTTTCTTCGCGGTCTCTTTCGACGAAGAGGTCTTCGAGGTCTTCGCCCCGACGCTCTTTTTCGGCGTCGCTTCGTCGACCGAAGACGACACAACATGTGCGGCAACGGTCTTTTTCGACGCGGTGCTCTTCTTCGAAGTCGTCGTTTCCGCAGGAGCGATCGTTTCTCCTGTAATCGCGCTCTTTTTCGCCGCCGCAGAGCGCGCTGCGGGCTTCGTTTCAGTTTCGGTCTTCCTGCGAACCATGCGGAACTCCGTTCTTAGCAGAGCGTGCAGCTCGAAGGGTAGAGTCTCTCGGACGCCGTCTCGGTAATCTCGAACGAACAGTCGTCAAGCAGCGCGTCAACGAGAGAATCGAAAAGAGCGGCGTCGGCGGCGGCGTTCTTGAGGCGAGCAAGAGAGACGGCTTCGAGAATCGCCCGCTCCGTGACTTCGAGCGGAACTTCCTCGGTGGCAAGATAGCGGTAGATCTTCGCTTGGGCATCGGGCGCAAGATAGCGTCGTTCCAGATCATGAAGAACTCTTCTGAACTCGAGGGACTCCGTCAAACGCCCCCGGGTTCCGCAAAAATTGGTTGTATTGGGCACCAGGTTTCTTCCTTTCCCGAATGGTTTGGAGTTACTTCGGGACGGCGCTCCATCGGCCCGGTCCCGCGACAAAAACACGCCCCGCGGCCATAAGCGCGGCGAGGCTGGAAAAGACATCAGCGGGAGACATTGTACCCTCAACGGCGAGGTTGTCAACAGTTCTCTCCCCCGATTTTTCCAAAAGGCAAAGAATTCTTTGCTCTTTTTCAGTGAAGGCAACGGAATTTTGCTCTCCTCGGGGTATCGGCTCCTCGAAGAGGGTAAGCTGGCGGCCGAGGGCGAGAGAGACAAAATCCGGAATAGAGATCAGGGGCACGGCGCCGTCGTATATGAGGCGGTTCGAACCTTCGCACCCGGCCTCGTTGATCCTCCCCGGCACGGCCCAGACCTCCCGTCCCGCCTCGAGAGCGCAACGCGCGGTGATCATGGCGCCGCTCCGCACAGGAGCCTCCACGACGACAAGCCGTCCGGCAAGCGCCGCGATAATGCGGTTCCTCTCGGGGAAACGCCACTGTTTCGGCTGCGCCCCGAGGGGATATTCGGAGAGTAGCGCGCCTCCGTTCCGGACAAGTCGGTCGAAAAGAGGTTCGTGCTCCCTCGGATAGGCGACGTCGACACCGGTCCCGAGGACGGCCGCGCTCGCTCCCGCAACGGAAAGACACCCCTCGTGAGCGGCCTTGTCGATTCCTGCCGCGCCGCCGCTGAGGACAACGCCCCCCGATTCGCCGACCGCGCGCCCGATCTCGAAGGCCGTACTCCGGCCGTAGGAAGAGCAGCGCCGGGTGCCGACGACGGCTACCGGGGGACCGACAAGCGGCCAATTTCCTCTGACGTAGAGAAGCCGAGGACAGTCGGACTGTTCCGCGAGCCCGTCCGGCCACTCCCTGTCGCGGAAGGTCAGGAGGCGAACGCCCCCCTGCTTCGCCCTCTCCTCCTCCTCCTCGGGCCATGAGGAACTCACGAGATTTCGAAGGGCGCGGCGTACTGTATCGGAACACCCCAAGCGGCTCCACAGCGGCTCACCCTCCGTCCAGAACGCTTCCGGGGGGAGTCCCTCTCGTTCGAAGGCGTTCCAAAGCCGTGCGGCGGGACCGCCGGAACCGGCCAGGAGCAGGAGAGCCCGCAACAGCGGGGTCATCGCCAGACGCCTCCGTCTCTGTACGCGAGGGCTTCCGCTACGTGGGGAATCTCCACGTTCTCGCACTGAGCAAGATCGGCGATCGTACGAGCGACCTTGAGAACACGCCCTATTCCCCTGCCGGAGAGGCGCAGCCGACCCGCCATCGAGGAGAGGAACGGGCGAACGTCGGACGAAAGGCCGAGGGAGCGCTTCACTATTCGTTCGGGAAGCTCCGCGTTACAGGAAAAACCGTGAGGCGCCCACCGCTCGCGCTGCATCGTCCGGGCGCTCCGGACACGAGCCGCCACGTCCGCGCTGCTCTCTCCGCCCGCGCTCTCCACCGCGACAAGCTCTTCGGGGAGGAGGCGCGGCACGGCTACGTGAAGATCGATCCTGTCGAGGATGGGACCGGAGATCTTTCGGCGATAACGCTCCCGTTCCAGGTGAGAGCAGACGCACCGCTCCGCGGGATCTCCGTCCCAGCCGCACGCGCACGGATTCGCCGCCACGACGAGCAGCACCCTGCAGGGGTAGAGCGCCGACCCCGTCGCCCTGCTCACGGTGATCTCGCCGTCCTCGAGCGGCTGGCGAAGTCCTTCGAGGAGGTCGCGCCGGAACTCGGGAAATTCGTCGAGGAAGAGCACGCCTCTGTGAGCGAGACTGATCTCGCCCGGACGCAGGTTCGAACCTCCGCCGCAGATGGAGACCGTGCTCGCCGTATGGTGCACGGAACGAAACGGCGGCTGCAGCCCCTGTTCGAAGGGCAGGCCGAGCGTGCTTCTGACCAGCGTCGTCTCCAGCAGCTCTTCGTGGGAGAGCGGAGGGAGGATGCCTCGAAGCGCGCGTGCGAGCAGCGTCTTCCCGCTCCCCGGAGAGCCGATGAGCAGTATGTTGTGGTGCCCCGCCGCCGCGATCTCCAAAGCCCGTCGCGCTCCGGCCTGCCCCCGTATATCGGCGAAGTCGGGCTCGGCGCGGAACTCCTCTTCCCGGGGAGCGTATTCGGGCACGGAGGCGAGTTCCAACTCGCCCCGGAAGAACGCGAAGAGGTCGGCCAGATTCTCGACGGCGTAGGCCTCGCACCCCTTGACCAGCGATATCTCCGCGGCGTTCTCCGCAGGCGCGAAGAGAGGAACTCCCGAGTCGCGGGCGAGAAGAGCCGCCCCGACTGCGCCCCTGACTCCCCGCAGTCGACCGTCGAGAGCAAGTTCTCCCAGAAAAATGCCTCTCGGGAGGGAGGGGAGGCTCCCCATCGCGGAGGCGATCCCGATGGCGATCGGGAGGTCGAGGACCGCGCCCTCCTTCGGAAGGTCCGCAGGCGCCAGATTGACCGCGACGCGCCCCCTGACCGCCATCCCCAGAAAGCGGAGCGCCGCGCGCACCCGTTCCTTCGATTCGCGAACCGCGGCGTCTGGAAGCCCGACGATGGAGATGGAGAAGAGCCCTCCGGCGATCTCGACTTCGACCTCGACGCTCACGGCCTCTACCCCGCGGAGCGTGATTCCCTGGACCCCGTTCATGAGAAATCCCTTCCGGCGGTGACATCCTCGAAGCGTTCGATTCGGGCATCTTCGTCAGCCAACAGCGTCACGGCCACCACATCGATGCGCCACGGACCGTCCCACCGGCGCGAGACCATGTATTTCGTCCCGGTGCGGACGAGCCTGCGGATCTTCCGGGGCCCGACGGACTCTTCCGCGCTCTGCATCCATCCGGGCGCGCGAGTACGCACCTCCACGACGACGAGTTCGTTTCCGTCGCGCGCGACGATGTCCAGCTCGCCGCCCCTGAAAGAGACGTTCCGTTCGAGAATCGTCCACCCGAGAGCGTGCAGATGGGCGGCGGCAAGTTCCTCCCCGCGCAGACCGGTCAGAAGATGTTCCGCCGTCATAGTTTTTCCCCCTTGTCGAGCTTGTAGACGAAGGTGAGTATCCTGGCGACGGCCTCGTACAGCTCTGCGGGAATCTCTTCGCCCAGTTCGAGCACGAGCAGCGCGCTCACAAGCGCGGCGTCCTCGACGACCGGAACGTCGGCCTGGCGCGCAAGCTCCACGATCTTCTCCGCGATGTACCCCTCTCCCGAGGCGACAACACGCGGAGCGTCGTCTTGTTTTTGGTCGTACTGCACGGCGGCCGCCTGGGCGCGCTTTTTTTTCGGGGGGCTCATACCGTGATGTCCAGTCCGCGCCCCGGCACGCGCGGCATTCGCCTTCCGTGTGTCACGGCGACGTTCTGCAGGGCAAGCGGAATACCTTCGAGTTCATGGCGAAGACTATGGCGGCGGCGGCGAAGCTCCTCGAAGCTCGCCTCCTGTTCCGCCTTCAGCACCACGCTCAGGGACCGACCGTCCGTCTCCGCATCGCCCGCGACAAGACCCAATCGATCGCCCTCCATCTCGAAGGAGACCGTCCAGAAGGACTTCTCCCCTCGTTTAAAGGCGCTCGTGGCGATTCTGGCGTGCAGCGGGCGCTCGTCGTCGCCGGCTGGAAGAAACGCTCCCGCGAGCAGCGACGGATCGACGCCCTCGCGGGAGGGGCTTGAGAGCAACCCGTGTCCGCGCAGAAAGGAGGCTATGTCGTCGTCCCTCCCGAGGAGGGAGCGGAGCGCGCGGCGAGGGTCGTCCCCGCGTGCAAGGCGTTCGCGCAACCCCTCCCTGGTTCGTTTCCAGAGGGCCGACGTCCGCTCTTCGTCCAGCGACAGATACCACGAGAGCACCTGCACGTTCGCCGCGGTCATGGGGAGGCCTCGCGCCCACAGCTCCGCAAGGGGAGCAAGCTGCCCCGGCTGCTGTCCCATGCCGGCCCACGCAGTGCGGATCGAGGCGAGCGCCTTCGGGTCCAGCGAAAGTCCCCGGGTGATCAGCGCCGAGGCAACCTCCTTGTCGCCCGAGGAGAGCTTGCCCAGGAGGGCCTGCTCGGCATCGGAGAGGCGAAGCACCGGAATATCGCCCGAAGAGTCCCAGACCGCACGGAAGTGCTGTCCGACAAGAAGGGGAAGATTGGCCTGCGCCGTGAGGGTCTGCCCCGCCACACGGACGAGATAGGCTCCGCCGTCGCGCGCCTCTAGGACGGTACCGTTCACCACGGTCCCGTTCGGAATGGAGGAAAGAGGCTTGCCGGGCTGCTGCGGCGCGCCGTCGATGCGTGGCTGCTGCGAGTCCGGAAGGCCGGGGCGTATCTGGGGGCCGGTGATGCCGCCGATATTCGGGGTCACGAGGGGGCACTCCACGAGAAGGATTTTCTGTGCACAGGGGACGGACCGAGCGCGGCAAGCGCCTCCCTGTGCGCCGTCGTCGGGTACCCCTTGTGCTTCCTGAAGCCGTACTCCGGGTAGAGAACGTCAAGAGAGTCCATCACCCTGTCGCGCAGGACCTTCGCCACGACGGAGGCAGCCGCGACTGCGGGAATCAGCGAGTCGGCTTTCGGCAACGCACGCTGCCGGAACGGAACGCCGGGGACGGAGAATGCGCCGTCGACGATCACAGTGTCGAAGATCGGCGGGAGCTTCAGCAAACACCTCCGCATCGCCCAGAGGGAGGCCTGAAGGATGTTCATGCGGTCGATCCGCTCCGGGGAGGCGGCTTGCGCCCGCCAGAGCACGCCGCAAGAGGACATCCTTGCGAACAGCGCGTCTCGTTTCCGGGGAGAGAGTTTTTTAGAGTCGGTAAGGCCGAGGGCGAGCAGTTCGTCGCACTGTTCGTCGGTCAGGACGACCGCAACGGCGACGACCGGACCGCAGAGCGGTCCTCGCCCCGCCTCGTCCGTTCCGGCGATTCTTCCGAACTCGCGCAGCTCCATCAGCGATCCTCCGGAAGCTCCAAGGTCACGCGCCCGAGCCGCCCCGTGGAGAACGCCTCCACGAAGCGCCGCGCCGCGCCCGACAGGTCCACCGCTCCTCCGGAGACGAGACAACCGAGACGCCTGCCGAGCGCCTGCAGAATCTCCTCGCCGGGGATATCGTCCGGAGCGGCGACGCTCCACTTCGCTTCCACCATATCCCACAGCTTCTTGCGCCTGAGAACGGCGATGAGATCAAGCGCGACGTTCTCGTATCCGCCGATAACCTCCGCCTTGCTGCTCCCCAACCAGGCGAGGCAACGCTGTACGGAGTCGTCGGCCTTGGGGTCGAGGATGCCCGGCGAATCCACCGCAAGGATTCCCTTCCCCTTGTACCAGGAGACGCCGCGCGTGATCCCCGGGATCCCGCCAACTTGCGCGGAGGACTTGCCGACGAGCGCGTTGAGAAACATCGACTTGCCTACGTTGGGAATACCGACTACGGCGAGCCTGACCTCGCGATGCGACGGGCCGAAAGGAGCAAGGTCGCGCCGGACCGGTTCCATTCGGGGTTTGAGCAGATCAAGCGCCCACGCCTTCATGCCGGATGCGGAAAAGTGCGCAAGCCACTTGGACGTGGCCTTCTCGTCCGCCAGGTCGCGTTTCGAGAGGGCCACCGCTACAGGACATATTTCGGAGAGTTCTCCGATTAGGGGAGAGGACGTTTGAGCCGGAGCCCGCGCGTCTCTCACCTCGATGATGATGTCCAGTTTCCCGGCAAGCTCCGAAAGCTTTCGCTTCCCTTTGGCCATATGGCCGGGATACCAGACGGTACGGGCCATCTAGTCCACCGTCCCGATCCTGTTGAGCGGCCAGTAGCGGAAGAACACGGGACCTCTGATGTTCTGTTTGGGAACGAATCCCCAGAAACGGCTGTCCTGTGAGTTCGGCCTGTTGTCACCCATCGCGAAGTAGGAATTCGCCGGGATTTTCACCGGCATATCGGTAAACACCGGCCCCGCGGTCAGCGAAAAGTTATCGTGGTTCTTGACGTACTCCTCCTGCAGAGGCTGCCCGTTGATGAATACGGTACCGTTTCGCACTTCGAGCACATCGCCCGGAAGGCCGACGATCCGTTTGACGAAATCCCGCTTGGGATCGACAGGGTACTTGAAGACGAAGAGCTGCCCTCTCTTCGGCTCCTGGAAGGTATACCAGAATTTCGCCACGAGAACCCTGTCCCCGACCTCCAGGGTGGGGATCATGGAACCGCTGGGAATCCAAAACGCCTGCACAACAAACGTCCGGAGAATAAGAGCCAGAACAAGAGCCCAAAGAATAGTCTCGATGGTCTCGCGCCACCACGGTTTCGCCGCCGCCATACAATAACCTCCGTTTCAAAATGAAGAAGCATGCAAAGAAAAGAGTTCATATTCATATCGGACTCTTTTATACCCCGAAAAAGCAAGAGTTTCAATCCCGTAGAATCGGAAGATGCACAAACGCCCCCTCCGAATCGCCGGTTCAGGGAGGCGTGTCGCGCAGAGAAACCCGGCCGTACGGAGATACGACAATGTAGCGGAGCGCTTTCAGCCCCTTCCGAGGACTCTCGGAGGAGCCCACCCTGATGGTCAGGGCGGGCGTCAGCATGTTCCACTTCGGAGTGTACTGGCAAAAAAACGACTCCAGAGCGTGATTTAGAAAATACGCCCTTCCCTCTCCGTCGTACACCTCGTCTTCAACGGGAGACGCCCAGTGAACAACGATTCTCCGCTGCGACTGCAGCGATGCGACGCGTACCGAGAATCCTCGGCCCGAGAGAAGCGACTTGTGAAACACCCTCTGCATCCATGCCGCCGCTCTTTCGGCCTCGCGAATCACGCTCTCCCGCGAAGAAGAATCCAAGAACGAGGACGAGGGCGCCAGCGCGACGCCCCCGGAAAGCACGCCAAGAATAAGGATGGAGATCAACAACTCGGACAGGGAAAACGCACTGCGCGAAGTCTCCCGAAACGAGGTGTCGCCCCGCCCGTCCCGTCCTGCTTCAACGATCGGCGATGGCTTCATACCCCAGCGCGAGCACTTTCATATTCGCATCTTCGAACTTTGCCGGAGAAAGCGTCTTCACCGCCGACGCCGTTTCGTCGAAGGAAGGGGCCCCGACCCCTGCGCAGCACATAGCGCCCATAAGGAGTACGTTCAGGAAGAGAAAATTCCCCCCCATGTGCTCCTTCAGAAGCCGGTAGCCTTCGAGAGAGAAGGCGGAAATCCGTCGTTCGTTCAGAAAGGCGGTCAATTTCGGATTCTCGAAAGACGCCCTGTCGTGGACATTCACCACGAAGGCCCCTCCTTGCCGAAGAAAGTGCAGATTGCGGACGCCTTCGTTTTGGTCGAAGGCAAGGAGGAGGTCCGCTTCGCCTGCTCTGACCAGAGGGCTGGCATATTCCCCCGTCTTGAAGTGACTGATCACCGAGCCGCCTCTTTGGGCCATGCCGTGCACCTCGCTCCCCATCACGGAGAGTCCGTTTTTCAGCGCGATCGCCCCCAGCACCTTGCTGGCGAAAAGAATCCCCTGGCCGCCGATTCCCACTATGACGTACTGCATCCTACTCAGCCTCCTCGGAAGACGCGACGATCGCCCCGTGCGGACAGACCGACAGGCACACGCCGCAGGAAACGCAGAACCTTTCGTCGATGAAAGCCTTCCCCGTCTCCGCGGAGAAGACAAGCCCGGGACAGTTGAAAAAGTTGATGCAGAACTTGCAGCCGATGCATTTCTCCGGATCCACCTTCACCGGGATCGAAGACTGCTCCGGACGAAGGAGCATGCACGGATGGCGGAAGATCACCACGGCCGGCTCCCCCCTCGACTTCGCGTGCTCCCAGGCTTCCTTGATCGCCGTTTTGCCGAGAGCGACGTCGTAGGCCTCGATCGTCTTTACGTACTCGACTCCGCAACCGCGACACGCGCCCTCGATATCGACCTTCCGCCCCTCGTCGCCTTTGCGGAGCTTCGTTCCGACTGCGGGGTTGGCCTGTCCGCCCGTCATCGCCGTGATACTGTTGTCGAGGATGGCAAGCACGAACGCATGACGGTTGTACACGGCGCTCGCAAGCCCGGGGAACCCCATGTGGAAGAAGGTGGAGTCGCCTATGGTCGTCACGACGGGGCGGTCTATCCCCGCGGCCTTGTGGGCAAGGAAAAAACCCGAGCCCATCGTCACCGACGCGCCCATATCGACGACCGCGTCCACCGCCTTCTGGTTGACTCCGAGCGTGTAGCAGCCGATGTCGGAGGGGTTCACGGCGTTCGGAAGCGCCTGGCGTATGGAAAAGAAGCTCGCCCTGTGAGGGCAACCGGGACAGAGCATCGGCTTGCGGGGAACAATGCGCAGCTCCTCCAGCGCTTCCTTGAGAAGAGGGTGTTCCTTTCCCGCAAGAGAATCGTCCTGAAGCAATCGTCCGAGAATACCCGCGATCACCTCGGGAAGAAGCTCGCCCGCGCCGGGTACCGTTCCGTTCCAGCGCCCGAGGATGCGGGTGCGGTCAGGAAGCTGCATCTCCATCACGGGGTAGGTCTCCTCGAGGAAGAGCACCCTGTCGTGGCGGGCGATGAAGTCGTTCACCATATTCACCGGCAACGGGTGGGGCGTGCCTATTTTCAGCACCGAAACGTCGTCCCTGCCGGCCTCCTTCAGAAGGTCCGTCGCCACGGAGAACGGAACGCCGGAGGCGACGATGCCGAGCACAGGCTTTCTCTTCGCCGGAATCTCGTAGTTGTACTTCGAGAACTCGGTCTCGAAGACTGTTCGAATATCTTCGACCTTGCGGTTGAGCTTCGGATGGTTGATCTTCACGCTCGCCGGAAGACATACCCAGCGGGAAGGCTCTTTTTCGAACTTCACAGCGCCGGAGGTCGGACGGATCTCCCCGAGTTCTATGTCCTGACGGCAGTGGTCGACGCGCACGCCCGGACGAAGCATCGCGATGATGCCGAAACGCTCGGAAAGGTCGAAGGCATCGAAGACCATCTCCTTGGCCTCCGCCGCGGTCGCCGGATCGAAGCACGGAATCTTGGCGAACATGGCGAAGTACCGGCTGTCCTGTTCCGTCTGCGAGCTGTGCGGGCCCGGGTCGTCCGCGACGACCAGCAAGAATCCGCCCTTCAGGTCGAAGTGCGCCACGCTCATGAACGGGTCGGCGGCAACGTTGAGTCCGACCTGCTTCATCACCGCGCATGCCCTGGCGCCTGTAAACGAAGCCGCGGCAGCCACTTCGAACGCCACTTTCTCGTTGACGCTCCACTCCGCCGACATGGGAGACCCCATCTCGTCCGCGAACTTCGCCACCGCCGGCAGGATCTCGGACGACGGCGTGCCCGGATAGGCCGACGCAACAAGACATCCGGCCTCCACAATCCCTCTCGCTATCGCTTCGTTTCCAAGCAGTATGGCCCTCGTGCTCACTCTACGCGACACCTCCATCATCCCTCAGCGCCTCAATCCAGCGACGCATGGGGTTGTCTCCCCGCAACAACCTGCCGTTTCCGTCCACGAACGCGTGGCGGGTCCATCCGGCGGCAAGGGGTTTCCCGTCGGATGCCCTTTCGATGCGGCACTCGAAGACGATGCTGCTCGCCCTTAATTCACCGATCTTCGTGTAGATAACAATTTCATCCTCGTAGCGAGCAGGATGCTTGTAGCGGCAGTGGGATTCCACAACAGGAAGGTACACTCCCTCGGCTTCCCACTCGGCGTACGATCTGCCGAGAGAGCGGCAAAATTCGGTCCGCCCCACTTCGAACCAGTAGAGATAATTGGCGTAATACGCGACGCCCATCTGGTCGGTGTCGCCGTAACGAACACGCAGTGTGAAAGGAACTTCGGAGGACACGGGAACACCTCCCGGAAAAGGTGAAGGAGAACGATCATACTGAGAAAACGCCTACAATGCACGCGTTTTCTTCAAGGACCTACTCCTTGTGGCGAATTATATACCAAATACTATTTTTGATGCAACAAAAAAATCATCCACCGCACTTATTCATATGCGCCGCCATGAGACAGTCCTCTTCCACCACAGGATACCCCGCCTCTGCAAGCGAAGAGGCCAGCGGCTCGTTTTGCGCTCCCGGCTGGAACCACACCACAGGCTTGTAGGAGAGCTGCTCCAAGTCGTCCGCAATCGCACCCTGCATCTTCTCCGAGAGAAAGAGCGCGACAACATCCACTCCCTCTTTCAAGGAAGCGAGGTCGGCAACGCAGGGCAGTCCAAGTATTTCAGCGCCCGCGTACCCCGGATTTACCGGAAAGAGCGTAAAACCGGCGCCGGAAAGGTAGTTCATCACCCGAAACACCGGCCGGTCGGCCTTTGGCGACGCCCCGACTATCGCCACTCTGCTGGGAGCGCAGACATACTGCTTCAAAATATCTTCTTTCTTCACTCGAATCACCTCTCCCGAAAAATCGTTGCCGCACGCACTCTCTTTGAGTACCTTCGTATTATACCCCACCCGCCGGAAAGCGCGAAAAAACGCGAGAAGATTCGCAGTTCGCGCAGGTCGTCCTCCGCACGTTGGCAAGAGTGAAAAAGATGTGTATAATGCTCTGCATCCGGAGGGCTGTCCGAGCGGTCGATGGTGGCTGACTTGAAATCAGCTGGGCGAAAGCCCCAGGGGTTCGAATCCTCTGCCCTCCGCCATTTTTTGTATGTTCGGACATGCCCACGTCCGCAGACGAAAAGGGGGAACGCGGGCGGAACGCGGTCCCCCTTTTTGCGATCGCTTCAGGGAAGCGTTTACGCTACGACGTTTTCAAGCGCACCCAGCTCTTCTATCTCGACGCGCATCAGGTCGCCCTTCTGCACGGGTCCGATTCCCGCAGGAGTACCTGTGATGATCACATCGCCGGCCTCCAGCGTCATCACATGCGAAATATGGCTGACCAGCACCGGGACCGGGAAGATGAAGTTGCTGGTTCGTGAGTGCTGAACAACCTTCCCGTTGACCAGCATCGCGATCTCCAAGTCCGACGGATCGACTCCGGCGACGACGAACGGTCCAAGCGGGCAGAATGTGTCGAACGACTTTGAACGCGTCCACTGCCCGTCCTTCGACTGAAGGTCGCGGGCGGTTACGTCGTTGGCGCATGTATAGCCCAGAATGTACTCAAGCGCCTTCTCCGGCGGAACGCTCCGGCATTTCTTCCCGATGACGATTCCCAGTTCCGCCTCGTAATCCACTCGCTTGGTCATCACCGGCGGATAGACCACCGGCTCGCGGTGTCCCGTCACGCTCGTCGCAGGTTTGATGAAAAGCAGCGGCTCCTCGGGGATCGGCAGTCCGACCTCCTTCGCATGGTCTCTGTAGTTCAGCCCCACGGCGACAACCTTCGAAGGCGATGTCGGAGGAAGAAAACGCTCCACATCCGAAAGCGTTCCAAGACGCTCCCCCGGCTTCGCGGTCTCCGCCATAGGACCGCGCACGGCGTAGAGCGAGCCGTCGAGCACCAAAGCTTGCCGTTCTTCCCCGTGAATTCTGCAGCGCACAAATGTCTTTTTCATTTTATTATCTCCTCCGAAAATGGAATTTTCTCTGCCTGGGAATGTATGATAGCAGATAGAGCGGGGACAAAAAACCGACGCTCCGAGAAAAAATTTTATGAAAGAAAAACTCGGACTCGCCGAAATAATTGACTTTCATGATGCCGTATCGTATCCTGTAACATTATCGTTACATAACCGTTGCCCCCGTTGACACTTTCCATATCAATCCTCCGCTAAGCCGAAGTAAAGAGGATATACTCGTTTCTTACAGGAAAATGCAACGGGATCGCCACTGTTTTCGAGGAGGGGTGGAGTATGTTCGGAAAAAAGAACGGGAAGGTCGAGTCCCTTCTCTATTCGGGTGATCGAGTGAAGATTCTCGCCATGGTCCGCGAGATGGGCAGCATGGCGAGCGAGGCGTTCAGGCTTGCCGTTCAGTCGCTTGAAGAAAGGGACGACGCGCTGGCGGACAAAGTCATCGAAGAGGACGACGCCATAGACGATCTGGAGGCGACGATCGACCACGAATGTCTTTGCTCGATCGCAATGCGCCAGCCTGTGCGCGAGGATCTCCGCTTCGTCTTCGCCGTCCTGAAGATTATCACCGATCTGGAACGAATAGGCGACCAGGGCGTCAATATCGCCAAGAAGGCGAAGATCCTCAATCAGTATCCGCTGCTGAAACCACTTGTCGACATCCCCAAGATGAAGGTCATCGCCACGGAGATGGTAGCCGATTCCCTGAAGGCCTTCGAGGAGAACGACACGCTGCTTGCGGAGGCCATCTGCATGAGGGACGAGGAACTGGACACCCTCTACGACTGCATTTTCGATGAACTCATCGGTATCCTGGGCAAAAAGCCGGAGGGGGACCAGGCGACCGCCCAGTGCGCCGCCGGACTGCTCTGGGTTGCGCGCCATCTCGCCCGTATAGGCGACCATGCGACCAACGTCGCGGAGAGAGTCTACTTTATGGTGAAGGGCGAACGGCTCAAGCCGCTCATCGAAGCGAAGAAAAAGGCGCTTCAGGCGAAGATCGAGGAAAACGGATTTCCGCACTGAGATCTTCATGCCCTTTCTCTGCGAAAGGAGGTGGAGCATTTTCTCCTCTGCTTCAGGCGCTACCGTACCAACAGATGCACCTCATATTCGAAAGGAGACGAGAACATGAAAAAAGCCATTCCGCTTGTCCTTGCGTTCTGTATCGTCCTTGGAGCGACTGCGGCCATAGCCGCCGAGTATCCGACCAAAGCGGTGACCATCATAGTCGCCTCCAACGCGGGAGGCGGTACCGACACGATGGCCCGCCTCTTCGCCAAGTTCGCCGAGAAATACTTCTCCCAGCCGTTCGTCATCAACAACATCGACGGCGCCGGCGGCCAGAGAGGCTTCGAGGCCCTCGCGCGCGCCCGAAAGGACGGCTACACCATCGGCACGCTGTACACCCCGCACCTTACGGCGCACATGTCCGCCAAGAGGGCGAGCTACACTCTCGACAATTTCGCAATGCTGTACAACCTGGTCACCGACCCCGGCGTGCTCGTGGTGCCTTCCTCCAGCCGCTTCCACAGCATTCAGGACATCATCGATGCTGAGAAGGCCGCGCCGGGCTCCCTTACCGGCTCCACTTCCGGCCCCGGAAGCGACGACGCGTTCGCCCTCGCGCAGTTCAACGAGGCGACCGGATGCACGGTGAAGAGCGTTCCGTCGACGGGTTCCTCCAACGCGAAGGCGACCGTCATGGGCGGCCACGTTTCGATGGGCTTCATGAATCTCTCGCAGGTCGAGTCCAACATGAAGGCCGGAGAAGTCCGCATCCTCGCCATGATGACCCCGAAGCGCCACCCGAACGTCCCCGATATCCCGACATTCGCGGAGCTTGGGTACAAGGTGGTTTCCGACTCATCCAGAGGTTTCGCCGCGCCTGCGGGCATCCCCGACGAGGCGTACAAGAAGCTGGTGGAGACGTTCGAGAAGGTGCTCGTCGACCCCGAGTTCCTCGAGGCCGCCAAGGAACAGCTGCAGATGAACTTCATGACCCCCGAGGAGTACAAGGCCTACCTCGCCGATCTTCTTGAAGTGACGGACAAGGCTTACGAAAAGGATCCCTGGTAGAGAGAGGCCCGATATGACCCGATCTTCCATGAACCGCCTCTTCGCGGTCGGAGGATTGGGGCTCGCCGCAGCCCTTTTTTTCGGGGCGAATGGATTTCCGGACCGGGCCGCTGATGCGGCCCGTTACGTCTTTTTCCTCGCCGGAATTCTTGCGGCGCTGTCCCTCGTCCTTCTCCTGCAGAGCACGCCTTCGCCCGACTCGCACGTCAGGTGGGTCCGTTCTCCGCGTTCTTTCACCGTCGCGGTCGTTGCCATAGCCGTGTACGGAGCCGCTATACCGCGCTTCGGCTTCTTCCCGGCGAGCGCGTTCTTCATGCCGCTCTTGGCGCTGCTTCTGGGGTACCGACGTCCGCTGTTCATCATTATCGGCACGGGAATCATTCTCTCGTTCGTCTACCTCGTCTTCGTCTACTTCCTCGGCGTTCCGGTGCCGATGGGAATTTGGGGGGAATAAACCATGACCGAATTCATTCTTCCCGCGCTCTCCTCTCTTCTCGATCCGATGGTGCTCCTCGTCATTTCGGCAGGCTCGGTCGTCGGCATCATCGTCGGCGCGATGCCCGGACTCACCGCCACCATGGCCGTGGCGCTGCTGATCCCGGTCACATTCGGCATGGCGCCGCTCCTCGGCCTCGCGCTGATGGGCGGAGTATACTCCGGCGGCATGTACGGCGGCGCGATCTCCGCCATTCTCCTCTCGACCCCGGGAACCCCGGCGGCGGCGGCGACAGCCTTCGACGGATACCCGATGGCACGGCAGGGGAAGGGCGGCGAGGCGCTGTCCGTGGCCACGTGGGCCAGCTTCTGGGGGGGCATCGTCTCCACGTTCGCCCTGTTGCTCATGGCGCCCGCCCTCGCCAAGTTCTCGCTCCGTTTCGGGCCTCCCGAGTACTTCGTCCTCGCGATCATGGGGCTTTCCAGCATCGTCACCCTGACGAAGGGAAGCATGGTCAAGGGACTCCTCTCCGGCTTCCTGGGACTGACCATCGCCACGATCGGCATGGATCCGCTCTCCGGCTTCATGCGCTTTACCTTCGGAAAGATCGACCTCTTCGACGGAATCCCGTTCATGCCGGCGCTCATCGGGCTCTTCTCGGTCAGCCAGATTCTCGATCTGACCGCGGAGACCCGTATCACCGAGAACATCGACGACGCAACGCTTTCGACCATCAAACGGAGCAAGCTCCCTCGCGGACTTGCCGGGACGATCTGCCGGGGGGGCGTTATCGGCACGATCGTCGGCATGCTGCCCGGCGCCGGAGCGACCATATCGTCCTTCATCTCCTATAACTTCGCCAAGCAGAGCGCGAGGGATCCCGAGACCTTCGGCAAGGGCAACCCCAAGGGCGTCGCTGCGGCGGAAAGCGCCAACAACGGCTGCGTCGGCGGCTCGCTCATTCCGCTGCTCACGCTCGGGATTCCCGGAAACAGCGTCGCCGCCGCGCTGATGGGCGGCCTGATGATCCAGGGGCTCATCCCGGGTCCCGAACTTTTCTCCCGGTACGGCACGCTGACCTACGGGTTCATCCTCTCCCTTTTCATCGCGAACCTCGTCTTTCTTGTCCTCGGGCTCTACCTCGCCCCTTACTTCGCGCGCGTGACCTCGACGCCGAACGCCCTGCTTATTCCGGGGATCGCCATCCTCTCGGTGATCGGCAGCTACGCCATCAACAACAACATGTTCGACGTCTGGCTGATGATCGCCTTCGGCATAGCCGGATACTTCCTCGAAAAGGGCGGTTTTTCCACGGGCGCCCTCGTCCTGGGGCTCATCCTCGGCCCGATCGCGGAACTCGGATTCGGGCAGTCGCTCATCATGTCGCAGGGGTCGCCGATGATCTTCTTCGAGCGCCCGCTCTGCATCCTCCTCTGGGTCATCACCCTGCTCCTGATGATCCCGGCCTTTTCAAGCCACCTGAAAAAGACGAAAAACAGAACAGAGTAGGCGATCCGACCCTTCGGGGTCGGTTTTTTTGCACTCCCCCCCTCCACGGAGGAAGGAACATGAACACCTCGCCATCCGCGCATTCGAGGCGCCGTTCGGCTCGACATTTCGCGCGTTTTGTGGTACTTTTTTAGCATCATGATCTTCCGCTGCCTGAAAAAGGAGATGGTTCGGTGGATAGCGGAGCACAACCTTTAAGTAGCACCCTTCTCGCGTAGTACGGCGCCGCTGCGGCCTTCCTTTCCGGTAAGCCGAAGCCCGGCGCCCGCCGGGATTTTCCTTGCCGGAGATCCCTCCGTTTTTTCATTCGGAACGAGAACCGCATGTTCCTCCTTTCGGGATGCTCCTCGCCGAAAGGAGAGTATATCGGCGTCGTGCCGTACAGGAGACAAGGAGGCGTCGTTATGACGGATCTGCAGAATAAATTCCTCGCAAGCGTGGACAAACTCTTCGAACGGAAGCAGTTCAAGAGCCTCAAAGAACTCCTGAGCACCATGGAACCCGCCGACCTCGCGGAAGTTCTGGCGGAGAAGGCGGCCACCGAGCGCGCATTCCTCTTCAGGCTTCTGCCGAAGGACCTCGCGATAGAAGTCTTCGAGTTCATGGAGGGAACCGAGCGAGAGGAGCTGCTCGCGAACTTCACCGACTCGGAGGTCGCCTCCATCATCGAGGAGATGTCCGACGACGACCGCACCGCCCTGTTCGACGAACTCCCCGCCAAAACGGTGAAAAAGCTGCTCGCGCACCTCTCCCCCGAGGAACGGAAGCTGGCGAACGCGCTGCTGAACTACCCCGCCGATTCCGCAGGCCGCATCATGACCCCCGAGTTCATCGACCTGAAGGAGGGGATGACCGTCGCCAGGGCGCTGGAGCGTATCCGCGCCACCGCCGCGAAGAAGGAGACCATCTACACGTCCTTCGTGGTCAGCCCCGAACGCCGCCTTAAGGGGACCGTCCACCTCGAGGATCTCATTCTCGCTGCTCCCGAGACGCCGCTGACCGACGTCATGGACGGCCAGCCTGTCTTCGTCACGACCTCTACCGATCAGGAAGAGGCTGCGAAAAAAATGTCGCGGTACGACCTCCAGACGATCCCCGTGGTGGACAAGGAGGAGCGTTTGGTGGGAATACTCACCTTCGACGACATCCTCGACGTCATCCAGGAGGAGGCCACGGAGGACTTCGAGCGGATGGCGGGGATCCAGCCCGTCGAGGAGAACTATCTCGAAGCCGGCGTCATCACCCTCGCGCGCAAGCGGCTGACCTGGCTGCTCGTCTGCATCGTCACCCAGCTCTTTTCTTCCTTTATTCTGCAAAGCTACACCTTCGCCCTCGAAAGCGCCGTGGCGCTCGCTTTCTTCATCCCGATGCTCATAGGCACGGGAGGAAACACCGGAACGCAGGCGGCGACGCTCGTCATCCGCGGTTTCACTCTCGGCGAAATCATTAAGACGGACATTCATAAAGTGCTTTCAAAAGAAATACTCTCCGGGCTGCTTCTCGGCGGATCGCTCGCCGTTCTCGCCTCGGTGCGGGCGTGGATGATGGGAACCGGAGTCGGTATCGCGATCACCGTGGCCATCTCCGTCGTGGGCGTCGTCATGCTGGGCAACCTCGTCGGCGCGCTCCTCCCCTTCGCGGCGAAGAAATTCAAAATAGACCCCGCGGTCATGTCCGGCCCCTTCATCACCACCGTCGTCGACATCCTCGGCCTCCTGCTCTACTTCGAGGTCGCCCGGCGCGTGCTTGATCTGGGATAAAAGGAGTCGTGTCATGACGGATCTCAGGAACAAATTCCTCGAAAGCGTGGACAAACTCTTCGAGCGGAGGCAGTTTCAGAGCCTCAAGGAGCTGTTCGACACCATGGAACCGGTCGATATCGCGGAAATCCTGGCGGAGAAGGCGGCTCCGGAGCGCGCCTTCCTCTTTCGCCTTCTGCCGAAGGATCTGGCGGTCGATGTCTTCGAGTTCATGGAGGGATCTGAACGGGAGGAGATGCTTGCCGGTTTCACCGATACGGAGGTGGCCTCCATCATCGAGGCGATGTCCGACGACGACCGCACCGCGCTCTTCGACGAACTCCCCGCACAGACGGTGACCAAACTCCTTTCGCACCTCTCCGCCGAGGAGCGAAAGCTTGCCAACACACTGCTGAACTACCCCGCCGACTCGGCCGGCCATATCATGACCCCCGAGTTCATCGACCTGAAGGAGGGGATGACCGTCGCTCAGGCCATCGACAGGATCCGCGCCACGGCCGCGAGGAAGGAGACGATCTACACATCCTTCGTGCTTGGTCCCGACCGCCGCTTGAAGGGAACCGTAAGCTTGGAAGACCTCATCCTCGCCGCCCCGGAAACGCCGCTGACGGCGCTCGTGGACGGCAACCCGGTCTTCGTCGCCACCTCGACGGATCAGGAAGAAGCGGCGAAGACCATGTCCCGCTACGACCTCCAGACGCTCCCCGTCGTGGACAAGGAGGAGCGCCTGGTCGGCATACTCACCTTCGACGACATCCTCGACATCGTCCAGGAGGAGGCCACGGAGGACTTCGAACGAATGGCCGGTATCCGGCCCGTCGAAGAGGGCTACATGGACGCGGGGGTGGTGATGCTCGCGCGCAAACGCCTGACGTGGCTGCTCGTCTGCATCGTGACGCAGCTCTTCTCGTCGACGATCCTCGAACGCTACACCTTCGCGCTCGAAAGCATGGTAGCGCTCGCCTTCTTCATCCCTCTGCTGATCGATACGGGCGGAAACACGGGGACGCAGGCGGCGACGCTGGTCATCCGCGGGCTTACCGTGGGCGAGATCGGCATGAGCGATCTTCGAGGCGTCCTCTTCAAGGAGAGCCTCTCCGGTCTGCTGCTCGGAAGCGTTCTCGCCGCCCTGGCCTCGTTCCGGGCGTGGACGATGGGCACGGGCTTCGGGGTAGCGCTCACCGTGGCCATCTCCGTCGTCGGGGTCGTGATGCTGGGCAATCTCGTCGGCGCACTGCTCCCCTTCATCGCGAAGAAGTTCAGGATCGATCCGGCGGTGATGTCGGGCCCCTTCATCACCACCGTCGTCGACATCCTCGGCCTCCTGCTCTACTTCGAAGTCGCCCGGCGCGTGCTCGGTCTGGGGTAGCGGCGCTACTTCTCCAGCTTCATATCTCCGGGGCGGATGCGTCCCGTCTTCCGCAGGATTTCCGCGAAGAGCAGCGAAAGAGCCGCAGGAAGGAGAAAGTGGAGCAGCAGAATGCCCGGCCATGCGGCGGCGCCCATCGTCTCCAGCGTCGAGACCTGCCCGACGAGGCCGCTCGTTCCCATTCCGGCGCCGACCCGACTGTTCTCCATCCTGAAGAAGACCGTGGAAACGGGCCCCAGCACAGCGGAGGCAAGGGTGGGCGGAATCCATATCCACGGGTTCCGTATGATGTTGGGAATTTGGATCATCGAGGTTCCAAGCCCCTGCGAGAAAAGCCCGCCGACGCCGTTGTCCCTGTAGCTCGCCACGGCGAACCCGATCATCTGGCAGCAGCACCCCGTAGTCGACGCGCCCGCGGCCAACCCCGAAAGACCGAGGGAGATGGCGAGCGCCGCGCTGCTTATCGGAAGCGTTAGGGCGACGCCCATCATCACGGAGACGAGAATGCCCATCGGGATCGGGCGCAATGTCGTCGCGACGTTGATCGCGTTGCCTATCCAGTACATCATCCCCGCGATGAACGGGCCGGCGACGACGCCGGTCAGCCCGCCGACGAGGATCGTCCCCGCGGGTACCAGGACGATATCCATCCCGGTCTTCCCCGCGATACGCCTTGAAAATTCCGCTCCGGCCAGCGAGGCGACCAGCGCGCCCACCGGTTCGCCGATGACGACGCTCACCGCGCCTCCGTCGAAGGAGAAGGTCCCCGCGCCGACGGCCCCGGCGATCAGCGAGGAGAAAAGCACCAGGGGCGGCGCCCCCGTCGCGAAAGCGACACCTGCCCCTATCGCCGGTCCCATGAGGAGCTGGGCAACCCTTCCGAACATCTCCACCGAGGGCATGGAGAGGAGTCCTCCCGCCTGCCGGAGAATCAGGCCGATGATCAGCGAGGCGAAGAGTCCCAGCGCCATACCGTTGGACACCTTGACGAGGTATCCGCGGAAAGAGCCCCCACGTCCGGAGCCCTCTCCGGAAGTCACTTTTTCATCCATTCCGAGCACCATCCTTGTCATCTGACATGTCATCAGACAAAGGATACACCCTTATTTCTCTTCGAGCAAGTAGTTCTTTTCGCGCAGCCCCTCGAGAACCGAACGCCAGGTCGTTTCGTCCGGCACTTCGAGCGTGTGAAGATGCACCCCTCCGGTAAGCGCCGAAAGAGGTTCGCCGTCGTTCTCCCGCATCTTTTCCATAAATCGCTCAACATCGGCCGAAGTGAAGATCATCAGGTTGCCGGTTATCTCGCCGTAGAGCGGGTGCTCCACAATGACGTTGAGCACCTTCGCGCCCCGTTCGACCATGACGCGCAGCTCCTCTTCCATCGAGGAATAGTCCGTGTGCCGCGTCACCACGGTCTTCGTCAGCACGCCGGACGCGCCCCTCGAAAGAAGCAAATACCCCTGCGGCGTGGCGACGATGCTCGCTCCCTCGGCGCGGAGCACCGCGATATCCTGCACGATGATCTGGCGGCTCACCGAAAAGAGCGAAGCGAGCGCCGCTCCCTTGACCGGACCGCCGGAGGCCGCAAGCTGCTCCCGTATCCGCAGACGCCGTTCTCCGCTGTTCACTTATGTGCACCTCCCGAGAACCATTTCGTGAGAATCTCCTCCAAATCCCGCATCTTCACAGGTTTGGAAATGTAGTCGTTCATTCCGGCCCCGAAGCACTCGTCCCTGTCGCCGGGCATCGCGCGGGCGGTCATGGCGATCACCGGAAGATCCGGACGTCCGATTCCTCCAGGACTGCGCCTGATTCGCTTCACGGCTTCTAAACCGTCGAGAACGGGCATCTGCACGTCCATAAAAACCAGATCGAAGTCCTCGTGATGAAGTATTTCCAGTGCTTCGAATCCGTCGTGAGCCACCGTTACCGAACACCCGAGGCGCTGCAGCATGATGGAGGCGACCTTGCGGTTCACTTCGCTGTCCTCGACAAGAAGCACTTTCGCCTCACCGACAGTGGGCGGCGCCGAAGCGGCGGCATAGGATCCCCCGCCTCGCGACTCCCTTTCGGAAGCGCCTGCGATCGAAAGAAGAAGGTTCTTCAAGGCGCTCCTCTTGACAGGCTTCGGAAGAAAGTCGGCGTAGCCGGCGTTACGAAGGGCTGTCCTCCCCCATCGCCTGGAGGAGTAGTCGAGCAAATAGAAGACGGAGAGGATGCGAAGCCTCTCCGGGAGATCGCGAGGCGAGAAGCCGCCTTCGTCCGCGAGACGGCTTCCGTCGACAAGCACGGCCGAGAACGGCCGTCCGGAATCCGCCGCCGCGACGATACACTCTTCGGCCCTTTCCAGTTCCGTCTCCGTAACCTCGCAGAGCCAGCGCTTCAGGTGCATCGTCACGGAGCGCCTCCACCCGGGAGTCCCTCCTGCGAGCAGAACGGGTGTATTCATCAGATTCGGATCGACAGGCAAGTCTTCGATATCGCCCCGGTCGATCCTGTCGAGGGGAATTTCGAACCAGAAAAGAGAACCACCCTTCGGGGCATCTTCCATGCCGATGCTCCCGCCCATGAGTTCGACGAGCCCCCTGGAAATGGCAAGCCCCAACCCCGTCCCCCCGAAACGCCGCGTTATGGAGGAATCGACCTGCGAAAAAGGTTTGAAGAGGAGCGTTTTCTTCTCCTTAGGAACACCGATGCCCGTGTCCTCTACTTCGAAGCGAAGTACCGTTCTGAGGATGCCGTCCTCTGCGAGGGAGACGGAAAGCGATACCTCCCCGGAATCGGTAAACTTCACCGCGTTCGAGAGGAGATTACCGAGCACCTGACGGAGGCGGGACGAATCCCCGCGGAAGAACAGGGGAACATCGGACTCGACGACGGAGTAGACTTCCAGCCCCTTCTCCCTCCCTTTCACTGCGGTCTGGACGGCAAGCTCCTCGACGAGTCCCTGGAGATCGAACGGCGCGCTTTCCAGCGCGAGACGCTCCGCCTCTATCTTCGAAAAATCCAGCAGATCGTCGAGCAATTCCATAAGATGGTCGGCGCTGCTGCGGATCGTCTCTCCGAAGTCCCGCTGTTCCATCGAGAGCCCCGTGTCCAGAAGCAACTCGACCATGCCAAGTATCCCGTTCATAGGCGTTCGTATCTCATGGCTCATATTCGCCAGGAAGGCGCTCTTCGCTCGGCTCGACTCCTCCGCCCTGAGCGCAAGCATGCGCGACGTGGAACTTGCCTCGGTAAGCTCTCTGTTCCGTTCTTCCAATTCCTCCAGGGCGCGGGCGAGGCGTTCCTCGTTCCGTTTTCTCGCCGTACAGTCACGTAACTGCTCGACGACGCACCGTACATTGTCGGTCTCGTCCTTCACCGGAATGGCGCGTATTTCAAACCATACCCCCAACTCAGGGAAATACTTTTCTCCCTCTTGCGTCATCCTTGATCGGACGGCTGCGAGAGAGAGACATCCGTCGCAGGGAGTTTCCTTCCCGAGGAGAGAGTAACAGCGTCTTCCAACCGTCCCTTCGGAGGTCGCTCTCAGGAATTCGAGTCCGGCCCGATTGTAGAAAAAGACTTCCAGATCCGCGCTCTGCACGGAAATGATGTCGGGAATGACATCGAGCACCGCCTTCAGCAGCCGATCTCCATGCCGCCATGTTCCGGCGCCGCATTCGTCGAATAACGTTCCGTCTTCACGTGCGGTCATTTCAGCATCTCCTCGCAATCTTCCGCACCGGCCGCCCACCACCGAACGCCCGTGAATTTCTTCCTTTTCAAGATATAGCACAAATCGAGCCGACGGGAAAGGAGTATGCTACCATATTTCCCGCATCACCAAAATCACGAAGGAGAGATCGGTATGAAAAGCCATACGGAATACCTCTGGTTCGAGACGAAAAAGCGCAAAGAGCTTGTGCATATCACCGCTCCGCTCCAGGAAATCCTGGAAAGGAGCGGCATCCGCGAAGGAATGATGCTCGTCTCCGCCATGCACATCACCGCCGGAATCATTGTTAACGACAACGAATCAGGCCTTCACGAGGATATCATGAGGTGGCTGGAAAGGACAGCCCCCGAAGATCCGTCCTATCTTCATCACAGGACGGGGGAGGACAACGGCGACGCCCATCTGAAGCGCATCCTGGTCCACCATCAGGCGATTCTGCCGGTGACGGAGGGCAAGCTCGACCTCGGCCCGTGGGAGCGCTGTTTCTACGCCGAGTTCGACGGCCGCCGCCGCAAGCGCGTGGTCGTCAAGGTCATGGGGGAACGATCATGAAGTTCTTTTCATCCCTCGCGCTGCTCGCGCTGTTGACGCTGCTGCTCCCCCGCCCGGCGAGGGCGGACGATCCCCTCATCCCTATGGAGGATTTCTTCCGGAATCCCGAACAGAGCGGCTTCCAACTCTCTCCGAACGGGGAGTACATCTCCTTCATGAAACCGTGGGAACGCCGTATGAACATCTTCATCCAGAAAATCGGCGCCGAGGAAGCCGTCCGCGTGACCTCAGCCACGGAACGCGACATTCCGGCCTACTTCTGGTCGGGAAACGACAGGATCGTCTACCTTCAGGACCGGGGCGGCGACGAGAACTACCGGCTCTACGCAGTCTCGACCGACGGCACGGAATCACGCGAACTGACGCCGTTCGAGAATACCCGGGTCACCATCGTCGACAGCCTTGAAGAGCAGGACGATTTCATCCTGATCGGGATGAACCGCAGAGACCAGCGCCTCTTCGACGTCTACCGCCTGAACCTGGAGACGGGAGAGCTGACGCTGCTGGAGGAGAATCCGGGGGATATCGCGGGCTGGATGACGGACCACGACGGAAAGCTGCGGGTCGCGGTGCGCTCCGACGGAGTGAACACGTCGCTACTCTATCGCGACAAGGAGGACGAACCCTTCCGGAACATCCTGACTACGGACTTTCGCGAGAGCGTGTCGCCGCTCTTCTTCACGTTCGATAACGAGAAGCTCTACGTCGCGTCGAACCTCGGACGGGACAAGTCGGCGATCTTCGTCTTCAATCCGCGGACCGTCGAGCACGAAGAGCTGCTCTTCGAACACCCCGACGTCGACGTGAGTTCGCTCTTCCGCTCCCGGAAACGCAAGGTGATCACCGGAACCGGATTCACGACGGACCGCTTCCGCTACCACTTTTTCGACGAGGAGCGGGCCGCCCTCCAGAATGAACTCGAAGAGCGACTGCCCGGCGACGAGGTCGTCGTCGCCTCGATGAGCCGCGACGAGACGAAGGTGCTGGTGTACGCGGGAAGCGACCGGACTCGCGGGACCTACTTCTTTTTCGACAGAGAGACGAAGAACTTCCGGAAGTTGGCGGAGCTGGCCCCGTGGCTGCCGAAGGAGCGCATGGCGCCGATGACGCCGGTGTCCTACGTTTCCAGAGACGGGCTGACCATCCACGGTTACCTGACGCTGCCTCCGGGGAAGGAGCCGAAGAACCTCCCCGTCGTGATCCACCCGCACGGCGGGCCGTGGGTACGCGACGGATGGGGGTTCGACCCGCAGGTGCAGTTTCTGGCGAGCAGGGGGCTTGCGGTGCTTCAGATGAACTTTCGCGGTTCCACCGGCTACGGAAGAGCGTTCTGGGAAGCGGGGTTCAAAGAGTGGGGCAGGTCGATGCAGGACGACATCACCGACGGCGTGCTCTGGCTGGTTGAACAGGGCATCGCGGACCCGGAGCGGGTAGGCATCTACGGAGCTTCCTACGGCGGGTACGCCGTGCTCGCCGGTCTTGCCTTCACTCCGGATCTGTACGCCTGCGGCGTCGATTACGTCGGCGTATCGAACATCTTCACGCTGCTGGAAACCATCCCTCCCTACTGGGAGCTGGGCCGGCAGATGCTCTACGAGAAGATCGGCCATCCGGAAAAGGACAAGGAGCTGCTGAAAGCGGCCTCGCCGGTCTTCCATGCGGACAGAATCACGGCGCCGCTCTTCGTCGCTCAGGGAGCGAACGACCCGAGAGTGAAGAAGGCCGAGTCGGATCAGATCGTCGAGGCGCTCCGCAGCAGGGGGATCGAGGTCGAGTACATGGTGAAGGAGAACGAGGGGCACGGCTTCCGCAACGAGGAGAACCGCTTCGACTTCTACCGCGCGATGGAGCGCTTCCTCGCGACGCACCTGAGGAGCCTCTCGGAGCGCCCTTAGGACATCTTCTCCCGAAGCCAACTCGACGTTTCTTCGAGCAGCCGCTCGAAGTCCCGTACGCACGAAGCGAGTTCCGCAAAGGGCGCCTCCGCCGCGAGTTTCATGATCTTCTCCGCGGCGGCGACGCCCTTTGCCGCTCCCAGATTGGACAGCAGGCCTTTCAAGGCGTGCGACGCGTTCCGCAGCGCTTTCCTGTCCTCCCGTTCCAGCGCGTCGGAAAGCGCCCCGGTTTGGCCTGGAAGGTCCTCCAGGAAGAGCTGTACCAGTTCGGCAAGGGACTTCGTGTCGCCTTGGAGTTCGCGCAGCAGGCCGTCGAGATCGGCCAACGCGGCGGGCGAACTCTGCGCGGCCTTCATCAACCGATCGACCTCCTCGAAGAGGAGCCTTCTTCTTACGGGTTTGGAAATGAACGCGTCCATCCCGGCCTCGATGCAGCGCGCCTTGTAATCGGAAAGCGCGTGCGCGGTGAGAGCCATGATCGGCAGCCGTTCGCCCCTCTCTTGCCGCCTGATGGCCCGGGCCGCCTCGATACCGTCCATTACAGGCATCTGGCAGTCGAGCACAACAAGATCCACATCTCGTTCCGCGACGGCCTGAACAGCCGCGAGCCCGTCCGCCACAGAGATGGTCCGCCACCCTTCGGCGCGGAAGAGCTTCTCCACAAGCACCCTGTTCATGGTATTGTCCTCGGCGATGAGCACGGTCCTCCCCTCTCCACGAAAAGCGCCGGGCACCTCGGAGAGAGCGTTCCCGTCCGGAAGCGCCGCCGCCTCCGGAAGAGGAAGCGAGAACGAGAAGACGCTCCCCCGTCCGGGGACGCTCTGCAACAGAAGCGTTCCGTCCATCGCCTCGACAAGCCGTTTCGACAACGCAAGGCCGAGCCCCGTGCCGCCGTATTTTCGCGTCATGCCGGGGTCTCCCTGGCTAAACCTCTCGAAAAGTCGCCCCATGACATTCTCCGATATGCCGATTCCCGTATCCTCCACGGAGAAGAGCATCTTCCCCGAAGAGGCGTCTCCACGCTTGACGAAGACGCGTACGCCCCCTTCGTGCGTGAACTTAACCGCGTTTCCTACGAGGTTGAACAGGATCTGGCGCACCCGCACGGCATCCCCGATCACTCTCGACGGGACATCCGCATCCTTCCCGATGGAGAAGGCGATTCCCTTCTCCCTGCACTGAAAGTGAAAAATGTCGAGCGCCGCGAGCGCGTCGTCCAGAAGAAACGGCGCCGATTCCAGCTCCATCCGCCCCGATTCTATCTTCGCGAAGTCGAGGATGTTCGTCACGATCTCGAGGAGCCCTCTTCCTCCCGCCGAGATCATCCGGAGATACTCCGCGCGCTCCTCCGGCGAAGCGTCCTCCGAAAGGAGGAGTTCCGACATCCCGATCACCGAGTTCAGCGGCGTACGGATCTCGTGGCTCATCGCCGCCAGAAATTCGGTCTTCGCATGGCTCGCCTGCTCCGCCTCCCGCCTGGCCTCCTCCAGTTCACGCTCCATTCGAAGCCTCTCCGTGATGTCCGTGGCGGTACCGACGATGAACCTCTCCCCGTTCGGCGCACGAAACGACTTCTTTTTCGTGAGGGCGATGCGAACCTTCCCGTCCTTGCCGGTATGGTCCTCCTCGGAGACCGCCACTTCCTCCGATGCCAGCACCTTGCCGTCGTTCTCCATGAACAGCAGCGCTTCGCGTTCCGGGTAGAGTTCGAGAGACGATCTCCCCAGCAGCTCCTCTTTCGACCGCCCGTCCCATCGGCAGAAAGCGGCGTTGACTAAGACGTAGCGGTGCGCTCCGTCCTTGACGAACAGAGGAGTGGCAGTGGCCTCGAAGAGCGCCGAAAAAAACTCGCCGGAAAACACCTCGCTCGCATTCTCCTTGGAGAGACCGAAAAGATCCACTGTGCACGCTCCTCCTCTACTCCTCGTTCTTGCCTTCCCGCAGCCAGTCGATCCAGTAGAGATCCGTCCGGCGGCTGTGGAGGTTCCGCACGCTTCCCTGTAAACGCAGCTCCTTGAGCAGCTCCACGTCGAGGTCGGCGATCAGCGCCATTTCGGTGTTGGGAGTCGCTTCCGCCGCCACGGCGTCGTGAGGGAAGGCGAAGTCGGACGGGGTGAAGATGGCGGACTGGGCATACTGAATATCCATATTCTCCACCTTCGGAATGTTCCCCACGCTGCCGGCGATGGCGACATAGCACTCGTTCTCGATGGCCCGCGCCTGAGCGCAGCGCCGAACGCGCAGGTAGGCGTTCTTGGTGTCCGTCCAGAAGGGGATGAGCAGAAGATCCATTCCCTTGATGGCGAGATAGCGAGCCAGCTCCGGAAACTCCACGTCGTAGCAGATGAGGATACCGACCTTGCCGACGTCCGTCTGGAAGACCTTGAGATCGTGCCCCCCCTGCAAGCCCCAGCAGCGGTACTCGTCCGGCGTAATGTGGAGTTTGTACTGCTGGTCCCAGGTTCCGTCCCGCCGGCAGAGAAAGGTGACGTTGTAGAGCCTGTTGTTCCGAAGCTCCGGCACGCTTCCCGAGACGATGTTGATGTTGTACGCCACCGCCATCTCCACGAGGTTCCTCCTGAGGTCGGCGGTGTACCCTGCGAGCGAACGCATGGCCTCGGCGGGGTCCTCCTGGTCGAACTGCGCGAGCAACGGCGCGTTGAACAGCTCGGGGAAGAGCATGAGGTCGGTGTTGTACCCGGCCTGGGTATCCACGAAAAACTCCACCTGCTGCAGAAAATCTTCGAAGGACTCGAAGCTCCGCATCTGCCACTGCACCACGCCCAGGCGCATATAGGTCTTTACCTTCGAGATGAGACGCTGTCGCTCTTCGTAGTAGATGTTGTTCCATTCGAGAATGACGCCGAACCCCTTCGAGCTGAAATCCTCGGGCCAGTAGTTCTCCACGATCTTCTTGTAGTGGAAGTCGTTGCTCACCTGGAAGGTCAGCACCGGGTCGGAGATCTCCCGGTTGTTCACCATGCGGATATACTGCTGAGGCGACTTCTTGTCCGCCCACTCCGCGTACCCCGGAATCCGGCCGCCGATGATGATCCCCTTCAGGTTGAGCGTCTCGCACAGCTCTTTACGCGCGTCGTAGAGACGGCGGCCGAGCCGTTTTTCCCTGTAGTCGGGGGAGACGAAGATGTCGATTCCGTAGAGATAGTCCCCTTCGGGATCGTGATTCTTCAGATCGCCCTCCCCGACGATATCCCTGTACGTGTGCCGGTCGCCGTAGCGGGAGTAGTCGATAACGAGCGAAAGCGCGCCCGCCACGACCCGCCCCTTGTCCTCGATGCAGAGCTGGCCTTCCGGGAAACGCGCGATCATGGAGGCGAACTGCTCTCTCGTCCACGCCCCCCCCATCTTGGGGTATATTCTGTCCATGATGCGCTTGACTTCGTCGTAATCCCCGGGGGTGAACTGACGGAGTTCAAGCTCATGCTGGTAGCGTTTTTTAGCCATAGAATATTCATTCCTTTCAACGTCCGTGTCGCTCCATTATACGTGGACGTCGGGTAAAAAGCACCTCGAATCCACCGAAGAAGCCGATGCCCGCAACTAGGGGAGCGCGCTCCCTCCTCGCCGCCGAGTACGACGATACCTTTCCGCTTCGCTGCGGAGGGAGCTTATCCATGCGGCAACCGGGCTGGAACCGATGGCCGCCGTAACAGCCGGAACTGCTGTATCCACTGTCTCGTTTATGCTACAATGATCTGAAAGTGCACGAGATCTCCAGATCCTCCGGGAAATGATCGAAAAGGGAGATGAAAACCGGTATGGAGTGCTGCGGCGGTATCAACTTCGAAAAAGTCGTCAATAAGAGTCCGGTAACTTCTTTTATCTGGCTTCCCTCCGATTCCGGGAAGCCATGTTTCGTATCGGAAGGAATCGGCGTGTTCGGGTATGCTCCGGAGGATTTCACCTCCGGAAGGCTCGGGTACACCGACCTGGTGCATCCGGACGACGTTTCCGTTCTCCCGTTCGTCCCCGACCCCGGGCCGAAGATCTACAGATTCGCCGATGCGGACGGCGCGTGGCGGTGGGTATTCCACAGGGTGATCACGCTCGGCGAGGAAGCCGGTTTCCCCGAGGAAATTCTATGGAACATCACCGATATTACCTACTACAAAGAGGCCGACGAAGAGCTGAGGAAGAACGAAACAAAGCTCAAAGCGTTCATGAAGGCGATTCCGGCCACTCTCCTCGTTCTCGACGAGGACGGAAGGTATATCGATATTTCAGGCTCCTCTGAAGCGGCGCTCGTCACCATCTCCTCCGAGGTGATCGGTAAGACCGTCTATGAAGCTTTCTCGAAAGAGAAGGCGGAGGAGCTGATGGCGCCGCTGAAACGCTGCGTAGAGACCGGCACGCCTCAATTCATCACCTACGACATCGACATCGGCGGCAGAAAATATTTCCAGGAGGCACGAATCTCCCTCATGCCGGAAGCCGTCAACGGCAAACGCACCGCGATTATCGTCGCGCTCGATGTTACCGCCCAAAAAGAACTCGAGGAAGAAATACTGCTCCAGACCGGACACGACCCTCTCGGAGGGAGTTCGAACCGGACGTATTTCAACAGGTCGTTCCTCTTCTCGCTCGCCGAGGCGCAACGGGCCGAATCCTCGCTGGGTTTCTTCCTGATCGACATCGACCGATTCAACACCGTGAACGAGACGATAGGAAGAGACATGGCGGATCTCCTCCTGAAGGGGTTGGGGCAGCGACTCCAGAAGGCCTGCCGACAAGACGACATTCTCTATCGAATGGAGGGCGTCAACTACTATCTCATCCTACCGAAGCCAGGGACGCGTGAGAACATGGCCTCGGTCGCCGAACGATTCCTCGACGCCATACGAGGAGCATCCTCGGGATACAGCGGTTCGTTCAGGCTTTCGGCAACCATAGGTATCAGCGTCTTCCCCGACGACGGCCGGGATGCAAAAACGTTGCTGAGAGCCGCCGAAGCGGCGCTTTCCGCAGGCAAGGCCGACGGAGGAGACTGCTACAGGTTCGCCGAGCCACCGGGCGCTTAGTACATTTCGGAGTTCCAAAACAAGGGGGGCCCCTCGAACGGGGCCCCCCTTGCTGCAGCAAAACCGGGTGTCATCTGCAAAGAAGGATGGTCAGATCATTGACATTGGTCCCCGTGGGTCCTGTCCGGACAAGGCAACCGCAGGCGTCGAGCGCATGGTAGGAGTCGTTGTCGGCAAGCAGGGCCTCCGCATCCAGTCCAAGGTCGGCGAGCGCCCCTATAGTTCCCCCGTCCACTACGCCTCCCGCCGCGTCCGTCGGTCCGTCCGTGCCGTCGGAACCGACCGAAATCACGGCCGTCTCCGCAAACCCCTTGATGCCGAACGCCGCGGCCAGCGCCAGCTCCTGATTCCGTCCGCCTTTCCCCTTCCCCTTGAGCCGGACGATCGTCTCGCCGCCGAGGAGCAGGGCGCAGGGGGGCGAGAGAGGATTGCCGGAAGACCGGATCTCCTTCGCCATGGCGGCGATGAACGCGCCCGCCTCGCGGGCCTCGCAATTCAGCGTCGTCGTCAGCAGAAGCGGCCTGTATCCCAGCGCGGCGACCTCCTGCTCGGCCGCCCTGCAGAGCGCCGTTACGCTGCCGGTGATCAGCGTGGTCACGTTCGAAAGCGATTTCGGCGTCTCCTTCGCCAGCGCCTCCTTCAGCACCGGATTCAGCGAGAGCCCGTACTTCCCGACGATACGCGCAGCGTCCTCGGCCGTCGAGCCGTCCGGATAGGCCGGTCCGGAGGCGATGCTGTCGAGCCTGTCGCCGAGGACGTCGGAAAGCACGACCGAGAAGACGTGCGCCGGGGCGACGAACTGGGCGAAACGCCCCCCCTTGACCGAGGAGAGCCGCTTCCGGATCGTATTGATCTCGACGATATCCGCGCCGCATGCGAGCAGTTGATCGGTTACTCCGACGAGGTCGGCGAGGGTGATTCCTTCACCCGGCTTCTCGAAGAGGGCCGAACCGCCGCCCGAGACGAGGAAGAGCACCGTGTCCTCCGCGGAAAGCCCCCGGACGCTTTCGAGCGCGCGGGCGGTACCGCCGATCGTATTCTCGTCCGGGAAGGGGTGCCCCGCTTCGTGAATCTCGACGCCCTCGATAGAGCCGTTGGCGTGCCCGTACTTCGTCACGACCACGCCGCCGTCGAGCCGGTCTCCGAGCGTCTCCGCAGCGGCTTTCGCCATCCGCCACGCGGCCTTTCCGATGGCCACGAGCACGAGCTTCCCTCCGGACCGCACCCTCGCCGAAAAGGCCTCTCCGCGCAGCGCCGCCTGCACGGCGTTCTCGGGGAGAACGGCCTCTATCGCTTTCCGAGCAATTTTCAAGGCATCCTGCCGCACATCAGTCATTCCGTCTCCTCCTCCGTTTCCATTTCCTGTCCGTCAGCACGGAGAAACATTCCACCATCGTCCGTTCTCCGCCGAATGCTCCCGCCTTGGTGACCACCGGAAGACCATGGTATCGTCCTCCTCTGAGGCGGACGAGCGGAATTCCCGGCTCGATCTCCTTCTCAAGATCCGTCCCCCCGGCTCCCAACGCCCTGACGATCCAGATTGCGACCTCGCCTCCGGTAATGAACATTCCGGAAATCCGCGCGGACTCAAGGACCGAGGGAACAACGGCGGCGAGGCTCCGGCAGATATTCTCCGACGCGTTGCCGCTTCGCCCCTCCTCTATCTGTTCGTCGTCCAGCGAAGAGGCCAGAAGGACGCTCCGGCCGCTTCGAAGCAGTCCCGACACGGCGTCGGAAAGGCGGCGCTCCTCCGAGGGAGCGTCCTGTAAAAGCTCCCGGATATTCACAAGAACCGGAGCGATCTCCTTCTCCTGGAGCAGCGCCCGCGCCTGCATAGCGCTTTTCGGACTCATACTTCCGACGACGAAGAGCGCCGGGCGGCTTCCGCTCACCAGAGCCTCCGCCAACCCGGCCGACCCCACCCAGAGGATCTCCTCGGGCGGCAGCGCGGCGCACATGCCGTTCACTATCAGGTGCAGATCTCCGTCCGTCTCGGCGTCGAAGGAGTACGAGCCCGAGTATCCAGCCGCCTTCAGAATCTCCGGAATCGCCCCTCCGCGTATTTCCGCGAGCGTGACGTTGCGGACGTCCGGTCCGCCGGCGCCGCGCAGCGTCTCCTTCAGCGACGAGGTGGTCACAGGTTTGCGCGGATCCCGCCCCATCTCGGTCTCGGCCACGGGCACTCCGTCGAGGAGCAGCAGATCCTCCCGGACCGTGCGTTTATTTCCGGGGTACGCCGGGGTGAACGCCGTCGCCCGAAAGCCGAGCGACTCCCGCAGGACGGCGGTTTCGGCGGCGATATTTCCCCGCAGCGTCGAGTCCACCTTTTTGTAGATAACTCTTTTCCCTCGCAGAGGAAGCAGGTATTCGGCCACCGTCTTCAGGCAGGCGGCAGCGTCCGAAGCGGGAATGTTCCGCGACTCGGTGTCCACGACGACGACCCCCTCTCCCTCAACCGACGAGAGCGCAGAGGGATCCAGGATCACCGAAGCGTCGTACCCCGCCTTCAAAAACTGAATACCGGTATCGTTCGATCCTGTGAAATCATCCGCGATGACGATATATCTCGTGTCCATACGCTCCCCCCGTTCGTTCAGGCGCGATTCCGCGCCATGCTGACGGCTGCGCGGATGGCGGCGAGCATGCTCGATTCGTCGGCCGTCCCCTTGCCGGCCTTGCCGAAGGCGGTCCCGTGATCGACGGAAGTACGGATGATCGGCAGGCCGACCGTGATATTCACTCCGCCCATGAAGTCGGTCAGCTTCAGGGGGATATGCCCCTGGTCGTGGTACATCGCCACCACGATGTCGAACTCGCCCTTGACGATTTTCAGAAAGACCGTGTCGGGAGGCACCGGCCCCGCGACGTCGATCCCTTCGCGCCGCGCGTCCTCGATGGCGGGAATGATCTCGTTGATCTCCTCGTTGCCGAAGAGCCCGCTCTCTCCGCTGTGCGGATTGAGGCCTGCGACCGCGATGCGGGGCTTGACCACACCAAGACCTTTCGTCGCTTCATCGGCAAGACGGATCACCGAGAGCACCCGTTCGCGCTTCACCCTGTCGCACGCCTCGCGCAGCGCGATATGCGTGGACACGTGAATCACGCGGATATCGCCGCCCGTCAGCAGCATCGCGTAATTTTTCGTCCCCGTGAGGTCGGCGAAGATCTCGGTATGCCCCGAATACGGAATGCCGCCCTCGTGGAGCGCCTCTTTATTGATCGGGCCGGTAACGACTGCGTCAAGCGCGCCCCGGAGCGCGTCCTCTATGGCGCGCTTGATATACTCGAAGGCTGCCCGTCCGCACTTCCCCTGCACCTTCGCGAACTCCCACGGTTCGTCGAGCGCTCCCGGAGAGACGACGTTCACGGCGCCCTCGCGCGCATCTTTCGGGTTTGAGAGCACGTGCAGCGGCGTATCGCTTCCAAGGATCGACATGGCGCGACGAAGCACGTACTCGTCGCCGTACAGAACGGGTGTGCACGAAGCGAAGACCTCTTCATGCCGGAGCGCCTTGAGCGCTATCTCGGGGCCGCTCCCCGCAGGGTCTCCGATGGTGATGCCGATGAACGGTGTATTCATTCTTTGCCTCCTGGAGGATAGCGTACAGCCGGTTCGCCCTGCGTCGACGCGGGGCGAACCGGCTGTCACGATCAGTTGCCTTCTTCCTTGACGACGTTGTTATGCTGCTTGCACATCCTGCTGAGGAAGTCCACCAGCAGCGGGCAGAGGATCGCGGTGATGACGATCGACGCGCCGACCTGCACCGTCGCGGCCGCGGCGTAGGGCGCCCAAGTCGGGTCGACCGCCGCGATCGCGGCGGGCGTTCCGGCGGCGTTGCCCGCCGTGGTGCCGATGCCCGCGCCGACCGCGTCGCTGCGCTTATCCTTCGACGGGATGAGGAACTTGTAGGCGAAGAAACCGCCGATTCCCGTGACGAGGAGCGTCATCAGGCCGAGCGCGATGCCGGGGCCTCCCGCCTTCGCGATGTCCATCAGGTTAAGGCCTGCGCCGAGGGGGAAGGAGAAAAAGGGGATGGAGAGCATGACGCCCGGAGCGAGGAACTTCCGCATATCCTCGTCGAGGTTGCCGAGGATCATGCCGATGATGATCGGAACTACGACCGCCACCATCGCGATGATGGGGATGTTGGCCAGTCCCGTCATCCCCATGGCGACCATCGTGAAGAAGGGGCCGTCGTTCGTGGAGATGATGGCCACCGCGCCGATGTCCGAGGCGTCGCCGTACTTCTGGGCGAGCGCGGTGTAGAGGCCGCCGTTGGAGTTCGCCATGGCGGCGATGAGCGCGAGGGGCGTCAGTCCGAAGAGAGAAGCCTCCGGCCCCATGAGCTTCCCCACGACAAGGCCTATTGAAATACCGAGGAGTATTTTGACCGTGTTCAGCACGAACCCCTTCCAGAGTGCGACTCCGGCCGTCTTGATGGTGATCTGCGCGCCGCTGCAGAAGAGGAGCACGGCGATGAGCGGCAGAGCGCCGTTCTTGAAGAGCGCTGTCGTGAAGCTGCCTATCTTGAGCGATTCGGGAGCGAATGTGTTCACGACGGCGCCGAGGAGCAGGAAAACCACCATGAGACCGCCGGGAACCTTCTGTATCGTCTTGAGAATCGGGACTTTTCCGGTCATAGTATGCACCTTCCTTTGCAAGATAGAGTATTCTCTGGGAAAAGAGACTTCAGAATGTCGACGTCAGCTTGTAGATGCCGAACTCCATGTGTTTCAGCGCTTCCGCCTTGGTCAGCTTGCCGTCGCAGACCTTGAGGATCTCCGCGAAGACCCGTTCGCCGACTTCGGGAATGGATTCGACGCCGTCGATGATGGTCCCCGCGTTGATATCGATGTTCTCCTCCATCATGACGTAGGTCTTCGGGTTGCCCGTGATCTTGATGACCGGAGCGAGAGGAAAGCCGGTCGGCGACCCTCTCCCCGTCGTGAAGATCACGATCTGCGCGCCCCCCGCGACCATGCCGGTGATGGATTCGATATCCTGCCCCGGCGTGTCCATGACGTAGAGGCCCTTGCCCGGCGCTCTCTCGCCATAGTCAAGAACGCCTTCGAGAGGGCTGGCGCCTCCCTTGTAAATACAGCCGAGCGATTTCTCTTCGATGGTGGTGAGCCCTCCCTGGATATTGCCGGGCGTGGGCTGGCTCCCCCGCATGTCGACACCCATCGCGTTCGCCTTCGCCTCGCAGGCGCGAACGATCTCGAAGAGCTTGTCCGCCACTTCCTTCGATACGGCCCTACGTGCGAGAACGTGCTCCGCGCCGATGAGTTCCGTCGTCTCCGAGAGGATGGACGTCCCGCCGAGGCCGATCAGCTTGTCGGACACGTAGCCGTGCACCGGGTTCGCCGCAAGGCCCGACGTCGTGTCCGAACCGCCGCATTCGAGAGCGAGCACGAGGTTCGAAATATCCGCCTCCTCGCGCGTCATCATCGCGACCTCCTGGCTGATCGCGCGGGCTATCCTGAGCCCCTGCTCCTGCGCCTTGAGCGTGCCGCCGCACTTCTGGATGACCAGCGACTCCACCCGCTTTCCCGACTTCGCGATTTCTTCGTGAAGACGTTCCGCCTGCACGCTTTCGCACCCCAGGCCGATCACCAGCACGGCCGCGACGTTCGGGTTCGTCCCCAGTCCTGCGAGGGTTCTTGCGGTGATCTCAAGATCGGGGCCTATCTGTGCGCACCCGTGCTGGTTGGGAAGCGCGATCGCGCCCTCCACCTGCTCCGCTATTCGGGCCGCGACCGTCGAGGCGCACACCGACGCGGGGATAACGGCGATGTGGTTCCGTATACCCACGCGTCCGTCGGGACGGACATACCCTCTGAACTTCATGATGCGGCGCCCCCTTTCGCGGATGTCTTTCCCGAGGCGAGATCCCCCCGCCCGCGGAGGCTTTCGAGATTATGCACATGGACGTGCGCCCCGACCGCTATGGACACGGTCGCTCGGCCGATCACCTCGCCGTACTTCAGCACGTCGCCTCCCTCGGGGATAGCGACGAGCGCGAACTTGTGGCCGAAGGGTATGGCGTCGACCACTTTCATCGTCTCCATGCATCCGTCGCGCTCGAAGGAAACCTCGTCCCCGGCGCACAAATCCATCAGCGCGGTGGCGACGCTGTCTCCTCCGTGTGTCATGAGCGCTCCACGTTTCAAGGCTCTCCCCCCTCTCCTTTCAGATTACGAACATCGTCTCGTCGCTCCCGGACTCTCCATTCTCCCGCGTTCGCCCCTCTCCTCGCGAAGCTACCGCATCGACGATAACGGCCACCCCGTCCGGAATGACGGTGATCGACGCGTCCTGTTTGCCCAGGATGCGCTCCGCCAGCGTCAGCGCCTCTTCCAGAGACGGGGCCCACCGCATGTTGAGATGCTCCACCATCTCTTTCGGCGCCGACGTCACCATGATCACCGTAAAATTCATCAACACCCTGGCGAATATCTGGATCTGCCACTGGTCGGGCTCCGTCTGATCGCGTCCTCTGGCCATGATCATGTCCATGATACCTTCGGGCGTCGGGATCGTCTCGAACGTACGGTAGAAGGCCTCGCCGCCGTGGCCGTCGCTGCATTCCGCGGCGACGATGATGACGCCCCCCTTGGTGCAGGACGCCTCTCCGGCGGTCATGCTCTTTACGGCCTGATAGAGGTTCTGGTCGAGAGGATACCCCGCGTTACTCGTGATCACGATATCGGCGGGAACGGCCTCGACCCTGCCGTACCTGCCGACGAATTCGCACCCCTTCTCGTGCGCCGCTTCCATGTCGCCGCTGAAGGCGGCCACGATATGCTTTTCCGAATCGATGACGACGTTGCAGACAAAGGCAAGCCCCGTCGTGCGCGCGGCGAAGACCATGTCGGCGTGGATGGGGTTCCCCCCGAGAATGCCCGTCCGCGCCCTGTCGTGCGCGATGAACTCCGCGCAGTGATTCGCCATGACCGTCTTGTAGCTCGCCACGCCGGGAAGGACGCTCTTCCTGCCTCCGGAGAAACCAGCGAAAAAGTGCGGCTCGATGAAGCCCTCGGCCACGAGGAGATCCGTCTCGACGGCGAGTCTGCTCAGGATCATCTCGCCGCCGGAGGGCAGCGTCCCCAGATGGACGAGAGCGGCGTCGTCGTGGCTGTCGTGGACGACGATGCGCTCGTTCTTTACGATCTCGGAACCGTACTTCTTCAGGAGTTCTTCGGGGGTAGTGGCGCGATGGCCTCCGGTCGATACCAGGATGGTGATTTCCGCCTCGGGGTTTCCCGCCCGCACCTCTTCGAGGAGCAGGGGCATTATGATGGCGCTCGGGACCGGACGGGTATGGTCGCTGGAGATGATGACCACTTTTTTCTTCCCCTTCGCGAGTTCGCGCAGAGGGGCCGAACCGATGGGATTGTCGAGCGATCTTCTGACGATCTCACGCTCGGGCGCGTCGGCCTTCAGCTCGTGAAGGCTCGAAACGAGGACGGCTTTCAGCCGTCCGTCAGGAATGTCGCAGGAAAGCGCCGATGTTCCGTAGGGAATGGACACTCTCATATTCTCCCGCCTCCTTGGCAATAGTCTGTGTGGCTGCTGCAAAGGAATTCGTGAAAACTCCGGTACATAGTATCGCGGCAAACGAACGAGAGGTCAAGAACAAACGTGTCAAATATATCGCATGAGCGACACGCTATTTATATGAAATTTATATAAATCATTCACTATCGTCAGCGGCGAAGGCGAAGGCGCTTCTGCCGTGCTTTTTTGTTCGGTACATGGCGAGATCGGCTTTTTTCAGAAGCGTCTGGTCATCGTCGCCGTCATCCGGGAAGATGCTGATGCCGACCGATATCTGCAGGAGAATATCACGCGATCCGACGGTGAAGGGGATGTCGAATATCTCCATAAGGCGCTCCGCAACCCGCTCCACGTCGATACGCTCCCCCGCCTCGGGGAGAATCACGGTGAACTCGTCCCCGCCCAGGCGACAGACGGTGTCCATTTCACGGAAGACCTTCCGCAGCCGTTCCGAAGCTTCTTTCAGAAGATCGTCTCCGGCCTCGTGCCCGTAGGTGTCGTTCACCGTCTTGAAATTGTCCAGATCGATGAAGAGAAGCGCCACCTTGCGCCGCTTCCTTCGCGCCTGGGCAAGCGCCTGCGAAAACCTGTCCGAGAAGAGATAGCGATTCGGCAAGCCTGTAAGATAGTCGTGGGTAGCCTGGTAGCGAATCTGGTCCTCCAGCTCGCGCCGTTCGGTAACGTCGGAGTGGGTACCCGCAATCCGGAGCGGAAGCCCGCCCGCATCCTTGAGAACGACGCGTCCGCGTTCCAAAATCCATCTGTCCGTCCCGCTTCCGTCGGGAAGGCGGTATTCCACCCTGTACCCTTGAACCTCACCTGCGAGGCACTTGTTTTTCTTGTACCGCACCTTCTCCACGTCGTCCGGGTGGATGAGCGCCTCCCATGCCTCCATCGTCTTCATCGCCGGCGGACATGCGGCAACGTCGGCAGAGCATCCGAGGATCTCTCTGGAGAGCGGAGACAGCTCGACGTCCCCCGAGGCCGTGTCCCACATCCATATCCCCTCGCCGACCCCTTCCAAGGCGTGCTTCAGCATCTTCTCGCTCGAACGAAGCTCCTCCTCGGCGCGCATCCTCTCGGCGATCTCCATCTTCATTTCGTCGTTCGCCTTCGCAAGATCCCTCGTTCTCGCCTCGACCTGCTCTTCGAGGAAAACGCGGTAGCGCTGCAGTTCGGCGCGGGAGTCCTCAAGCTGGTTCATCTTCGCAGAGAGTTCGCTGTTGAGGCGGCGAAGATCGCGGTACAGCTCGAAGCTCTCCAGGGCGCCCGCGCTCGCGGCGAGGGCGACGGAAAGAAGCGCGAGCGAGTAGTCGGCGACGTTCTCCCACCCTTCGTCGACGACGCCGAGGAGCATCCCGCGCGTCCTGGAGATCGTGGAGAGCACATGGAGCAGCAGCGGAGGCCGCCGTTCCCTGAGCCCCGTGAATACAGGCTTGCACCTCTTGATGGCCCAGGCGAACGTCCGGTCCTCGATGAGAGCGGCCGCACGCTTCTCCAATTCGGGAAGGGCGACCTGAGGCCAGCAGAAGGCCGGGTAGAACGACGAATCGCTCCCTACGAGATAGATGGCAGCCGATTTGAGAGGAACGAGCCCTCGTACTCTCTTGACCGTCTCGCGAAGAATGGGGAGAGGATCGTCGAGTTTGTTCATGCTCGTGTCGAAGTGACCCAACGAGGTTGCGGCATCGAGGGCTTCTATACCGAACATCTTCTCTTTCCAGAGGTATGCGTTCTGCTCCTCCAGGCGCTGGATACGTTCTTCCAGAAAGGAAATGCGGTTGCGTCGAAGCGCCATGCTACCCTCCGTTTCCGAGGAACGCGTTCGTGATATCCTCGATCTGACGGTTTCCCTGAAGAATCACGGGTTGGAAAACGGCGGGCGAAAGCCCGGTCTCCGACCAGATTTGCGGCGAGATAACCGGCATCACGGTCGAACCGCTCCCGTTGAACCCCGAAGCCATCGACAACGCATCCGCCGCCGCCAGAATCGCGGGCTCGAGAGGCGACGACGAAGAGAGCGGCGAATGATGAAAGCGCACGGCGTTTTCAAGGGGGGCGGGAATCTTCCATTCCCTGAGCAGCAACGCTCCAAGGTGCGCATGATCGAAACCTAAAATCTCCCTTTCGGCCTCGTAGAGAGGGATTTTCTCGGAAGAGGCCGTTTCGATCGCGTTCCTGGCGGAAAGAGGTATCTGGCGGAAAAGCACCAGCTTCCCCAGGTCATGCAGCAGTCCCGAGACGAAAAGCCGCTCCTCGGAGACGCCCACCTTCTCGGAAGCCATAAGGCGGGCGTACACCCCGCAGGAGACGGAGTGCCTCCAGAAGCTCTTCATATCCACATACTCGGAGGGGATATCGTTGAAATACTGAACGGCCGCCACGCCGAGGGCCAGCGTGGAGAGTTCTTTGGTGCCGATGATGGCTACGGCGCGCGTCACCGTCTCGATCTTCGATGGGAAGCCGTAGAACGCGCTGTTCACGAGTCTGAGCAGACGCGAGAGCAGGCTCGTATCCTTTCCCACTGCCTCCGCGATATGCGAGGCCGAGCTGCGGGTCGAATTGATCACATCCATGATCCTATAGTATACGTCGGGGAGAGAGGCGAGCCGCAGCTCTCTGGAGACGAGATCCGAAGGCGTTACGGACGGATCGGGAATGTTCGCGGACATCCGGAGCGGCGCGGCGCGGAACTGCTGCCCCTGCTGCACGCCGTCGCGCAGAAGAGCCGTCGTCAGACGCTCGCGAGCAACAGCCAGCAACTCCTTCATCGGCGAAGCCGAGGGAGCGGCGGGAAAGATATTCTGTAGAGAACGCTCCGTCTCCTCCGCTATTCCGGGAGGAATTTCCGGCGCGACATACCCGGCCGATTCGGCGGGTCCGGTCTCCTCCACGGCCGCTTCGACGACTCCCCAGACCTTCATCGTCTGGATGTGCTTCTCCGTGAGCACGACGCCCTTAGGAAGAAGAAAGCGGCCGTTGAACGCCATCAGATTCTTCTCCAGGATCATGCCCGCTTTCAACTGGTCAACGTGAAGCAGCCCCATAAGACCGCCTCCTTCTCTTCCCTCGACTGGACCGGACACATAATGCCGAGTGTACATTTTAACACGAAGAGGGCTCGAAAAAGAGAGAATCTCTTCATAGCCTCTTCCGGAGTTCCGCTCCGTGCTCCAGAGCCTCCTCTTTCGTAGAGAATCCCCGGAGGAGATGCTCCATACGAAGTTCGTACATCAAGATACCCACCTCCGGCCCCGAGGAGAGGGAGAACCGCTCCATCAGTTCGTCTCCGGAAGGGACGCACTCTTTCTCGTTCTCAAGACGCACCGCAAGCATCGCGAAACGCTCCCTGTTCGCTGTAATACGGCGACCGACGGCGGGGTCCGAAGAGACCGCGTCGCCGAGCGCGAAAAGAGAATCCCAAAAGGCGCAGCCGCGCTCAAGAAGCAACGATGCCATCTCCTGAAGCGTCAGCCTCGCCGCAGGCGCACCTCGCAAGCGAACAAGAAGCGCCGTCTCCGAACAGAGCGCCCCCGGCCATCTCCATTCGTTCAATACACGTAACACATCCGCCTCTCCATCCGGATCGGGGTACGCTCCATCCCTGTCGCAGGAGGCGAGGAGCGCCGTCCTGCGAAGAAGCGGCGCGTCTCCTCCGTCGAGCCTCCTCAAAGAAAGAAGCGGACGGAGCAGTCCTCCGCGATTCGCTCCCCTAAGAGACCGCAACATGTGCAGCAACCCGCAGGCCGCGAGAGAACGTACAAACACGCACGGATCGCCCGCGAGTCCGAGGCGCATCTCTCGGCCGACCCTTTCCGGCGCACAGCGCTCAAGAGAGGGGGCTGCGGAACGCACACCGGATGACGCGCTCCTGTGCACGGAGAATCCTGGCAGGGTCGAGGCGAAGCGAGCCAGACGAAGCGCCCGGAGAGGATCCTCGACAAGTCTGTCGGCGCTTCGTCCGTTGAAACGGAGGATGCGAAGACCGATATCCCGTCTGGAGCGGCGAGTCCCGACAAGCTCCCCGGTGGATCGCAGAGCGAGCGCATTCACCGTGAAGTCGCGCCGCGCAAGGTCTGCTTCAAGAGAGCCCCCGTCGAAGGAAGAGATCTCGCGACGGCCTCCTTCGCCGGGAACGAGGAAAACCGCCTTTCCCGGCGGTCCGACGATCTTTCCGCAGGGGAAAAGCGCCGCAAGATCGGAAAAGGAAGCCTCCGTAGCGATATCGGCGTCCTCCGAAGCGCGTCCGAGAAGAAGATCCCGGACTGCGCCGCCCACAAGCACGCTCTCGAACCCCGCGCGTTCAAGAATACGGAGCAGCTCCATGCTTCGCGCCGCTATCCGGTTCATCACGCCTTCGACGGTTCTTCCTCCAGCGGCTTGCCGTAGAGCATCGCCATTCCGTTCGACTTATGCTTGATCTTGTACCCTACGAAACCGTCGGCGAAGACCTTCGGGTGATAATCGTAGTTTCTGAGAAGTATCTCCTTGTGCCCGCGCGTCTTCACCGCGCCGGGCCTTCTGAGATTTTTGTAGAGAACGAAGCGGTGATGACCGCCGTACTTCTGCTTGAACTTGACTGCGGTGAAGCCGCACTTCAGCACGTTCGTCAGGCTGAAGATATTCTTCGGCGACACCGTGGTGTGCAGATGGTACCGGTTCGGATACATGAGACTTTCGGTAAAAAGATAGGTGAAGAACTGAATGCTGTTCCCTCTGAACGAGGATTCCGTGATGCAGAAGTCCATCACGGCGACGTTGTCCGCCTCGGCGGGGTCGATTCCGAGATCCTCGACCGCGTCCTCCACGTACTCCTTGACGTAGGATACCGCCCGTAGAGCGATCAACCTGCCCTGCGCGAAGACGCCGATCACGACCCCCTCTCCCATGATACTCTCGGCGATCGTGTTGTCCTCGGCGAAAAAGTCCGCGTCGCCTATCTCGTCCGAAATTCTCTTGTGGAAGGAGACGGCCTGTTCTATGTCGCTCTCTCCCAACCCTCGCATCGTGCAGAGAACGGGAGCGACGTACCCCACGCCTCTTTTCTGAAGAAAGAATTGCTGGACGCTGTATGCCATCGATTCACCGGCCCTTCCGTGTTTCGGATACACTTCATCGTTTGCCGTTTCGGTGTATATTATACAAAACGAATCGAGAGGAGAAAAGATGGTGAGCGAATCAATATTCACACAGTGCGGAAAATACAGCCGAAACGAAGTCGAAAACGCCCTCGCGTCGCTGCTGGAACGTTTCGGGGGGATGAAGAGCATCGTCTCCCGAGGAGACAATGTCCTGTTGAAGGCGAACATGCTCTCCGCCTCCGCGCCGGACGAGTGCGTCACAACGCACCCCGAAGTCGTTCGCGCCGCGGCGGTGCAGACGATCGAGGCAGGAGGCAAACCGTTCATCGCCGACAGCCCCGGGATAGACCGTTTCTCCGACGTCGCGCGGAAGACGGGGATGGAGGAGGTAGCACGCGAACTGAACATTCCGTGCGTCGAACTCGACGACCCGATTGCTCTGCCCGTCGCGGAGGGGAACGTCTTCCAGCGCGTCGAGGTGTCGCGGCGCGCCGTGGAAGCCGACAAAATCATCAACATCCCGAAGCTGAAAACCCACGCGCAGATGATGCTCACGCTGGGGGTCAAAAACCTCTTCGGCACGGTGGTCAGCCAGCGAAAGGCGCAGTGGCACTACAATGTCGGCCTCAGACGGGAGACGTTCGCCGATCTGCATCTGGACATCGCGCGAGGACTCGCTCCCTGCCTCACTATTCTCGACGGAATACGGGGGATGGAGGGACGCGGACCAAGCAACGGAAAGCCCAGAGACTTCGGCGTTCTTGCGGTCTCGTCGGACCCTCTCGACCTCGACTTTCGCGTCTGCACGCTGCTGGGAGCGCCGCTGGAGGAGTTCCCGCTCTACAGAGCGGCAGTCGGGCGGGGTCTCGTCGCGAAAGATGCGCGGTGGGACGCCGCCGGTCTGCCGGAAGGGACGATCATCCCCCCGATAGAGTTGCCCAAGCTCGACGCGCTCCACCTGCTCCCTCCCTTTCTTGATCGCTTCGGCAAGCGTTTTTTGGCGTCTCGGCCCGTTCAGGAGAAGAAAAAGTGCATCAGATGCGGTAAATGCATCGAGATCTGTCCCGCCGACGCGATGAAGCCGACGCGGGCGGGAGACATCGAGATCGACTACGACAAGTGCATTCGATGCTACTGCTGTCAGGAGGTCTGTCCCGCCGACGCCGTTCGCTTCTCGAAGGGGCTGCTGCTGCGCACCTTGGAGTGCATTCGCAGATAAAAACGCCGCACCGTAGTGAGAGGAGTATAATATAACCGAGTTCACTCCGGCAGAAAAGGAGATGATTCCATGAAAAAGATGCTGGCCGGCTCCTTCTTGGCGCTGATGCTCGGCGCCGCGTTTTTCCTGTTCTCCACTCCCCCCGGGAACGGCACGCTTCTCCGTCAGGAGAGCGCTCCCCCTTCGGCGGAGAAGGAGACGAAACCTGAACCGGCGATCCCCGAGGAGCAAAAAGCCCCCGACACGCTGGAGACGGTACCGCCCCCCACCGAGGCGCCGCCTCCGCCGCCTCCTCCTCCCGAGTCCTTCCTTTCCGTCCCGATCAGCATAACTGCGGAGGAGGCCGTCCGAATTCTGGAGGACGCACTCACCAACCCGCTCTACGACATAAAAGGACAGACGATCGACCAAAGCTACGGAGAGTCCGTCGCCGATCTGCTCCTCGAAAAGACGGGCAGGGTCAAGGTCTCCTTTGCGCAAAACAAGGCGAGTTTCTCCCTCCCCTTCCGTTTTTCTTCCATGGTCTCGTGGAAGGGCAGAATTCTTGGCATATCCTCCAGCACACGGAAGGAAATCTTCGGGGCGGGGACGCTGCACCTCGCGCTTGCGCCCTCGGTCGACAAAAACTGGAAGCTGCGTCTCAACGGCTCGGTCGGGCTGGAGTGGACGCGCTCCCCCTCCCTGAACGTCCTGGGGCAGGATATAGGCATCGCATCGCTGCTCACGGACCTCTTCAACAGACGTTCCGGCGATCTGCTCGCACGGGCGGAGGAGGAGATCAACCGTTCCGCACGGATCAAAGAGTACGCCCAGAAAGAGTGGGGCGAGTTGCACACGCCCATCCCCCTCGGCTCGTCTCCAGAACTCTGGCTCGCCGTCACGCCCCTCTCGGTCTCCATGCCTCCGTTTTCGGCGAAGGACGGACGCCTCACCGCTACCGCCGGGATCAAATGCATGCTTCGAATCACTGCGGAGAAGCCGGACCCTCTGAAAAAATCGGCGCTCCCCCCTCTCGCGCCGATGCCGCCGCACATGGAGCCGGGCATTCTGCTCAATGTGGAGAGCACGCTCTCCTATAAGGCTCTGGGGAAATACGTCAGTTCGATGGACTTCCCCGAGGTCGATATTCCGGGCGGGGGGCGCGTAAAGGTGAACGAGGTCTCCTTCTTCGGCAGCGGCGACAAACTCGTTGCCGCCGCCGACATCTCGGGAAAAGGTCCCGTGGGCGGCGCCATCGAGGGCAAGGTCTACATCATGGGACGCCCCGCCTATTCACGGGAGGAAGAAGTCATCCGCATGGAGGACGCCGATTTCGAGGAGCGAACGAACAGCGCCCTTGCAAAGGCCGCCGCGTGGCTCGCCCGCCCCGCACTGCTCCGCGAAATGACCGAACGGATGGTCTTCCCGCTGCAGGAGCTGCGGGAACAGACCTCGGCGTCCCTTGCCGAACTGTTGCGGGAACAGAAGATAGCGGAGGACGTCCTCATGGAGGGGGCGGTCTCCGCGCTCTCTCTCGAAACCCTCGCGGTAGGCGATGACGGGCTACGTCTCTCCCTGTCCCTCGGAGGAGCCGTTTCGCTGCGCTACGAAGACGAATCGCTGAAACGGAAGGAGAAAGAGGAGAAGAAAGGCGACAAAAAGAATTGACACAACGCCTCTCTCTTCATATACTCGAAAAGGTTTCAATACGATTCTTGAAAGTGAACCTCTATCATAGCAAAGGGAGATGAAAGTATGAAACGAATCGGTCTGTTGTGTGTTCTTGCTCTGCTCTGCGCACTGTTCGCCGACGCGGCGTCCGCCTCCGAAAAGGTGAGCGCTTACGCGACAACGGAAGAGCCCCTCGCCAAGGAGCTTTTCGACGCGTTCGAAAAGGAGACCGGAATCAAAGTCGACTGGGTCCGCCTCTCCTCCGGCGAGGCCGTAGCCCGTCTCGAGGCCGAAAAAGCAAACCCCAGAGCCTCCATCTGGGTCGGCGGCGTGGGAACCCTCCACATCGACGCCAAAAACAAGGGACTCACGGCGCCGTACAACTCCCGCGCAGCCTCCTCGATCCCCGACAAGTTCCGCGATCCCGAGCGCTTCTGGATCGGCCTCTACGTCGGCCCGATCGCCTTCGCCATGAACACCGACCGCGCGAAGGAACTCAACCTGACGCTACCCAATTCCTGGGCCGACATCGTGAAGCCCGAATACGAGAAGAAGGTTCGCGTAGCCAACCCCGGCACCTCCGGCACGGCGTACAACATGGTGACGACGATCATCCGCGTCTTCGGCAACGACGAGGACAAGGCTTTCGACTTCCTTAAGCGGCTCGACAAGAGCATCGACCAGTACACCCGCTCCGGCTCGGCCCCCGGCAAGAGCTGCGCGATCGGCGAGATCCCCGTCGCCATCGGCTACCTGCACGATCTGATCAAGCTCAAGGTCGAGAACGCGCCCATCGAGATCGCCCTCCCCTCGGACGGCACCGGCTTCGAGACCGCGGCTCTCTCGCTTGTGAAGGACGGGCCCGATCCCGTCAACGCGAAGAAGCTCTACGACTGGATTCTGGGACAGACCGCAATGGACATCATCGCGAAGTGGTACGTCATCCCGCTCAGCTCGAAGGCCTCTCCCGTCGACACCGGCTACTCCTTTGAGAAGATGACGCTCGTCGACCAGAACGACGTCTGGGACGCCGCGAACAAGGCCCGCCTGCTGGAACGGTGGAACAAGGAGATCGGCTCCGCCAGATAGCACCCGCCTCGCTTATGAAAATACGAAGGGGCTCCCCCGGGGGCTCCTTCGACTTTTCTTCACACACAAATGGAAAGGAGGAGAGGATCATTCCTTCGAAAAGGCGTATCTCTTTTTCCCTGTCCGTTCTTCTTTTCGCAACGCTTCTTTTCTGGATGAACAACGCGCTCACAGGCTCCTTCCAGTCGCTTGCGGAGAACCACTACCGGAAATCCGCCGTCGCCGCGATGGGGTCCGTACCTTCGAGCGACGAAGCCGTCTCGGGATGGCTCCGTCGAATCGCGCCCCCTTCGGGCGACTTCGCCCTGATCTTTCTTAAAGGTTTTCCCGAGGACGAGGAGGAAATGAAGATCTTCGCCGGCGCCCCCGAACTCGAAGCATTCTTTGAAATGCACCGGGAAAGCGACGCCTTCCGCAGGGGGATCGAGAGCAGCATGTACGACGAGATCTTCCAGCCTGCGGAGCGTCTCGTGTTCGCCGGAGATGAGCGGCGCATTCTCTTCGCTCCGGCCCACGACGGCGAAACGGGCGACGTGACCGGGACGGCGATCTTTCTCTTCGAGCCCGCTGGCTTCGACAAGTTTCTCGTCCTCATGAGAGGGCTTTTCTTTCTCGCCCTCGTCATCTTCACCGCCGTCTTCGCCGTGGCAAGCTACAGCCGCGACCCCGTTCTCGGGTACGTCATTCTGGGGCTCTTCACCATCGTCGGCGTTTTCGTCGCCTACCCGCTCTTCGAGGCCGTCCGCCTCACATTCATACAGGACGGCAAGTTCACGCTCGACACGTGGAAGTCCATTCTGACCGCACGGCAGTACCTCACCGCCCTGCAGGGAAGCATCACGCTCGGCGTCTTCACCGCAACGGCCTCTACCATCGTCGGATTCCTCTTCGCCTTCGTCATCTCCAGGACCGGGGTCGGCGGGAAGAAGTTTTTCTCCGCCATGGCGACGCTCCCGATCATCTCCCCCCCCTTCTCCCTGACGCTCTCTATCATCCTCCTCTTCGGCAACAACGGCCTTATCACAAAGAGGATTCTCGCGCTCGAAGGGTTCAGCATCTACGGCCTCGGCGGGCTGACGCTGGTGCAGACCATGGGAATGTTCCCCATCGCCTTCCTCACGATGATCGGCGTTCTGGAGGCGATCGACTCCACGCTGGAGGACGCGGCGATGAACCTCCGCGCCACCCGGTGGGAGACCTTCAGAACCGTCACCTTCCCGCTCGCGGTGCCCGGCCTTCTGAGCGCGTGGCTGCTCGTCTTCACGAACTCGCTCGCCGATTTCGCCAACCCGCTGATCCTCGCGGGGAGCTTCCGCGTGCTTTCGGTGGAGTCGTACATGGAGGTCACCGGGATGAACCGGCTCGGCCACGGCGCGGCGCTCTCGCTGCTCCTTCTGCTGCCGACCCTCTCGGCGTTCCTCGTTCAGCGCTACTGGGTGAGCAGGAAGTCGTACGTCACCGTCACGGGCAAACCGTCCGGGAGGATGACCGATCTCGTCTCCCCGGGACTGAAAAGAATCCTCGTCGCGCTGATGTGCCTCATCGTCCTCTTCCTGCTGAGCCTCTACGGCACGATCATCGCCGGGTGCTTCGTGAAGAACTGGGGCATAGACTACTCCTTCAGCCTTGAGAACATCCGCGAGGCCTTCCAGCGCGGATGGAGCGTCCTGCTCGACACCCTGACGCTCGCCGGGGCGGCTACGCCCATCGCGGGCCTTCTCGCCATGATCGCCGCCCTCGTGCTCGCCAGAAAGAGATTCCCGGGCAAGCGCCTGCTCGACATGCTGATCCTGACGCCCTTCGCCCTCCCCGGAACTCTGGTCGGCATCAGCTACATCCTCGCCTTCAACAAGGCGCCGCTCATCCTCGTGGGGACCGGCGCCATCATCGTCGTCAACTACGTCATACGGGAGCTTCCCGTCGGCGTCGAGGCGGGCATCGCCTCGCTGAAACAGATCGACCCGTCGATCGAGGAGGCCGCAGCGGACCTCGGGGCCGACACGCCCACGATCTTCCGCACCATCGTCCTCCCGCTCATCAGGCCCGCGTTCATTTCCAGCCTCTCGTACACCTTCGTCCGCTCCATGACGGCGGTCAGCGCGGTCATCTTCCTGATCTCCGCCAGATGGTACCATCTCACCGTCCTGATCTACAACTTCTCGGAAAACCTGCGCTTCGGCCTGGCCAGCGTCCTGGCGAGCACGCTCATCGTCATCGTGCTGCTGACGTTCGGCCTCCTTCGTCTTCTGGTTCGGAAGAACGAAAACCTCGCGAAGACCATGAGTCTCTAAGGTGGGATTGTTATGAGCATCCAATCGAAATCGGTCACCCTCGAACACGTGCGCAAGATATTCAAGGACCCGCAGTCGGGAAAGGACGTGCATGCGGTCGACGGCGCGGACTTCGTCATCGCCCCCGGAGAGCTGGTGACGCTGCTCGGCCCGTCGGGGTGCGGCAAGACGACGACGCTCCGCATGATCGCGGGCTTTGAACTGCCGACGACGGGGAAGATTCGCATCGGCGCGGAAGACATCACTTTCCTTCCTCCGAATAAACGGGATACGGCGATGGTCTTCCAGAGCTACGGACTCTTCCCGCACATGAACGTCTTCGACAACGTGGCCTACGGGCTGCGTCTGCGAAAGATGCCCGAGAAAGAGATTTCGGAGAAGGTCATGCGCTTTCTCGGCATGGTGGGGCTCGACGCGCTCGCGAAGCGTCCTCCCTCCCGCCTCTCCGGAGGGCAGCAGCAGCGCGTGGCCCTTGCGCGTTCCCTCATCGTGGAGCCCGCCGTCCTGCTGCTCGACGAGCCGCTCTCCAACCTCGACGCGCTGCTCCGCGAGCAGATGCGCGTGGAGATCCGCCGCATTCAGAAGTCGCTCGGGATCACTGCGGCCTACGTCACTCACGACCGTGTGGAGGCGATGAGCCTCTCCGACAGGATCATCGTCATGAACAAGGGGAAGATCGTGCAGATCGGCACCCCGCCCCAGGTCTACCGCGACCCGGTGGACGCCTTCGTCGCCGGGTTCATCGGCAAGGTGGCCTTCTTCCCCGCCGAGGTGCGGGGCATCGACGAAGTCTGCACGGTCGACGTCAGGGGAAAGACGTTCCGACTTCCGCGCTTCTCGGAAGAGCTGAAAGGCGCGCTGCGCGCCCTCGTCATGTGCCGCCCCGAGTCGCTGACGCTGCTGCCCCCGGGCGAGGGCATTCTCGACGGCCGCATCGTCACCAACGTCTATCTCGGTCACAGCATCGAGTCGTTCGTCGCCACCGAGATGGGAGAGATCCTCGTGCAAGTGGACAACCCCGATGCCCGGCGCATCTTCGCGGAGGGAGAACCTGTCTCCGTTTCGTTCATCCCCGAGCTGACGAAGGCCCTGCCTGCGGAGAACGACGAATGACGACATCGTACGTCAAGGTCGAGGTCTATATTCCCGAGGAGTATGTTCCCGACCTGCGGGAGAGCCTGAACGAAGGAGGCTGTTTGAGGGAGGGCGCGTACGACAGCGTGATGGCGGTCCATAAGGTCACAGGGAGCTGGCGGCCTTTGGAAGGGGCTCGCCCCTTCGAAGGCAGAATCGGGGAGCTGTGCACCTCCGAGGAGGTCAAAGCCGAGTTCCGCTGCCGAAGGGGGGACATCGGGGACGTCGAACGGATCGTCCGGTCGATCCATCCTTACGAAGTCCCTGTGATCAACTTCATTCCGCTCCTGGATCCGCAGCAACCGTAAACTGGAAAAAACGAAAAGAGAGCCTCCGAATAGGGATGCTCTCTTTTCGTTTTTTCTGCATTCAGCGGACTTTTCTCAGTGCGGGCGGCACGTAGTGCGGTGGAACCGCCCCCTCCTTCGGCAGGTACATCCTCAGCGTCAGGGAGAAGAGACCGTCCGGCGCGGGAAGCCAGTTTCCCTCCGCGCCCCCTCCCGGCGAGTCCTTCCGGATATGAATCGTCAGCGCCCCGTCGCCGCGAAAAACAAGAGAAGAGCTTCTGCTTCCCAGCGCGTAACGGTTCAACGGATTGGGGACCAGATTCTGCCCCGGCAGGGCATACATTGTGATGGACCAGAAGGCGTCGACCGGCGGCAGTTCGTCCTTCCCGAAGACGAGGGCATAGGAGTGTCTGGACGCATCGAGAGGATCTCCGTCCGCATCCAGATTCGCCGTAAGATACGAAACTTCTTCCGGGTCGGCGCCGTAGAGCATTTCCTTTGCCGCTCCGGCTCGGACGAGATACAGCCCCTGCATCCGCTCTCTGTTGCCGAAGACGCGTCTGAAGAGCGTCCAGCCGTTCCGCTCCTCGTGGAGCAGAGTCAGCGATTCCCCGATCTGCTCGAGGGCAGACACGACGCCGTCGTCGACAGCATCGCGGATCCTCCGGTTGAAATCGTTCGCGTTGAAATGGAAGGAGGGACCGATTCCCACAAGGCCGAAACGATCGAACATGGATTCCTCGGAAGGGTGCGTTTTCGTCTGTCCCATCAGGAAGTTAAGATAGGAGATAAAATGCACGGAATCCGCAGCGATCTTCATGTACAGCGGAAACGTCTCGGAAGGGGGCGTCTCGGGAGCCGGAGTACCAAGGTATCCGCTCAGCGGCTGAAGCGAGTACCTCCGCTGGAGCGCCCTTACCCTCTCCAGGTCCTCAGGACCGTCGAGCGCGGTCCGGCCGATACAGAAGACGAAATTACCCTCCGACTGAAAGACGGAATCGACGCCCCCGGGCTTCTTTCCGTTCCACTCTGGACCGGCGATCAGGAACACTCCTCCGGAAGAACCGACCGAGCGCGTGCCGACATAGGCGAAGTTGCTCGTGTACATGTCGACGAACTGGAAAGAAAAATAACGATCGGAAACGGGCGGCACCGTGAGCACCATCGGCTCGGCCCGGAGATCGAGCCACGCCGTCGAGGAGAGCGTATCGTTATGGGGCCGAAGCACATCGACATCCTCCGGGCCGAGAAGGTTCTCCGCATGGATGAATTTGTTGAAGCTCCCCGAGGTGATGGCATGCACCTGCATCATCCTGTAGTTCTCAAGCATCGGGTACGCGAATATGTACGCTTCTTCAGCGATGGCGCGCGCTTCTTCGTAGCTGTTCGTCCTGCCGGAAAGGGAGCACCCGGACAGAGGCAGGATGAAAATCGCGATCAGAAACCAGTTCCAGAAAATGCGTCTCGTGCGCTCCACGACCGTTGCTCCTTTCTGCAAGCTGCTGTCGGGAGGATTCGAACATCCTCCCCGGTCAGTAAAACTACGTATCGTAAAGCATTGTACCAGAAAACCCCGCGAATGGGAAAGGTTGGAAAAATTTTATTTTTTCATTTCTCCCGAATTCACTCGTCGCTTTGAACGTCCTAGTTCATCGAGGATGAATACTGAATACATACCATGTATCATATATTTTATACTTGACAAAACCATCCTCTCTGCTATGCTGATAATAAAGGACGGTTCTACGGTCCCGAAGGCGGCAGCGACCGTCATCACAAGGGGGGAATTCCGTGATCACCCAGATAGACCATATCGAAATCATCGTACGGGATGTGCATGAGCACGTGGAATTTTATCAGAAGCTCGGGTTCAAACTGCTCGGATGGACCGACCACCACGGCGGTTCCGCCGAGTTGCAACTTCCCGGCCCCAATCAGCCGATACTCGAACTGCATTCGGTCATCGACGAGGAGAATATCGGAGTCAACCATATCGCCTTCAAAACCGACGATCTGATGAAGACATACGACAACCTTAAGGAAAAAGGAATAGAATTCAGCAACGAACCGTACAGGAACCGCCATACGGGTCGCGGCAACGTACGGCTCCGAGACCCGGACGGTTGGCGGCTCCAGATGTGCGACGGCACACGAAGAGAACCGGAAAAAGGGGTTCCCGAGTCGGAAGTCAAGGATACGTTTTGATCCGGTTCCCCGGTCCGACGTCATGTTGACGAAAAATCCGTCCACTGCGCTGGGTTCGGCGACCATTCTCTTCAGCGTCGGAGTTCTTTTTCTCGTCTCCGGATTCTCCGACGCCGCGGAATCGTTCCGTGCGCTTTCACCGAAGGTCTTTCCGGAATTCATGGGCTACGCGCTGCTCTTCCTGGGCGCCGTGATCTTCTTGCAGGGGGTGCGAAGCGCCCCTGCTCCGCTGTTCGACCCGCTCCCCTCGAGCGGAGCGGTTCTTCGGGCCGTTGCGTTTATTCTGCTCACGGGGGGCCATCTCGCGCTTCTCCCGAAGATAGGCTTTCTCGCCGCGTCCGTCCTTTTCATGGCGTCCTCCCAGTTGCTTCTGGGAGAACGGCGCCTCTTCATCACGCTCCTCCGGACCGGGCTCCTCGTCTTCGCGACGCACTACCTCTTCTCCACAATGCTGCGCGTCCCTCTTCCGAGGGGCCCCTGGGGGTTTTGATCATGTTTCCCATGAAGCGCAGCGCTCGAAAGGGTGACAAAAAATGACGCTCTTCGCCGCATTCGAGACGGTCTTCACTCTGAGGATGATCTCGCTTATCTTCGGAGGCAGCGCTCTCGGCATAATCGTCGGCGCGCTCCCCGGTCTCTCGGCTACGATGGGTATGGCGCTCATGCTCCCGGTGACGTTTTATATGCCGCCCTCGGAAGGCATTTTAATGCTCCTCGGACTGTATACGGGCGCGGTCTTCGGGGGGGCCTACTCGGCGATCCTGCTCAACATCCCCGGAGCTCCTCCGTCCGTCATGACGTCGCTCGACGGCTACCCGATGGCGCAGAGAGGAGAAGCCGGCCGGGCCATCAGCCTTGCCACGGTGGGTTCGACGCTTGGGGGAATCGCCGGAGTGATCGCGCTTATCATCATCGCCCCGATTCTCGCGCGCTTCGCCCTCCGTTTCGGCCCCGCGGAGTACACGGTGCTCGCCGTCTTCGGACTGAGCGCGATCGTCGCCGTCTCGGGGAAGTCGCTCGCGCGAGGATTCGCCGGGGTCACCCTCGGCGTTCTGCTCTCCACCGTCGGCATGGACCACTTCACCAACGTCTCCCGCTTCACCTTCGGCTCCATAGAGCTGATGTCGGGAATCAATTTCATCCCGGTGGTCATCGGCCTGTTCGGTCTCGCCGAAGTGATTGCGCAAATTCTGGAAACCGCCAAAGAAGGTGTCATCTACAAAGCTGTTCGCCACTTCTTTCTGTCGAAAAGCGACCTCGTGAAGGTCATAAAAGGGTTCCTTCCCGCAAGTCTCATCGGTATCGTGATCGGGGTTCTCCCCGGCGCGGGCGGCACCATCGCTTCCATCATCAGCTACAATCAGGCGGTGCAGTCCTCGAAGGAACCGGAGAAATTCGGCACGGGCGCGCCCGAGGGGATCATCGCCTCGGAGACCGCGAACAACGCCTCGGTGGGAGGCGCCATGGTACCTCTCCTCACACTCGGAGTCCCCGGCAGCTCTCCGGCGGCAATTCTCCTCGGCGCGCTGCTCATCCATAACCTCCGCCCCGGCCCCATCCTTTTCACGACGCAGCCCGCGCTGATCAACACCATTTTCGCCGGTCTATTAGTCGCTCAGTTCTCCCTGTTGCTCTGGGGGTTCGCCACTGCGAAGATAGCACCGCGGATCCTCGCAGTCCGGAGGGAGGTCATGCTTCCGGCGATAGCGCTACTCTGCGTCGTGGGGTCGTTCGCGCTCAAGAACAGCTTCTTCGACGTCGGGATCATGCTTGTCTCCGGCGTAGCGGGGTTCTTTCTCAACAAACTCGGGGTGAAACCGGGGACGATCATCCTCGGCCTCATCCTGGGACCCATGTTCGAGAACAATTTGCGCAGCACGATCGAAATATCCGGCATACTCCCCGTGTTCACGTCGCCGATATGCATCGTGCTCTGGGTTTTGACCGCGATCATGATTCTGTATCCTCTTTGCAGGATGCTCAGGCTTAAAAAATGCGAAAGCGAATAGAAAGGAAGGTGCGTTCTATGAAATTCAGAAGATCATGCGTGCTTTTGTTGGTACTGTGCGCGGCGGTGTTCGCCGCCCCGACGGCCGGATACGCGGCCTACCCCGACCGTCCGGTCACGTACATCATCGGGTGGGAGACGGGCGGCGGCTCGGACCTGGTGAGCCGGGTTCTCTGCGCGGAAGCCGAGAAACATCTCGGACAGCCTATCGTCATCGTCAACAGGCCGGGCGGCTCCGGCGCAAAGGCCTATGTGGAGATTTCCCAGGCACGCCCCGACGGCTACACCGTCGGAAACACGACGGGAACAATCTCCACGCACAAGTTCATGGGAGTCATCCCCATCGGGCATGAGGCGTTCGAGGTCGTCATCACTTTCAACTCGGATCCCGGCGGGCTTTGGGTGAAGAAGGACGCTCCGTGGAAGACGCTCGAAGAGTTCATCGAAGACGCCCGCAAACGTCCCGACGAAATCACCGTCGCCGCATCGAACCCCGGCTCCATCACCCGCCTTGGGCTTCAGCTTCTCGAAGTCAAGGAGAGCATCAAGTTCCGCATCGCGAGCCAGGCCGGAGGCGAAGCGCGCGGTCCGTCGCTGGTCGCAGGAGGTCACGTGGACGCCTGTCAGGCGGCTCCCGTAACGGCGAAGTCGCTCTACGAAGCGGGGGAGATCCGCCCCCTGGGCGTGCAGAGCGAAGTCCGCGTCGAGGCGTTCCCGGAGATCCCCACCTTCATGGAGCAGGGGTACGACGTCGTGATGCACAACACGCGACAGATACTCGCCCCCAAGGGCACTCCCAAAGAAGTGGTCGATACGCTCTACCGGGCGTTCAAAGCCGCGACCGAGAGCGAAACATTCAAGAAGTTCATGAACGAATCCGGCTCGATGATCCTCGACTGGGATCAGGAAAAATCAACGAAGTTCCTCACCGAACAGGACGAACAGTTCAAGACGCTGCTCCAGCAGGTAGGCCTCTTTAAGGAAACGAAGTAACACCGGCTCCGGACCCGTTCCGACAGAAACTCCCGAAACCGCAGTTCCGCGGAATTCCCCCGAGAAGAAGAGGAGCCCCCGAGCGCATAACGGAGGCTCCTCTTCTTCTCGGGCTTCTCGTATGCGAACGGGATCTCGCCGCGTCTCCGGCTGTAGCTTCTTGGCGTAGAGGAGAAAGAGAAACTCCCCGGACGCATTCCGCCGTCGGGGAGTTTCTCTTTCTCGCCAGGGAGTTTTCCTTTATCGTGTTCGCCGTAAAATCGACTTACTTCAGAATACCGGCCTCTTTGAAGTAGCGCAGCGCGCCGGGGTGATAGGGGATGAGCATCTCTTCGGGAGGAGCCACGAGGTTGGGGCCGAACTGCCGGACTGCCGCCGCCACGGCGCGGACTTCCTCCACGTTCTCATAGAGGGCCTTGGTCATCTGATAGACAAGGTCTTCGGGAATCTCTATCCGTGTGATGATGAGGTCGGCCGGGTCGCCGCAGGTCTCGACGTCGTAGAACTGATTCGGGTAGGTTCCCGCCGGAAGCACTCTCTTCGAGATGAATGGATTGATCTTCTTCAGGTTCTGGTAGCCCGCGTCGTCGATCGGAAGGATGACGACCTTGTCGGTGAGCATCAGCTCGCTGATGGCCGAAGCGCCGGGGGTGAAACCGAGGATCGCGCCCTGAATGAGGCCGTCCTGCATCATGTCGACGGCCTGGCTCGCCTCCACATATTCGGGCGTCAGGTCGTTGTAGGTCAGGCCGTACGCCGCGAGTATCTCGCGTGCGTCAAGCTCGCCGCCGCTGCCTACGGGACCGACGGCGACCCTCTTGCCGCGGAAGTCGGAAATCGAGTCGATCCCTTTGTCCTTGAGCGCAAGAACCTGCTTGGCGTCGAACATCACGCCGCCGGTGAGCGCACGCAGCCACGTATGCGGCTCCTTGTACTTCTCGATGCCGTTGTGCGCGCGGTAGGCCTCGTTGGCCCTGCACACCGCGACTTCGATATCCTGGGTGCGGATCATGTCGATGTTCTGCACCGCTCCCGCGGTGGCTATGGCCACGGCTTTCATGTCTTTGATATTGGCGTTCCAAATCTTCGCCATCGCCATTCCTACAGGATAGTTCATTCCACCGACACCCGCCGTGCCCATGGTGATGTGCGTTACCGCCAGCGCGGTTCCAGAGAAGATGAACAGCGAGACCAACGCTATTGCCGTCACGATCATTTTCCGATTTCCCATCATGTTTCCTCCTCCTTGCGGGCTTTCTGCCCATGATTTAGGATACGACTTCACGCGATACGCTTTCGTTTGCTCGTTCCCGCATCACTGTTTGGCGACGGAGCCCCCCTCTCCCCTATGAAGATAAAATACACATAATAGTCCAGCAGCTGCAAGCGCGAATCCGGCGGCGTCGGAAAACGCCCCCGGCGCTATGAGCGTCAAGGCCGCTCCGAAAAAGAGCACCCTCAGCGGCCAGGGAAGTTCGACGAGAAGGTACCCCTCGACGGCCACGGAAAGAAGCGCGGCTCCCATGAGCCCGGATACGGCCGCCCAGGCGATGACGAGAGAGCTGTCCGCCTGGAGCAAAATTGCCGGAGCGTAGATGAAGAAGAAGGGAACGATGAACCCGGCAAGCGCAAGTTTGAAGGCTGCCCAGCCGACCTCGTTCGTCCCCGCGCCCGACATCCCTGCGGCGACGTACGAGGCGAGCGCCACCGGCGGCGTCACCGTCGACAGGCAGGCGAAGTAGAAGACGAAGAAATGCGCCTGCAACCCGGGTACCTTCATTTGGTGGAGAATAGGAACGGCGATAGTCGCCGCGATGATGTAGCACGCACTCGTGGGAAGGCCCATCCCGAGCACGATCGAAACGACCATGCAGAGGACGAGAGTGATGAAGAGACTGCCCTGCGAAAGGGCGACGATATTGTCGGCAAGAATGATGCCGATGCCCGTCATCGAAAGGACGGCGACGACGAAGCCCGCGTTCGCCATGGCGACGCTGAGGCTCAGACAGGAACGGGCCGAGGCGACGGCCATCGGGACGAGCTTGCCTACTCCCATGCGCGTCTCCTTCCGCAGGAACGAGAGCAACCACGTGACCAGAATCGAGTAGAAGGCCGCGTAGAGCGGGGTGAAGTGCTGCATCAGCAGCACGACGAGGACGATGATCGGGAGGAACATGTGGCCGTAGCGGATGATCGTCTGTTTGACATCGGGCAGTTCTTCCTTCGAGAGACCGACGAGTCCGATCTTGCGAGCGCGGAGGTCCACCTGGAAGAAGACCGCCGCGAAGTAGAGGACCGCAGGGATGATCGCCGCCGCCGCTATCGAGATGTAGGGGATGCCGAGGAATTCGGCCATGATAAACGCCCCGGTTCCCATGATGGGAGGCATGATCTGTCCTCCGGTCGACGCCGCCGCCTCGATGGCTCCGGCGAAATAGGGCTTGTAACCGATCTTCTTCATCAGGGGGATCGTAAAGGCGCCGGAAGTGGCGACGTTGGTCGCCGCGCTTCCGCTGATCATGCCGACGAGGGCGCTGCCGATGACGGCGACCTTGGCGGGGCCGCCGACAAGACGCCCTCCGAGCGCGAGCGAGACGTCGTTGAAGAGCGTTCCGAGGCCGCTTTTCTCAAGGAAGGAGGAGAAGACGATGAAGAGGACGAGATAGGTGGCCGCGATGCCGATGGGGAGGCCGTAGATTCCCTCCGTGGTCAGGTACATCTGATAGATGATGCGTTGGATAGAGTACCCCCGGTGAGAGAGAACGCCGGGCACGTACCGGCCAAGCCATGCGTAGAGAAGGAAGACGACGGCCAGTATGAGCAGCCCCTTGCCCGCGACACGGCGGCATGCTTCCAGAACAAGCAGAATGGCCACCGCGCCGAAGTAATAGTCCCTCGGAAGCGCCACGCCGCCCCTGAGAGCGAAGGCGTCGACATTGAGCACCGTATACCCGCAGACCGCTATCGAGACAACCATCAACCCCATGTCGAGAAAACTCGGCCGCCTCTGAATGGAGCGGCTCGTGGCCGGGTAGTACATCCACACCAGACAGAGAATGAATCCGAGATGAATCGCCCTGTGCTTGAACATCGGGGGCATTCCGAATCTGGATGTTACGAGATGGTACAGGATGAAGACGCACGACAGAACGACGATCGCCCGTGTCCACAAGGGATCCATCTCCGTTCTGTACGCGCACTCCTTCGTGGCTTTCCGCAGAACGGCCTCCCCCTGCATCGGGACGTCGCACTCGGTGACACCGATTTCTCGCGCCATACATTTCCCTCCACTCCTGATATACTTGCTCGCTCATACCTGATGCATGATATATTGTATATGAAGAGAACAGTCAATGCAAAGTGGATACAGTATTCTTATGTTCCAAGGAGTTGAGAAAAGAGGCGAGAGGAACAACGCGAAAGAAGAAGAACACGCTCGTCCACCCCCCCCCC